>OBLT010001571.1_pt1 | contig 14565 bp, 11 predicted proteins | sample 1518721 | NCBI WGS metagenome assembly OBLT01 (sample SAMEA3539307, study PRJEB22396) | soil metagenome | biome: tundra; feature: field; material: soil | place: USA | collected 2010-05 | depth 0.15 m | reverse complement strand
CCGTGAGCGCCTCTCTGTCACCGTCGCCACCGATCCGTATGTGGCCCGTGGGGCTAACGGTTCCGGAGGCTGAGCTGGAGTCTGATATCACTGCGTATCAACCGGATTACGGAAAGGCTTCAGCTTCGTACGCACTGTGCACCGTTTGCTCCGCCCGGGCGTCTTCACTTCGGGAGGGGAATCGAATTGAAGAAATCAACCATTTGCATGCTCGCCGGTATCGGGGCCGCGGCCATGGGGATTACCGCGTGCGCCAGCAGTGGCAACAGCACCACCACCACGGCAGCCAGTGGCGCAGCCTCTGCCCCCACGTCGTATCTTGACAAGAACGGCTTCGCCTGCGCCCCTGCGCAAGCCAGCGGCGGGTACTGCCCTGAGGATCCGGCCTCGAAGCCGGATAGCCAGCCCGCAAACATCCAGCCCTCATCTGCTGCTTCTTCAACTGTCGCTGCAAGCTCCGCTTCGGCCCCGGCGCCAAAGCATCGTGCGAAGCCCGCAGCGTCCACTCCGGCACCGGCACCATCGCCTTCGACAACTGCACCCATCGCCGCGCCATCGACGCCATCAGGCTGCTATCCACTAAGCAACGAGGGCACCTGCTACGAGCCAGGCGAATACTGTCGTGACAGCGACCACGGAGCATCCGGGGTGGCCGGTGATGGCAAGAGCATAATTTGCGAGGACAACGACGGCTGGCGCTGGGAACCAGCCTGATACATCTAGTTAGAGTTTTTCTAAGAGGGCATCTGATCTAGACGGGTGCCGATGTGTCCGGTTCGGGCTTGTCGTGGTGCCTGGTTTGGGTGGTTTCTCCGGTGAGGCGTAGAGGGCAGGTACTACTGCCTGACGCGACGCCAGGCCAGGCACCGCAGACCGGAACGGAGGGACCCCGTCGTGAAGCCACGTATCACCGAAGCCGAGATCAGGGCCGCTATCACCGCTGACGACGCCCTCGCTCTCCACAGGAGCATCTGCGAAGGCCTCGAGGAAAACAAGGATTCGCGGATGGACAGGTTGGTGGACAATCTCGTGGGGGTGGAGCACCCGCTGCGCAGCGGCAAATTCAAGGACTGGGACAAGGTCATCCTGGCGAAGGCGGAAAAAGAGTGGCCAGTGGGACTCAGCGACTTCCGTCTTCTCCAGCGCAGGAGGGATAGCTCCCTCCAGCGCCCCCAGATAACCCGGTGTGCAGTGCGCTGGTGGCTGGAGCTGCTGTTCCCGGAATTGAAGCCACAGCCGGGCGACGACCAGGTGCCGCCGGAAGAAGAGCGAAACTGGAACCCGCGGTCGTCCACCGACATCGACCTGAACAAGGCCCTGGAGGCGTATGCCATGAAGGTCGCGATCGATCGCTACACCAGGCTCCTTGGCCCGGCCAAGGTGACGGATGTGAGCCACGAAGGCGGGGCACTTGACCTCCTCCTGCACGCCCCTGGTGGGAACCTCCGCGTCGAGGTTAAGGGGCGCCGCAGGCCGTCAGCCGACAAGGTGGAGGTGACCTGGCGGGAAGTGCAGCGCTCCCAGAAGGAAGAGACCTGCATCCTGTTCGTCGTCGACTCGATTGATGTCGATGCGGACTACGAATGCTCCGGCGGGTGGTGGAGAGAATATCCGGACTGGTGCGTACATGAAGGGGACGCTGATCTCAAGGCGACGGTCTATCTGTACACGCTGGGCACGCCCGCGGAGTGCGGCCAGGTCGAGGCCACATGAAACCTCCGTGGATCAGTGCGGCAGGCTGTGCCTGACACAGAGGGGTCCGGCTGTCAGCTCAGCGCGGAGACAAATAGGTATCACCTGGGACCAGACGCTCTCTAAGACGCTGTGCCGCGCCGCCCCTTCTTCCGTCAGCGGCAGCACCTACCAGGCCACCTGCACCACCATGGCCCTGCCGGCCGGCTCCGACACGATCACCACCGCCTACCCCGGCGACGCTAGCTACGCCACATCCCCCGGCACGCTCACCTAGACCCTCGCCCGGACCCGACCGCGCTGACCGCGCGCACCCACCCGGCCCGCGCCACGTATTCACGCTCACCGCGACACTGACCGCATCCGGCCGTCCGCTCAGCGGCCGGGCAGACCCGCCTGTGGACCACCGATACCAGCACCCGTGGCGTGGCCACCTGCGTGCTGACTGGACCGCGCCCCGTGCCCGCCAGGCCGGACGGGACCACGGCACGATCCGGGCCAGCTACCCCGGAAACGCTAGCTTGGAGGCCGAACTCTGATTCGGCCCATTTCATAGCCCCAGTCCAAAGTGCCACCGGGGCAGGGTTGGCGCCATTCTGCCCTTCGGATAAAGCCGTGACCTTCGGTTTCACCCGATCGGGCGCCTATCGCATGCACTGAATTCGCTGTCGCCTATAGCAACGGTTTGATAACGCCTGGTATAAAATCGGGGTATTCGATGGATTTTGCGCGTCTAGTTGATGTCACGGTCGTGACCTAGGGGGGAATATGGCCGAAGGCTCTTCTGCGCGCTGGTACCGGTCGTTCGTGCTGGTCGCGTGCGTCTTGTTGGCGGCGGGGTTGCTGACTTCCTGCACTTCGCACAGCACCGCAGCCGTGCCGCACCCGCACCCCGCATCGGCCATCGGGCCACCGCCGACGGCTCTGCTGCCCGCAGGGGAGAAAACGGCGGTTCGGGTGACTGCCGTCTCCGCCTACATGGACCAGTCCAACGACCTGTTGTGGGGAACGGACCGGCAGATCGGCCCGGCCTATCAGCTCGCGGTCGCCAAGGAGCCGTCGTCGGCGGTGATCTCATTCCGCGTCGACCCGAGCAAGCTCGCTTCGGCCGTCGGGGTCGCCCATGCCACGCCGGACGGGCTTTACATTCAGATATTCGAGCCTGCGCTTGGCTCATGGGTCCCGCTCAGGTCCGTCTACCACGCGGCCAGCCACACCGTGACGGCCGTGGCGCCGCATCTGTCGTTGGCCAGCCTGTCCTGGAGCGATGTCATATGTGCGGTGACTTGCCCGGCGGCCGCCTTCGTCAAGGTGATCAAGCATTTCGGCTCCGATGTGATCGGCAACATCAGGGAAGCCTGGTCTCCGACCCAGGAGCACGACGATTGCCCTTCTGCTGCGGATAAAGGCTGGTCCGTGCGGTCTAGCATCACGAGGCTAACCGGATGCGTCGTTACCTCGTCGGCATCGCCCGTAGTCCAGGTGGAGAACCCGCTGCTGCTCCCCATGACTATCAGGCAGCCGCCGGGCGCCCCGTACGCGTCGATCACCCGGCAGCCGTGGGCCGCCGGACTGCATCCAGAGCTATCTACCTTCATGACCGGGCTCCTGGACTGGGCCGGCGACGCCTCGGTAATCGCGCCGCGTTCGTACGGGATCGTGCCGCTGCAGGACCTCTCGAACGTCGGGGCCGTGACCATGGCCACCCAGCCTGATGCGCTGGGCCTGGTCATCGACGTGATCCTGGGAGTCCTGGTTGCGCTGCCGGGGGAGAAGAGCAAGGAAGCCGAGATAGACGATGCGGTCGAGGCAGTGCTGCCTGAACTAGTGCAGAAGATGACGGAGCGCCCCGGCTCGGTTTCGTTTGCCGACATCCTGGACGCGGTCGAGGGGAGCATCCAGAAGCAGGAGGCGGCGGGTCCGGGAGTGGGCCTGACATTCGTCCAGACGTTCGCCGATGCTTACGAGTGCGCCACCAACAATCTGGCCGGGGACGTCACCAAAGGCATGCAGGACGGCGGCATCACTAACGGCATCATTGAAGCAGCGGCCAATCTCGCCAAGAATTGCGTGGAGACAGCGTTCAAGGAGCTTGGTAAGGAGCTGAGCCACTCGTATGAGGACGTGCTGAAAGTTATCGACGGCATCCCAAACTTCGCCAAGACGATCCGCGAAGGGGTGCAGTTCGCCGAGCTCGGCCCCTCGGCCATTCTGGCGGCGACGACGGCGGAACGGCTTCCCTACGACCTCACCGACCGGCCGTACTTCCAGACACCCGACGGTAATATCACCTGCGGGTTGCCGTTTTTTCATTGGTCGGCCGACGTGCCAGCCGAGCCGACGAACGTCAGCCAGACCCTCCAGTGCCGGATCAGCAAGCATACGGTCCCGCCGGCAAACTGTAACAATCTTCAGTTCGAGGCGGCCCCGGGCGTATCCATGGAGCCATCCCAGTACGCGAGCTTCACGTGCGTGGGTATGGAGGCGGATAAGCTCATGTACTTCCAGCCCGCTGCCAACGGGGGTTTCGGCCCGCCGCGGGATCCGTACCATGCCCAGAACGGGCAGAACCTCAACCTGGGGCCGTTTACCTGCTTCGTTCAGACGTCCAGCGTGGACTGCACGTCAACAAGCGCCTCCCGCACGTTCCATCTCGACCCAGACAGTTTCCGCTCTCCGCTCAGCCCGGGTGATTCGGTTATGGCAGCACAGGATCAGGGCTCGCCCTACACCCCGGCCAGCACGGCTGTAGTCCGGCCGTCCAGCTACCAATATAACGAATCGCAATTCAGTGCCATCACTTGGAACCAGTGGGGCGCAACCATGGCCACAGGCACCGCGACATATAGGTTCAACAGCTGCACTCCCCAGTGCGCATACGGGAACTACAAGACAGACACGAACGTGACGATTACGTTCAACGATCCGATGATTGTCTGCGGCCAATGGTTCTTCACCAGCTTCACCGTGAACGATCCTGCTGCTCCGGCGGACAGCGGATCGGTTTCGATCGCGCCGGACAGCTACAACAGCATGACGAATCCCGACTGCCTGCCACCGAGCAACGGTTGATACTCGGATGGCTGGGGAGTTAGCGGCTGCGGTGACACCGGATAATGCCTAGATGAACAGACGGTACCGCGGTATATGGATACCCATTGCCGTCGGCATCCTGATCGAGACTGTCGTCGAGCTGCATAGCCGTTCCGGCGCACGCCTGGGCGCTCTTTTCCTGGACGAGGGTTTCGGCTCGCTCGATGTCGACACGCTCGCCACTGCGCTGAGCGTGCTCCGCGCCGAGACAGGCGAGGACAAGCTCGTCGCCATCGTCAGCCACCTTCATGCCGTCGCCGAGGCAGTCGAGGACGTCATCTGGGTCGAGCGGCGCCCCGAAGGATCCAGCGCAAGCTGGTTGAGCCCGGCCGCCCGCGACGCCCTGGTCCAGCAGGACGTGGCCGGCGGCCTGCTCAGCCTCGTATCGTGAGCCCTGGGTGTCGCTGCAGCGGCGGCTGCAGCCGGGCCAGGACCGCCCGGCAAGCCCAGTCGGGTTTGGGCCGGGAGACCTGACGCCGGAGCACCGCGACCTCATGACGGAGCACCATGATCTTGGCGTCCTTGGACGCCTCGCTGCGCCCCAGCAGCACCCGCCAGCCGAAGACCCGGATCATCAGGTAGAGCAGGCGAAAGGACACAAACCGCGATCTTGCCGCAACCAGTCCATCGGGCCAAGTCGCAGCTCACGCGCCTGCGGCGAGTTCCGAAGCTGTACAGGGTCATCATCTCGGCGAAGCTGCGCAGGTGGGCGGGCGGGGCGTTCAGGTGCGGGCAGCGGTCCTGGAGCCGGCGATCTGGGCAAGGTCGTCCTCGTCGAGGGCGGCCGTGCCCAGCTCACCGCCTTCATGCGGCGGCCTGGAGCAAGTGGCGCAGAGCTCCACGGACCGGCGCTTCCTGCTCAATGCCATAGCCGCGACGTAGGCATGCGCTGGCAAGGTCGCCGACGCCATCATGGCGCTGGGCCATGCGAGCGATGATCTCGCGGCTGCCGGGGCTGAAGACATCCCCCGCAACGTGCTCGACTGTGCCGATGTCAAGAACGGTGCAGCGGGTGCCAGGAACGAGATGGTCGTGCACACGGGCCGCGATACGGATGCCGCCGAGATCGGCATCTGGGCAGATCACGACTTGGTTCACGCCGTCGGCTGCCTGGCTGATGAGCTTCAGAACGGCGTCCGGTGGCTGCCCATGGCACCAGATGACGGCGATTTCCGGGTGGTGGTCGCAGATGGCTTCCGCGGCCTGCCGATTCTCGATCACGAGCAGGATGCGGGTACCGGGGACGATGTCGAGATTGATTGGCTGACCGGCTGGCAGTCGGATGTCGTGGGGACCCGGCCAGCCATTGAAATCCAGGGTGCGACCAGCGAGATGGGCGCGGACGGGACCACCAAGGCCGATGTACGGATTGCGGCTTATACCCAGCAGCGTCAGCGCGTCGGGTTCGAAGCCTGCCTCCGTGAGCAGGCGCGGCAGGTCTTCTCGTGCTTTGGTGTTGGCGACGTGGGCTTGCACGAAAGCGCGGGCACCGTCGTGGCTACGACCTTGAGCCAGATCTTCCGCGGCCCGGACCATCCATACCAGTCGTGGGTCTGAAGCGGGTGTGGCCAGTGCCACAGCAACTCCAGGCCATACGGCCTCGAGTTGGCTGCTGAGCACGGCGGCGCTTGCGGCGACCTCGTCCTGGCGGTCGCGCCGAGCTGCCTTCGCACTGGCCTGCCGGTTCGCCAGTGACGGATGTGGGATCCAGCCTCGCCGGGGATTGCTGATCTTGCCGGACCGGTAATCGTGGTCGAGTGCCACGCATCCTGTGCGGGCCAACGCCAGGGCGATGTGTTCCGAATGTTCACCGAAGCGGGCTTGGACTGTGGTCCAGCGACGGGTAGCGCTGGTTGCCCAGCACCAGTCAGCATCGGTAAGCAGCCCATCCGGGCGTTTTGGGTACGCTACAGGCGCTTCGGTGCGCAACTGAATACGTCTGACCCTGGGACGGCCTGCCCGGTCATTGTCGAAGGTGCCGTCGGCGTGGGTTGGCTGGGCATAGGCGACCAGCCCATCAGGGACTCCAGGGTGGCCGCGTAGCGGGAACTCGCCAACTTGGATGTACGCCTGGGTCATGGTTCGTCCGGATCGTCTAACCGAAATCCATCAGCTGGTCGTCGGGGCCGCTGCTTTGCTCCAGATCAGTATTCTCCAGTGTGGCTGCGGGCCGGTAGGAAGACAGCCACTCCGCCAGGAGTTCGACCCGACCGCCGCTGGCTTCGTCTCCGACGATGACCGGCGGTTCGTTGTAGGCGATTGCGTCTGAGCTTCGGCGCAGCTTGATGTAGAGCCCGGATGCCTCGATGGCGTAGCGCTCCATATCATCCTGGAGTGCGCCGACGACGGTGATGTTACGGTCACGACCGATCCGCTCAAACAGTGCAACTGCCTCGCGCCGATGCTGCTTGCCTAGGTTGCGGCCAAGTTCGTCGAGGATCAGCACCAGGGGACGGTCGCCGCCAGCGGCTAGCGCAGCCGCGCAGACCAGTTTGGCGGCCTTCTCATCGATCTGGGCGGTATTTGCTTTAAGGTTGTAGCTGCCCATTCGCTGGCCTTCGGCGCGCCGCCATTTCGGAGCGACTGTCCATTGCCAGGGCCGGTCCGGTTCGGCTGGCGGCTCCGGCTCAGGATAATCCAGGCCAGCGCCATACCCACCGTAGGCCTGGTCGAGTTCGTCAAATGCCAGCGCTACCTGTCGGAGAGTGCTCTTGATCCCCAGGGCGAGGGATGCTCGGTGAGCACGGGATGTTTGCTGCGCCTCGGCTAGTCCCAGACGCGCAGTGGCAAGGTCAGCATTACGTTCGGCCCGCTGGGTGTTGATCTGCGTCTGCTGGTAGCTGTCGTGCTGTTCGGTAAGGTTCAGGTGTGTCCGCAGCGCCCTCAACAGCGCGGGAGTGAGCCCGACTCGGACGTCCAGTCCACCGCGCAGCCAGCGTTGCTCGACGAGAAGCTCACGAATCTCGGCGGGCATTTCCTCTGCGCGGGTACCTTCCGGGAAGCAGAGGCGAACGGCATCGTTGAGAGCATGGCACACCTCCTCGTTCCATTGGGTGGTGGTGCGCTGTTGCCGGATGTCATCAAGGGAGAGGAGGTGACGACGGGCTGAGTCGTTGCTTTCTCCCCAGTCGGCTTGCCGCCCGAGCAGGTTCATTTCATCGCGTTCGCCGGTAAGTTTTGTCTTCTCATCCTCGACTGCCCGCAGGCTTGCCTGCAGGCGGGTACGTGCGCCGCGAAGATTGGCCAGCCTCTCGTCACGGGCATGCGCTGCGCCGAGCGCGCCGGCATATTCGTCTTCCGCTGTCACCAGCACTGGCCGGAGCGCCTCGCGCTGTTCCAGTCTGGCCGCATTTTCCTTGCGCAGGCGCGATATTTCCGCATGAATCTGGCTGGCTTGCTCGGCGGCATCGGCCGCGCGTGCGCGGTCTTCAGCTCGGCTAAGGACCTTCCGTGCGGCGTTCAGTCTGCCCACGGCTTCGTTGAGGAGCTTGGCTTTCTCCGCGTGGTCTTGGCGAGCGGCGGCGATGCGGGCAGGTCGGCCGGTAAGCGGGTCAGTAAAGCCGCCGAGCACGATGACGCCTGCCTCCGCGTCCGTCATCGCAGCGGGACCCTCAGCTCGGCGCCTAATCGCAGTGAGGAAGGCGGCCAGGTCGAAGCGTGGATCGGCGCTCGCAGGCAGGTCTCCGCGCCTGGCCACGGTCGGCGCGGGCTTATCGGCGAGAATCAACGTCGAACCAGGCAGGTTGGCCAGCAGGCCGCGGGCTTCCGCACCTTGGTCGCGGTGGACGACTACGGCTTCCCGGTAAAGAGCAAGCCCGGGCTCCCACTCGGGACGCTCGGCGGCCTCTAGGTGGACGACGTCCAGCAGGGCGGCCGCAGGCAGGCCGGCCTGTTCCAAGACGCGCAACTGGTCCGTAGCCAGGTCCTGGCCGGATTCAGCCGCGTCGCGGAGGTCGCGGGCTCGCTGCTCACCAGCCTCGGCTGCGCCCTTGTCGGCCAGGGCCCGTTCGAGCTTCTCCTTCGCTATCTCCCATTCCTGCGCAGCGACCTCTTGATTACGTCCGTCCGCGGATCTGGCTAGCTCAAGAAGTTGGCGGTGCTTGCTGGACAGCTCGTCAAGCTGACGAGTTGCGACTTGGTGATCGGTGTCCAAGTCCTTGTCGCGGTCGGAGAGCTCGTCCCGGCGCGCCTTGGTTTCCGCGAGGCGGCGGGAGAACTCCCCGTCGTCGCTCAGCGCGTCGATCTCCGCATTGGCTTCTCGAAGCTGGCCGGTCAACTGCTCAGCCCGATCGTCGAGGTCGCTGATGGTGGCACGAATCTGGTCTGCGCGTTCAAGACCATCCACGAGGTGGCGGACGCAGCGATTCTGCCAGGCCGCTCGGGAGGTGCCCAATTGATCACGTGCCCCCCGGCGCTGCGAAATCCCTGCCTCAACTATCGCGATCTCGCGTTGCCATGTCTCCAGGTCACGCTCTGCGTCGAGGACTTCGACCCGGTGCGCGTGCTCCTTGCTGCGGAGTGTCTGTTCCTGCTCCAGTTCCCGATCAAGGCCAGTGAGATTTGCGATCGCGTCAAAGATGCGCGCCGCGCTCAAGTCATTAAGCGGCTGGGCAAGCAGGTTGGGTGTCGGGCTGGACCGCACCGAAGTAGAGAGGAATGACACGCACCGCGCATTACCACCGAACAGGACGGTCGAAAGCCGACTGGCATGGAAGTCGGTCCGTCCGTTGCTGATTGGCAAGGACTGCCACATCTCGTCGACCCGCGCCACGCGCTGTGCCTCACTCGTCCCATAAGTCAGGTAAAGGCCGTCATGCCAGCGTAGGTCGAGGTAGGGCGCCTTGCGATTGATTCGAAGCCAGACCGTCAGGGAGCTTTCCTGCAACTCCGCAACTGTTGCTGCGCCCGGTGCGGCGAACACCCCGATGATGTAGCCGTGGTCGGCGTTGGAGTAGCGCGTCTCCTGTGCGGCCAGTTCGGCGGTGAACAGCAAATCGGCGGCCCCGGCGGCTCCGCTGGCAAGCTTCCACTGGTCGTCGGCATGCAGCAAACTCAGCCCAGCGATGAAAGAGGACTTCCCTGCTCCGTTGGAATCTTTCGGACCCTGCCCTGCCACGGTGATCAGGCCCTGGCTGATCATCGGCACGGGGTGAGTAGACAGACGCGAGATGTCCACCATCTGCGTACCGACGAGGACCCGGGAACCGACAATGTCGTGAACACCGTGGCTACCCTCAAGCCTTTTACGGGGCAGGTCCGTGCTCATGCCGCACCCGAAGGCCGGTCCCGCCGAGCCCGGATCGCCGCGGCCATGGGGCTGCTGGGTGCTGCGGCCAGAATCAGCTCTTCCTGGAGGCGCCGCCGGGCAGCCGCACTGAGGCGGTGCAGTTGCGGGCCGGGGAGATAGGCCGCGCTCTGTCCGGTCCCGGCCCGCTGCGGCGCCAGCTGCACGAGGCCAGCGGCGCGGAGATGCCCTAGCGCGATCCGTACGTCGGAGGGTTGGATCCGGCTCGCCTCCAGTAGTTCGCTAGCCATGGTCGGCTGGCCTGACGTCCACATGTCGCCCTGCATCATGCCGCGGCTGCGCGGGATCGCCACGGAGTGGATCAACACCAGAACAAGCACAGCCCGATCGATCGCGGGCAAACTGTGCCAGCCAGCATTGGCCAGCTCAGCGGCGACTTCGTCCCGGTATCCCGACGTCCATGACGTACCGATCGGGACCAGGGTCCGGCCGACACGATGGAGCAGATCGTCCAGGCTCCGACGCAGAGTGGCATCTCGCAGCGCGAGCAGCTGGGCCTCCGGGACTGGTTCAGGACTGTGCTCCACAGCTGCGAAGGCCGACAGCACCTCATCACGATGACGTTCGCTCAACTCGGCCAGGACCGGCTCGAAAATCGGGTTCATCCCGGTCAGCGTGGTCATGCCGAGGGCCCAGAAACCTCGCTTGCGTACCCGCCGGGGAAGGACATCGAGCGATACATCTCCCGCAACGTGCTTAGCTGCGCCGCGTTCCATGCCGCCACCCGCGGCCCGAGCCGAATCATCCGTGCCCCTTCATCCCACAGCAGCCATCCGGACCTGGCCAGTCGACGCACTCCCGCCAGCAGCGCGCGGTGAGAGACCGCCTCTTCCCGGTTGACGATGCCCATGAACGCCGAGGCCACCTGCTCCCATGGCACTCCTACGCCAGGCCATAGCGGGCCGGCTGGGTCCCCCCAGCAGCACCTTACGCAGGCGGCCAGTACGCGGGCGGTGTCATTAGGATGCTCCAGGACGTGGCTGGGCAGTCCCAGCTCATCGAGGACAGCCGCACTGGCGTTGTCTGGGAGCACAGGTAGCAGCCACGCACCCGAACCGTCGGGCTCGATCAGACGCAGCATGCCCGAAGGAGTCGGCCCCCCCGGAGGGATACGCTGTGGCCCGGCAGCCCGAGCCCTCGCCCACCACAGGGCAGTTTCGGCCGGGTTCACTGTGGCGCCTTGGCTAGCCGCCGGAACCATCCCTCAGATACCCACGATGGGAACGACCCTGCATCAATGCGCAGACCGTCACGCCAGCGCAGCTCAAACCCCAGATCTGGGTGATGGTGGATGGCGACCATCTCGGCTACAAGCCTGCGGCCTGTCGGCCAGTCGCCAGCCTCATCGAGCAGTTCAGCAACGCTTACCGCGCTGCGGTCACCCAGCAGTCGTTCGGCTGCAGCCTGCAGCTCTATGGTGTCATCGGTCGGCATGAGATCTGTCTCGGCAAGGTCTTGGCTGTCATCGGGTCGTGGCGGGCGGAACCGGGTGCCGCCGACTGGGCGCGCTGATTCTACGGCCTCCGCGAGCGCCTGCGGTGACAACCAAGGTGCCGGGGCATCGAAGACAAACGAGTCCAGGACCGCGGCCAGTGCCTCGGTATCCGAGCGGCGGGCGAAGCTGACCCACGTCTCCGCCGGCAAGAACCCAAGGGCGCGGGTAGTCCCCGCTTGCTCGATCAAACGGCCCGCGGCAGCCTCGATCGCGTCCCCGTAGGCGGCCAGGGAGATCCGCAGCGATGCACACTGCGGCCCCAGGCTTGGCCAGCGTCCCAGTACGACAGCATGCACCTCCTCAGCCTGAACAATCAGCGATCGGTTCCCCCACAGCAGCTGAGCATTCTCCCGCAACGCCTCCGCCGCACCTCGCTGCACGAGGCTTGTCAACTCATTGGCCAGCAGCCGGAACACTTTGGTCAGCCGGCTCACTGACGCCCGGCCGTCGTCCGCCACCGCATCAAGATGGCTGACGTTCAGATGCTCCAACGTCAGCAGCTGATGCAATTCCGATTGCCCGCCCCGCTCGGCTAGCCGACGCAAGAACAGCAGCATGATGTACGGGGCGAAAGCCGCTCGGTAATGCTGTTCGTTCGGCCTGTCGACCACCTTGCTGATCGCCCTGTAGTCGCGGAGCAGGCCGAAACGCCGTTCCACCACGCGTGCGTCGAACCAATGGCATGCGGCGACAACCTCGGCTGCCGTCAGTCCGTCGCTGCCCGCTGCCGCAAATGCCTCCAGAATCGCCTCGTCAACATCGATCAGGCCGGCGTCTAGGATCATTGCCCCTGCCTCGCGGGCCAGCACCGCAAATGCTTGGCGGTACACGCGCAGGACCGCGGCCTCAGTAGTCAGCTCATCCAGCATCGCGTTCACGGGCTCGGTCACAAATACATAGGGTAAGTGAGACAGCCGATATTGCGCGTGTTGGTGAGCCAAACCTCGCTTTGGGAGATGCCTGGATTTGTCAAGTTTGGGGTGCTTACAAAGATTGCTGTGCTTCGGCGATTCTGGCACGTGCCCAGCGGCGGGAGGTGCGTCCGAACATCTGGGCGAGCTTACGTTCGGAGAGCGGGTTGCCGGCATGCGCGCTGAGCCGGTACGCGGCCACCGCCGCGTAATTATCGGCATTAGCTTCGGACGCGCTGTCACCATGCTGTGCGCTGGCAGGGGTGGTCGGCTGCCCGGCGGGCTGACCAGTCGGTCGCCGACCCTGATCGGACGGATCACGGTCGCTCCGGCTGCGCTGCTCGCTGTCAGCGGCTGCTGGTGGGACGGAACACGCCGCAGAGCGGCACGCCGCATTTCTGCAGCGGCGCTCTGCCGATGGCTCGTAATCCAGCGCCCCGGAGGTGCGGATGAGCCAGAGCAGGAGTTCATACGAGCCCACGAGGCTAACCGCTGGCCACGCCGCGACCACCGCTCCGACGGGACCGTGTGACCAGCCCTGGGCCATGTTCGCCGTGAGGGTGGCCGCTATGCCCAGCCCGAGCAGCCAGCGGGCCAGGGAGGGTACCGGTACTCGGTGCCGTGCCGCGTACAGGATGACCATGCTGGAGGCGTACACGAGGCCGTCGATCGTGGCTGGCTCCAACCGAGCGGTGATCCCGTTCTCGCCGTAGTCTCGGACGACCGCGTAGGCGTGCCAGTAGGAGACATACGCCGCGATACCTGCTACGGCGAGTACGGCTGCTGTCGTAGACAGGCGGATGCTCCGGTCGATGCTGTTCGCCGCAGCCGCACGAGAGCCGCCGAAGGGCGCCGCAAGTGAGGTCATCGTCCTGTCTCCATCCGCTGGCCGCGATGGCTGGTCTCAAGCCACGTGCTTCCTATGCCGCGCCGCCGGTCCAGTTCCCCAAACACGTCCAGGACGCTGCCGGGCACCGCGTTCGTCAGCTGACGGGTATGGCTGCAAGTGGCGCACCAGTCCCAGCCGGTCAGCAAATCGTGGGTGGCCCAGGAGACCGTTACGACGGTGGGGCCGGTACCGGACTCCGGCGGGATCGGCATCGGGTACACCCCGCCGAGCCAGCACAGCGGGTCGTGCCGGTGGCAGTGGTGCAGCGTGAAGGCTGCCTCGACGAGAGTGCGGTCGGCATCACGAGTCCGCGGTGCGAGCGGGTGATCGCTGGCCGACGGGTAACTGTCGGCGCTGAGCAGGCCGCGGACTGCGGTCGTGAGCTGTGCTTTCCCAGCGGCGGGTATCGAAAAGAGATCGGATCGGGTAAAACCAAGGTCGGACACGGGCTCCTCCTCCGTGACCGGTTGGGAGGAATCTGGGAGGTCGCATCTGGCGCGAACCGTCCCGAACCTCTCTCAACCGAGCTGAAGTAGAGTTTCTGACCTGGCCTTTAGGTGAAATGCCTGGCTGGCGAGCCGATCGGAACCCAATGGTAAGGAGAAGGTCTACGGTTCGATTCCGTAACGGGGCTCCAGCTCAAAGATGTAATTCGAACGCATCGAACAGGCTCTGGGGGCCATTCCGGGGGCCAATCGGGTCCGGTTCCAGTCAAGGCCATAGTCGTGTCGGCATCCGTCTCTTCCTGGCGGCGGAGCTAGGCGCTTCGGGCGGCTCTGTCTTGGACCTGCTCGACTGCGCGCAGGATCATCGGCGTGGCGCGCTGCATGGACCGGCTCACCAGGTGCCCAGGGCCATAGCGCTGCTGGATCTCGGCCAGCCGCCTTTCGGCCGGCACGAGCTCGCCGTCGGGGCTGGTGGTTATGTCGCAGTAGGTCAGCACGCTGGACAGCTCCTCTGGCACGGACTCGAACTCCAAGCCCAGGATGCCGGCGAGTCCGCGTTCTTCGGCTTCGATGATGGCGCAGGTGTGGTGGGCGACCAGACGGCACAGCATGGTGTCGGCGTGCTGGGTGTCGCGGAGGTACCGGGCGCCATCGAGTGCGTGCAGGCCCGTGGTGGCCAGGCCCGGCGCGTAGCCGATGTCGTGCAGCCAGGCGGCGGCTTCGAGCAGATCCGC
>OBLT010001570.1_pt1 | contig 14567 bp, 20 predicted proteins | sample 1518721 | NCBI WGS metagenome assembly OBLT01 (sample SAMEA3539307, study PRJEB22396) | soil metagenome | biome: tundra; feature: field; material: soil | place: USA | collected 2010-05 | depth 0.15 m | reverse complement strand
CGGCCACTCGTGAGCGGGACCAAGCGAATGCCGAGCTACTAACGACGACCATCGATCTCGTTATCGCGTGCAGGCGGTCCGCGGTCCCCGCCCGTAATCCGGCACCCGGGCTCATTTGAAATCGAACTGCCCACTCCGCACAGCCGCTATGAAGTCTGCCCACGTTGGCTTAGAGAAGGACAACACAGCTCCGGCGCGATCTTTTGTGTCTCGCACAAGTATCGACCGGCTAGCGAATCCAACTTCCACGCACCCACCGGCACCGGACGCTGAACTCTTCCGCCATACCACCGTGGATCCTTCCGCGTCATACACTACTATATCCTCGCTTTGCGTATCATAAGGTTCGGGCATCTGGACTAGACTATGCTAGCTCTTCTACTAGCTGGGCGAGGTAAGTCAACGATCCTTGAGGGCCCAGCGAGATTTTTCTGAGTTGCTCAAATATCTCACGGTACAGGCTGATCTGTCCGGCCTCGTCCTGGCTGATCACTGCCTCACGTGTGCCTTCCAGGTAAAGCACATCGCTATCCGCCGCGTCTGGGAATTCAAGAATCGTAAAAGGCTCAATCATCCCACGGTGGAGACCCGCGCTAAACGGGACGATCTCGATGGTCACGTTCGGCTTTCTTGCCATACTGATCAGCCGGGCGATTTGCTGCTGCACGATAGCTTTCTCGCCGATCAGCCGTCGAATTGCGGCTTCATCCAAAATAGAGAAGAATAGCGGTGGACTAGCTCGCTCAAGTATTTTCTGCCGCGTAGCACGGGCCTCGACCCTGGCTTCAATGATATCCCGAGTAATATTGTCTCCAAGCTTGCCAATGACAGCATGCGTGTACTCCTCTGTCTGCAGGAGGCCGGGTATTACAAGGGATTCGAATCCGCGTATAACGTATGCAGCTTCTTCGAATTCAATGAATTGTGTTGTCCTTGGACCCAGGCTATCTCGGTACTTGCTCCACCATGAAGGCTGCCTGGCTGCCCGAGCCAGCGCCACAAGATCGTTAGCCCTGTCAGCATCGGCGATCTTGTAGTGACGCACTAGCGCCATGAGGTCGGTGGTGGAGATGCCGACCGCCCCGGTCTCGATCCGGATGATCTTTGACAACGACCAGTCGAGGGCCACTGCCACTTGCTCCTGAGTCAAGTCGGCCTCTTGCCGTGCTCTGCGTAGCTCAGTTCGCAGTCTTCGACGTTGGACCGCGGGACTTGGGCTGTCGGTCACCTTGACCCCCCTGCTGGTGCTGGTGCCACATGGCACTCCGCCATGAGCCTACCGCTTACTTGCCATCTGCTTGCAGGCAGATAGCTTAGGGGCCAATGCCCCCGTTTGGGCGTCAAATCGAAACTCTGGTCCCCCTCTGCCTCAGTGGTCGGGGGTCGCAGGGCAGAGTGAAGACATGGACAGCCGGGTGGCAGGTAGCTAGGTAGCAGACTGCTTGCTTGCGTATCGCCGTATGCATCCGCATACTGGCACTAGCAACCCCAACTAAGAGGGATGGTTGCCATGATCGTGATGGTCTTTCTAGTCGGCACGCTTATCGGCGTGCTGGCGGGCGGCGCGATCTGCGTCCGCTATCTGCGCCAAGAGATGACCGCTGACATCAGTCCCGCGCTCCGACGGCTCCAGCTAAAGCTTGACAACATGGAGGCGGAACTCAACCTTGCGCTAGTGACAAGGCTCGTGGATCAAAGCAGAGGCTACCCACCAGCTCCGACGCTGCCTGGCAGCAAATGATCTATCCGCTAAGCAGGTCAATCGCCGCTGGACCACCCTACGCGCCACGGGCACCGTTGGCCGGTATGGCGACCGAACAAGCAGGACGGCTGGCATGGACCGGATGCGAAGCAGCTTGTCGCTGAAGCGTGCTGTACCCCTGGGGTCGCGGCAGTCTCAACCCCCGCGGTAGGCCCTCTCTTAAACGTGCACACCACTCGTCTTCTAGGAAGTACTACGATCAGCGGTCAACTAAGTGCTCGCTGTCGCAGCACTAGACGGGGCTGGAGTTGTAGGTGACGATCGAAGGGTCACACGGGGAGGGCATGCCCGCTCGTGCTGAGGCACCGGCCATCACGCCTCCGACGTCGGGTCCTGACCGGTCTGTTGATCTTTGCGTTACAGTGCCTAGCGGGATGACTGATGGTGCTGTTGAGCGCTTTGGGGAATGCGTGCATCAATTCGCACTTGATCTTTCCAGAGAAACTTCTAGACTAGAGGAAGCTGCGAGGGCAGAGATCATCGCAAGGCCAGAGATTACGACGACAATGGTGATAAACGCAAATGAGGCAGTGCGCCATCCGCTGAATTCGAATGGTCCTATGCCCGTCCTTGTCCTTATTGCGCAATCTGTCGCCTTCGCTGCGGCGATATTAGCACCTATCTCTGGTGCATATCTCCATTCATGGCTTCAGTGGGTGCTGACCGCGCTCTTTGGTACCGTAGCTATCGCGACTCAAACGTACGCTATCTTCGCTCTGAGGCGTCGATGAGTACCGAAAATGTAGCAGGCGCCTGGTCGAAGCTGGATAACCTAGAGCTGACGCCTGCGGCCTCCGAGGCGCTTGATCTGAATGCAGATCTGTTTAAGCGGCAAGTGCTACATGAACTGTCGCGTACGCATAGTCGCCGCGGTTATAGAGTGAGAGTCTCCGATGTCCAGCTAGCTGCTGATCAGGTTGTCGCAAAGGGCCCAAGAAGTGCTAAAGTGGTTCGCCTACTTACAAGGCTGGCTTTGATCCTCGCTGGTATCGCACTATTTGTGCAGACCCTTATAAGCCTTACTGGTGTTGGCCAATCATGGGTAGTCAGCGCTGCAGCCCTTTTGACAGGAATTTCTACGGGCACGGCCACGGTACTTGTTGTCCAGGAATTTAGAGGGCGGCGCAAGGAGACGACAGCCTCACGAGGATTCCTGTGGGAAATTCAGGCGCTAGAGTGGTCGGCCCGCCAAGCCGTGAAGCAAGTTCTGGGCAGGGAGGCGGAGAATGCTAGCCTGGCGCGCGTCCTATCTGCGCTTGAGATTCTGGAGGTCTGGACACCGGAGGATTCGCAGGTCTTTCGCAGGCTTCTCTTTTTGAGGAACTCCCTTGTACATGAGGACTCTCGTATTCTGTCTTCTGATGATATTGGGTTCGGACTATCGCAGGCGTCGAGACTTTCAGATCTAATACGTCGTGGCGAAAAAGCGCTGAAAACTGAAACTGGGCAAGGCTTGCTGGGGTCTTCCTCTTGGTTGCGGCGCGCGGCCTCCACCTACGAGGAGCGAGTAGCCCATGCTCTGCGGGAGGCGTCCTTTGAAGTAGTTGGCGCTCAGGGGGATTATGGATATGACATTCTGACAGAGACGCCTAGTGGAAGTTTGGCAATAGTAATCAAGCATCGCGATGGCGGCACTCTGGAGATAGGCGATCTTCGACAGTTCGCCCCAGGAAGATTGCCGAATATGACAGCGGCACTCGTCACGAATGTGCCGCTGTCTGATTCAGCTACAAATTACCTAAGATCGCTGGAATCTCTCGCTAACCGCGTTATAGTGGTTCCGTGGTTGGAAGAGGAGTCTGACTCGAAGCTCGTAGAAAGGATTCTGCGAGCTGCTGAGTACTCGCGGGTCGAATCTGATTGAAGCACGAGTCATAGGGTTTGGCGGAAACGTAATAATTATCTCTCCGGCGTCCGACTCGCCGAGCCAACGGCGGATGTCCTGCGGGGACCTGGCGGTCTGCCAGAAACCGGCCTTGCCGGGTCTGCCCTGGCCTTGTGCCGAACGCTTTGAGGGCCGTCCGTCTAAGCCAGGCCAAGATCCGGGCTCGTTGGTGTCGGTCGTGGGTATCACTGCGCTCAGGTCAGCGCGGTCGACTGGTCTGGGCGGAGCCCCACGTGGTGAAGCGAGTTTGCCCGGATACTGAGATGTACGAGCCGGACCAGTGCTTGTCGGGGCACTTGCCGCAGGCAAGGTCGACACGGATATCAGCGTCAGCGAAGGGCATCAGTCGACGCCTCGGTAAGGCAGTCAAACGTGGAGAGCGTCTATGGGACGGCGGCTACCAGGCTAGTTCTCATACGAGATCACTTGCACCCATTCGTCTTGCTGTGCGCCCATGGCACACATGGTAGGTGCGGTCGAACGCCTTGTCTGCTAGGCGGGGCCTCGGCGGTTGCAGCGGGCCACCAGCTCCCTCCCGATGTGCCCCAACCCCGAGCCTGGGAGGATGGCGCGCTTCCTTGCGCGGGACGTGCACGGGAGGGGCACCGGGATCGATCATGCAGCCTCTTCCGTGTCAAGGTGTCGGCACGGCCGCTCAGGTAGTGCTATCGGCCCCGTGACCTGCGGTCCGGCCGGAACTGCCCCTGGCGATTCCCCCGCATTTCCCCCCGTTGTCCTGCCGCCCTAGGGCCAATGTAGGGCCGTCACTAGGGCCAAGCCAAGGCACGCCGGAGCTGGGAGAACCGTGGCAGGCTCCCGGCTTGGCTGTGGATCTGATGGAGGTCGGCTGTTGCCTTGTCGAGTAGTTCGCGGCTGTCGTTGCTGTCAATCTCGCGCGGCCCGCGCGAAGCACCCGGCATGCTGGGTCACATGACCAGAGTGATCGGCGCGCACGTCCTGAGCCATCCTGTCTCTGCTGCCGGGGATGGTCATGCTGCGCTCTACGAGTGCTGCGCGGCGCTCATCGTGGCCGTCATGGTTGTGCTTTATTTCGACGAGCGGGTCAGGCGGGATCTGTCCGCGCGCCTGCGCGGCTACGCCATCGGCTCGCTCGGCGGCATTATCGGCACCGGACTACTGATACCCCTGTTCGCCCTTGCCGGATTCATCAGCGACACGAGCAGGATTCGCGCGGTCACCGTCGCCTACACGCTGGTCTTCCTGGCGGCCGCGTTCAGCATTGCCGTCCGCAGTTGGGCCGTGGAAGACGCTGCCCGGCTCCATCCGACCCGCCCAGCGCAACTTCAGCTTCCCCCGTTGTCATTGCCTGCTCCGCGGGCGGGCATGACAGAACGCGAGCACGCAGCCGAGGTGCTTGGCGTGGCATTGTCCATCATTGCGGAATTCCAGCCAGCAGCGGTCTTGGTGCAGCTCGGCCGAACCGGGCCAGGACCGGAGAAGGAACGACTCGCAGGCCTGACAGCACAGTGGTACGCCCTGCAACCATCGCTGATGGCTATCAGCGCGGGGTATCCCTCGGCTGTGGTGCGCAAGCACGTACGGGCGTTCACGTTGGCAGCAGTCCAGGCGGTGAAGCAACCGGCCATCCTCTTCTCCGACAAGGACGCATTGGCCGATGAGCAGGCTCAGGCTCAATGGCGTGATCAGGCCAACGTCGTATCGGAGGCCGCCGCGCACGCATGGGACAAGGTCGTCAGCGCCCTCCATACCGGAAAGACCACCGGAGCGAAGACATCCCAAGCGGACGCGACAAAAAACGGGCGCAGCATTCCCTCACCTTGAGCGCTTCAGTCGTCCGCCAGATAGCGGTCAGCGCCCGGATCACCCGCTTGCAAATCGCCGTATTCACCACGCTAGGATGCTGCGCTGCGCAATCGGTTGATCCTTAGTGACCGTTAGATACCATCAGGCACCGGTGGTAATGGCACGCTAACGGCACGACGATCTTGGTTGTCAGAAAGATCATATGGAGGTCGTGGCCAGGCCAGCGTCACACATGTACATGCTGAGCTAGTTCAACCAATCCAACGTAGGCCCCCGATCCCGCCATGCCCAGCACTACCTCGCGAAGCGCCGATACTGTTTCCCGGAGGATAGCGTTCCGAGGTTTCGGGCTGCGCAATTGGGCCTCGGCCGTTTCAAGGTCAGATCTCGCCATCTCTAGCACTTTCCCCGAAACTGGAAGCCGGTCGAGTTCCAGGCGCAGCGCTGCGAGAAATGCCTCGATCGCGGGCCGTTCAGCGGCAAGGTCAACGGCCACGTATTGGTTGCTCCCTACGGTTCCCGCCTGCACGCCATACGCGTTCCCACGGACATGCACCAAGACGTTCGAAGGAACGCGTTCTTCAGCATCTACGGACACTGATCGAGCCTGCTCCACCTCTCGCTTGCCTGCATCTGTGAGCCAAACCCCGCCGTTGTACGAGCTCACTGCGACAAACTCCGCGCGTACTAGCTGCCTGACAAGTCCTTCAGCTTGCCGAGGATCAAGAGCCATTCTTGCGCCAATAATATCTGGTCTTATGGGCCTGACTGGGTATTCGATTAATTCGTAAAGTCTTCGCATGAATTCCGCCCGGCGCCGACTCTCATCGTCATGCGACATTCGTACCTCTCAACCTGGCTTGCAACCGGCAAGCCGACTCCGGGCCGACTAATTTCCCTGGCGCTCTATAGGCCATCGGCGCCGCATGCTCATCTGCGTCAACTACCGTCGGCTGATCGCTGACGGACGCCTAACGGGCACCACCAGCCGGGTCGACCGCCTGAGCCCGGTGTCGCCCCGCTAGTCTATGTGACGGCTGTGATAGGCAGGTGACCACTTCTTATCAGCTCGGATCAGCCATGGGTCGGGGCCTCGTGACGCCGCGATCCATGGTTGCTAGGGTGTGCCTGGTCGACCCGGCGTGCGGCCACGTTGCTGTCAGGACTGCTGTCAGAGTGCTCACCTCCTGGTCCTCCCCGTCCTCGACAGGAAGCGTCACGGTCGTCGCTGGGTTATGAGCCGTACGACGCCCGTCTCCTCTGTCTCGGGCCGTCTCCAGTCACCGCGTTGACCTCGGCGGACTTGCGACGCGAGGTCTGTTCAGGTCTTCCGCGTCCCCCCCGTCTCAGCCCGTCCTGCTGCGTCTCGTGCACAAATTCGTGCACAAAACCGGTTTTTGACCTGCGGGTTTCTGCCCCTTCGCTGACCGGACGCGCCTGGAGATCGAGCGCAGGGACTTGTTCAACGAGCAACTGTCACGAATTGCTTATCGTGTGTAGCCTTCGGTAACTAGAGTCGGCTCTGACATGCGGTGATACGCGCGGCATGGTTCCAGGAAGCGGGGACGAAGTGACAGACTGCAACTGCGACCCTCCCGCTGACGGGGTGACGACGGCGTTCGTAGAGGACAGCAGGGTCATCGTCAGGATTGGCAGCGAGCTCGGCAGCATAGAGACGGCCGGGCTGGAGGAGGTTCACCGCGAGGTAGCAAACCTGACCGGATTCCCAACGGCAGAGTCCTACCATGACCGCACTTGCAAGCACGGGCGCGTGTTCACAGAGGTGGTCGTGTTCCCAGACCGGTTCGGCGAGATCGCCGAGCGAACCGCGTGAGCCGGGCATGCGGGAGCAGCACATCAAGCCGCAGGTGATCCTTTCGCGCTGTCGCAGACCAACGTCGGCGATGGAAACTCACCGCCTACAGCGAGGGTCGAATCGGCACTATCAGCTTGGGAAGCCGAGCGGTTCCACCTGGTTACGGGCCTGACCTGCTAGGACGGGGAGTCAGTTCTAGCCGTGGCTGGCCCCTCGTCACCCTGCTAATGGCCCGTTAATGGCCCGGCGATCTTCCGCGTACCTGCTGCGGTCCAGGGCAGTTCGTGCCCTACTCCTTCCCTGGCCTCGTCGCTTCGTGTCCTTGGCCGTGGCCGCCATGTCCAGGTTCGCGATCCGCGCAAGCGGGCTTGGCTTTGATCCGGCGGACTCGGCCAAGACGATCAAGCTGCGAGGAGGACGGGGATCACCAGTTTGGAAGGCTGCGACTGGACCTTACCGGACCAGCGCTAATGCAGGTCACGAGTCCAGTGTCGGTGCCGTGAGTGACCGTGAGTGCCTACGTCTGACTCCTCGATCGGGCACGCAGCACGTCCGGACGCAGCTACCAGCTTCCAAGATCGGCTGAAGGGTACGTAATCTATGCGCAGTGTCCTCAGGCACCGATAATTAGGGGTCGCCGGTTGGGGCGTCGTTGGGGAGGATGGTTCGCGACGTGTCGGCCTCTTGATCCTAAGTGTCCTCGGGCTAGTCAAATAACTACCCTAGAGAGGGTGCCTAGTTGTGGATGATTTCAGGCAACAGCAAGACCAGCTCGAAAAGGAGCTGCAACGCGCGAATGAGGAGCTATCTAAGGAATATCGATCCATGACGGCAGGGTGGGGAGCAAGGTTTGGCCCTTTAGTTATAAGTGTCAGGGCCAGCGCTGAGATCATCACGATAAGCTATGTACTGTTTAACATAATCTGCTTTGTGGTGGGGGTAGTATTTACCTTGCAAGACAATGTCCTCAGGACCTTGGGAATTGCACTCGTCGTCGGAGGCTTGTTCTCGGGCGGCACATTCATGGCGCAGTGGTGGGACCATGCCTGGCAGAGGCAGAACGCCACAATTGATCGAGCATTTAATCTCGGGTATGACGACAAGAGGTACGCAGAGCTTCAACGCCTTGCGAAGGAAGTTGGTGAGCTTTATGAAAAGCTCAAGAGCTTGCCTGAACCTTCCAGCGAGAATAACATCGGTAGAAGTTCAAGAGAAGAACATGCGGATTAAGAGGCGGACAGCTTCTCGCGAATCGGCGACTTCTACGGCCCGACGCTCGGCGCACTCCAGGGACCGTCTTGCTTCTTCAGCAGCCTGGTCAGGAGGGCCGAAGCCCGGGCCGCCGCTGCCCGTCAGCCGAAACCGCGGACAGGCCGGAACCGCCCGGAAACCAGGATAGGCCAATCTCGCCTACGAGCCCCTGCTTGCAAAGGTCGTGGACTCAGCCGCCTGACCTGGCCCGCCAGGTGACCGCCGACGTGGCGTGTCCGTGAGCGACCGTGATTCTCCGCTGATCACCGTCCCATCGGGCACGCTACGGGCACGATCAGGCTAAGTTGTGGCACGCTCATGGAGTGGCAGTAGGCAAATCAGACTGGCAGGCGAGCCGGGCACTCCGTAAACGCCTCATAAAGGGCAGCGCCCAAGCCAGCGTCGGCCTGTTCGGTCTGCTGGTCTACGGCTTCGCCGATCGCCTTGTCATGTTCCTGGTCCTCGGCTCCGCCTTCCTGGTAATAGGCGCTACCGATCTCGTGCCCGCGATCATCGAACGTCAGCGCGGGAGCCAGATAGCGCAAAGAACGCGCGACAACTTCTAGCTCCTACGTCTGGTCGTTCCCCCCCGACTGCTGCCGGATCTCCCCGGCGACAGGATTCCCGGCGCGAGGAGGAGGGCCTGGCCCGCTGGGCGGGTGAATCGAACTCGCACTGTCAGCTTGGGAAGTGGAGCGGTTACGGTCGCTAGGCGTGCTGACCAGCCAGGTTAGCTGGCCCCCAGTAGCCGTGACTGCCCCCTCGTCACCCTGGTTAATGGCCCGCCAATGGCCCGAGGATCTTCGCGCTGACCTGCCGCGGTCCGGGCACGTTCGTGCCCCACGATGCCCAACCCGTAGGGCACAGTCTTGACCGAACCCGCCTAGGTATGGCTGATTTCTCCCACCAGGCCGAAGATCTTTCGTTGAGAGTCAGGGAGCATCATGCTGGAAGACATGCTTGCGACCGCAGTCTCCATCGCGGCGATCCTTCTCTCGGCCGTCACCTTTGGTCTCAGTTACCGGGCTTCAAGGGCCGCCGAGCGGCGCGCGAGGATCCCTGTCCTTGTCTTCGTGTACGACGGCCACCAGGGGTGGCTACTTCGGAACGTCGGCAACGGGCCCGCCCTGAACATCGAGGTTGCACAGAAGGTCATCCGCGGTGAACAAGCAGGCAGTTGGATCAACCCGGTGCGAGTTCCGCCAATCGGCCGAGATAAGGAGACCTTGCTCTCGTGGCTCGGCGGCGACAACCCGCACGGCCTCGGAGGTGTCTACGAGGATTTCCTCAGCGCCGACGAAGGCGTTGCTGGACGAACATACACCGTGACCTGCGGCAATGATCGCAACGTCATCAAGCCAGGTCGTCATCTGCCAGAGTGGCCTGAATCCGAGATCAAAGCTCAGTGGAGGATGAGGTAGCGTCCGAGAATCGGACAGAGCAGACTGCTTCCGCCAGGCGGTGTCTGACCATCTGGGCCGTCGGTTTTACAGACGGCCGCGGATCACTGCCTTCCCTGACTACGACCTGCGCCAATGTGGGTCCCGGCCGTGAACCTCTTCAAACCGTCCCACGTATATCCCGCATCAGGCCCTGGGTCCTGGTTATCACGGGCAAGCCGACCCTCGCACCGTTAAGCGGACCACAGTTCCTGCCTCGGCTGACGCCGGGGCGGGGAAGGATGGCCGGGTGACTGTACAGGTGTACCCATCATGGGACTACTTTCCGCGAAACACCCGGCCGTCCGGCTGGGTCGAGCCGTTTGTCGCCACCGTCCGTGCGGCTGAATCAGGTATATCCACCGTCGAACGCAAGACCGGACTGGACAGCGACGGCGTCCTCCAGGTGCTCGCCCCCGATCTGCGCGAGCTCGGATTCGCCGTCGAGTCGGGCAAGAAGGCATCCGACCGCATCCGGCGGCCGGTGCTCTTCGGCAGCAACGGACGAGCGGAGGTGTCTTACGAGATCGACGCGTTCCATGAACGCCACGGAATCGTCGTAGAGGTAGAGGCAGGCCGGGGCGCACGAGGTAACGCCACCTATCGTGACATCATCCGGGCAAGCCTCATCCTCGACGCCCAGTACCTCGCCCTGCTCGTGCCAGTGGCATACCGGCACGTCAGCGGCGGACGCGAGGTCTCCGTTCACGCGTACAGAGACTGCGCCGACCTGCTGTCAGCCCTCTACGCAAGCCAACGGCTGCGGCTGCCTTTCCTCGGGACGCTGCTCATCGGCTACTGAGGCCTGTGCAACCCTTAGGCCCAAGCCCACGCAGGTGTCCCGTACGAGTCCCGGCGCTGCTGCCACCTACCGCCGGATAGTGCTGCCTGGGTGGCCCCACCGCTGGTGGGCGGCTTGGCGCGTGATCCCGAGCCGTGAGCCGATCTCAGCCCAGGAGTATCCGGCGTCCCGCAGGCCGCTGACGGCCTGGACGATCGCGTCGTTGAGCTCGTCGGCCAGGCTGATCATGTGGACCAGCGACTCGACATCGCCGTCGGCGACACGGCGGCTGAAGGCGCGCAGGACGCGCCGGGCGAATGCAGCGTAGTCGCTGTTCTCGGTGGCCGGCCGTCGCCGCTTCGATGTCAAGCCATCGTTGACAGTGTGGGCGATCGGGTGCCGAAGGGCTGGTCGAGGGCTGGGCTGGGTGGAACTGGCAGTCACAGTGCCTCCTGGACAGTGCCCGGCGGTGTCGCACCGGGTGGGCTTCACCCGATAGGCGCCGATCACTGCCTGGAGCGAGAGCCGTCAAGGGCCTGGTCCCGCAGGGACTTCCAAGATGCTTTGGCCGTGCTCAGCCAGGGGCGAGCCTGGCGCTGAATTGCCCCGAACACGAAAGCGGCCAAAGGATCTTGGAACCCTTGACGGCTCTCGCGGAAGGCTGATACTTCCGCGCCGGGTGAAGGCCGTCCCCTACCTGACCAGGAGGGAGAACCAGTTACTGCCCGATGATGCAAATTTGGGACTATGTAGGCGCCTTCCGTAACGGTAATATTCGTTACATGACAGGACTTGCGATAATGTCGGACACCGACCTAGCCAGCCGCATCCGACGGCTACGTCGTGAGCAGTTGCGCCGGGCTGGCAAGACACACAGATGCGTTAAATGCGGAAAGTGCTTCCAAGCACGTGCCGGGGCATGCTATTGCTCGGGAGCATGCCGCCTGGCCGCCTTCCGGGCCCGGTCGCGCGCAACCGATTCGACAAGGCAGGGGGTGGAACTGTGACGACCACCGAAGCGGAGCCATGGGCGATCCGGACAACCGGCAGAACGGCTGCCGTGAGCCCGTTGCGCTATCCAGGTGGGAAGGCTGCCCTGGCGGGGTTCTTCGGTGGGCTCATTGCCAGATTGAATATTGAGCCCGCGACATACGTCGAGCCTTATGCAGGTGGAGCGGGCGCCGGAGTTGCGCTACTTCGCCAGGGCATAGTCCAACATCTCGTGATCAATGATGTCGATCCTGCCGTCTTCTGCTTCTGGACCGCGGTGGTCAATCAGGCGGATCAGTTTGCGGCCAGAATCGTAGAAACGCCGTTGAACGTCGAAGAGTGGCGCCGCCAGAAAGAGATATATAGATCCGCCGACGAGTCGGATCCTCTTGCGCTAGGGTTTGCATTTTTCTACTTGAATAGAACGAATCGGTCGGGGATCCTTAATGCCGGGCCGATTGGCGGCGTCCGGCAGAATGGTAACTATAAGATTGATGCCCGATTTAATCGCGATCAGCTCGCAGAAAGGATTGCCGCGATTGGCAATCTTAAGTCGCGAATTACTGTAATAGGCATGGACGGAATGTCAGTCGTGCAAACATATTGTGCCGACGCCTCAGCTTTCGTTTACGTTGATCCGCCTTACGTCGATATGGGCGGAAGCCTATATCTTAATGCCTTTACCCATCGCGACCATGCCGATCTGGCTGGGAAGCTGGATCAGCATCCAGACGGGAACTGGATAGTTACCTATGACCCATCAGACTTCATTCGCCAGCTCTACAAGCGCCATGATGTCAGGGAATATCAGCTCAGTTATAGCGCGCACAGGACAGGAAAAGCGCGCGAGCTGTTGATCACATCTCGATCAATCTCGCGTATCGTCGGTGATAGCTGACCACGTGTCGCGAGGCCGATGCTCTATTTTCCCACGATTTCCACCAGGATCGGCTTGATGTGCTCCCATGCCTCGTGAACATCAGACCCGATGACGAACGAGTCGGGCTCATGGTTGCTGGCGTTAAGCGACAGCTGGGTTCCAGCGAACTGCTGAGCCGGCATCCTGCCTCTGCGATTTATGAAGTTGATCAAGGTGGTCATGCGCTGATCATTCTGAAATTCGCGGGCAAGCTCATCGACGCATGCGCTAAGCATCCTGCCCGCTGCCAACGGGCGCCCTATTGAGATGAAGTAATCCTTAATTGAGCATTCTAGGACCGTCCGAAGCAGGTCGTGGGTAGCGTTGGGAAAATCCCTTAGGTCCAATCTCTTAAGCTCTTCAAACCGACGTCGCAACCCGGCCGAAGAGCCCTGATACTCGAAGCCGTCCATGTCTAGGCGCGACTTCGTATCACCGCGATTGCGTCCACGCGAGCCCGCTTGTCCCCCATTGCCCGACTCGCCGCTATTATCCCCGGTATTGCCTGTAGCGCCAGAACCACCACCACCGGTGGCTCCGCTCTCATTTCCTCTAGGCCCTCCGTCGCCGCTGGTTGTCCCGGTTGCGCCGCTAGGTTGCCCGGACGACTCCCCATTTCTGGGCCCATCCGTATCGGCACCGGCCTGCGGGTTGCCCGAGGCGCCGGACTCACCCGTCACAACACGGCGTAGTTGCTCGACGAACTGGTCGTGCTGGCTGCTCTTGACCCTTAGTTCCGGAGAGCGGGTGTTAAGTGTCTTGTCCCTAAATCTGCCTAGCAGATACATCAGCCCACGGCGCTGCTCGGTAGTCATGCGCTTAGATGCTAATAGGCCATCCCTGTCGAAATTGAGACCAAGCACCTGTTGGACCTTCGGGGGTTCGTAGGCGTACTCAAACGCGGTCATCTTCAGTTGGCTATTCTTAACGAACTCTTCGAGTTCACGGTCGCTGTAGCGAAGTCGGCGTATAACCTCCCGCATCTCACCCATGCGGATGAAGCTCGCGATCTTCGATCCCTCGCGAGGGTATAGGGTCCGCAGGTCATCGACGCTGGTCGTGGCCGAAAGCTGCGCGTGATAAAAGACGGCCTGCTGTTCACGGATCCAAGGCCTCTTCGGCCGTCCGGTGTGCAGGCGTGCGAGCAATGGCTCGGCTGCCTCCCGCGACGGCGCAACCATTACGCGAATCTCGGTTGGAGTCCCCGCATCCGGATAGCGACTCAAGAGGCGTTCCAGGCTGGGTTCATACCTGCCGATCAAGGAAGGATCGTGAATGGCCTTCAATGCAGTGATCCTACGGTTTCCCTCCAGCACCACGAGACGACCATCCTCGTAGGTAACGACAGGAATTTCATTATCCAGATACCCGTCCCGCAGGATATCGCGGGCCAACCCGAGAAGGTCCTCGGCCTCAACCAAGTAGCTGGCGATTGCCGACTCATCAATATCATCTCGGGGAATACGGACGTTGCGCAGATCAAGGCTTATATCTGCCAGCCCCGCATCCTCAATTGGCCACCGCGACGCCATGACCCCTCCCTCTCCCTCGCCAGCCGCAAACACGGCGGCGTCTCTCTACTCTGCAGTAAGCCCATCTTAGGCACCATAGCTACGGCATGTATCCGGATACTGTCTGTAGCGATCGGTTGGTTACGATACTATTTCCGTTATGTCAGTGCGAGGGAGCGTCGAGGCCGTCAGCCATCCGAAACTTTGACCGTTTTAGGCAGCGTCTGGCAGACCCGTTCATCGCGGTCGCTCCACTTGCCCGGTTACCGGACTCGTGCAGTGCGCTGACCGGCCGCGCCGGGTCGGCCCGGAGGGCCGCAGTCCGGCGCGAGCGGAGCCGCGAAGCGGGTCCGCCTTGATCTAGGTACGGCTCAATTCGGCACTCAGCCATGATGGGTGGCGGCGGGTGCTGGTGGCCGTGTGGCTGA
>OBLT010001567.1_pt1 | contig 14578 bp, 10 predicted proteins | sample 1518721 | NCBI WGS metagenome assembly OBLT01 (sample SAMEA3539307, study PRJEB22396) | soil metagenome | biome: tundra; feature: field; material: soil | place: USA | collected 2010-05 | depth 0.15 m | reverse complement strand
CTCACCGCGATGGTACGGGAGAACCGGGCGTTTCTGGCCCAGGCCATCACCTGGACCGCGAGCCAGGGCACCAGCCAGTTCATCGACCTCGGCGCGGGACTTCCGGCCGCGCAGAACACCCACGAGATGGCGCGGGCGGTCAACCCGGCGGCGCGAGTAGCCTACGTCGACACCGACCCGGTCGTACTGGCCCACGCCTGGGCGCTGCTGGCCACCAGCGCCGGCGTAGCCGCAGCGGCCGCGGACCTGCGCGACCCGGCAGCCGTGATGGCCGACCCGGAGCTACGGGCCGTCATCGACCCAGCCGAGCCCATGGCCATCATCTTGGGCGCGGTCCTGCATTTCCTGGACGCCGGCATCGCCCGGCAGGTCACCGCTGAATACGCACGGCTCATGCCGCCAGGCAGCTACCTGGTCATCTCAGGTGGCATGCTACGACGACGAGACGCTCGGCAAGCAACTGGCCGCCGAATACACGACCGCGCCGTTCTATAACCACGCCCCGGCCGACATCCTGTCGTTTTTCGCCGGGCTGGAAATGGCAGGCCCAGGCCTAGCCGAGGCACAAACCTGGCGGGCATGGATGCCCGAACCGGTGCTGCGCCGCCGCCAGGGCCACGTGCTGGCCGGGGTGGCACGACGCCGCGCCTGACCCGCAGCAGCACCGTGGCCCGCCGCTCGACGCCGCCGGGCCGGAACACGCACGGTCCGGCGCCAAAGCCACCTCCGCCGCGGGACCACGACAGGGCATTCAGCGGGCGAGACAAACACCCGCCAGGTACTCCCCTTGCAGGCTTCCCGGTCCAGACACGGTGCTGCATGCGCGTCGGCCGCGCGCAGCGCGGCACCCTGGGCACCTTCCACAGCCATGCGCACTGGTTTTGCTTGCACCTTCCACCGTTATGAGTACGGCGGGGACCCTCACTAAGCTTTTGAACTTACCCCCTCATCCTCCTTTTAGTTTGTGCGAAGTGGAGTTGGAGTGATCCTGACCTCGCCCTCTTTGCTTGTTGAGGGGGTGAGGTCAGGATCACGGAGACGGAACGCAGCGACCCCGCAGGCAGGGGAGGGGATCGAGCCGGAATCGCGCCGCACAGCGCCCGCATGGGTCGACGAGTGGCTGGGCGGCCAGTATGTCGGGGCTGGCGGGAATCTGTGCATGTCGATCCGAGCGTCGGCCGCAGACCGCTAGATCGCGGTAACATCGCGTAGGACGATACCTGCCATGTCCCTCCCCGATTTTCGACCTGCGCCCAATCAGGCAGGCCGACCGGACCTGTATGAGCTGGAGAACCGGGCCGCGGACCCGGACGGTCTGGTGCTCGACGCGATGCGACAGCTAGCCCCGTGGGCTGGCAAGACTCTGGTTGACCTAGGTTGTGGCAGCGGGTACTGGCTGTCCGGCTACGCTGCGGAGGCGGCCATGGTGACCGGAGTCGAACCTGATCCGGCGCTGCTCGCGCTAGCCGCGCAACGGGACCGGCGAGCACGGGTCTTGTCGGGGTCGGCCGAGCACCTCCCGGTGGACGACGCCAGCGTCGATGTGGTGCATGCCAGGTTCGCCTACTTCTGGCCCCCGACCTGCGAGCCCGGTCTCACCGAGGTGCTGCGCGTGCTGAGACCGGGCGGGATGCTCGTTGTGGTCGACAATGACTATCGGGGCGGTGAGTTCGCAGAGATGCTGCGAGCGGCGCAGGACATGGCTTGGAGAAAGGCCGACGTCACCGACGTGTGGTGGGCGGCACGCGGGGCTAGCCGGACTGAAGTCTTGAGCTGGTGGGACTTTGGGTCCAGGAGCGATTTCGAGGACGTGCTCCGGCTCGAGTTCCCAGCGGATGTGGCCGGATCATGGCTAGCGGAACATCCGGACGCACATGGGCTCAGCTACGGGTACGTACTGTTCGCGGTGCGATCAGTTGGCTGCGGCCGGTTACTAGACCTCACTCAGGACCAAGAGTCCACTTGATCCTGAATGACCCAACTGTGATCAGCGAGCCGAGTTTGTTGATCCGCCAGCGGACGGAGGTGACGGCCGCACTCAGGCCGGTGGCCGGTGTGGCGGAGCCGGTAACCCTCGACGGGCCGGCGGCAGCAGCGGCGGGCGGCGGTCGCGGTCGACCTGATCCCGTTCTCGGACGAATCCGACCTTACGACCCTGTGCCAGCAGCGCCTTCCGGGCGGGTTGAGCTTGCGCCAGCCTGAGCCGATCTTCGTGCGGCGAGTGACAGGATTATCCTGGCGGTGTCAGTAGGGGTTTGGGGGACCTTAGGGCAGCGGGGCTGGGCGGCAAAGCTGGAAGCCTTCGGCGGCAGCTGCGGATCTTGGGCCGATCGCTTCACTTAGCAGGGGCTTCGGCTTGCTCCAAAGCGATACGGTGGACCGGATCGGCTCGTATGCACACTCCTACATGATCAGAATGAAAGGCTCACCGCAGTACTGGCGGCTAAGAGGAGAAGCATGCCTCTCGCCAAATTCCGTGCTGTACGGGAAGATAGCTCCATGAGTAAACCAACCTATGTGATCGGGACAGGGCTATCCCATGACGGTTCGGTGTGCCTACTCGTCGACGGCGTTATCGTCCTAGCGATCGAGAAGGAACGCCTGACCAGGATCAAGCACGACGGGGGCAACGATCGTCTCGCGATGGAGTACGTGCTGGATCGAGCCGGCATCGGTATCGACGACGTATGCGTAGTGGTGCAAAATGAGAATTTCGGAATGTTTCGTTCTGGTAACCTCCAGTACGGCAATAACAGTCGGTTGCTTGAGGACGCAACGCACGTAGTCACGATCTCCCATCACCTCGCCCACGCTTACAGTGCATTCGGCGGTAGTCCGTTCGACGAGTCGGCTGTCCTTGTCGTCGATGGCTGCGGCAACGCCTACGAGGACTGCATCGATACCGATGATAGAACACTGCTCACCGACATCCCGGACGACCTCGAACATTTGTACTTCGAGAAAGACAGCTACTACGTTGGGACTGGGAAATCCCTGACGACTGTGGCGAAGGACTTTTCACCCTGGGGCGTAAAGGGGTGGCCGCTCTCCCTGCCAACTACATTGCATTCCATCGGCGGTGTCTATCGCGCCTTTAGCGGTTACGTCTTCGGTGGGTGGGACGACTCCGGTAAGCTCATGGGCCTTGCACCGTATGGAAATCTCGGCCGCTTCGACGATCCGATCTTCGAGTTGCGGGCTGGAAGAGTTTTCGTTCGCCGCGAGTCGATTCAGGCATTCACAAGCCCAGCCCGGTCCTACGAGGAACTCACCCGCAACTTCCAGTACTACGCCGACGTAGCGCGCTGGGTCCAGTATGAAGTGGAACGGGCGTTGCTGCACCTCGTGCGCGATCGTTACAACCGAAGGCCGTCACCGAACCTTTCGTATGCCGGCGGGGTAGCGTTGAACGCGGTGGCAAACCGTCGGATTCTTTATGAAACCGGATTCGAGCGGTTGTATGTGCAGCCAGCCGCAGGCGACAACGGTCTAGCAATCGGGTGTGCATACTACGGCTGGATGAAGGTGCTGGGCCGGGATAAGGTCCATGGCGACGGATCAGTTTACTTGGGTGCGGCTTATCCGACAGCGCGGACTCGACAGGCGGCGGCAAAAGTAGCCGAACGGATCAATGTCGCCGCAAACATTGATGTGGTCGAGCAGACTGCTCAACTCCTTGCTCAAGGGAAAATAATCGGCTGGTACCGCGGCGGCGCCGAGTTTGGGCCACGAGCCCTTGGTCATCGCAGCATCCTGGCTCACCCAGGTATTCCCGGACTACGCGATCGCATTAACGCCGACATTAAACTGCGAGAAGACTTTCGTCCTTTCGCCCCATCGGTAATCGCCGACGAGGCGGCGATCTACTTCGACTGCAACGGCTACGAGAGCCCATATATGATTATGGTGTTCGACGTGCGCGACGAATGGCGTGGGCAACTAATAAATGTCGTTCACGAGGACGCCAGCTCGCGGCTACACACAGTTACCCAGGCAAGCGAACCTACTTATTTCCGTCTGCTGACACTTTTCCAGCGGCTTACCGGTTTGCCTATTATCCTTAATACGTCACTCAACAAGCGGGGTATGCCTATTGTCGAGACACCGGAGGAAGCCCTTGCTTTCTTCCTTAGCGGTAATCTTGACGGCCTCGTACTCGACGATTTGTTTATAACGAGACTACCGTCACAAGACTAGAGATCAGATGCGCTGCGCGGAAACTTCCCCCGGCATCTGCCCTTATCGCAGCTCCGCAGATATTGAGTGACGGTGATATGTGAGCAGCTCGCAAGCTCAGTCATGTCTCTTACTGGCAACCAGACACTCAACAACATTAGTGATCCACTCATCTCTTCATGGCACCAAAGCAGCCGAAACAGGGAGAGATCCCGTTGAACTCTCAGCTAGTAAATTAACCAGATGGTGAAGGAAGATTCATGGCGGGCGAGAACGTCGGCAGGTATCCGTCGGCATGGAATCACTGCTGGCGTGGCGGAAGCCTGAAGGCCCAAGCCAGAGCAGCGTTCAACTATCTGCAAAGCCAACTACGGTGGCCGGACTGCGCCACAGTCTGACCGCGTGGCGAGGATGCGGGATTCCCGTCACTTCCAAGGAACCACCACCTCGTACCATCGTCGGCGTGATCCAGAGGACTAAACGACCGATTCGCCCGCAAGAGCAGCATTTTCCGCATCGGATTTTCCGGCTCGGTGGAGGCGGGATAGGAGGGGCACGCACCAAGTTCCAGATGACATGGCAACCAGCGAACCGGCCAGGATGGCATACCTCGGAGCGGCGAATTCACCTATAAGACCCCCAGTGAGGAAACCAATGGGAACACTTGACAGACTAATAAATCCCACCCCGGCGGCGGCCCTTCCCTGCAATTCTGCCGGAGTTATCTTCTGGCGAAGGGCTGCCTGAACGACGCCAAACAAGGGAATAGTGAGGCTTATCACCGTCGCGGCAATACCTACGGCCACGAATGGCGGAACACCGGGCGTGAATACAGCAAGCCATGAGGCACCTGCTAGGACTGTAGACACCAGCAATGCTGGGCCTGTCCCCAACCGTCTCATCGCGGGACCGGCCAAGCGAGCGCCGAAGATGCCGGCGATGCCTGCTGCGCCGAATGCAATTCCGACGAAATCTGCACTTAGGTGCAGTGTCCGATAGACGAAGACCAGATAGATCCCTTGTACCATCATGTTCCCGAGATTGCCTGTCGCGGCTGTCAGTGCGACAAGGCGAAGTTCGGTGGTTCGCCAGACAAAGCGAACAGCTGAAATGCGATCAGACTCCATGGATTGGGTGCCGACTTTGGGTTGAGAACGAACTACGGCAGGAAGCGCCCTCTCACCGAGCCTCAGGACGCATGCGCCCGAGAACACGAAGGTGGCGGCATCAACCGCAACGGCCATCCCGCCACCTATTAGATGTATCAGCCATCCGGCTAGCGGCGGCCCTACGCAGATTGCGAAATACTGGCTCTGCGCGAAAAGGGAGTTCCCCGCGATCAGGCCTTGGGCGTCCAGCAAGCGCGGTAGCACGGCGGAATAGACCGTGTTGAAGAAGGCCTGGCCAGCGCCGACCACCAGCGCGACAAGGATTACTTGCAGCGTCGACACATGTCCAAAAATGGTAACGATCACTATGGAAAGCACCGCAAGGGCGCGGGCAGCGTCGGACAGCACCATCACGAGCCGCGGATCCCGCCGATCGGCGACTACACCAGCACGGACCATGGCCAGGACAAGCGCGCAGTACTGCGCGGCCCCGACCAGGGAGACCTCGAGAGCCCCAGTCCCCAATGACAGGACTAGCAATGTCGGTAGTGCCAGGATGCTCACCTGGCTGCCGATCAGGCTGACGCTGGCGCCGAGCCACATTGCGCGGAAGCCCGCGACCCTCAGCGCCGCCCGCTCAGTATGAGGGAACAAATGAAGGCGCAACCTCAAGACTTGCTCCATCCAGGAGACTTGCTCCCATCAAGGACGACTCCCGCCGTGCAGGCGCATCGAGCAAGCGCCAACCCGGCGCTGGTGCGTCCGACATGCTACGCCAACATCAAAGAGGTTCTAACGTCCGGTGACCGATATGAGATCCGAAGAAAAACTGGGTAGGAATATTCTCAAATAGTAGCTCCCCCCACATCCCTCACACTTCCACCTGAGGGCCATATCCAGAGCCACGTCATGACTGAACATCTAACTATACTAACCGCTACCATCAAGGAGCGAGTCATCCGTTCCGTCGGCCGGTGATACCTCAGCCATCCCACGCCTGACTGAGGCTGCCCGGCCATCAAAGGGGGGTTTGGAATAAGCATAGTAAGCGATTCGACGCCAGGCAGGCGGGATATGTTCATGTCGTAAGCGAAACCGCGGCGGTTATTTGTTCCGTAATCTCAGCGGCAGTCAACTCAACCTTGGCCAGACCGCCACTGCGGTCATCGTAGCTTAATGAACTCGCCGAAAACGGCATCTTCCCAGTTTCGCCCATATGAGGAACGGCACCTAATTGAACGGACTTCCGGATGCGGCAAATGCGAAAGTAACATTCAAACGCGCCCTGCCATGATCATGATGAAAATGAACTGAATCCGTGGCGTGGAAACGACGACCGACGAACAAGATCGCACGATTGAAACGGTATGGTACCCGCCGGACCACGCCCTTAGTCGATGCAGAGATCGCCTCCTCTACTTTTTCTGGTATCACGAAATCCGGATACTGCATTTCAGCCGGCCTCTCAACGTCAAATAGAATTAGACCGCCAGTACCCTTGTCGAGGTTACAATCATCCGACGTCAGCCACAAGTTCAATACAACGTCGGCATTATCTGCATGTGGAGGCAAGCCCGGTCCCTTTCCTGCTAGAATCGCCCAGCTGCCAACAAGACGATGCCCGCGTAGAACGATTGGCAGGTGGTTCATCAGATCAGCAGTGATCTGCTGGCCGATCGGAGAATCGACCCGGCCGAGCCGCTCATATGGAGTTGTATCGCGTACGTTCAAGGCCCTTTCGGGTCGCACCCAACTTGCGCTCTTAAGCAGCTCCTCTCGAAAAACATTCGGTTCCGCTAGAAACCCATCAAGGGTCACCGCCGAGAGGGGATCCGTCATGAACTTATGCTCGACATCGGGCCAGATTCGCTCTGCCAACATAGAGCGCATCATTAAATCTCCAACATTGGAACTGCATTCGACATTGTTTGCACAGCTTCAATCGTCGATAGAGCGTAGTCGATCTATGACAGGATAAAAATTATCAATATCGCGAACAGTATAATAGGATATTCCCCAACGTTCCCGGTGGGACACAAGCTGAGCGGCGATCTCGTCATGGCTTCCAAATGCGAGGAACGGCGTCGAGATTGCATCCTCCGGAGAAAGCCCAGCGAAGCGGCCGGCAACTTCTTCCGCATAGCCTTTACGATCAGACGTTATTTCCACCCGATGGACAAGAGCGTGAAGCTCGGGCGGCCGTGGGCGCGAGGCCGAGTTCTTCCGTATCCACGCGATAGTCCGGTCCAGACGATCCGGCTGCCAGCGCATTTCATGAGCCTGTCCGTTAGAGAGAGTGCGTCCAAACATCGTTAGACCCACGATATCGGCGGTGCGCGCAGCATGCGCTAGTGCCGACGACCCGTTGACTCCAACGAGTATTGGAATCCTTTCTTGAACAGGGCGCATGCTATAAGCATCTTCTATTCGATAACTCGCGCCCTCATACGAAAACTGCTTACCTGTCAAAGCCTTCTGCAAGATCTCGACCGACTCACGGAGTCTAGCCTTCCGCACCGCTGGAATGTCGAATTGGAGGCCTATTGACGTGTACTCCGTAAAAGCATGGCCGGCCCCTAGCCCGACCTCTGCCCGCCCATCGCTCACTCGATCCAAGGAGACAATCTCCCGGGCTACGTTCATTGGATGATGGAAGTCGTTGTTAATAACCAAGGGGCAGAGCCGAATGCGCTTCGTCCAGCCCGCTATCGCTCCAAGCGGCGTAAAAGGTGCCCAGTATCCCCCAAAGTGATCGAGGGTTTGGAAAACATCAAACCCCGCCTGTTCCGCATTCAGTGCAGCAGCTCGTAGATCCGAAGCGGACGACTCCAATGTCTGATAGGCAAATCGGAACGGCCTCATAGCTTCCTCCAGGTGCCAAGTATTCCTCATGCTAGCATCGACGCGGCGGCTAATACCTATGCGTCCTCTGGTAATCTTGTCAGATACCGCTATAGTAGCTCCGATCTTCTCATTCCGACGGGTCGCAGCCGCCAGCAACCACGAGAAGCGTCAGCACCACCACGGGAGAACTTTGTCAGAAAGAAGATCATCATCTGATATCGGCCCCCTCAGGATCAATTTGAGCCTTCCGTCTAAGACCGACGCCCGGCCGCATGAGTCCACTGACAAGCGGAACGAAGTCTCGCTCCTCATCCTTACGATGGCGAGACCAAACCGCGAGGCCTTTCTCCACCAACTTTCCGCAAGCCTCCTCTACGGCCTCTGGCGATACTCTGACCTCTGGTGATACTCTGACACATTTCATCAACTCAACTGTGCCAATTGGACCTGCCATGCTCCATAGCAGCACCTCACTTGATAGCCTATCCAGTCGGCGCTGCGAGGTTACGTCCTCTTCTCGAGAATCTGATATAGTGACCCGACCATCTTGCTCCAGTACGCCTTGGAGGCGACCTCCCCGAGCGTAACGCCCTTGCCAGCGGTGAACTGCACGTTCGATTGCACTCAATGTTTCCTTCTTACGCGCCGTTAGCGAATGTGTCTCGAAATCAATCGGAATCAGGTCGGCATGCTTGCTCTCTAGCGGTAGGACAAGTGAAAATGCCGAGCACGGGTAGTTGGCTGGCTCACGAAACGACTCACCAAGCTTACCTAGGGTGCTACCCGACCTTACCTCACAGTACGTTACGTACTTCGGCGGCGGGAGATGAGTCCAGGATTCCGCCCGTTTCAGAATTTCATTAATATCGGCTTCATCTTCAAGCGGATGATTTACGAAAATTCCGTATGTCGCGAGAATACCAAGTTCGTCACACATAAGTAGCGCCCGAATATTATCTCCGGTCGTCGCGTTTTTGTTCATTACTTGCAGATGGTGATCCGAAAAGGATTCAATACCTATCTGAAGACGAACTGAGCCAAGGCGCTTTAGCGCCTCGTAATCTTCAAATGAGAAGTCCGCTCGGACTTCCATAAAAATACTCCAATTTCGCTCAATCGCGTGGCGGCGCAGGTAGCCTGCAAAGGATCGCGGCACTGCGGTATCCGTAAACTGAAACTTTCTCTGTCCAAATTTCTCGGCGAGTTCATCCATTTCTCTTATGACTATTTCCGGACGATGGGCTTTAAACAACACATCATAAGCAGCATTAAAATTGCAAAAATCGCACTTGTCCCAGTAGCAACCTCGACTCAGCTCCAGTGTTACCGTGAAACGCTTAGCGAGCCAAGGAACATGCTGAATTCCTGTGACAACACCATCATGCGACGGGAAGAACTCACGAAATCTCTGTGCGCGCCCGGATATCACGTGCCTATCCCCAGACGCGAGTGTCTCGCGGACCTCCCCCCATACGTCCTCGATCTCGCCATAAACGACTGTATCGATACAACGATGCTGCTTAATTAGCGTATTAGCGCTCTCCTTAGAAGCAAGGTACCCACCCAAAACAATATGTGGTCGGAAATCATTAAGTCTGCTAAGGTGTTGGGCCAACACTAGTGATGGAACGAGCTGGTAATGAGTTGCCGAAATTGCAACTATGTCATAGGTGGCTAGCTGCTTAGCGAGCGATATGATATACCTGTCGAAAGCCACGCGCAGACGTTCGAGGAACCCAGTGTCGCGAAGTTTAAATCGCATAGAATAATTTTGTAGGTTCTTTTCCATTTTAGACACCTCCCATCCGTCCAAGAGGGGCAGGCAGGCGACGTCGCCTAGATGACGTTCACGCAAAACCCGCCTATAGTGCTCGAAGTCACTCTGCGTCTTTACAAAATCGAGAGGAAACGCAATATGAGATGGGTAGAGAACCGCCGTATCTCCGTACTCACGCACAACCTGCTGGACGATAAGAGCTGGTAGGCAAGATGCAAAGTGAGTATAGAAGGGGAGTGCAACCACTGCGACCGAAGCTTTATTTCGGGATGTTGGTCGGCGCCCTATTGCGTGCCCACTGGCCCTGTTCACGGCTGCACCAAATCGAGAACTCCCGCTTGGACCAAGAGATCGACCAACTTCAGCCTTACGCCGATCGATTCCGCGCCGTCGACTCCTGCAACAAGGGTCGGGGTCTTTGGCAGAAAACGCTTCACTGCGGTTGGGCTCATAGCCGGTATTCGCACTTTACGGCGCTGGAGGAGCAGTAGTGTTGACTCCCCGTCGCTCTCGAGCCTGTAGTGGACGCCATCGCGGAGAACGATCATGGAGTCTTCGCACAGGGACGTTAGATTTACGATCTGCTCGAAGGGCCGCGCGCTACCGCTAAATGTGTCTCCGCCGGCGGCAATGCCGGCGTCCCATTTAAGTCGCGCACCGGTCAAATTCTGACCATTTGCCAAATGCAGCGCCAGATCCTTGGCGTCAGGCAGTTCGATCGATTCACCGAGTGGCCATATTGGTTCCCTAAACCAATCGGTGTCCGCCGTTTTCACCAGAGCGTCGAGCATGTCTTTTACGGTCCCGTTGTCGATCGCAATAGTCAGGTGTACGCTGATTTTGCTCGTGCTCTTAGCTTGGTGCAAGACGCCGCGGGGGACATATAGAATGTCGCCCTCGAGGAGCTCGACTTCTGAATCGAGTGGATAGGCCGCCAGGAAGTTCGCGCGTCGTTCGGGGCTCTGAAGCGCCCACACCTCGTTACGGAGTGGCTTAGGACGTACCTGTGGAGAGACCTGCCAGATCTTTGTCCCTATCACTTGAACGGAAAAGACGTCATGAGTGTCATAATGCGGGAGCAAGCCTTGACTTCCTGGAGGGGTGATAAACACGTTTATCCACACCGGTCGACCGAGTTCGGCAACGAGTCGGCTGACGGCAATGGCAGCTGGTTCCCAGAAACGCTCGATGCGCCTAATGGTCATTGTCATGCCGCGGTCCAATATCATGGATATTCGTTCAGGATCAAGGACCCGCGCATAGAGTCCGTCTGGCGTGGAGAAAGTCCTTGTGTATTCGAATGGCTCCGTCATGGTATTCTCACGAAACACGCGGATTTCCGATGAAGGAATGTTTCTCATTGAAACCAGGTCATCAAGATCATGGACAGACATCACTAGGGGAACAATCGAATTTCGTAGCTCTTTCCTAAAGATAAGATGCTGTCGATCGAAATAATTAGTGCGGAACTCTGGGATGTTTACTGAAATGAATTCTTGATAAAACATTAAGCCCTCCTGTGCCTTCCAGTGCTACTAGACTCATAAGGGCGCGAGAGCAACCCGATGGTCGAGACAACTATCTCGCCCGGAATATGTCGGAGAGATGGAGTGTCAAGACTTGATTCGTCTCCGACGACGGTCAATTTCAAGTCTGTCTGCCTACCTTCAATGAATCGACCAGTCGGACAATGGCGTCGGCAGTGCGAGAGGATGGGGACATAAAGTAGATAGGGCGTGCATTAATGTATGCCAGCACTTCTTCTTTCCGGCTCCCTGGGTAAACGCGGAGGGCACGTCGTCCTCCTGAAGCAGCCAGGGTCGAATCGGCGAGGACAACCGTAACGTGGATTTGGACTTTATCAGGCGCCTCCAGCTCAGGAAACAGATCTCGCGCATGGGCTAGAACGACGGTTCCTGTCGCTTGAGAAATTTGCGTCCTGGTGTCGACGGCGGCGAGCCGATCCCGCCAGCGGGCCAAGGTGTCGCGTCGTAGCCCGATGGGAGTTTCATACCGCCTCAGGCAGACACCCATCGGGTCTCCGAAATCCAAGACCACGCAACTGTCGCTTATAGGCTGCCAGCCACGTCTCATCAGCTCTAGGCAGATTGATGTCTTGCCTGAGTAATTGCTTCCCAGAATCATAACCGTGAAACCACTCGCTGATGACACGACCGAACCATGTATCACGGCGTAGCGGCGCAGGAACCTCGCGCTCGCAAAGGGTGGGAGGAAGCTCGGTGCACCAGACCAGGATGAGAAGGCAATATGGGTCATGTTGCCGTCCTCTTCTAGCGACATCGCCTTAATGCGATCAGACTTGGCTAGAAGATCGCGGAAAAAGTTCTTGCTGCAGCGTACAAGAAGCTTTCCCTGGTCCCGATGACTTCTTATGTGACGGTTGAAGAACCAGAACGCATCGGAATAATCAACCCTAGAGATACCTAGATCAACGTGGAGATCGAAGAAGTCGAGCGCCACATATCTTTCTGGCTTCAACAGCGGCTCGTTCACCATACCGTCAGATACCTAGCTTTTCAAGCGCATCCCTAATATCGCGAATAGCTGATGGCAGATGACGCAATGCATCCCAGGCTATCTCAAGTTTTCGACCGGCCGACACTGACCTGTAGGTGCCTGCCTTTACAAGGCGCACAAGTAGGAAATGGTCGAAGGCGCGATGCTTGGTATATTGGAACCCAAGATCCTCTGGATGAACTAGATAAGTATGTCCGCTTGGAGTGAGAATGGCATGAGATTTTTCTTCTACTAGTTGACGCAGGCCTTCATCAAGTACCCGAAGCGTATGATCACGGATGTTCATGGTGCGGAAATAAGGAAGTATCTGCTGCCCGCGGAGCGGGAGCAGATCGTCCGATACATATTTATAACCAAGTTGCAGAAGGGCCAGAAGGAGAGAACTCTTGCCGGTGCCGCTCGCTCCTGTAAGTACTACGGCTACCTCAGGGGCGGAAGGTGTAGCAGCGCAAGCAGCATGAACTGCGCGAAATGATCCAGCAAATGGAGCGATCCAGAGTGGCGGCAACACCGTAGGAAGTCTAGAAGATTCTAGCCACGATTCATACAGTAGTGGTGTGCTATTAGGCTTTGAGATATAAATAGTTTTTTCGACAGCCGGATTCAATAGTGCTTGATGCCACGGAAGGCTCGCGTTAACACCGAAATCTAGTTGAATATCTGGCCTGTCGGCCGTCGAGTCAAGAAAAGAACGGAATTGGAATCGGAAGTGGAGGGAATCCTCTGTTGTCGGAAGGTTCAGCTTTACGAGTACATCCCAAAAGCGAAGATACATGGCATTACCCGTATGGTCATGCAGACTGATGAATGTCTGTCGAGTTGAATAGGGCAATGTGCTGGACCCTGACCAAGAGAAATTTGAGATCCTGTTTGTAGACAAGATTTGCTTGCGTGGTCACGCTGAGGCGATCATTAAGCAAACTGAGACGCCGGCTGGTAGGAAGAAACTTCTCAAGCAGCCGGCGTCTTCTTAACGAAGCAGCGTCGCGAAACAGCTATTGGTTCTGTTCATGTAGACCGCTTGCTAGGACGCTCTCCTCGATCGTAGGCTCGAATGTGTCGGCATCCGTTAGACCTTCTACTTCCTCTGCGGCCGCTTCAGGCACAGGCGCATCAGAAGGGACAGCTGAGTCTGGCAATTTGGGGCTCCTTGGATGACTGAACGCGACTTTTGTTTATATGTATACATCGTGTTTTCCATGATCACAAGTGCGTTTGTCGGGAGATATCTGACAAGTTGCGCTTAGGTAGTGCGCGAATGCCGGTGGATGGGCATGCGCGCTTGTGGGATTCATGGCCGAATTAGATTTTGGTACGTCCGGGCAACGTGGTGATACAGGTTTCTTCGGAGACTGTTAGTCAATGTCGTGGTGAAATGTGAAATCTGATGCGATCTTGAGTCTGACTGTTTTAGTTGCCGGCCCGCAGTGTTGGCGTATCCGCAGGCAGGCAGGCCGGGCGTGGTGGCGGATCATCCAACAGTTCTTCGATGCGCGCACTACGCTCCCGAGGGATGAGAACGGGGCGAACACGCTGGCGGTCTCGGCTCTGCGAGACGGTCTAAAGATTGACGCCGGAGCCCCTTCTCGCCGCTCGAGATGGCTTGCGGCGAAGTGGCTTACCCTGGGTGCGCCGGGCGTCTCGTCGGCGGCGGCGTTGTAGGTGTCGCGGTCGGTCCCAGCCTGCATCTGGGCAAGCTCGGTGCACGTTAGCCTTCGGTGTGCCCGGCCCGGGCTCGCAATCGGCGCGAAGCTCATCACGGTAGCCTGCAGCGGCGCTGCCGGAGCCGACCAGCATCTTCTGGCGCTGCATACTGCACCGGGCGGCGTACCGCTACAGCAGGGCGGCCTGCCCTGATTCCGCGGCCCGCACGAGGACCTGGTCCCCAGTTGGCCTCGGCGGCGCTGACCCGGGCCCTCGGTGCGGGCCTGTCTAATAAAGGCGCGGCGGCCGGTTTCAACGGTGGGGGGCGGCTGGCTGATCGCGGGGCGGGTATGCACGGCTTGCGTCTATGCTGAGTCACAGGACGAAAGTGGCTTCGATGGTCAGCCGCCGCGCGGGCCGGACATTTTCGGACTCGGCATGCGGGCCTGGAAGGCACCGGATCCGCCGTGGAGCCCGGATCCACCGCAAT
>OBLT010001566.1_pt1 | contig 14585 bp, 8 predicted proteins | sample 1518721 | NCBI WGS metagenome assembly OBLT01 (sample SAMEA3539307, study PRJEB22396) | soil metagenome | biome: tundra; feature: field; material: soil | place: USA | collected 2010-05 | depth 0.15 m | reverse complement strand
TCATCTGCACCAGGCCGAGCGAGGTCACCTCGGCGACCTGGTGCTTGGTCCGGTCCCGGGACAGGCATTCGAGCAGCCTGCGGAGCACCAGGTCCCTGTTGCTCTCGAGCACCATGTCGATGAAGTCGATGACGACGATGCCGCCCACGTCACGCAGCCGGAGCTGGCGGACGATCTCCTCGGCGGCCTCGAGGTTGTTCCGGGTGACAGTCTCCTCCAGGTTCCCGCCCTGCCCGGTGAACTTGCCCGTGTTCACGTCGACGACCGTCATCGCCTCGGTCTTGTCGATGACCAGCGATCCGCCGCTCGGCAGCCAGACCTTGCGCTCCAGGGCCTTGGCCAGCTGCTCGTCGATGCGGTACTCCGCGAACGCGTCCCGGCTGCCCTGCCACCGGGTGATCCGCTCGGCCAGGTGCGGCGCGACGTACTTGACGTACTCGTCGACCACATCCCAGGCCTCGTCGCCGGACACCACAAGCGAGGCGAAGTCCTCGTTGAACACGTCCCTGATGACCCGGATGGTGAGGTCAGGCTCGCTGTAGAGCAGCGCGGGCGCGCTGGCCGTCTTCGCCTTCTTCTCGATCGCCTCCCACTGGGCGGCGAGCCGGGTGACGTCGCGGTCCAGTTCCTCCTCGGCCGCTCCCTCCGCCGCGGTGCGGACGATGACGCCGGCGTTCTCCGGCATGACCCGCTTCAGGATCTGCTTGAGCCGGTTCCGCTCGGTGTCGGGCAGCTTGCGGCTGATGCCGGTCATGGACGCGCCTGGCACGTAGACCAGGTACCGGCCAGGCAGGCTGACCTGACTGGTCAGCCGGGCCCCCTTGTGCCCGACCGGGTCCTTCGTGACCTGGACGATCACCGACTGGCCCGACTTCAGGGCCGACTCGATCCGCTTCGGCTGACCCTCGAGCCCGCTGACGTCGAAGTTGACCTCGCCCGCGTACAGCACCGCGTTACGGCCCTTGCCGACGTCGACGAAGGCGGCCTCCATCGAGGGCAGCACGTTCTGGACCTTGCCCAGGTAAGCGTTGCCCACGTAGGACTGCTGGCTGGACCGGTTCACGTAGTGCTCGACCAGCACACCGTCCTCGAGCACCGCGATCTGAGTGCGGTCCTTGCGCTGGCGGACCACCATGGTCCGCTCGACCGACTCGCGGCGGGCCAGGAACTCGGACTCGGTGACGATCGGGGGCCGGCGGCGGCCGGTTTCCCTGCCCTCGCGGCGCCGCTGCTTCTTGGCCTCAAGCCGGGTGGAACCCTTGACCGACCGCACGTCGTCGTTGCCGTTCGGCTCGCGGACGTGCACGACGGTGTCGGGCGGGTCGTCGGGGGTCAGCGAGTCGGCTCCGCCTTCGGCCGAACCCCGGCGGCGCTTGCGCCTGCGCCTGCGCGCGCTGGACGAACCTGAGTCGTCATCATCATCGGCCGTCCCGTTGCCCTCGGCCGGCCCGCTGGGCTCCGCGGATCCGGCCGCGGCGGCGTCCGCGCTGGCCGCCGGGTCCGCGGCGTCCTTAACCGCGGCGCCTCTCCGGCTGCGCGTGCGGGAGGCCGGCCTGCGGCCTTCTGCCTGGCCAGCACCGTTCCCGGCGTCGGCAGGGGCCGCCTGCGCGTCCTGGGCCCCTTCGCCGCCCTGGCTGTCCGGCTGGTCGTCGCCGGCGGCGGCCGTGGCGTCCTGGTCACCGTTCCTGGCCCGGGCGCGGCTCGGCCGACGCCTGCGGCTGCGGCTGCGGCCTGGTCCTGAGCCGTCGTCATCGTCGCCGGAACCCGCGGAACCCGCGGAACCTCCAGCCGCCTCGGAGCCACCCTCGCTCCCGGCGTTCCTGGCCGGACCCGCCGGTCCCGCGGATCCGGAGGCCGGGCCGGGCGGCGCTGTTTCCGGCCGCGCTGTTTCCGGGCGCTCGGTCGGCGGCTGGAACACCACCGGCGGCGGCTGGAACACCGCCGCGGGCACACTCGGGTTCAGCTCGCCGGCTCCGCGCCCGCCCGCCGCGTTGTTCCCGCCCGCCGCGTTGTCATTGGAATCTCTGTCGTGTAGCTCGCTGTCGAGCATTCGGGCAATCTCCAGTCAGGCTCCCGGGCGCGCGGTGTCGCGGCGTTCCGTTCCATGACGGCATACCGCGACGCGCCCGCACACCGCACGGGAGCACGTTGTCAACGTAGGCCCGGCCGGAGCCGCGTGGGCAGCCCTGAACTCGCGCGGTGACCGCGCCAGCTCGACAGCACCGAGCCTGGTAACTTATCTCTGTCTTGACGGGTACGGCTCCCCAGCACCAGCGTGCCTCCGTCATGACCCAATCTCCCCTGCCAGCAGGGTCTTCCCGGTCAGCAGGGCTCGTGAGCCCTGCGCCAGCCGGGTGGTCAATGGCGGCGACGACGCGGCGATGCCGTTCCTTTCGCGCAGCGCGGTCAAAACATCCTCGGGCCGCACGGCAGGTGCCGTATGTAGAACAACCATTCGAAGAATGGCACAATCTTCTTGACCTGTCACGACGGCGCGCTGGCCGCCGTCAGGATCGGCCGTGATCCCATCCAACGTGATGACGCTCATCTCCACCACGGCCGCGCGAGCATCCAGACGCCGGACGCCCTTGTCCGTGAGGCGCTCAACCGGCGCCTCATCGAGAGCGAGGAAGCTCACGACCGCCTGCTGGGCGGCCGCTGACCCCACACCCGGTAGAACCACACGCCACTCAGAAGCCTCCAGGCGGCTAAAGCCGCCGGACGGCGCTTTACCGGGGCCTGCTGACGGCTTCCCGTCGGCCCCGATATCCTCGGTGACGTCGATCACATCAATCCCATCAGGCAGTGCCGCGTCCAGCCGCTGGCACACCTGCACCTCAGCCTGCCGGGCAGTCAGCGAGAGGCTGAGGTACTCAGCCTCGCTCGCCACACCCGTCGGAGCACCACCCGCGTAAGAAATCTTCGGGTGCGGCGAAAACCCAGCAGAATAAGCAATCGGTAGCCCTGCCCTGCGCACTCCCCGCTCGAAGGCGCGAGCCACATCTCTGTGGCTGGCAAAACGCATCTTTCCGCGCTTAGCATACCGGACCACCAGATGCTGCACCGCAGGCTTCTGGGGCGACCTGGGGTCCGGCTCCGGCACGCTACCTCCCGACCACGACGGGAAGCAGCCGCCTCCCGTCGAGACGCGCCCCGGTTGGTCCCACCTGGATCTCAGTGTCCATAGCGGGACAAACCCCGCATTCATAACACGGAGTCCAGCGGCAATCTTCCACCTCAGCCGCTCCCTCGGGAGCGATGGAGTCCTGCCAGTCCTGCCAAAGCCAGTCGCGGTCAAGGCCCGCGTCCAGGTGTTCCCAAGGGAGCACCTCGCTGTAATCACGTTCGCGCGTAGTGTACCATGCCAGGTCTACCGGCTCTGTGGCCAGCGCCGACTCGGCGCACCGCTGCCACCGCTCGTAGGAGAAGTACTCACTCCACCCGTCGAACCGCGCGCCGTCCCGCCAGGCCGCCAGGATCACCGCGCCGACGCGGCGGTCACCACGGGACAGCAGCCCCTCGATCTGTCCCGGCCGCCCGTCGTGATAGCGGAACCCGATCGCCTTGCCGTACGCGCGGTCGGCGCGCAGCGCGCCGCCGAGGGCGCGCAGCCGGGCGTCCACCACCTCGGGCTCGCACTGGGCCGCCCACTGGAAGGGCGTGTGCGGCTTGGGCACGAAGCCGCCGATCGACACCGTGCACTTGATGTCATGCCGCCCACTCGTTTTCCGGCCCGCCGCGATGACCTTGCGCGCCAGCTGCGCGATGGCCAGCACGTCCTCGTCGGTCTCGGTGGGCAGCCCGCACATGAAGTACAGCTTCACCTGCCGCCAGCCGCTGGCGTAGGCCGTGGTGACGGTCCGGATCAGGTCCTCTTCCGTGACCATCTTGTTGATCACCTTGCGCAGCCGCTCCGAGCCGCCTTCCGGCGCGAACGTCAGCCCGGACCGGCGGCCGTTCCGGCTGAGCTCGTCGGCCAGCGTCACGTTGAAGGCATCCACCCGGGTCGACGGCAGCGACAATCCGACGTTGGTGCCCTCGTAGCAGTCCGCCAGGTCGACCGCGATCTCGTTGATCTCGCTGTGGTCCGCGCTCGACAGCGACAGCAGCCCGACCTCGTCGAAGCCGCTGGCCGCCACGCCCTGGGCCACCATCGCGCCGATCGTGGTGATGGACCGCTCCCGCACCGGCCGGGTGATCATCCCGGCCTGGCAGAACCGGCAGCCGCGGGTGCAGCCCCGGAAGATCTCCACGCTGTACCGCTCGTGCACGGTCTCGGCGACCGGCACGACCGGCGCACGCGGATACGGCCAGGCGTCCAGGTCCATCACGGTATGTTTCGAAACTGTGGGCGGGACATAGGGACGGTTCGGAACTACTTTTGAAATCTTTCCGTCCGGGTGGTACGATACGTCGTAGAATCGAGGCACGTAAGCCACCGTCGTGAGGCGAAGCAGCAGTCCGTCCCGGCCGCCGGGCTGCCCGGCCCGCTTCCATTCCCGGATGAGGTCCGTGATCGCGAGCACGGCCTGTTCGCCGTCACCGAGCACCACGACGTCGAGGAAGTCCGCGACCGGTTCCGGGTTGAAGGCCGCATGGCCGCCGCCGATGACCAGGGGGTGAGCCACGGTCCGTTCGGAAGAAAAAAGAGGAATACCGGCCAGGTCAAGCACGGTCAGGAGGTTGGTATAGGCCATTTCGGTAGCGAAACTCACGCCGAGCACGTCAAAGGAGCCGACCGGCCGGTGCGCGTCCACCGTGAACTGGGGCACGCCGTTGGTCCGCATCAGCTCTTCAAGGTCGGGCCAGACCGTGTAGGTCCGCTCCGCCAGGACGCCCTCGCGCTCGTTCAGCACCTCGTAGAGGATCTGGATGCCCTGGTTGGGCAGCCCGACCTCGTAAGCGTCCGGGTACAGCAACGCCCACCGGACGTCGGTGGCGTCCCAGTCCTTGGTGACTGAGCCGACCTCGCCGCCGACATACTGGATCGGCTTGCGCACGCGTGGCAGCAGCGGCTCAAGCGCTGGATACACCGATTCGACAGGCATCAGACCACACTATCTGAACGGACCGTGGTAGCACCGCCACGAAACGGACAGGCCGCCCGGGTGCCCTCGGAACGGGAACCGGGTCACTCGAAGACGGTGTGACGGCGGTGGACGGACTGGAGCAGGCCGATGGCGATCATGTCGGCGAAGACGGCCGAGCCGCCGTAGGAGACGAACGGCAGCGGGATGCCGGTGATCGGCATGATGCCGATCGTCATGCCGATGTTCACGAACGACTGGAACGCGAACCACATCGCGATGCCGGACGCGACCAGCAGGCCGAACAGGTCATCGGCCCGGGCGGCGATCCGCAGCGCGCGGACGATCACCACGCCGAGCAGGAAGACGATCACGATGGTGCCGGCGAAGCCGAGTTCCTCGCCGGCCACGGTGAAGATAAAGTCCGTCTGCTGGGACGGGACGAAGTTGCCCGCGACCAGCTGGCCGTGGAACAGGCCCCGGCCGAACATCCCGCCCGAACCGACCGCGATCTTGGCCTGCGCCGCGTTGTAGCCGGCCCCGGCCAGGTCGGCCGACGGGTGCAGGAAGGAGGTGAACCGGGTCAGCTGGTAGGACTTCAGCAGGTGCAGGCCGCCGGCCACGGCGATGGCCACGGCCACGATGGCCACCAGCGCGGCGATCAGGCGCAGCCGGATCCCGGACAGCACGACGATGGTCGTGGTCACGACCAGCAGCACCATGGCCACGCCCAGGGCGGGCTCGGTCACCACCAGCCCGATCAGCGGCGCGGCGCAGGCCAGGGCCAGCAGCACCGCGCGCAGGCCCGGCCGGTCGCCGCGGGCCCCGCTGAAGATCATCGCGGTGATGACGATCAGCGCGACCTTGGCGAACTCCGACGGCTCGATCTGGAAACCGCCCGGCAGCGAGATCCACGCCTTCGCGCCGTTGACGTCGGCGCCGAGCGGGGTGAGCACGGCCAGCAGCGCGAGCAGCGTGCCGCCGTAGAAGAACGGCGTCCAGGTCTTCAGCTGCCTGGTATCGGCCAGGCTGACCGTGAACATCAGGGCCAGCCCGATGATCACCCACAGCAGCTGCTTCTTCAGGTAGGTCCGCGGATCCAGCCCGGCCTGGATCAGCCCGGGCTGGGTCGCCGACCAGACGAGCAGGGTGCCGATCGCGCTCAGCCCGGCCACGACCAGGATCAGCAGCCAGTCCATGTGCCGCAGCAGAGAGTTCCTGGCGAACGCCCGGGCCAGCAGGGACCGCGAGCGGCCGGAGAACACCCCCGGGCGCGGCGTGGTCAGGCCGCGCGCGGTGTAGCTCGTGGATCGCCCCAGCATCATGTCCCCCTGCTGTAGCCGGCCGGCGCCTTAATCGCGCCGGCTGAGGTGATCCGCGGCGCGGCGAGGGGCACCAGGCCGCCGGGCACGGCCGCCTGGTGCCCCTCCAGGCCGTAGATGCCATCCCAGATCTGCCGCACCGCGGGCGCCGCCACGTCGGCACCATAACCAGAATCGGGCACCATGACGATGACCACGTACTTCGGGTTCTGGCACGGCGCGAACGAGGCGAAGACCGAGGTCGCATTCTTGCCGAAGAGCTGGGCGGTACCGGTCTTGCCCGCCACGCAGACCTGGCTGAGCGGGAAACCGCTGAAGGCGCCGGCCGCGGTGCCCTGCGTCACCACCCCGGCCAGCGCGCCGCGGATGTAGGACAGCGTCTGGCCGGAGACGGGCAGGTGCCTGATCACCGGCGGGTCGATCTTCTGCACCACCTGGCCGGTGACCGGGGAGATCAGCGCCTCGCCGATCCGGGGGCTGTACAGGGTCCCGCCGTTGGCCAGCGCCACGTAGGCGTCGGCCAGCTGGATCGGGGTGGTGGTCACGTAACCCTGGCCGATCGCGGCGATGGCCGCCTGGCCGGGTTCCCACACCCACCCGCTCTGGCAATCCTGCCACTCGATCTGCTGCACGTAGCTGCCGTACTGACGGCCGTTCTTGCACCAGTCCTGGCCGGTGTAGGCGTTGTCCTTCCACAGGTAGTACAGCCACTGCCTGGTCGGGATCGAGCCGGCCGACTCGGCGGGCAGGTCGATGCCTGTGCCCTGCCCGAAGCCCCAGTCGAGTTCCATCTTCTGCATCTTCTGCACCGGAGCGTTCGGCGACCGCTGGCTGTTGGCCTTCACGTCGTCGGCGAGGTACATGTCGTAGCCGAGGTTGTAGTACACCGTGTCGCAGGACTGGATGAGGGCTTCGGCGAACGTCATGTCACCGAGGTTCGGCTGGCCGTCGTTGCCGAAGGTCTGGCTGCCGATGCTGACCGAGGCGGGGCAGCTGTACAGGCCGTCGAGCGGGTATCCGGCCGCCACCGCGGCCGCGGTCGAGGTGATCTTGAAGGTGGAGCCCGGGGCGTACTGGCCCTGGGTGGCCCAGTTGATGATCGGCTGGCCGCCTGAGGTGCCGAACAGGGCGTTGAACTCCTGCTGGGAGATGCCGCCAGTCCACACGCCCGGGTTGTAGTCCGGGTAGCTGGCCATCGCCACCACCCGGCCGGTGGTGGTCATCACGATCGCCGCGCCCTGGTTGGCTTGGTTGCCCGCCGCTCGCGACCGGGCGATCGCGCCGTTCAGCGCGTTCTGGGTGTCGGCCTGGATCTGGGCGTTGAGGCTGGTCACCAGGTCATCGCCGTTGGCCGGCGCGGTCTGGCTGACGGTGCCCGTGACGTCTCCGGCCGCGTTGACCGACACCACCTGGGTGCCCGCGGTGCCGCGGAGCGGGCTGTCGTACTGGGCTTCAAGGCCAGCCTGGCCCACCAGGTCCACGCCGGAGAAGCCGGTCACCGGCAGGTGCCTGCTGGCGATCTCCTGCGGGGTGATGGGCTGCAGGTAGCCGAGCACCTGGGCCGGGTTGGCCCCGTCCGGCTGCGGGTAGTCGATCACCGGCTGGACCTGTGCGGTCACCCCGGGGAACTGCTTCTGCTCCTCCATCACCTGCAGCGCCACCTGGTCGGAGACGTTCTGGTCGACCGGGATGGGCTGGTACGGCGAGCCGGCCCAGCACGGCGGCTGGACGTTCGCGGTGCACAGCCGCGTTCTGGACGCCAGCAGCTGGTAGGACATGCCGAGCAGCGGAGCCAGCCGGTGCAGCACCGGCGCGGCGCCGCCCGGCTGCTGGGACAGGTTCATCATGTCCACCGACACGACCAGGGCGGTAGTGTTGGTGACCAGCCGGTTGCCCACGTCGTCGAGGATCTGGCCGCGGACCGCCGGCACGATCACATTCCTGGTCTGGTTCGCGGCGGCGAGTTTGGTGAAGGCGGTGGTGTTCATCACCTGCAGGTACCAGAGCCTGCCGCCCAGCGAGACCAGCATGGCGGCGGCGATCACGTAGAGCACGAGCAGCCGGCGGCGGGACGACGTGTTCATCGGTAACCTCCTGTCCGCCATCGGCGGGGCCGCCATCTCCGTCTGGCCTTCGGCCGGGGCATGTGCAGCCGGGCCGGCCCCAGCGGATGGCGGCCTCGGGCCGAATTGAGGCCTCGGGCCGAGCCGCGGAGCCAGCCCCGGCCGGGCGACTTGAGCTGGCCCCTATTGCTGAGGCGGCTCCTATTTCTGAACTGGCTCGTGTTCTTGAACTGGCTACGGCGCCGGAGCGGGGATGACCGGCCGAGCGGCGCCGACCGGGCGAACGCCGAGCCTCTCCCGCGCAGGCCCACCGTCGGGGGATGGCTGAAGACCGAGCCGCCGAGCAGGGACCGGCCCAGGTGAGAGCGGCTGAGCACGCCCTCGCGACGCCGTGATCCGAACCGGACCCGCGGTGAGCCGCCGGATCCGCCGGTCGCGAAGGCCGCGCCGAGACTACCGCGAGAATCCCGGAAACCGCGAACACCCGTCATCGAGTGGCCGGGGGCGGCCCGGCCCAGCTTGAGCCGCGGCTCGCGGCCTGCGCCCGGCCTTCGGCCCGCCCCAGGGCCGTGCGTGCCGCCGATGGCACCCTGACCCCTCCTGGTGTCTGAAAGCCGCAGCCGCGGGACGCTGCCGATGGCCGCCCGCCTGACCGCGCCCTGGCCCGCGCCGGGCCCCGGCGCCGCGCCCCGGGCCGGCGACCAGCCTGCCCGTGCGCCAGCGCTCCGCGCCCCCGCCAGTCGCCACGCCGCCGCGGCCGCGTACAGCACGAACGGGCACAGCAGCACGTCATAGACCACGGCGACGGGAAGCACGTGGGTGATCGCGGGCCAGGTGACCCGAGGGTCGCTGAGCATGACGCCGAGCAGCGCGACCAGAGCCTCGCCGCAGATCGCCCCGACCGCCGTCACCACGATTTCGAACAGCGCGGTATGGCCTGGTTCGGTCATGCTGTCGCGGGAAGAGTCGTCGGCCAGCAGTCCGCACGCGTAGCCGATCAGGCAGAACACCAGCGCGTCCTGGCCGGTGAAATGGCTGCCGGGCGGGGCGACGTCCAAGGCCAGGCCGGCCCAGAATCCGATCACCGCTCCGGCCAGCGGGCCGCTGGCCAGCGCTAGCGCCGCCACCACGACCAAGACCAGATCGGGCCCGGAGCCGCCGGGGAACGCGATCCTGTCCACCACGGTCAGCTGGAACACGACCGTGACCGCGACGATCACCAAGGAGATCAGCCCGCGCACGTCAGCCCCCGGCCGCGGCCGTCGACGTCGGGGATGATGCCGGAGACGATGCCGAGGTTCCCGGTGGCAGCGAGGTTCCCGGTGACAGCACGCCGGAGGACGACGGGTGCGGGGTGGTCGTGACGGTGACGGTCGGCACCGGACGCGGGAGGATCGAGACCCGGGGATTGCGCGGCGGCACCTGCACCACGACGCCCACGACGCCCAGAGCGGTGAAGTTCACGAACGGCCGGACCAGCGCGGTCTGGGTGAGCGATCCCGCGCTGCCTGCCACCGAGGTGATCGTGCCGACGGGGACGCCGGGGACCTCCGGGCGGTCGCCGACGGAGGCGTAGGTGATGACCTGCTGGCCGGGTTTCAGGACCGCGTTCGCGGCGAACACGTTCAGCTTGAGCAGGCCGGAGGCGGACATAGATTTGCCAGTGCCGGTGACGTCGCCGATCTCGCCGCTGCCCGCCAGCTGCACGCCGACCACGGACGACGCGTCGGCGGCCAGCAGGACCGTCGAGGTGTCCGCGCTCACCTGGGTGACGGTGCCCACGAACCCGGAGCCGTTGAGCACGGTCTCGTCCGGCTTGATGCCGTCGTGGCTGCCGGCGTCGAGCGTGACCGTGTCGGAGTAGGCGCCGCCGACCGCGATGACGCTCGCCGCCACGATCCGGTAGCCACCCGCGTCGAGCTGCAGCAACCGCGACAGCTGCTGCCGGGCGGCCTGGCTCAGCTGAGCGTGGCTGAGCTCGGCCCGCAGTTCGGCGTTCTGCTGCTGCAGGCTGGCGATCGTGCTCTGCGCCGAAGGCCCGCCCGTGATCGAGTCGAACAGGCTGGCCACCGGGTTGGTCACGTCGTGCGTGACCCGCTCGACCGGCCCGAAGATGTCCGCGCCGACGTTCCTGGCCGGCGAGGCGCCGCCGTCCCTGAAGTCCAGGGTGATCAGGACGATGGCCAGCACCACGAGCACGCCAAGCACCAAGCGGGTGCGCCGGTTGTCGTGCACAGTAGCTCCTGGTCCATCCCGCCGCGGCCGGTACGGCGGTGGTCGAAGGGTTTTGCCGGACGACGCCGGTATCAGCGCCGGGTGTCGGGCACCAGTACCTGGCGGAGGGTGTCGAAGTCCTCGACACACTTCCCGGTGCCGAGCACCACGGAGTCGAGCGGGTTGTCCGCGACCTGCACGGGCATTCCTGTGTCTTCCCGGATGCGTGACTCTAGCCCGCGGAGCAGGGCGCCGCCGCCGGTCAGCGCGATTCCCCGGTCCATCACGTCCCCGGCCAGCTCGGGCGGGCACTTGTCCAGGGTGTTCTTGACCGCGTCGACGATCAGGTTGACCGGTTCCTCGATCGCGCGGCGGACCTCGGTGGCCGAGATCACCACGGTCTTGGGCAGGCCGCTGACCAGATCACGGCCGCGGATCTCGGCGTGCGGCTCGTCATCGGCGGGGTACGCGGAGCCGAGGGCCATCTTGAGTTCCTCGGCGGTCCGTTCGCCGAGCATCAGCGAGTATTCCTTCTTCGCGAACGTGATGATGGCCTGGTCCATCTCGTCGCCGCCGATCCTGATGGATTGCGAGGTGACGATGCCGCCGAGCGAGATGACCGCGACCTCGGTGGTGCCGCCGCCGATGTCGACCACCATGTTGCCGGTTGGCTCGTGGATGGGCAGCCCCGCCCCGATCGCCGCCGCCATCGGCTCCTCGATGATGTAGACGCGGCGCGCGCCGGCCTGATGACCGGCCTCCTTGACCGCGCTCTGCTCCACCCCGGTGATCCCGCTCGGCACCGCGACCACAAGCCTCGGTTTGGCCAGATGCGTACGGCGGTGCACCTTCTGGATGAAGTAACGCAGCATCCGCTCGGTCACGTCGAAGTCGGCGATGACCCCGTCCTTCAGCGGCCGCACCGCCACGATGTTGCCCGGGGTCCGGCCGATCATGCGTTTAGCTTCGACCCCCACCGCGACGATATGGCCGTTGTTGGTATTGAGCGCCACCACGGACGGCTCATTCAGCACGATGCCGCGTCCACGCACGTAAACCAGCGTGTTTGCAGTGCCGAGATCGACCGCCATGTCACGGCCGAGAAACGTCAGGGCGTTACTCATCAGGAACGGGACCTTCCGATCCGGGCTTTGATCTGTGGAACTATCCAGGTCAGTGCGGGCCCTTGAGAGGCCTCGACCTGCGAGGCTCCTGGGCCGTTCAGACTCTCGGGGCCATTGGGGTCTTCGGGACTACGCCGATGAAGTGGCTTCGCGTACTTACCTGCACAACGGCGACGCCGGGTAGAGGAGTTCCGAGAGGCGAACCCTGTCCCCTCACCGTAGTCCCCGTAGTCCCCGTACCTGTCTACTTCGCAGCAGCGGCGCTTCAGGTCTCATCAGGACAGCGATATGTTCCGACAACGACGCTCCTCCACCGGGGCACGGATAGCTTGCCGCGGGTCGATGATGCGATTCGCTACTGCCGCAAGCTTACCCATCATCAGGCGTGCCGCCCGCGAGGTCGTCGAGTTCGCGGACCGGTTTACCGCCTGGGCCGCGGACCGGTTCAGGGGCCAGTTCAGGGGCCGGCTGGCGGGCCGGATCGCGGGGCGCCGCCGGGGCCGGGAGGTGACCGGAGCTGCGGCGCGGGGCGCCGGATCGTCGTGACGGCCATGGCCAGCGCGACGGCGGCGGTGACCGCGGCGGCCACCAGCGCCCAGCGGCCGGCCGCTGTCACCATCGCACCGTGGACCGCTGGCGCCGTCCGCGCCCCCAGCAGGGCCCGCAATTGGATGGCGCCGGCCGCCAGGGTGCCGACCACCACGCCCGCCAGCAACAGGACCACGCCTGCCATGGCTCCGGCGGCACCGGTGGTGCGCAGCGATGAGGTCAGAGCCGCGGCCAGGCCGCCGGCCAGCGGCAGGCATAGCACGGTGAGCATCCGGCTCGGCACGTTTCCCGGTCCCGCCAGGTAGAAGGCAGCGAAACCGGCGGCGGCCAGCGACAGGCCGCCCGCGGTGATGGCCCGGTGCCGGGCGCCGCACCCGCTGGGGTCCCCGCCGGGTGCCTGCCTGGGCAGCAAGGCCAGCGTGGCGCCGCACAAGGCCGCCGCCAAGGCGGCGCACCCGGACGTCATGGTCGGCTGGGCCAGCGCGGTTACGGCCCCGGCCGCAGGCGCCAGGGTAAATCCCGCCACCGCGCAGACCACAGCGAAACGAGCCGCGGTGCCCGCCCGGGCCGTCATGACGGCCAGACCAGACAGGGCGATGGTGGCGGCGATGGTGGCCGCGATCACCGCGGTGCCCCCGCGGTAGGTGATGGCCTCGGTGATCGCGCACATACCGGCCACCGGCGCCACCAGCAGGGCGAGCTGCGACCGCTCGGCCGCCGGAAAGGCGCTGCGCGCGGCCGCGGTGGCGGTCCCCTCAGCCAGGATCGCGTACAGGGCGGCCAGTGCGAGCGCGGCACCGGTCAGCCACGGACTCGGCTGCAGGGCGGCGTGCCAGTCGCCCGAGGTCGCCCGGTAACGCATCAGCCCAGGAGCGGCGGTCAGGCTGACCACCGTGACGGCCGCCCACCAGCCAGGCAGAGACCGTCGCGGCATCGGCGGCCGTGCCATGATCGCGACCACAGCGGCCATCGCGATCCCCGCGCCAAGCCCGTGCAGTGACCGGTCCACCCCGATCAGGGCCACCGTGCGCGAAGCGCCGCCGAGCATGTCCGCGGCGGCGATGACCAGCAGCCCGGCTAGCAGGACCGGGCTGGGGCGCAGCCGGCGTACCGCCAGCGCGCCGAACGGGGCCGCGATGGCCAGCGCGGGCAGCCCCAGGCCGGAGGCCCGGAGCAGGCTCGCGACCACGTTCGGCCCGGCGGCCGCCATACGGGCCGGGAGCGCCCAGGCAATGGCGTTCGGGATCTGCAGCACCACGAGAGGGATCACGACCGCCACGAGCGCCATCGCGCAAAGGTCCGCCGCCGCGGTACGCACCGTGGCGGGACGCGGGGCGGTGAGCTGGTCACTCCAGGCGTCGGCCGCCGCGGTGGAGGCGCCGGACGCGGCCATGCCCGCGAGGAGGGGATCAGGTGACCAAGGAGCACTCTGGGCTCCTTGAAGGGTGCGGGTTTCGCCGGCTTCCTGGGGTTCCCAGGGCTTTTCTGTCTTCTGGGGTTCCCGGGCTTTTTGGAGTTCTTGGGGTTCCTGGGGGGTAGCTGCGGCGGCCCGGCGGGGACGCGGGACCGGGCTGGAAAGCTGCGGGGAGTTGGCCGGGGCCGCTGGGGAGGCGGGGGGCGGATCAGGCCGGGGCGAGTATTGGGGTCTGCTCGTGCGGCGGAACAGGCCACCCTTGGTCGCGGCGTGCGCGCCGCGCGGGCGCGGTACGGGCGTATCCGGTCGCGCTGGCGCTTGCCCCAGATCCGTCGTCACTTGTAGCTCCCACTCAGTTACTTGATGCTGCTGAGGAAGACTAGCCCGGCGGGCCACGATCATGCGCGCCAAGCCCGCAGAATCACGGCGAAATAAGGGGTCTCGGCTGTCGTCGGCATCTGGGCCGGAGGGCTTGGCGGGGGCGGGCCGGGGGCTTGGCGGGGCGGGCCGGGGGCTAAAGGAATGTCTGATCAATGGATCGGCTTCACCTGATCCGCCGGACCATGGCCATCCAGCGCCGTCTTCGCGGCCCAGCTCTGCCTCGGGCTGCCCCACAAGCCCGGCCCGCCCCACCCGACCCACATTCGCTCACCAGTACGATAAGTTAGGTGATTTTCGTGGAAGATTCGGCTTTAGTGGCAAAAAAGGTACCTCATAAGGTACCGGATCTTCCGTAGAAGCCAGATATTCCACGATCTTTGCGGATGCCGGCGCACCACGGCACACTTGCGCACCACGACACACACTGGCATCACCGCAGGGACCAGAGCACCATGCAGGAGCGGGGGAAGAGCGCGATACGAGGCCACCGG
>OBLT010001560.1_pt1 | contig 14604 bp, 14 predicted proteins | sample 1518721 | NCBI WGS metagenome assembly OBLT01 (sample SAMEA3539307, study PRJEB22396) | soil metagenome | biome: tundra; feature: field; material: soil | place: USA | collected 2010-05 | depth 0.15 m | reverse complement strand
CCACCGAGATCTACACTCTTTCCCTACACGACGCTCTTCCGATCTCGGGGCTGGCGGATCCGGGAAGGCCGCGCACGGCGAGATGCGTGACCCGCGGTGGGTTCTGCTCGAGCGCGAGTGCCTCCATCACCGCGGCGCCGAGACCGCCCTCCGGGTAGTGGTCTTCGACCACGACCAGACGTCCGGCCGTTGCGTCGCTGGCGTCGCGCAAGGTTGCGGTATCGATCGGCTTCACCGAATAGAGGTCGATGACGCGGCAGGCGATGCCGCCGGCCGACAACCGCTCGGCGGCTGCAATGCATGCGTGCAGGGTCACCCCGGCACCGATGAGCGTGACCACGTCGTTGGATGATTGGCGCACGACCTTGGACCCGCCGATCGGGAATTCCTCGTCGTTCCCGTACAGAACCGGGTACGCACCGCGGGTCGTGCGCACGTAGCTGATGCCACGAAGATCGGCCATCTGGGCAACCAGTTTCGCCGTCGACACGGCGTCGCTCGGATAGAGCACCGTCGACGTGTGCACGGCGCGCAGCGACGCCAGGTCCTCGAGTGCCATCTGCGAAGGACCGTCGGCGCCGATCTCGCAGCCGGCATGCGAGCCGGAGAGACGGATGCTTACCTCGGACACGCCCGCCATCCGGACGAAGTCGTAGGCACGGGAGAGGAACGCAGCGAAGGTGGACGCGAAGGGGATGTAGCCGCGAACGGAGAGCCCGACCGCGCTCGCGATCATTTGCTGCTCCGCGATGAACATCTCGAAGAACCGGTCCGGGTACGCGTTCTTGAACTCTTCGGCGTGGGTGGAGTTGCTCACCTCGCCGTCGAGCGCCACGACCTCGTGACGGGCACCGAGAGCGCGCAGGGTGTCGCCATACGCCTTGCGGGTCGCGACCTTGTCGCCCAACGTGTACACGGGCAGCGTCACCGGCGTGTCGGTGGCCGACGACGACGCTGACTCGAGTGGCTCGGGCGGCCGGACGTCGATGCGCAGATCGCGCTCCCCGCCCAGTTCCGCGATTGCCTTTGCGGCCAGGTCGGGAGGCAGCGCCTTGCCGTGCCAGCCGTCCTTGTTCTCGATCTCCTTGAAGCCCTTGCCCTTGATGGTGCGGGCGATCACGACGCTGGGACGGTCTCCACCAGAGCGCGCGGAGCCGAGGGCGGCATCGATCTCTCCAAGGTCGTGGCCGTCGATGACGATGGCTCTGCATCCGAAGGCCTCGACGCGGCGCCGGTACACGTCCATATCCCACTCGTACTCGGTGGGTCCGCGCTGCCCGAGGCGGTTCACGTCGAAGATCGCGGTGAGGTTGGAGAGGCCGTAATGGCCAGCCTTGTCGAGTGCCTCCCAGATCGATCCCTCGGCGACCTCGCTGTCGCCGCAGAGCACCCAGACATGGAAGGGAAGGCGGTCGAGGTATTTCCCGGCAAGAGCAACCCCGACGGCAACTGCGAGGCCCTGGCCAAGCGACCCGGTGGCGACGTCAACCCAGGGGATGATCGGTGTCGGATGGCCCTGGAGCCGCGAGCCGAATGTGCGGTAGGTCATCAGCTCCTCGTCCGAGATGGCGCCGACCGCCTTGTACAGACCATAGAGCAGGGGCGAGGCGTGGCCCTTGGAGAAGATGAGGTGGTCGTTGTTGGCCAGCTTCGGTTGGTCGAAGTCATAGCGGAGATGCCGAGCAGCGAGTACCGCGATCAAGTCGGCGGCCGACATGCTCGAGGTCGGGTGTCCCGATCCGGCCTTGGTGCTGGCGCGGATCCCGTCGACCCGGATCTGCTGGGCGACCTCACCCACGAAATCGAGCGCAGGAAGCGCTCCAGTGTCGACACTGCCCGTCACCACCATGGACCGACCTCCATTACACCTCTGAACTTGAATCATGCCGCGCCCGGCCCATCCGGCGCGGCGCGGTATTGATTAAGGTTCGATGGGGTACAGTCACGGCTCTGGCGCGCGCCTATAGCTCAGTCCGGATAGAGCGTCTGACTACGGATCAGAAGGTCGGGGGTTCAAATCCTCCTGGGCGCACCAGCCCCCATTTCTCGCCACTCCCCGTGCGAGGCGGCCTCCACGCTGAACACAGTGCGACGGAGATAGAGTTCCTTCATGGAACGGCCCGTGCATGGTGGTGAAAACCGCTGTTCTTTCTGCGGCAGGTCGGAAGAACAGGTCCAGCGGCTGATCGCCGGGCAGGGGGCCTTCATCTGCGACGAGTGCGTCGCGCTGTGCAGTGAAGTCCTCACCGCCGATGGGCTGCAGTCGTCTGGGTCGAGCGCGAGTACTCAGGCGACGCGGACACGAGGACGGCTGCGCCGCAAGGCCCTTTGGACTGGGTACGAACCAACGCCTGACGACGCTCCTTGACGCTTGGCGAGACATTTGCTCCGGAACCACTGCGCATCGGCATCCTCTGGCGCGACGACCGAAGCGCTCATCCGTCGATGCCCGGTGATCATCACGGCCTCGCGCCTCTGTACGAGGCGTTCAGGCAGCTCCCGGTAGAACTCCGGCCGGTGGTGTTCGAGGACAGCGCCCTCGACGAAGTTCGACACGAGTTGCTCGCCCTCGATGGCGTCCTGGTCTGGGTCAACCCGATTCAGGATGGGGCCAATCGCAGGAACCTCGATGCACTGCTCCAGGCGGCTGCTGCTCAAGGCGTATGGGTCTCGGCACACCCGGCGGTGATCCTGAAGTTGGGCACGAAGGAGGTGCTGTTCAGCACTCGGGAGGTCGGCTGGGGTGCGGACACCGACCTCTACCAGAGTCCCGAGGAGTTCACGCGGCGTTTCCCGTCCTGGCTGAGTGAACGCAGCCGGGTCGTTGTGAAGCAGGGCAGAGGCAACGGGGGCAACGGCGTATGGAAGGTCGAACTGCTCGACGTGAACGCCGCGCCGGCTCCGGATGCTGCGGTCCGCGTTCACGATGCCGGCTTGCGGGACGGGTCGTCCGAGACCACGAGTCTGGGTGTGTTCATGGCGCGTTGCGCCGAGTACTTCGCGTGGTCCGTTTGTCTCGTCGCTCAGGCCTTTCAGGAACGGCTGGTCGACGGCATGGTTCGCTGTTACCTCTCGCACGACCAGGTCGTCGGATTCTGCCATCAGTGGCCTCGAGGGTTGCTGGACGCCGAGGACATCAGGGCCGCCCCGGCGTCCACGCCGACGGTCGGTTGGGATGCGCCGGCCCATCAACGCCTGCGGGATCACGTGGAGCGGGAATGGGTGCCGAGGATGATCAGCATCCTGAGCATCGATCGCGACTCACTGCCGGTCATCTGGGACGCCGACTTTCTGTACGGACCAAAGACTCCCTCCGGGGAGGACACGTACGTTCTGTGCGAGATCAACGTCAGCGCCGTCTGGCCATTTCCGCAGATGGCGGCGGACACAGTCGCGGCCGCGGCGGTTGCACGAACGCGGGCATTCAGACGCGGTCGCGACCCCGTAAGTGGTTGAGCCAAGCGGGTCAACAGAGCCGATGCACTCGCCCGAAGCTAGGTGGGTGCCGGCGATGATGTTCCCGGTGATAGGCCTCCGTCGGCTCCTCCGGCGCAGTAGTCGCACAGTCGGATTCGAGCTCGGAACTCGACGCCGGTACCCCGCGTAGAAGGGGTCGAGATGGTCCCCAATGCGGCTGCGTAACCAACCCCTCCGTGCAACGTTTGAACGAGCGCTCCTGCACACACTCCAGCGGAGGGTTCCCCAGTGACCCGGGTTCTCAAGCTCGCGGCAGCAGCCACCGGCGCCGCAGTCATCGCAACCGCAGCATTCCTCCTCCACCCGCGGTCGGGAGCGCGCCGCCGCCCGGCGGCCCGGCGGGCCACGGTCGGCGTCGCCAGCCTTGTCGGTTCGGCCGTCGACAAACGTCCCCGCAGGACCGGCGCAACCAGCTGGGATGAGACGCTCGCCAACCGAGTCCGCGTAGCTCTCTCGCTGGGCTTCGGCGACCTCGCCACCGGGCTCGAGATCCGCGCAAACCGTGGGGTGATCACGCTGCGGGGCGAGGTTGATGAGCTGACCGACATCACGCGCTTTGAGACCGCGGTCCGCGAGGTCGGCGACGTCGCCGACGTCGACAACCTGCTCCGGCTTCGTATGCGCGATTCGCGGCCGCGTGTCCTCACAGCGTAGCCGGAGCACCCCACAATCGGCGACACTCCGGTCGTGTCGCTCCCATTCGACCCGCCGCTCGAACCGATGCTGGCGCGCGCCGCTCCTGAGATCCCCCGAGAGGGTAATTGGCTCTACGAGCCGAAGTGGGATGGCTTCAGGGCAATCGTCTTCCGCGACGCCGCCAGCATCCACATAGCCAGCCGGAACGCGCTGGCGCTCGAGCGGTATTTCCCGGAGTTGATCGAACCGTTGCGGGCGGCTCTCCCGGAGCGTGCCATCGTCGACGGCGAGGTGGTGATCGCAACTGAGCACGGCCTCGACTTCGACGCGCTCCAGCAGCGCATCCACCCTGCGGCGTCTCGGGTGCGCATGCTGGCCGAGAAGACCCCGGCCTCGGTGGTGCTGTTCGACCTGCTGGCGCTCGACGCCGACGACCTTCGCGAGCGACCGCTCGAGGAACGCCGCCGGAGGCTGATGCAGGCCATCGCGAGCAGTCCAAGCGTCGGCGTGACCCCCCAGACCATCGACCCCGATGAGGCCACCACGTGGTTCACCCGCTACGAGGGCGCCGGGCTCGACGGCGTCGTCGCCAAGGACCCGGACGGTACGTACCGTCCGGGAGAGCGTCGCTGGGTGAAGGTGAAGCACCTGCGCACCGTTGATTGCGTGGTCGGCGGATACCGCATCGCCAAGGACGGGCGCGGCATCGGCTCACTGCTTCTCGGCCTCTACGACGCGGAGGGTGCCCTGCATCACGTCGGGCATACGTCGTCGTTCGATGCCGCCGAGCGGCGGGCGATCCTCGAGCAGCTGCAGCCGCTCGTCGGCGGCGACAGCTTCGGTCAGGGGCGGACCCCGGGTGGTCCCAGCCGCTGGCAACGCTCCGCCGACAGTGCCTGGACCCCGGTCAGGCCTGAGCTCGTCTGTGAAGTGTCGTTCGACCACCTGCAGAGCGGCCGCTTTCGCCACGCGTCACGGTTCCTCCGCTGGCGACCTGACAAGGCGCCGCGCTCATGCGACTTCGATCAGCTGTCGCCGCCGGAGGAGTTCTCGCTGGACGACATCCTGGTCACGCGGGGTTCGTGAGGCGCGGTCATGGCCGGTACTGATTACAGCTCGTACCTGCGCATCGACGAGCTGCTCGATCTCCAGCACCCGCTCACCGAGGAGGCCCACGACGAGTTGCTGTTCGTGGTCGTCCATCAGGCCTATGAGCTCTGGTTCAAGGTGATCCTCCACGAGCTCGACTACGCCACGGCAGAGCTGCAGGCGGGCCGACCCCAGAGGGCGATGGCGCCGTTGCATCGCACCACGCGCGTCGACGAGTTGCTGATTGCGCAATTGCGCGTGCTCGAGACCCTGACGCCGGAGGGATTCCTGGAGTTCCGCGATCCACTCAAACCCGCCTCCGGACTGCAGTCCGGGCAGTTTCGCGCGATCGAGGTCCTCGGCGGCCTCGATGGGGCCACGCCCGCGGATGCTTCGTCGCTGTCCGACCACGATCGCGAGGAGTTGCGCCGGCGCTTCGGCCTGCCGAACCTTTTCACCGCGCTGTGCGCGTCACTGCGCGCCCATGGCTTCGATGCTCCGGACGGCGACGCCACCGAGCTGCGCGAGCGCCGCATCGGCGCGCTGGTCGCGTTGTATCGCGACCATGCAACCCCGGAGCGAGCTGTCCTCCACCGCGTGTGCGAACTGCTCCTCGATCACGACGAGGCAATCTCGCGCTGGCGTTTTCACCATGCACTGATGGCCGCACGCGAGATCGGGTCCCGTCCCGGCACCGGCGGCGGCGGGGTCGCATATCTGGACACCACGATCGCGTCGCGATTCTTTCCCGAGCTCTGGGAGGTGCGCAACCGCCTGTGACCATGCAACTTCCTGACAATCTCGACCGTAACTCGTGCATCGCGCTGGATGCGCAGGACGCTCTCGCGGCCTTTCGTGACCGCTTCCTCAGCGACGGCGCGACCATCTATCTGGACGGCAACTCGATGGGCCGCCTCCCCAAGGCCGCCGTCCCGCGGTTGCGGGAGATGGCAGAGCACGAATGGGGGACGATCCTCGTCCGGGGATGGACCGAGTCGGGATGGATGGAGTCGCCAGGGCGCGTTGGTGACCGTGTCGGCGAGCTGATCGGCGCGTCACCCGGCGAGGTGCTGGTCGCGGACACGACCTCTGTGGGGCTGTTCCGGTTGATGACCTCGGTGCTGCGGGCTCGGACGCAACGCCGCGTGATCGTCACCGAGCGGAGCAACTTCCCGACCGACCTCTACATCGCCAGCGGAGTCGCAGACCTGCTCGGGCTGGAGGTTCGTGCTGTGGAGCGCGCCGCGCTCCGGGACGCACTCGACGGGGACACGGCGCTGCTCATGCTGACCGAGGTGGACTTCCGCACCGGTGAGCGCCACGACATGGGCGCGCTGACCGAGGCTGCGCATACCGCGGGCGCCCTGGTGCTCTGGGATCTCTCGCACTCCGCCGGGGCTATCGAGATCCGGCTCAATCACCACAAGGTCGACCTGGCGGTGGGGTGTGGCTACAAATACCTCAACGGCGGACCCGGATCACCCGCGTACCTGTACATCGCGACCGCGCTGCAGGAGGAGTTGCGCAACCCGATTCAGGGGTGGCTCGGGCACGACAATCCATTCCTCTTCGATTCCGAGTACCGCCGGGCACCGGGCATGCGCGGCTGGATGAGCGGATCACCACCGGTGCTCGCGATCGGCGCGCTTGCCATCGGCGTCGACATTCAGCTCGAGGCCGGATCGCACGCAGTCGGAGAGAAAGCGGCGCTGCTCACCGAGGTTTTCATCCGTCTTGCTCAGGCCCGTCTCGACCCGCTCGGCTTCGAGGTCGCAACTCCCTCATCACCCGAACGCCGTGGCGCGCAGGTGTCACTCCGGCATGGCGACGGGCTTGCGATCGTACGCGCGGTTGCGGACCGAGGTGTGATCGGCGATTTCCGACCACCCGACATGTGCCGCTTTGGACTCGCTCCCCTCTACACACGATTCGTCGATCTGTGGGACGCGGTCGAGCGGATCGCGGACGTCGTCGAGAGCGGCGCGAGCCGCCTTCCGAAGTATCGCGAGGAGGTCGCGATCCCCTAGCTCAGCTCGCCTGAGGCCGGGAGTACACAGCTATCGGCTTGAACACGTAGGGCGTGACCGTGCAGGCGCCGTCCTCCTGGCAGACCCTGAAGCCGAAGATGATCTTCAGGTAGCCCACCCCGGCATGAATGGCCCGGAACGTCCAGGCGTGCGCGCCTGGGAACCCGCAGATCGCGCTCAGGTGGCACGGGGGATTCGGGGTTGCGGTGAGGATGTCGGGGTTGGCGGACTCGATGGTCTCGCCGTACCCGGGGAGCAGCACGACTTCGACGGTCGTTCCCAGCGGGACGCGAATCTGCTCAGTGGTTATGGGTCGAAGCACCAGGACCGACCCGTCGTGGCCCTTGATATCGGATGTTGCTGCCACGGCTGGCGTTCGGGGCACGACGGGCTGCGCGCGAGTCGCATACAGCACCACAGTGATCAGCGCGCCGACCGCGATCGGGACGAGCATGGCGACGAACACGAGCAGCCATCGCCGCGTCGCGGCCGGCCGCGCGCCGGCGCTCAGCGCCTGGTCGTCTCGCGGGGTGAGCGCCATGCCGACCACGTCGACCACGCGACGATGAGCACCACCATCGCGACGATGACCCAGAGCGCGTAGTTGCTGATCGCCTGCGCGACGGTCACCGCGGGCTGGCCGATCGCCCAGCCCGCGGCAACGATCAAGCCGATGTAAGCGAGCGAGCCGAGCAGATCGGCCACGATGAAGACGACGAAGGGCATGCCGGCCTCGCCGGCCGCCATGTAGAAGAGCGGCGATGGCGCCGGTAGGAACGGCGCGAGCACGATCGTCCATACACCGTATTTCTTGAAGAAGCGCTCACCTCGCGCGGCTCGTTTCCGCCAGCGAGGATCCGACGCGCTCAGGTAGGTGATCAGGCTGCGGCCGTATCGCCGCCCCGCCCAGAAGAAGAACGGGTCGGTCATCATCGTGATCGGAATCGGCGCGAGCAGCGCCAGAAGTAATGGAGCCCTGCCGACCCTGGCGAATCCGCCTGCGGCGACCATCGAGGCGATGCTGCCCCGCAGCGCGCTGAGGAGCACCGGGTTACGGCCCAGCAGCAGCGGTGTGAGGGGCAACCCGGCGTAGTAATAGATCGTGTTCGCGATGATCGGACCGACGCAGAGCACGTCCTTGATGCCGATTCGCGGGCGGGGTCGACTTGGCTCCGCGGGGGTCTCGACGATCAGGGTCTCGCTGTCCACGGACCCATTGTCACCTCTTCCCGAGGGGACGCCGTCAGGCGACGTCGCGGACCGGCATCTCGACCGCAACCGCCGGCTCGGATTTGCGACTCTCCCCGATCAGGAGGACCGCGACCGCACCGACGATGAGTGCGGCGGCGACCACCGTGATCGTGGTGACCTGCTCGCCGAGCACCACCGCACCGAGCGCGACCGCCACCACCGGGTTCACGAACGCGTAGGTGGACGCCGCTGTGACCGAGACGTGGTGGAGGAGCCAGATGTAGGCCACGTAGCCGACCAGCGCACCGATCAGCACCAGGTACACGAAGGCCGCCACCGATGCAACGGAGACGTTGCCGAGGTGCACGTGGCCCAACTCCCCGGTGACAACACCCGCGATGCTCAGGAGGACTCCGCCCGCGACCATCTCCATCCCGATCGCAGTGAGCGGCTGGCGCGGCGCCGGGGCGTTGCGCGCGTAGAGCGACCCAAGCGCCCAAAGGAGCGGGGCCAGCAGGACAACCAGCGTCTGCCAGTGCCCTGCGCCGGCGCCCCCGGGACGGACCAGGAGAACGATCCCCGCAAGACCGATCGCGATGCCGATCGCCGCAGTCCAGTTGATCGACCGGCCACCGAAGGCGGGCGCGAACAGGGCCATCCAGAGCGGCACGGTGGCGATGATCAACGCGACGAACCCGCTCGGAAGGTACTGCTCACCCCAGGCGACGCCGCCATTGCCGAAGAGCAGCAGGCATCCACCGATGATCAGCGCGGACCGCCAGTGAATGAGCGTGAGCCGCTCGCGGGGCGCACCGGGACGGTGGGAGAACGCCAGCAGCAGCAGCCCGGCGAGGATGAACCGTGCCCCGGACATCAGCAGTGCCGGGATGGTCTCGCTCGCGATATGGATCGTGAGGTAGGTCGAACCCCAGATGACATACACCGCGGCAAAGGCCACCACGATCTGAGCGCGAGAAGCCTGAGGACGGGAGATCTGGGTCATGGACACGTTCGTGGTCATTTGTTATGATACAAAGCGATGAACGTACCGATACGTTATCACATCACCGGACGGCGGGCGTCCGAGATCGCGGAGAGCGTCGAGCGCGGCATACGCGAAGGCGAGCTCACCGCCGGCACGCGCCTGCCGACCGTCCGGTCGCTGGCATCCCATCGAGGCATCAGCACCGCAACTGTCGCTTCCGCGTACCGGGAGTTGCGCCGTCGTGGGCTCGTCGCCGGCGCCGGCCGGCTCGGCACCACGATCGCGCCGCGAGTCCCGCCATCGCCACGCGGCCGGCCCATCGTCCCCGCCGGGGTCGTCGACCTGCTCTCCGGCAATCCCGACCCCGCGCTCCTGCCGGATCTCGGAGCCGCGTTCGCATCGCTGCCACACGAGCCGGTGCTCTACGGTGCCGCGGGCTCCGATCCTGAGCTCGTTGCCCTGGCGGCAGCGCGCCTCGATCGCGACGGCGTGCCCAGCGATCACCTCACCATCGTCGGTGGCGCGCTCGACGGGATTCAACTTGCGCTCCTTGCCCATCTCCGGTCCGGTGATCGGATCGCCGTCGAGGACCCGTGCTATCCCGGGATCATCGACCTCGCGTCGGCGCTCGGTCTGACCGTCCTGCCGGTGGCGATCGACGATCATGGGCCGACCGCCGACGGTCTGGCCCGCGCTCTCCGCGGCGGCGCCGTGGCCTGCGCACTCACCCCGCGAGCGCAGAACCCGTACGGGTCGGCTGTCGACGCCGAGCGAGCGGACGAGCTCAAGGCGGTGCTCGCCCGCCATCCCGGGGTGCTGGTGCTCGAGGACGATCATGCCTTCGACATCACAGAACGGACATGCCACTCACTTTGTGAGCCCGGGCGCGCTCGCTGGGCGCACCTCCGGTCCGTGTCGAAATCATTGGGACCCGACCTGCGGCTCGCCATCCTGTCGGGCGACGCGACCACCGTCTCTCGAGTCGAGGGCCGCCGCCTGCTCTCGGCCGGCTGGGTGTCGCACATCCTCCAACGCCTGGTCGTCCGGATGTGGAGTGACCCCGCGGAAGCCGGTCGTGCCGCGGGCGTCGCGGCCACCTACACCCGCCGCCGCGAAGCCCTCCGGACAGCGCTTGGCGCCCGAGGCATCGAGTCCCACGGCAGCTCCGGCCTGAATGTCTGGATCCCGGTGGCGCACGAGGACGCGACCGTCGCCGCGCTCCAGGAACGTGGGTGGGGCGTGCTCGCCGGCGACCGCTTCCGGATCGCCAGCCCGCGGGGCATCCGGGTCACGACCTCGCGGCTCGAACCCGATGACGCGATGCGGTTCGCCGCCGATCTCGAGGCAGCGCTCACACCGCAGCCCTCGCGGCTCAGCTGACCGGATCGATGCCGGAGAACCGGTCCGAGCGCATGCATGAGGACCGGGGGCGCGCCCTCTCGTTCGGTGGTGTGGCCGCGCTCTATGACAAAGCCCGGCCGTCCTACCCTCCTGCGCTCATCGACGCGCTCATGGACCTCGCGCCGGCGCGTGTCCTCGATGTCGGTTGTGGCACAGGAAAGGCGGCGCGACTGCTGCTCGAGCGCGGCTGCGACCTCCTCGGTGTCGAGCCCGATACGTCGATGGCTGCCGTCGCTCGCAGCCATGGCGTCACCGTCGAGGAGGCGACCTTCGAAACATGGGATCCGTGCGGGCGAGTGTACGACCTGATCGTGTCCGGCCAGGCCTGGCACTGGGTGGATCCCGAACTTGGCGTCGCCAAAGCCGCCTCGCTCCTGCATCCGGGCGGACATCTCGGTGTGTTCTGGAACCGCGGCCAACCTGACATCGACGCCGCGCGGGCGCTCGACGCTGTGTACGCGCGTATCGCGCCGGAGATCGCCAAGACCAATGTCGCCATCAACCCGACGGAGGACCCGGCCGATAGCTTCGAGGAGTTCGGCAGGGACGGCTTATTCACCGACATCGAAGCGCGCGCCTTTCCGTGGAACACGGTCTACGACCGCGCCGGCTGGGTCGACTTCATTGCCACCCACAGCGACCATGTGCGCCTGCCCGACCTCCAGCGTCGCGTGCTCCTCAACGCTCTCGGTGACGCCGTCGACGCGCTCGGGGGGACGTTGACGTACCACTATTCGACAGTGCTGGTGCTGGCGAAACGGAGGATGTGACCGCCGCCGTACCATCCGCCGCATGGCCACGGCAGCAGCGTGAGTCACGTCGCCGAGGAGGCGAGAGCACTCGGGTTGCGGTTGCTCTCGAGACGATGGGACGACCCGCCGCACACCATCGAGACGATGGACACGGCGATCGGCGAGCTCGCCGCACTCCGCCGGGTTGCGCTCGATTCGGAGGACGCCGCGGCGTTGCAGGAGGTGCTCGGGGAAGTCACCGAGATGCGCCGGCGGGTGGACTCGTGAAGCGTAGGACTCCCGACTCGTGAGCGTCCTCGACGGCGTCGAGATCGGGCTGGGCGCCCTTGTCGTGCTGATCACCATCTACGACGTGTTTCAGTCGGTGGTCATGCCACGCCCGGCCGTGGGGCGCGTCCGGCTCAGCTTCACGCTCATCCGCGGCGCCTGGCGCCTCTGGCGAAAGATCGCCGAGCGCCCCAAGAAGCTGCAGACCCGTGAAACGGCGCTGGCCGCCTTCGCGCCGATGATGCTGGTGACGCTGCTCGTCCTCTGGGGTTTCTCGCTCATCGTCGGCTACGCGCTCATCTTCAGCGGTCTCCACGTCGGCCTGCAGCCGCAGCCTGATTCGTTCGGCACCACGCTCTATTTCTCGACTGGCCGGATGCTTGCTTTCTCCGTCGGGGGCATCGAGGCGACGGGCGTGGCAACGCGCGTCTTCGCTGCCATCGAGGCGGCGAGCGGCTTCGGTCTGTTCGCCCTGGTGATCAGCCTGCTGTTCTCGCTGTTCAGCTCATTCCAGCGACGCGAGACCGCTGTGGTGGCGCTCGACGCGCTGGCTGGCGCACCTCCCACCGGCATCCAGCTGCTCGAGTCCTGCGCCAACGACGGAATGCCCGATCAGCTCATCGCGACCTTTGACGAGTGGCGACTGTGGACCGTTGATGTCATCGAGAGCCACCTCTCGTATCCGTTGCTCTTCTACTTCCGGTCGAGCCACGACAACGAGGCGTGGCCAAACTCATTCGGTGCGGTGATGGACGCCGCGACACTGGTGCTCACCACCGTGGACGGAGGGCCGGTGGGTCACGCGCGGCTGATGCACAAGGTCGGTGCTCATTTCGTCGCCGACATGCGCGACCACTTTCGATACGAAGGCGAGGCGGTTGCCGGAGTGGAGCGCGAGGAGTTCGATGAGGCGTGCCTGCGCCTCGAGCGCGCGGGATATCAGCTGCACAATCCCGACGCAGCGTGGGAGGCGTTCAGCGCGCTGCGCAGCAAGTACGGTGCGTGGCTCAACCAGACGACCAAGGGTCTCGGAGTCCCGCCGGCACCCTGGATCGGTGATCGTTCGTACCTGCCCCATCGCGAGCGCGCAGGGCGAGGTCGCCGTCAGCGACGGGTCGCCTGAGATCCTTCGCTGACGTACCCGTCGCAACGGCGCACGGGGAGTGGCGGGTAGCGCGGAAACCGCTGGTCACTATCGGAGAGTCCACAGCGCACGAAGGTCGAATGCGCGCCCGGGACCATCTGTGCATGAACGCACGATGCGCAGAGGCCCGGGTCTGGCGGAGAAGCTCGGCGAGGAGTCACATCCACGCGAACATGGTGCACGTGGCGGTCATGCGAGCGCTTACCATGCGCGGGAAATGCCCGCCACCACCGTCACCGAACACATCGACAGAGCGATTCGCAAGATCGACAAGTCCACGGCGATCGACCACTGGGATCGGAACCTCGGACGCTACGACGCCGAGGAGTTGATGGCAGAAGTGCTGGGGCGAAAGCTCACCCCGTCGGTTCTCGACCGCGTGCTCGACCGCACGTCCAAGAAGCGATATGCGGTCATGGTGGCGCGGCGTGTCGGCGGCGAGCCGATACCGCGAATCAAGGGCCACTACGCATTTCGCGGACTCGATCTGCTGGTGCGGGATGGCGTGTTCGTGCCGAGGGCATCGAGCGAGCTGCTCGCGGAGGAAGCGGTCAAAGCGCTGCGCCGGCGCCGAGGGGAGCGTGTCGCCGTGGACGTCGCAACCGGTGCCGGTCCGGTGGCCCTCGCGGTCGCCAACGAGGTCCGCACCGCCGACGTCTGGGGTGTCGACATCTCGGAGGACGCAGCGACGCTCGGCAAGGACAACGCGCGCCATCTCGGCCTTCGCAATGCGCATTTCCGCGCCGGTGATCTCCTCGACGCGCTCCCGCGCCGGCTGCGCGGCGGGATCGATGTGTTCACCATTCATCCGCCGTACGTGCTCCGCGGCGACCTGATGGAGCTGCCAAAGGAGATCCGGGAATTCGAGCCGCTCCAGTCGCTCACCGACGGCTCCGACGACGGGCTCGGGTTGGTGCGCAGACTCGCGGCTGAAGCGCACGACTGGCTCAAGCCTGGCGGCGTCCTGCTCGTCGAGGTCGGGACCTATCTGTCGCGCAGGGCGCAGGCGACCCTGCGCGCCGCTGGACTCGTGGACGTGAGCTGGACGAAGGATGAGCTCGGCGTCACTCGCGTGGTGTCCGGGCGGACGCCGCGGAGGAACGCGCACACCGCTGGTTGACGAGGGTCAGGTGACCGGCAAACCCCACATTCGACGCACCTCTTTCGAGGCACCGCGACCTACTACGAGCGTTATCGCGTCGGCTGTCCACCGGCGCTCGTCGACGATCTTCTGCGTCACAAACTCTCCGCCATGAGCGGTCCGGCGTCCTGCGCGCGACGCTCAATTCTGCCTACGCTGCGAACCACGACGCGGAGAACGGACGTGCTATCGAGGCGGCGTCGTCGGCGCGGTGGTGGAGCGGCATGGTCAGTCTGGAGCGGCTGCCTCGCCCGGTTCCGGCGGGAGCGCCGCGCCAAGCACAGGCGCCCGCCTGCCGGCGAGATTGGTCGACGGAGCGGGCGTGGCCCGGACACCGGTCAGCTGGGAATCGAGGTCGTCGGTGCGCTCGGCGGAGCGCATGAGCTGATGCTGCAGCGTCTCCATCTCGTGCTCGAGCGCCACCTTGGCGTCGATGACCCGCAGCAGCTCATCGCGCAGCAGCGATGCCTGGCGAGCAGGGTCGCGTCGAAAGT
>OBLT010001557.1_pt1 | contig 14614 bp, 7 predicted proteins | sample 1518721 | NCBI WGS metagenome assembly OBLT01 (sample SAMEA3539307, study PRJEB22396) | soil metagenome | biome: tundra; feature: field; material: soil | place: USA | collected 2010-05 | depth 0.15 m | reverse complement strand
TGGGCATTACCATCATCGGAGGCCTGATTATGAGCCAATTGCTGACGTTATACACTACGCCGGTGGTGTATCTCTACTTTGATAGCCTCCAACGGTGGTGGGATGGGGCAGCCATTGCAAAACGCGGCGATGCCAGCCCGATCGGATTTAATAACCGCAAAATCCCCGGATAACTGGCGCCGCCGGAGATAGAAAGCAGACATGATTAGGACGGCTATGCTCGCACGATAGTCCTGTTATTGGCTCCCACTCACCAGCGTGGAGCCGCCCGGATGCTCGATCGCAGCCAATCGAGATCTAACGGCCTCCAGAGGACGTCGAGGGCTCAAGATGCCCGCGGGCGGCGCTGCGAGTGACATCCCAGGCTACATGCGTGCGGGCGCCCCTGGACCCGGCATCTCGAGCCGGCGTGGCTTGCGGCGCCCGGGCTTCGCGGACCACGTCGTTAGTGCAGGACTCCAGTCTGGTAGTCAACGAAGATCCTCTGTGTCTGGTATTCGTACAGCGCGCTCGCATCCGCGATCTGGGCGGAGGTGACATTGAGCTGGGCCGTGCTCAGTTCGACGATATTCCCCAGCCCGAGATCGTAGCGCGCCTGCGCCAGGTCGAGAGAGATCTTAGCCTGCTCCAACAGTTGCCGCGTGAGGCCCATTCGATCGAATGCCGTAGTGGCGCTGAGCCACGCAACGCGCACGTCCCGGATGACGCGGTTTTGCAGGTCGTTTACATTCTCGGTTGCCGCCTTAGCCTTCAATTCGGCTTGGGTCTGGCGGGCCTTGAACAGGCCACCGTTGAATATCGGGATAGAGACGTTCATCCCGATCGCGCCATAACGGCTCGGAACCGCCTGGTAGCCGGTAGGCACGAAACCGGCGGTTCCGACCACGCCAACGGAAGGGAAGTAGAGGGCGTGCTCCGCCCTGATGAAGCGCTCGGCTGCGTTCTGCTGGAGACGGAGGCTCTTCAGTTCGGGACGGTTCTGGATCGCCTCGCGGATCAGTGCGTCAACCCGGTCCGGCATGGGTGACGGAATGGGTTCCTCGTCCAGAACAAACCCTGACTCGTTTGGAAGCCCTATGGCAGTTGCCAGGTCGGCTTCAGCGGCCTTCAGGTCGCTCTGTGCCTGAACCAGGAGCAGTTTGGCATCCGCCAGGTTGACGTTCGCAAAGCTGACGTCGAGGTTAGATTTCAACTTGCTTTCCGCCAAAGCCGTAACCTGGTCCGATACCGTTTGGCGGGCAGTCACGGTCTGGCTGGCGACTTTCAGCACTGCCAGAGTGCGCAGTATGGCGAAGTAGGCGCGGCTGGTATCCAGAAGGATTTGCGCACGCGTCGTTTCCGTGACCTGATCTTGCGCGGAGGCCTGTAGTTTAGCCATGGCAATCAGATTGCTCGTCCGGCCGAAATCGGTAATCATCTGACCGATCGAAAGGCCCGTCCCGACGCGGCTGTACACAATCGGGTTGGTCAGGCTACCGGCGGCGAGGCGGCTGCCGTTATCGGCGCCGACGGTGGTCACGCTGCCGAAAACGGTCGGCTCGTAGGCTGCCTTGTATTGGGGCGCCGTCTGATAGGCAGCCGCGGCGTTGTATTGGGCGGCGGTGAATTGCGGATTGTTCTGGATGGCCAGTTGTTGTGCCTGCGCCAGCGTCAAGTGTGTCGTTTGTTGAGCAACCAGCGGCGCCAAACCGCCCAAGACCAGGCAGGCAACAAGTCGAATAGAGTTACGCATGATTACTGAGCCCTTCGCACCCGAAACCGCCCGAAGCCCGCTCTCCGCTCTCCGTAGATCAGGACGTAGGCCGCCGGGACGAGGAATACCGTCAGTGCCACCGAAACGCTCAGCCCGCCCAGGATGGCGCGCGCGAGCGGCGCATAGGCCTCGCTTCCGGCGCCGAGTTTGAGCGCCATCGGCAGCAATCCGATGATCGTCGCCAGTGAGGTCATCAGCACCGGGCGCAGACGGACGCGGCACGCCATCGCCACTGCTTCGCGAACCGCCATGCCCTCACTCCGCAAGTGCCGCGTGAATTCCACGATCAAAATGCTGTTGGAAGTCGCGATGCCCACCAGCATCACAATACCCATCAATGACATGACATTCAAGGTAGTGTCGGAAAGCCAAAGCGTCAGGATCACGCCGGCGATTCCTGGCGGTACCGCCAATAGAATGATGAAGGGGTCGACGAACGATTGGAACTGGGCGACCAGGATAAGGTATAGCAACACCACCGCGAGGCAAAGGCCGACCGCGAAGCTGCTGAACGAAACACGCATGCCCTGCACCATGCCGCGGAGAGTCACGCTCAAGCCTTCCGGCACCTTCGTCTGTGCGATGATCTCGTCGATCGAGTTCGCGATCTTGCCGAGGTCCTCGTTCAGTGGGCGAACGTAGATATCGGTCGTGCGCCGCAACTGGTAATGGTCGACCTCCGTGGGCGACTTGATGCGGGTGACGTTGCTGATCATGTCGAGCCGGGTGGGCGTGGCGTCGTTCGGCCCGCGCAGCGGAATGGCACGTAGATCGCCCAGAGTCTTTACCTGGCTCTCCGGGTATTGCACGGTCAGCATATAGTCATTCCCCGTTTTTGGGTCGATCCAGAAACTGGGCGCGATCATACTGTCGGAGGTGAGCGCGGTGATCACGTTGTTCACCACCTCGCGCTGGTCAAGGCCCATCTCGCTGGCGCGCATGCGGTCCACGTCGAGTTGCAGTGCCGGGTAGTCGATGTCCTGCGGGATGAAAACGTCGGCCACTCCGGGAATGGAACGGATTTGAGTCGAGAGCTTCAGCGCCGTGTCGTAAGACCTCTCCATGTCGCTTCCGGCAACCTGGACGTCGATTGGCGCCGGCAGACCCATATTCAACACGGCGTCCACGAGACCGCCCGATTGGAAATAAGCCGTCAGCTCGGGCAGTTCTTCCTGGATCTTCCGCTTTACGCGGCTCATGTAGTCGTAGCTGCCCACCTTGTGATCCTCCTTGAGGCTGACCTGCACGAACGCGGTGTGCATCGCGGAGTTGCTGGTATAGATTGCGGAGAAGTCCGGGGTGGATCCGATGTTGGAGACGATCATGCCGAGGTCGTCAGGCGAGACCACTCTCCGGATGAGGTCCTCCACTTTGGCTACTTCGCCGTCGGTGACCGCCAGCCGCGTGCCGCTCGGAGCCTTGAGGTTGATTACGAACTGACCGGCGTCCGTTCGCGGGAAGAAGGAGAGGCCCAGCAGCGGGAAGGCCAGCAAACTGGCGGCAAACGAAACACCAAATCCCGCGAGCGTTGCGGCAGGCCATCGAAGAACGCCGGCTACGATGCGGTCGTAGAAGCGGAGGAATCTCTCGAACTGATTGTTGAACCAGACGTTGAAGCGCTCGCCGAAGCTGCGGCGTGGCCGGGGGTGGTCAACCGTCACTTCCTGTTCGGATGAGGGAGTGCCGTGATGGGACGGAGCTTTGATGAACCGGGCGCAGAAGAGCGGCACAACCGTCATCGCGACGGCGAAGGAGGCGAACAGCGATAGCCCCACCGCGAGGGCGAGGGCGGAGAAGAGGAATTTGCTGACGCCGTAAAGGAAGGTGACCGGGAAGAACACGACCACCGTGGTCAACGTCGCCGCCAACACGGGGAGGGCCACTTCTTGTCCGCCCTTCACCGCCGCAATCGCGGGGCTCTCGCCCAGTTCCAGATGGCGGTAGATGTTCTCCAACACCACCACCGAGTTGTCGATCAAACGTGAAAAAGCGAGCGCCAGGCCGCCGAGCACCATGCTGTTGATCGAACCGCCCCCCATGGAAAGCGCCATGAAGGCCGCCAGGGCGGAAAGAGGGATCGAGAAGAATACGGCCACCGTCGCCCGCATGCTCCCGAGGAAGATCAGGATCATGATGGACGTCAGGAATAGGCCTATCGCGCCTTCGTGGAGCAGTGTTTCGATCGCCGTTTTGACGAAGACGGATTGGTCGAAGACAACCTTTGAGACGAGTTCTTTCGGCACGTCGAACAGGTGCTGCACGGCGGCCTTGATGCCGTCCACAACCGCAATCGTGTTGGTGTCGCCACCCTGCTTGAGCACCGGCAGATACACAGATGGCTGGCCATCGACCCGCACCAGGTTGGTTTGGATCTGTTGCGCGTCCTGCGCATAGCCGATATCGGAAACGCGGATCGGCGCCTGGCCCACCGTCTTGATAGGAAGATTGTTGATCTCGCCCACGGTGCGCAACTGGCTGTTGGTATAGATGTTGTAGTCCAGCATGCCGAGTTGCACGTCGCCGGCCGGCAAAATCAGGTTGGAGTTGTTCAAGGAACGGACCACGTCCATGAGGCTCAACCGGTGCGCTTCCAGCTTGTAGGGGTCCGCGTAGACCATGATTTGGCGGTAGCGCCCGCCGAAGGGCTGTGGCACGCTCGCGCCTGGGACGCTGGCAAGCTGATTGCGCACCTGAAACTGCGCCAGATCGCGGAGCGACGTTTCGTTCAATCCCTCGCCTTTGAATGTCACCAGGCACACGGGCAGGCTCGATGCGTCGAACTTCAGCACTACCGGCGGCAACGTGCCCGGGGGCAGGCGGCGCAACTGTGCCATCGCCAGGTTGGAGATCGTCGTCACCGCCGAATCCGGGTTCGTTCCCGGCTGGAAGTAGACCTTGATGACGCTGACGCCCGGAAGGGAGCGCGATTCGATGTGCTCGATGCCGCTGCCTAGAGTGAAGAAGCGCTCGAACCTGCTGGTGATATCGGTTTCGATCTGTTCCGGCGGCATGCCCGAATAGAACGTAGCCACCACAACCACCGGGATGTTCATGGCGGGGAACATGTCGATGGGCATGCGTGCGAGGCTCGTCACGCCCAGGACCGCAATGAACAGACAGATGACGACAATGAAATATGGATTGCGGATTGCGAAGCCGGACATGGAATTTCCTCCGAAGGGTCCTACAGCGTCGGTGCAGTCATCGATGTGACTTTGGGCCGCACTTCCTGACCCGGCCGCAGTGTGGATCGGCCAGTCAGCACCACGCTGTCTCCTTCATTGAGACCGCTACGGATTTCTATGTTGTTTGACGATTCGATGCCGAGTGTCACCTTCCGCCTTTCCACGCAATTGTTGGGCGTAACGATCAGAACTTGTCCTGTCTGCGCGGCGCCGGGCTGCGAATCGGAGTTATCCCGGTCCACCGCGATAGCCGGAATCCCCAGCACCTTGTCGCGGCGCTCCAGCGTGAGGTTCACTTCCGCATACATCCCGGGTATCAGGATGAGGCTGGGGTTGGCAACGTCGACCTCCGCGTCCATGGTTCGAGTGGCCAGCGACAGTTTATCCGAGAAGCGCGCCACTCTGCCCGGGAAACTGCGCTTCATCGTCGGAACCTTGACCTCCACCTGCTGACCGATGTGCACCGTTGAGACGGCGGATTCCGGCACCGGCAGGATCAGGCGCAGCCGGCTGTTCTCGGAAAGCTTGACCACCGGCATGGCCTGGGTCTGCGAGGCCGTTCCAGCCTGAATCATGGAACCCTTGTCCGCAAACCGCTGGGTTATGACCCCGGTGAACGGGGCGGTAACCCGGGTATAGTCCATCAGAGTCTTCACCTTCTGCGTGTCGGCCGAGTTGACCTTTACCTGTTCCTGGGCCACTACCAGGGCGGATTTTGCCGCGGAAACCTGCGCTTCCGCGACCAGATCCCTGCTCTGGGCTTCGTCGATCTCCTGCTGCGCGACCAGGCCAGGCTTCTTTTCCGCCACTGTGGAGAGCCGTTGAAAGGAGAGATGAGCGAGGCTGTGTACGGACTCCGCGCGGCGCTGTTCGTCCTGTGCCCGGGTGACTTCCGCCTTGGCGCGCACCACCGCGGCATCCGCCCTCCTTAGGTCGTCGCCCATTTCGGGAATCTCCAGGGTGGCCAAAAGTTGGCCCTGCCTCACGCGATCGCCGACATCGACGTTGATTTCCTTGATGTATCCGGAAACCTTCGCCATCACGTCGACTTCCTGGTACGGCTTGAATTCGGCAGTCAGCACCAGACCGCGCGACAGGTCCTCCGTGGACACCATGGCGACCGCTACGGTGGGGATGTCGGCCGCCTTGGCGCTCCCGGCCTGAACCGGCTCGCGCTTCGAACAGGAGGAGGTCAGGTACGCCGCTGCCACGACGAACAGCAAGGCATAGTGCTTGGAGACAATGTTCCGCATTAGGTGGCTGGACTGCTCAAGGGGGCAGTTTCGGGAGGCGACTACTCTTTATCCTAGTCAATTATACGTGGCAGGGGTGGCAACGAAAATACTCGAAATCGAGTATTTTGACGAAGATCATGCAGTACTCGCGGACCCGGCCGTGGCATTTCTCCAGCTCGGGGACGGCGCTCTCGACCTCGGCGCGGCGCAGGCCGAACACAACGTGCTGCTCACCCCCAATGCCGCTTGCGTAACGAGCAGTACTGGACCCGACGAGGTTTGGCCGCTCCGTTCGACGTACGCGACGCGGATGCTCCGCTTCAGAAGCGATTTGAGGTCAGGCGGTCACGGATGCAGCGCGTCCGCCAGTACCTTCACGGGGCGGCACGCGGCCAGCAGAACATCTGCCGATGCGCCCTGTGTTCCGCCGACGGCACTTCCGCGTGCCGGCGGTCGCGACAACCGCGCCAGTTCGGCATTCAACCTGGCGAGCCATTCCGCCTGGGCCGCCTGCGCCGCCTTTTGCGCCGCCAGTTCCGCCTTACCCGGTTTCTTGACCTTCCTGTGTCGCGCGTCTGGCGCAGGCGGATGCGGCGCAAGGTAGTCCAGCAATTTGAGCCCGGCTTCTCCGAGCGCCGAGAGGTCCTTCGACAACGGTTTGACCTCCTCCAGCAGACTGTTATTCTCCGCCAGGGGTTGGAAGAGCGCGTCGTTGGCGGCCCACGTTTCGAACTGCCGCCGCAGCATGGCGGCATCCTGCTTGTCGGCCGCCGGGTTGGCCACAAATCTCTTCGTGGCGAGTTCCATGGACCGCACCAGTTCGCTTTCGGGCTGACAAGCATCCACGAAACGGTTCAGCGGCATCGTTCCGGTGGGCCGTCCCCTGCGCCCCGTGCCCAACCCGAGCGCTTCAACCGCGTCCGCCAGAACCCGCAGCGGCGCGGCAGGCTGATCTCCGGCGAGCCGGTCCACCATGGGCTGGTAGTAAAGGCGATGGGTCACGCCGGTAAACTCGAGATTCCGGCTCACCGCGTCCAGGCGCGCGTACATCGCGTCCACGTCCGTGACGTCCTTCGACGACCACAGCCTCTCCGCAATGACGGCCGTGCGCGGCCAGATGCGCGAGTCCACCGTTTCCTGACCGACCAGTTCAGCCCACATGCAGGCCTCGCCACCCATGATCCGCGCAGCTTGCTCCGGTGTGAGGTTAGCGGCATCGGGGCCACCCAGCGGGTCCACACCGTAATGAAACGACGCCGGGCGCAAATGATCCAGATAGTATCCCCAGGAGAGGATTCCGCGATATCCCTTCGAAGCCGCGTCGGACAGCGACTTCTGCCCGCGCCAGGATTGGATCACCGCGTCCGTGGGAAGCCCGGGAACCAGAATCTCGTCCCATCCCACCATTGTCTTGCCGTACTTCTGAACGATCTTCAGAAGGCGCTGGTTGAAGTAAACCTGGATGGCGGGAGCATCCGCCAGCCCATGTTCCTTCGCGAAGGCTTGAATGCTCTCGGACTGGTTCCACGCCCGTGGGTTCACTTCGTCTCCCCCTACGTGAAAGTACGGGTCGGGGAAGAGTTGCGCCATCTCGCCGATAAAGCCATCGAGGAAAGCATAGGTGCTCTCCTTCGATGGGTCCATCACCGCGCCCCTCGTGGCTCCCAGGATGAAGGACCCCGGCCCATCGGGCTTCCCCGAGGCCAGTTCCGGATAACCGGGGAACCAGGCGCCAGTGTGCCCCGGCACGTCGAACTCCGGGACCACGCGAATGCCGCGGTCTCGTGCGTAGGCCACGATGGCCCGAATCTGGTCCTGCGTGTAGTAGTCGCCGTTCGAACCCATTTGGTGAAGCCTCGGGTAGCGCAGGCTCTCCACGCGAAAGGCTTGATCTTCGGAAAGGTGCCAGTGCAGCACATTGAGCTTCACGGCGGCCATGGCGTCAAGATTCCGCTTGACGAGTTCAACGGGCATCCAATGGCGGCAACTGTCCAGCATCAATCCGCGCCAGGGGAATCGCGGGCGATCTTCGATATGTACGCCGGCGACCTGGAAACCATCCGGGCCGGGCCGAATCAGTTGAGCGAAGGTCGCCAGCCCGTGGATGGCGCCTTCCGCGGTGGCAGCCTTGATGCGGGCTTGCGTGTCGGAAACGTCCAAGGTGTAGGATTCATCCTCTCCAAGCGCCGGATACTCCGGTCCGCCTGCGCAGTCGATCACCAGTTGCCGCGCATCCGCCGGCGCCGGGGGCTGCGGCGCGTAGATCACGCCGGTCTGGCGCGATACACGGTCCAGAAACGATTTCACCGCCGGCGCCAGGCGGGTGCCTGCGCCGCCAACGGTCTCCACCACGAAATTCGCATTGATGGCAAGTTTCCCGGCCGTCGGTTCCACTTTCACAGGCACCGGCATGAGAGCCGGCCCGGCTGCGAAGACGGCCTGGCAAGCACCGGCCAATAACATCGTTATGAGACGCATAAGTCCTCCTGCTACTGGGGCAAAACCGCTCCCTAACGGTCGGGGCTCGGTTTGGGGGTTGACGACATTCACTTGTTCATGCCCGAAATCTCGCGGCGATTCGCCAGCACACCATCGGGGACCACCACGGCGACCCATGGCGTATCGCCTGCGACGACTTTCACGCGCCACACGGCAACCTGCGGGCGGCCGGGCTGCAGCTCGAGTGTTTGCTCCGCATGTTCGACATTCAGGTTGTCCACCCGCATGGTGAACGTATGGAGGCCGGCCCCTTCCGCCGATACACGGAGAGTGAGTTCGCCCGGCCCACCCGCCACGGAAGTTACTTTGAAGTCCAGGACACACTCAGGACGCAGATCGACGCGGTGGACGCCGCCGGGCAACAGGGTCAAGGACACGTGGCGATCGCCCTGCCGGACGGTGTAGCGGCCCTCGGGCAGGGTGGCGCGGAACTCGCCGCGAGTCAGGTCTGCGGCCACAGTGGTGATCTGCCCGGTGGTCTCCTCGCGGAATTCCACGGGCTCGTCCGCGGCGGGCTTCACCAGGCCTTCTACGGAAGCCGGCCTAGATATATCCTGCATCAGGTAGAGCCATCGCGAGGTGGAGTGCACCCAGACCTCCTTATAAGTCCAGTTGATCTGGGTGGGCCAGTAGGGCGCATCGTTGTTGGCGAGGGTTTCGATTCCGACGGGCAGCGCCCCGACTATGTGTCCGGAGCGCTCAGAGTAGAGCGGGGTCCAGTCATACCCCTCGCCGTACATGCCGCTGGAGACGAAGGGGTTTCGTCCCACAACCCACTGGGCCTGTTTCTCGGCGAGGTCCACGGCATCGAGATCGCCGCGCAAGTGGCCCGCCGTGGAGAGCGCTTTGGCCTGTGAGAGCAGGACGCTGAAGTTGCCGCGAAAATCGAACCACACGGGGAACCTGCGCAGGAAATAGTCCGGGCCCAGCGGATAGCCGCGCCGCACCTGTTCGGTGTAGACTTCGCGGCTGGCTTGCGCGAGCTGGCGCCACCCCGGCTTCTCGGGAATCAGTTTGACGTCGCTTTCGCGGTAGATGGCGCCGCCTACCACGCCGTAAGGCTCGGTGATCTTCGCCGCGTTCTTCAAGTAATATTCCGAATGCAGCACGGCGGCGGAGTACCACTGCATCCAGTCCTTGTGGCCGGGGAAGGTCTCACAGAGCCGCGCCAGGGCGACGATGGGAAGCTGTTCCTGACCCACATGGAACCGCTGGAAGAGAATCTCTTTGGCGGGGCTGGCGTAGAAGAAGCCCGTCAGGGGAAGCTTCCAGTCGTGAAGTTTGCGCTGCTGGGACGCCAACACCACCTGCCCCATTTCGAAGGCCTTGTCGGCGTACCGCTTCTCCCCGGTAGCCTTGTACAACTCGATGGATGCCTGCACCGCGAACGAGGCGCGTTCCAGTTCGTCCTTGGCGCCGTAGATGGGCTCGAATGGGGGCGCGGCAGCAAGATCTTTGACGGCGAAATCCCAATCTTCCTTCGCCACTCGAAGACTGCGGGCTGCGAGTTCCGGGTCGGTTTGCTTCAGCACGCGATAGGCGAGCGCCTCCACGGCGGTGTCGCGGAAATTCACTTCGGGATCGTTCTGCGCCTGGCCGACTTTATCGTCGGAATCGCCCATGATGCCGTTCGACCAGTAGCCGATCAACAGGCCGCCGATGCGGTAGCCATCGCCGAATCGCGTCTTGATCAGCCAGTCCAGGCCCCATTTGGCCTCATCGATCAGGCGCCGGGTGAGGACCGGATCCTGGCCCTGCAACTGGAGCGACTCAGCGAACGTCAGCAGGCCGTATGTGATCTCGGGTGTGTGGTTGGTGGGCGAGAGGTCTCCGGCATCGTGCCATCCGCCGTTGACGACGATGCGCTTGTCGCCATGAACGGTGTAGCAATCGCGATGGCATATGCCGTGGACTCCGGGGATCTCCATGCCGCAGCGTTCGCTGTAGAAGAAATTGATGGCCTTCCAGATGCTGCTGCGCCAGGCGTCGTCGGCGATGCGGAAGGGACGGGTCACGGTATCGCCGGCGCGGATGACATAGGTGCCGGGCTCGCGGATCTCGGAAAAATCGAGCGTCTGATACGCCCCGAGTTCGGTCTGCGCGCGGCGGACGGGTTTGGAGAGGACGACATCGCCCGTCTCCTGGCGAACCAGTTGGAACTCGGCGGCCGCCAGATCGCTCGCAATGGCGGATTTCGGCGAGCCGGGTGTGTATCCGCTGTGGCTGAACGCGATCTTGCCCGGCGCTACGTTCCAGCCTTCGGTGTGGTCCGCCACAACACGCTCCAACTCAAGCTGGTCGAAGTAGAAGACTGTACTGTCTTCCGGATCGGGCAGCATCTTGGGCTCGGTATACTGCAGGTCGATTGCGGTGACCTTGTCGCGGGCGATGGGCTCGATCTCCCAAACCACGTGGTTCCAGGCATGGTTGTTCAGAAGCACCGACTCGTCTCTGCCTTCGTTCTGACGGTCCGGGACCTTCTGCTTTCCGTCGTTGTGCATGGTCAAAGCGAAGGAGATGAACCGGGTACCGACGATGTCGGGATAGATCCACACCGAGATTCGGTTGTAGGCGCCCCAGTCTTCCCCGGGAAACGCGCGGCTGGCGCTCATATGACCCTGGTCGGGACGCCTGGCTCCCGGAGTGGGGTCCGGCGCCGGGACGACGGAACGAACCTGCAGCGAATGCGCGCCCTGGTGGGTGCGTGCGTCCGACAGAGTCATCTCTCCCTGACCGCGGAAGGTCCAGTTGGAGAGATCTTCCATGCCGTCCAGCAAACGTGAAGCCAGCACCTTTTTGGCCAACCAGCGGTAGTTCGCCCCGTCTTCGTTGCGCGCCTGCATGGGCATGGACGGGGGCTCCTGTGCCCAAAGTCCCGTCCCGGTGGCCAGGAACGCAAAAACCGATGTAAAAAGAACGCCAGCTACTCGATGCATTAGATTCTCCGTAGGGCTGCCAGGACCGGCAGCAACTCAATGTTCCCAGGCGGCCCCCAGGACTTCTTTTCGCAACGAAAGGTCGTCGTCCGGCACCACGACCGCAACCCAGGGAGTGTCAGCCGAAGCGATTCGCACCCGCCATTCCACGGTGCCCGCAACTCCGGACCGCAGGGTTAATTCCCTCTCGGCGCCGCCCACCGTCAGATTGTCCGTGCGAAGGGCGAAACGGTGGCTTCCGCTGCCCCGCGCGCTCACCTTGATGGTCACTTCCCCGGTACTGGATGAGCTGCTGGATACCGCGAAGTCCACCCCACGGCCAGGCCGAAGATCCAGTTCGTAGGACGCGCCCGGCAGGAAAGTCCGCGTCTGTTCCTCCCCTTTGCACCGTACGCGGTATTTGCCTTCCGGCAGCATGGCCCGGAACCGCCCATTGGCCAACCCCGGCGTGACCTCAATGCGCTGCCCGTAGGCAGTGTCCTGGAAGTCGACCGTGGAGCCTGCCTGTCCCTCGACCAGGGCTGGACCGGCCAGGTCCCGCATCAGCCAGATCCAACGGCCCACGGGGTGGTTCCAAACCTCTTTGTAAGTCGCGTATGTGTGGATAGGCCAGTACGGCACATCGCTGTCGCCGCGCGACTGTATGCCTACCGGGAGCCCCCCCACCAAGTTGCCGGAAGAAGACGAGGCATAGGGCGGGAAGTCGTACCCTTCGCCCCACATGGTGCTCTGCGCGAACGGATTGCGGCCGATCACCCACTCCAGTTGTCGCTGCGCGAGCTGCGCCGATTCCAGGTCGCCGCGCAGGTGCGCGGTCTGAGCAAGCGCCAGGGTCTGCGACAGAACGGTGCCGAAGTGCCCGCGGTATAAATCGTCCGTCGCCGGAAACACCCGCAGGTAATGCCCCGCCCCGAGTGGGATGCCGTTGAGTACCTGCTTCCGAAACGATTCCCGTATCCTCTCGGGCACGTTCAGGTACTCGTCGTCCTGGTAGATTGAGGCGGGCAGCACGCCATACGGCTCAGTATACTTCGCCATGGCTTTCAAGTACTCCGAATGCAGCACCACCGCGGAATACCACTTCATCCAGTCGGGATGATTCGGGAACGCCTCGCAAAGCTCGCGCAGGGCGAGGTCGGGCCCCTGCTCCCGGCCACGATGAACGTAATGCACCACGTGGTCTTTCGCGGGGCTGGAAAAGAAGAAGCCGGTCAATGGAATTTCCCAGCCGGGCCGCTTCCGCTGCTGCGACTCAAGGATCATGCGGCCGAGTTCGGCGGCTTTGTCCGCATAACGCTGTTCGCCCGTGGCGCGCCACAGATTGACCGAAGCCAGCACCCCGGTGGATGCGACCTCGTGCACCACGTTCTCCGAGTCGAACGTAACGCGCCATATATCCTGGAACGTCCTGGCGCCGGTCCATGGCGTGCCGGAACTGGTCATCCCGGCCACGGCGAACCGCCAGTCCGCCTCCGCCATCTTCAGAGAATACGCCGCGAGCCGGGGATCCCGCTCCTTCAGTACCCGGCACGCGATGGCTTCGACGGCGGAGGCGGCAAAATTCTCCATGGGGACGTTGCGGGCCTGGGGGATGGTGGGGTCGTCGAAGTCCCCGACGATGCCGTCGGTCTTGCGGCCGTTCACGGAACCTGCGTTGCGGTATCCGTCGCCAAAGCTGGTCTTAAGGACATAGGCCAGCCCCCACTCCGCTTCTTCCAACACCCGCTCGTACAACTCGGGGTCTTCACCTCTGGCGTTTAACCGCTCCGCCAGACTGAACATGGCGTACGCGTTCTCGGCAGTTTGTTTGGCGCTCTGCGTGAGATCGCCGGCATCATGCCATCCGCCGTTAATGGTGATCCGCTTGTCGCCGTGCGCTACCTGCCAGTCCCGGTGGCACACGCCGTGTACTCCCGGAATCGCCATTCCGCAGCGCTCGGCATAAAAGAAATTGAGGGCCTTCCAGATGGTTTGCCGCCACACGTTGGGATCGATGCGAAACGGATGCGTCACGGTTCCGCCGGCTTGCAAAACGTACGAACCCGCTTGCCGGACCTCCGAGAAGTCCATCACCTGGAATGCGCCCAACTGCGTCTTTACCGTTTCAATGGGCTTGGACAGGACCGCCTGCCCGGTCGCCTGGTCGATCAACCGAAACTCCCGGGCGTTCAAGCCGCTGGCGATGGCGCTCTTCGTGGCGCCGGCTTGATAGCCGGTGTGGCTGTACGAGATTCGTCCCGGCCATACGCTCCAGCCCTCGATGTAGTCGGGCTCCACGCGCTCTAGTTCCAGGCGGTCAAGGTCGAATGTGACGCTGTCGGCCTCCTCCGGTTCGTTGCCGTTCATGGCGCGCGTAATTTCCAGGCTGGTCACCTTGTCCCGCGGCGCCATGTTGTCGATTTCCCAGACCACGTGGTTCCACTCGTGGTTCCTCAGGACGGTGGAACCGCTCGCCGACCCTAAAGCCGCGGGCAGCTTCTCGGCGGTGACACGGACGGAAACCGTGATGACGTAAGTGCCGGGGCAATCCGGATAGATCCACAGCGAGAGGCGGTTGAAGCTGCGCCAGTCCTCGCCGTCGAAGCGCCGCCGGACTCCGGCGCTGCCCCACCCTCGTCCGGTGTCCGGGCCCGGTATGTTGAGTTTGGTGGGCGTGCGCAGGCGGAGCGACTGGCCTCCGTTGCGCGACCTCTCCCGGGTAAGCGTCATCTCGGCGTTAATGGCGGTCCACTTATCCAGACTTTTCATCTCGTCCAGGACGCGACTTTCCAGGACATCCTTATTGAGCCACCGGTAAGGAGCGGAATCCTGGAAATTCGCCGTCATGGGCGCGCGTTCACCTGCGAGCGAGAGGGTTCCGAACATCAGTGCCAGCGTGAAGAGTCTCATTGCTCCCAAACAGCGCCCGTCAATTCCTTCCGCTGCGATAGATCGTCGTCCGGAACTACCACCGCCACCCAGGGGGTGTCTGGCGAAGCGATTCGCGCCCGCCATTCCACGGTACCC
>OBLT010001556.1_pt1 | contig 14615 bp, 8 predicted proteins | sample 1518721 | NCBI WGS metagenome assembly OBLT01 (sample SAMEA3539307, study PRJEB22396) | soil metagenome | biome: tundra; feature: field; material: soil | place: USA | collected 2010-05 | depth 0.15 m | reverse complement strand
GAGTCACCCTGCATCCCACCGGGGAATGGACCGCCCAGCAGGCCCGAAACCTGATCATGGACCTCGGCGAGCAGGCACGCCGGGTCAAGTTCATGATCCGCGACCGCGGCTCGAACTACACCGCAGCATTCGACGCGGTCCTCGCCGATGCCGGGATCCGGACCGTGCTCTGCAACGTGCAGACGCCGCGCATGAACGCGATAGCCGAAACGCTGGATCGGCGGATGCCGGCGCGAGTAAGAGATCCACCACAATCAGCACCGGCCGCACCGCTCGCTGCACTCGGCTGCCCCGCTGAAACCGCTACCACAACCGGTCATTCTCGGCCAGTACCGCGTACGAAAGCAGACTCGCACCGGTGGCATGATCAACGAATATCGCCTGGTCGCGTGATGTGGATGAGATTGTCACGTAGGCTGAGCCGACGGTTTTACAGACCGGACTTGCCTCACACTCCACATAGCCTCTGAACTGCACAAACGCTGATGTGCGGTGTTCGTCGCACCGTCGCAGTCCGCAGGCTCCTGCGCCCGATTGCGCGGACAGCCTCGGACACCGTCCGCGCAGATACACCCGGGCCGGAGCCACCTGCCATGACCCGAAGACTCCTCGGCAGCGCGATACTCGCGCCTGGTTTCCTGCCGAGCAAGGCTCCGCGCCACCCTCAACGGCATCGTCACCAGCGAAACAAACGGTCCGCCAGAACTCTCCCGGGACCTGATACCTGCCTGCCGAGCTGCGCAACCGCCACTGACCCGCAATCACACCCGTCCGCTGGCTGTCCACGCGCACTCGCTTTGCAAGCGCTACTAGAACGGACGGGCACGGACGCCGACAACCACCCCGACTTTACATGCCACATGATAACCGGAACCTCGCAGTTCCGGCTCTCGCCAACGCGACCATGACGCCGATTCACCGGCACTGCGGCAGCTGCACGATAACCTCGCGGTCCTGCTCGGCCTGCGCGAGCAGCAGCTGTCCGTCTGGACCGACGTCGGGGACCCGTCCTGGGTAGTGCGCACCTTCGCCGATGACCTTGATCCGGCTGCCTGAGACGCCGAGCGACATCAGGACGGACTGCACGGCAGCGGCTCGCCGCGTCGACAACGGGTAGTTGATCGCGTCGCCGCCTTCGGTAGAGGTGCTGCCGATCAGCGTGATCGGCTCGGTCCCCCGCTTGAGGGCCGACGCCAGCTTGCTCAACGTTGACCGCGCCGCCGCCGGATCACGGAAGCTGGCGTTTCCGTCATTGAAGCCGACCGAGCCGTCGTTGCTGAGCACCGTGGTGCCGCAGGTCTTGAAGATCGGCGGGGCAGGGAGCAGCACCGTGCTCACAGCGGGCAGGCCCGCCATCTCGGGGTTAGTGTTGGGCGTCGTGTTCACGGTGACGCACGCGCCGCCCGCCGCCACGATTGCCTTCCACTGGGCGGCCACGTTCTCTCGCTCCGGCTGGTCAAGGGCGGCCTGCGGTGCGGCGGTGTAGCCGAACCCGTACAGCAGCACATGCCGCCCGCTGAGGCGTGGGATCAGGTTCCCCGCCCGCAGGAACTTCACCACGTCGCTGGGCGGGGACATCAGCACGCCGGGGTTCTGGTACATCAGCTGCCCGGCCGTCTGCAGGCCCGAGTCGATGACGACGATGTTGCCGCCCGCCGGCGTCGCCTCGGCGGCCAGGCTCAGCGCGCCCAGGACGTCTGCCTGCGGGGCCGCGGCGTGCAAGTGAGAACCGGTGAGGATCTGGATGACGCCGTTCACATAGTTGCGGATGTCCTGCTGGATCGCGCCGCTGCTGACATCACTGGTGCTGAACGGCGCCACCGGGAAGACCTTCGGCTTGCCGTCGATCCGGATCAGCGTGACCGGCTCTCGGTCGGTGGCGGCCGTGTTCAGCAGGGAGGTGACCGCGCTGGGGAACTGGATGCTCGGCACGTTGGACCGCTCGCCGACCACGATCGTCAGCGGCACGCTCGCGCCGGACAGGCAGGTGCCTGCCAGCGGGTTCTTGGGGGCGGCCGACGCGGACGAGCAGCCGGAGACGGCCGCGAGCACCAGGCCGAGGCAGGCCAGAGCCGCCAGTGGGCCGCGCACGGCGCCGATCTGGACGATGGGTAGTCGGGTACGCGGCATGGTCTACCTCCGTTATGCCTGCGGTTTCGGATTACCGGCGCGGGGTGATCCCGCGTCCCTCAGCCCGCGAGGAACGCGTCGGTGGCCGACACGTCCCCGATCTTCTTGGCGAGCTGCAGGCGGGCCAGCCTCTTCAGCTCACCGGCCAGCTTGCCCAGCTCCTCGATGGTCGAGTCGCGGACCTCGGTGGCAGCGCGCTCCTGGTGGTCCACGGCGTCGCGCTCCGCCTCGGCGGCGGCGAGATCGCGCGCGCCGGCCGCCTGCTGCCTGATGGCGGACTCATGAGCGCGCACTGTCCTGGCGAACGCGCGGCGCAGTGGGTTGTGGGCAAGGTAGCTGCCGATGATAGCCGCCGCCCCGGTGGCGAAGTAGAACGCGGCGAACATCGACGCGCCGGGTAGGGTGCTCTGGAAGTTGCCCTGTGGTACTGCCAGCGAGCCGCTTCCCGGGAGCACGGGGGCGCCGGCCGCGCCGCTGACTTTCCACCGCACCCAGAACGCCATCAGCCCGAGCGCCACCCAGAGCACCGCGCATCCGGGGAGCATGGCCGGGTGGTGCCAGCGGGCGCCCGCCGTGCGGTCCCGCAAAAAGACGCCTAGGTAGTGCGCGAGGGTCAGGGCAATGGCGGTGAAGCCGATCACCAGCAGGTACAGCCACAGGTCCGGCAGGTTGCGCAGCACCAGCGATATCACCTGATAGAACGCGATGAAGTCGGCGGTGCCCGCCAGCAGCAGCGCACCCACGTAGAACAGGTCGGACCCCGAGCGCCCGGACGACAGCAGGGTGGGGTCGGAGTGCCCAGGCTGGTGCCACTTGCCCTCATCGTCCTCGCCGCGCAGCCGGTCCGCCGCGGCGTTGCGGGCGGACATGGCCTCGGTCACGCGCTGGTCGTGCGCCTGTTGCAGGTGCTGCCAATGGAGCACAGCGGCGTGTTCCCGTCCGCGCAGCCGCCGCAGCCGACCACCGTAGTCCGGGAACTCCTTGTTGACCTGTGCGATCCACTGGTCAGCCTTGTCGTCGATATGGGCATCGAGCAGGTGGCGGTGCCCCTCGTCGATCGCACGGACCGGCAACTCGTCGATGTGCCGCACCACCCACTGGCGCTGTGCCTCCTTATCGACGGGCGTCGGCGTGAACGACGGGAGGCTGGGCAACTCTGCCGCGCGTGCACGGCCCGCCGATGCTGAGCGCCGCCACCGGGACCACAAGCGCGGCCTGGCGGGCCGGGCCAGGCCACTTCCGCTGAACGGGCCGTCGCTCAATGTCTCCGTCATCAGGTCCCCTCTAGTGCCTCGGTGTTCCAGCGCAGCCACTCGGGCAGGCCAGGATCGGTGAGCGCCAGCGCCCGCAGCATCTCCGGACCCCGATGGTGCCGGTGCGCGAGCCCGTTAAGATAGCTGGCCTTGCGCTGCTCGAAGTAGCTAATGATCGCGATGCCACTTGCTTGTGTGGCCTTGAGCAGGCCGTCAAGGGCATCCCTGGCGCGCCCGGCCGCCACCTCCGCCTCGTGCAGCTCGCGGATGATGTCCCGTAGCCGCTCCTGCGCGGCATCGATGTCCCGCTGCCGGTCCCCCGCCCGCCGCCGCCGGACCAGCTCCTCGGGGTGACCAGCCTCCACCTCGCCGAAGTGACGGCGGGTGGCCGCCTCCTCGGTGAGCGGCACGGCGACCTCCTCGAGCCGCGCTTGGGCGACCTCTTGCTCCGCGAGCTGGTGGCGATGTCTGCCGTCGGCGTCACGCAGCTCATCGAGGAGCCGGGTCCGCTCTTTGAGGTACGTGGCGAACAGCTCGGCGAGGACCTGGTTGCGCAGATGGAACAGCTCGGTGAGGAACGGAGTCGGCTCAACGACCGAGGTCGCACCGACGGCCGGACTGCCATCGGCACCGGGTAGCGCGACAAGCTGCGCGGCCCCGCTAGGCGCAGGCTGCCGCGGTACTAGGGGAAGATGCCTCCGGGCGTCAGCCCGGCCCCGCCGGTAGTCCCGCTTCCGGTCGCGGTCGCCGTAGCGCAGCGGCCCCGCAGGCCGACCGGCCGCTCCATTCCGCTCTGCCACGCGTACCTTCCAAGACGAGATGCTTGTCAATGAATGCGACGGCGACCGTTTCCCAACCACGCGAGCTCACCAACCCTCGGATTGATGCGTGGGCGTTGTCTGGCTTGAGCCGATACTGTCGAGCAACTCGACCGCGAATGCCGCCGCGTGCCGGCTCGCGACGGGCTGCCAGTAGTCGTCGCTCTCCTTGTCCTTGCCGGCCAGGAGATCTGAGATGCCGCGGATGACAATCGCGTCCACGTCTGTGTTGACGTAGGCGGCTTCGAGAAAGCCGTGTCCTTCTGTCTCGACGGCCAAGGCATCGCTGGCATATTGATCAAGGAGGAGCGCCGTCTCCGCCCTGTCATGCGTGATCACTTTGCCGCCGGTCACGACCGGCTTGACGAAGGAGGATGGCGGTGGATCTGGGCAGGCCGGCCGAATGCGCTGCTGCCATTGGTTCTCGCGGGCCACCATGCGCGCCCACTGCAACAGGCGATGAGCCGGGTAGTGGGTCCTCATCCTGGGCTCAAAACCTTCCAGCGTTGATTTCCCGGACTCGTAGTCGTATATGGCGTCCGCGACGACCACATCCCCGCGGACGACATCCTTGCGTCCGCCAGCGACACCAAGAAACAGCGCGACCTCGGGCGCGAACACGCGGATAGCGCGGTCGAGCTGCACGCCCACCGCGGTGCTGCCGGGCCCAGTCTCAGCGAGCGCCACATGCATGAGTCCGCGCTGGCCACGAAACGTACCCATCTCGTACAACGTGCCGTGCACCTCATGCCGTCGGACAGGGCCAACCAGGAACTCCCGTATCGCCGAGTACTCGACGCCCAGCGCGGTGAAGACAATCGCCCACGGCTGCTGCTGCGATCTCATTCGGCCCCGCGGCCGTACTTCCGCCAGCCCGGCGGGCATCGGGCGAAACGAACCGTCAAGGCTGCGCAGAAGCGCGCGCGCCGGCACCTCCTCGGTGAGGAAGCTCCTAGCTGACCGGGCGCTCTCGACCGCCGCGTCGAGCAGCGCGATTTCATCGTCGAGTCGCTGCCCGAACCACGCGGCCAGACGCCGGTCCTCGCCCAGAGGACCGTTAGCGACATCAGGCGCGGGCACGTCGAGCGCGAACCGCATATTCTCATTGATCACGCCGACGGCATAGCGCATCGCGTCCAGCCTCCTGCGCAGCGCAATGGCTGCGCCGTGCGTCTGCCACAGCTGGACCACGAGCCGATCTCGGCCGCCGCGATCGCGGGCCGGGTCGAGCTGGGCTGACATGCCATCTATCAAGGTGACGAGCTCGTCTCTGAGGTGACGAGGAAGCTCGCCGTCGTCGAAGACCCTGATCTGATAGCGGAGTCTGGCGGCGTGCATCAGATGGCGGGTCAGCGGGCTTGGCGTGGAATCGCCAGTTGTCCACAGGAATCGGTCCGCCTGGCGTTCGTACTGCACCGGAGCGACCGCGATCACCCGTCGCGCTGTCCGCGCATCGCTCAGGTCGGGACCGGTCTCCCAGAGCAGGATCTGCTCTGGGACTCCACTCGACGAGTCGAGCGGGACATTATCCCAACGCCGCCACCAGCCAATGCCTGATGATTCCGGTGCGGCCGCCCGGACCAGCTCGGTACCTGGCACCGCGGTACCTGCAGCGACGTCGGCGAGGGCGTAGCGAATTCGCGATTCCCCGAGCAGAGCCCCCGGGACCAGGCCGGTGATGGCGTCATCCCAGGCCTGTCCGAGCTCGCGCCACGCCGTGGTCACGTCCTGTTCGCGTGCCGGGGCCATCATGGCAGTGAGACCGAGCAGGCCGTGGTCAGCCCAGGCCGACGCCTGCCAGACCGAGACCTCGCGGCGTTCCGCAGCCGCGAGGAGACTGAATCCGTCCGCGGGAACCGCATAGCGAGATGGAAGCCGCGACGGGACACCGAGATCGGAAATGGCGTCGCACAGGCCGAACCGGCGGACGACATCGCCCCACACCGCGTTCAGGCTCTCCTGGGCGGCCAGGGTTTCCTGGTTACCCGCCCGCAGGAAAACGTGCGCCAGCAGTCCGGGCGCAGTGAGCTGCCCGATAGTCACGTGACCTTCTCAACAACTGGGTTACGAGACATCTTGCTGCGCCCGATCGGTAACGTCCGCGGCCTCTCCGGCCGACGTGAGCGCGTCGATAAGCTCGACCATCCGCTCTCGTATCTCCCTGGGCGCGGGCAGCGCTGGCGGATCTCCAAGTCGCGTCGCCACCCGCAGCGGACCGCGCAGCTCGAGGTTGCCGGTTGTTCGCCACAGCGCGTCTGGGCTGGCCGCCGCTATGGCCGCCGCGATCTCTTCGATGGTGCCGCGGACCTGATCCCAGCTCGCCGGCGACATCGTCCAGTCGAGTGCGTCGCGGAGTACCGCGATCGCCTCATCGCGGGCCGGGGACCACTCCGTGTCGCCAACGCCTGAGCCGTATGTGTTCACTCTCCCCACCCAGCCTCTCTCACGGAGACCACGCCGCTAGGCAGTCGGCGGACCCGGAGCTCGGGTCCGCCGACTCCCCCCGCCCGCCGCAGGACGGCAGAAGGTGCTGTTGTTGATACCAGCCTGCGGCGGCTTTCTACCGAATATCTACCGGGCGCTAGACACAGCTCCGGGTCACGCCGTCCCAGTTCGTGCCGTCCGTGCAGGCGCTGGAGACGACCCTGATGCCGGGGTGCGCCGAGGCGGCCGCGAGGTGTGCCGGGCCAGTGATTGAGAAGGCGGTGACCGCTAGCAGCAGCGGTGCAAGGAAGTAACGGCAAAGTGCACGCATGACCTCCCCTTTCGGGAGTTAGTACGGAATGTCTGGTGGATGCGACACTCGCGTTCTCCATCGCCCGGCCGTGTGACGGAGCGGAGGCTGGCCGACCTCCACGCGAGTGCGTGTTCGCGCGACTTGCTGCCGACGGGACGGCATCATCGCCGGTCGCCGACGAGGTAAGACCCACCATGCGGGCCGGTCGTCCGCCACGGCCTTGACCATGGCAAGCCTTACTGTCACTTCGACAATAAGACCATGTCCAGCTTTATGTCAATAGGACACTAAGCTATGCTCGGGACATGACCAACCGGGAGCGACTGCGTGTGTGGCTTGCCGTCGACCTGGCGATCCTGACAGTGCGCCAGGACCTGCTGAACGTACTCGTCATCGAGCGGAACAATGAGCCATACCAGGGCCAGACCGCCCTGCCGGGCGGATTCATCCGTGACGGCGAGGATCTGCGAGAGACCGCGGTGCGCGAACTGGCGGAGGAGACCGGCCTGGACGGCAACGCCTTGCACCTAGAGCAGGTGGGTGCCTATGCTGCACCAGGCCGTGACCCACGAGGCCGGGTGATCAGCGTTGCCTACCTCGCGATAGCACCGGACTTGCCGGTCCCAGCCGGCGGCTCGGATGCCCGCAGCGCCAGCTGGACGCCGGTCACCGAGGTGCTCGGCAAGCTCGCCTTCGATCATTCCCAGATTTTGAACGACGCGGTCGAGCGGGCCAGGACGCGCCTGGAGTTCACCACGCTCGCGACCGCGTTCTGCAGCCCCACGTTCACCATCGGCGACCTGCGGCATGTTTACGAGGTCGTGTGGGGCACCCCGCTTGATCCGCGCAACTTTAGCCGTAAGGTCAACCACACGGAGGGGTTCATCCGGCCCGTTGGTTCTATGCGCGCCCCGGAAACCGGCCGTCCCGCAGCGCTTTATGAGCGCGGGCCGGCCCAGATCCTCAACCCGCCACTGCTTAGGAACGGTAGCAACGGCGCTAACAGCGAAGGCACGGGCCGATGAAAAAGACGATCCCGAGCGGGCACACTCGCCGAGTCGTACAACATGGCCACCCGCGTCCAGGCCGCGTCGGCGGCGGTGGCATCACCGCGCCGAGCCATGACTTCGGCAAGACCGGCAAGCGCCCGCACCTCAAGGTAGGTCGCACCGCACCCTGCGAAGGCGGCCACAGCCCAGTCCAGAGCAACGACCTGGTCATCCTCTCGCGCCTGGTCGCGATACAACGCAGCGGCGGACAACCAAACCCGGCCCTCAAGGACAGCGTCCGCCACGTCCCGCGACAGGCCGACCGCCTCAGCCAGATGCCGCTCAGCGGCCTCATACTCGCCGTTGCGCCACGCTACCTCGCCCATTCCGTGGACCGCGTACGCACGACCCGCCCCCGCGCCGTCACCGTACACAGCGAGAACCGCGGCGAACGCCAGCCTGGCACCGTCGGTATCGTTCGCCGCGAGGCAGGCCTGGCCGATCCAGTACCTCGTCTGAGCGATCAGGCGACTCTCGCCGAACTCATCGGCGAGTTGTCCCGCCTGTTCTAGTACGAGCCGGGCCTGCTCGTGATCTCCTCGATCAAGATGGGTCTGGCCAATGTAACGCAAGGCCTGCCACTGACCTACCGTGTCTCCGCACTCCGTATATCGCGCAAAGGCGCTGCCGAACAGCTTGAGCGGTTGGGTGAGGTGGCCTTGCCGACGCAGCGTGTTGGCCAGGGTGCGCAGCACTATCGCCTGCCCATGCCGGTTACCGCAATCGGACATCAGCCTGGCCGCCCGCCGCAACGCGGGCACTGCGACGCTGCCGGCCCGGCGGCTGGCAGCTAGGGCAGGCTGGTTGAGGCAGGCTATGACGATCCCCTCGCCCAGCGTGTTACCGGCCTTGCGGCAGGCGTCGAGGGCCACGGTGTGCGTCGCGTGCCAGTCATCGAAGTAGCCTCGGACGGTGTAAAACTCGTGCGAGGACACGGCGAGGTCCCACGACACCTCGTCAAGGCCGAGCTCGGCGCAATGCTCGATCGCCGTGCGGATGTTGGGACGCTCGTTCTCGAACCAGTCAAGCGGTGCGGCATCGACTTCCGCGAGGACCTCGGCTGGTGCGTCCCAGTCGGGCACACCGCTGTGCACAACTTCGAAATCACCGCCGTACAGACGCGCGTGAGCGCGCCTGGTCAAGGTGAGCAGCGCGCGGTAGACCCGGCCGCATACCGCGTCGCGGTCGTGGGGAAACTCAGCCTGCGCCCGACGGTGCGCATACTCCCTGGTTAGATCGTGAAACTGGTACCGCCTGCGCGATTCCACCGATTCGATCATGAACCTCGCGGCCAGCTGGGACAGAGCCGCGGCGCTATCCACGCCAGGCTGGTCGAGCAGAGCGGCCGCCGTCCACAGCCCGAATCCGGTGAGTGGCAGCAGTCCGAGTCCGAGAAACAGCTCCCGCGCGTCGGCGTCTAGAGGCTCGAACCCGGCTCCGATGGTGCGGGCTAGGCTGAGCTCGCCGTATACGAAGCCCGCGGGGCCCTGCCTGGCGAGCCGGTCCGCGAGCTCCGCGGTCGTACGCGGATGGTCACGGACGCGCAGGGCGGCCGCGATCCGCAGCGCAAGCGGTAGCCCTCCGCATAGCCGCACTACCCGGCCGACGGCGGATGGATCGTCGGTCACATCGACGCCCGCGCAACGCGCTGTCTCGCAGAACAGCTCGACGGCGTCCGCTTGTTCCAGCGGCCCGAGTGGAGCGATATGGTGAGCGCCGCTGATCTCAGGTAGCCGCCGCCGCGCCGTGACGAGCACCGCGCACCGCGGATTCGCCGGCACGAGCTCACCGACCTGCGCACCGTCCGCGGCGTCATCTAGCAGCACGAGCACCCGGCGGTCAGCGAGCAGGGTCCGGTAGACAGAAAGACGCTCCGCCTTGGTCTCCGGTACACGCGGCACACCGAGTGCGCGCAGGAACTGCGCCAGGATCTCACCGGTGTCGATTGTGCTTCCCGCGGTGCCGTGTAGCTCCATGTACAGCTGGCCGTCGGGATAGCGGCCGCTGGCCGCGTGCGCCGCCCGGAGCGCCAGCGCCGTCTTGCCGATACCGCCAAGTCCGGAGATCACGACCACCGGAGCGGCCTGACGAGACTCCTGCTGGAGCAGCCGTGACGCCTCGGCGGTGGCTTCGGCGCGGCCGACGAGATCAGCGGCGGGAGGCAGTTGTCGTGGTACGGCTACGGTGGGGCGCGACGGCGTTCCCGCGCGCCTGGCGATCGCGGACCACGCCGCCGTGATCGCCGACTCGTCTCCAAGCGCGACCGCGAAGTGAAAGTTACGCAGCAGCGTGTCTGGCTCGCCACCGGTTTCCTCGGCGAACGTCTCCCGGTACCGGTCATAGGTACGCGCCACCTCGGCTAGGTGCCCGCATCGGTACTCAGCGGTCATCAGTTGCTCGCACAACCGGCGGTCGGACGGGTAGAAGCTGGAGATCAGTATCAGCTCGTCCAGTACACGCTCATGATTGCCGCGAGCGAGTTCCAGGTCGAACAACCGGACCGCGGCCCGCTTGTGGCGCTGCTCCAGTGCGACGCACTCCTGGTGGAAGGCATCGGTGGGGACGTTCGACAACGGGTGCGCGCCTCGCCATAGCCGCAGCGCCCGCCGCAGGCAGTCGATCTCGTCATCGACACGGCGTTCGGCAAGGGCCTCGTCCGCATCCCGCACGAGGCGCTGGAACAGCAAGACATCGATATCTTCCTCGACGACCCGCACCTCGTACCCGAACCGTGCATGGGTCCTGAGGTCACCACTCCGGCCGATCTCCGCGAGCAAGTCGCGCACCGCCTTAACCCGCTTGTAGAGCTGCGCCTCCTCCACGTCGTCGTTGCCCCATGCGGCACGAATCAGCTCGACCTTGGAGATCCGCCGATTCGGATTGATCAGGAGGGCAGCCAGCACGATCAAAGTGTGGCCGCCCGGCAGGTCGATTAAGCGGCCGCCACGGCTGATTTCCAGCTCACCCAGCACTTTGTAAATCACGTTAACCCCTCCCCTTCATAAAGCATTATGTACCCTTAAACCGCCATTGATCGACCCCCGAGATCCTGGACACCGTTGCTCCCGCCAGGCCCGGCCCGCGCATGGCCGGACGGGCGTGCTCACGCCAACGGCCCACTGGAAGAAAAACGGTAGAAGCTCGCCGCACGCTTGCAATGCAGGGCTCGGTGAAGGGTGCTCCCGTCGAGCGGCTGAGCACGGAGGTGAACGTAGCCCGCTGAGGAGGTGCCAGTGGTCACGGACCCACGAGTTCCTTCCGCTTCTTCCGCGCGGGACGGTCGAGCCAGCGCCCGGACGGGGATGGCGGCCGCGCGGCAGTATCTCAGCCGATATCCAGCACCACCAGGACCTGACTTCGCCGCCGCTGAACGAGATCTCGAATCGGCACTGCGCGAGCTCGCCGACGGTGATCCGACCCGGGTAGCGGCGTCGTTCATGCTCGGCGCCATTCGCATAGCCGACCACGAGACGCGGTGTGCGCAACCATGCCCCGAACCCGCTGAGCTCGCACCGATCGTCGCGCTGCTGGCCGCAGGCGGCGCCAGGGACGGGGCGGGTCCGGATCAGCTCTATCCGTACGCCATGGCGGTGGACAAGCTTTACGATCACACGCACGATCCAGCCGACATCGACCTGGCGATCATCTGGCTGAGCCGCGCCGCGACGCACCGGCGCACGCCGGCGGCCGACCGCCGGCGCGCACAGATCGCTCTTGCCGTCCAGCACGCGAACAGGGGCGCCGTCACGAGAGAGGCGGAGCAGCGGTCCGGACCCGGCACCCGGAGCTGGGCGGCCTTCGGCGCCGCGATCGGTCAGTTCGAAGAGATCCTCACCGATCTGGCCGGTCGCGGCCGGCGGTCGGACAAGACCAGGGATGAGGACAGGCTTGACGCCCTGCTCGGCCTGCTGGAGACCTATCACCAGCGCGACGGCGAGCAGATACCGGACGAGGACCTGGGCGTTATGGCGTCGCTCGCACGCAAGCTGATCGCCGCCATGACGATCGGGTACCGGTTGCGCTCCTATGCCCTGGGACGTTGCGGCGTGCTGCTCATCCAGTGGATCACGCGTCGCCTCGGCGATCCCTGGGACCAGGCGCTGAGCGTGGCATTCCAGTCCCAGGGCGCCGCGGCGATCCATGCTGCCGTCGTCCGGGTTCCTGGCGTTGGCACCGACCTCGGCCTGGCGATCGATGCACTGGCCATGGCGCTCGGACTCGAAGACAGCACCAGCCAGCGGCTGCCCTTGCTCACGTCAGCCATGTGTGCGGGACGAGCGCTGCGCTACCTGGCTCACGGCGGCGCCGAGGACCTGCGGGAGTTCGGCCGTCTGTGCCGGATCGTCATGGGGCATCCCGATATCGATCCTTACTACAGACGCTCCTGCGGCGAGTTCCTGCTGGTGGTGCTGGCCCGGCAGATGCTGGCGTCCGCCGCTAACCTGGCCGCGCTGCACTCCGCCGCCACCTCGCTCTCCCCCTCGGGACACGCCGACCTCGACGTCATGATCGGCCTGCTCGCGCGATTCGCGGCGGCGGACGGCATCACACTCGACCCAGTCCTGTCCTGGGTGCTGGCGGGCGTCGTGAGCATGCGCGGCGGCGAAGAACTCTCCGACGCTGAACTCGCCACCATTTACACCCGTCAGCAGGCTGCCGCGCAGGCCTACTCGGAGCTGCCCGCCGTTCGCGCCGCGCTCCTCTCGCAGGGCGCGGCCTTCGGCAACAGCAGGAAATCCTCGGCCACGACTACTCCTACCGTCGAGCCGGATACCGCCGCCGGCCCGCCGCCGCCCGACCTGGCGGCTCTTAGCGTACGGGCGCTGGCATCACCTGGCACGGAAATTTACGGACGGCTGGCGGTGCCGGCTGGGCGAGCAGCCGAGGTCGCCGAGTCGCTGCTGGCCGCGCCGCCGTGCAGCGCGATCGAGGAAGCCGCCGTTCGCTCGGTGCTGGCCCTCGCACTGTGCACGCGCTGGTTGCGCGAGCGTGACAACCGGTACCTCGCCTCGTCGATCGGTCAGCTCCACTGTGCCATCGACCTGGTGCACGACGAACACCCGCTCCATGCGCGGCTGGTGGAACTGCTGGCCGCGATCCTTCTGGACCGGGCCTGGATCCGGGGCGACCACGCCGATACCGAAGCCGCGCTCGCGATGCTGACAGGGCTCGGCGATGGCACGGCAGCACGCCGCGATATCCGCGATCTGAACACGCTGCTGACGCAAGCCGGACCGACCGCATTGCGGGGCTTGCTGACTGCGCGATCCGACGATCAGCCGCCCTCGTCTTCCTGCGGTACCGCGTACCCGATCGAGACGCACGCCGCCATCGGCTCGGCGCTGCTTCTGCGTGCCCTCCTGTCCGGCGGTCCGGCAGCGCCGCTCCAGGCGGCTACCCCAAGGGGGAGCGACGACCTGTCAAGCGCCATCGACCTGTTGCGCAAGGTCGAGGCAGCGCTGCCCGCCGACAGCACGCGCCGGCCGGATGTGCTCAGCGATCTCGGGCTGGCCCTGCTGGCGGGTGACCTGACGCAGGCCGCCGGCGTGGGGTCAGGAATCGAGACGATGCGAGCTGCGGTGGCCGCATGCCCGCCGGGACATCCGCGCCGTGCTTCCATCCTGCTGCGCACCGCTGCCGCAGTCGCCGCGCACGCGCACGCCAGGTACGCTCCGCAGCTCGTCGATCAAGGTATCGAACTACTGAAGCGGGCGCTGCTGTCAGCGGGGTTTGACAGCTACGGGGAGCGCGCGCGCTGCCTCTACGGGCTGGGCTACACACTGCTGATCCGGTTCGAGCACACAAGGCAGGGCGGCGATCTCAACACCGCGATCGAAACCTTGGAGGAGGCTCGTGCCTGCCTGGAGCCGACCCCAGGGGACCTGTTCACGATCCCGCTGCTGCGTCTGCTCGCCTGGGCGCATCGCCGGGCAGCGGCCAGCGGACTGGGCCTGCATCGCAGCCAGGCTCGCAGCATCGGCAGGTCTGTCCTGCACGCGCAGGCCATGAGCGTGCTGCTGCAGAGCGGATCGAAGCATGCGGTCGCGGCCGCACGCTCGCTCAGCGAAGACGCGCTGCGGCTGGCTGGCTGGTGCCTGGCGGATGGCAAGGACGAAGCCGCGGTCGAAGCCCTCGAGCTGGGACGGGCACTCGTGCTGCACGCGGCCACAACGGCGGCCGATATACCTGTGCTGCTGCGCGACGCGAATCATCCGGAGCTGGCTGCCGAGTGGGAGGCCGACCTGTGGCGCGACATCGACGACGTGCCCAGCGACCTGCGGCACCGAGTGCTGAGCGCTCTGCGCGACGGCTCCGCTGAGCAGCGGTTGCTGGCCGCGCCCGCGGTCAGCCAGATCGCCGCTACGTTGCGGGCCCTGCAGATGGACGCGCTCGTCTATCTCATCCCGGCGTCAGGTGCGATCGACGGGTGCGCGGTGATCGTACGGGCGGACGGTACGGCCGAGAATTGCCGGCTGCCAGACCTTGTCACCGGACCAGGCAGCGTCGTCGCCAGCTTCGCAGCCGCCTATCGCGCGCTGCGAGCCGACGCGCAGCAAACCGATGGCGGGGGTGTAAAGGCCGCGGCTCGGTTCCGCGAACAGCTAGAGAACCTGTGCGACTGGGCCTG
>OBLT010001555.1_pt1 | contig 14623 bp, 13 predicted proteins | sample 1518721 | NCBI WGS metagenome assembly OBLT01 (sample SAMEA3539307, study PRJEB22396) | soil metagenome | biome: tundra; feature: field; material: soil | place: USA | collected 2010-05 | depth 0.15 m | reverse complement strand
CACGGGGAAGCTCGCCGGGTTGATGCGTGACTTCGGGAGCGAGTGGGAAATTGAACGCCTCGACCCTGGCTCCGCGTGGGTCGCGGTGTCACGAGCCGGCAACGTCACGCGGGTGATCACCGCTGGTGAGCTCGGCACTCTTCGCGGCAAGCTCAGCGTCCCAGCCGACGCGGTCGCCCCGGCATGACCGGCAGCGACCGCGCGCCGGCAGAGAGCACGGCGGACCCTGCGCTCGGCGACGTGGAGGCCGAGTTCCCCAGATGGCACTGCTGGCAGGGTATTTCCGGCTTGTACTACGCCAGCCTCCGCCACAGTTCCCCGCCAGTCGTCGTCCGCGGTGAACACCCCGCAGACCTGCGGGACTCGATCCTCCGGGCGCTGGGCGACCTCTGACCCATCGCCGGGAAGCTGGGCGGCGTCTGTATCTGCGTCCGCGCCGCTAGTCATGTATAGCCGGTGTGAGTGAGAGCATTCGAGCCATGAATGCTGGGACATGGGCGGCTATCGCCGCCGTGCTCATCGCTTTGGTGGCGCTGTTCTATAGCCGCCGGTCTACGGATGCCGCGGATCGCTCAGCCTCCGCTGCGGATCGTTCGGCCGCAGCCGCCGAGGAGCAGACCAAGATCCAGCGCCAGCTCCGCATCGATTCCGCCCAGCCGTACGTGTGGGCAGATGTGCGTCCAGATGACGAATCGGGATTCATCCTGACTCTGATTATCGGGAACAGCGGCCCGACCATCGCGACCAACGTGCGGGCGAAGATCGATCCGCCTCTGCCGACGATCGAACAGCTCAAGGAAAGCACCGTGGCCCAGGCCCGCCTGGCTGAAGGCATCAGCTCACTTCCCCCAGGACGGATCCTCGTATGGGAGCTCGGCCAGGGCTTCAACCTGCTGCAGGAAGATGGCCCGCAGGAGCACACCTTCACGATTACCGCTGACGGCCCGTTCGGCCCGGTGCCGCCGCTGACCTACATCGTGGACCTGGCTGACTGGCGCGGCCAGCCTGCCCGGGCCTCGGGGAACCTTCGTCAAGTGACCAAGGCGATAGAGGGTCTCGCGGCCAAGATCAGTAAGCAGAAGTGAACCCCGGATCCGGTCAGCCCTGCGGTGGAATCGGGACGAGCGTCCACTGGGTGCCAGGCCGTTCGGGCGGTCAGGCCAGGCGGGTGGTCCGCAGCCGGACGGTGACGTCCAGCTCACGGAGGCTGCCGAGCATGTCGTCGGAGTACTCGGTGCCGATGTCGGTCAGGACGTAGCCGAGGTCGTCACGTGTTCCGAGTAGCTGGCCCTCGATGTTGGCGCTGTGCTCCGCGAGTAGCTGGTTGATGGTGGCCAGCACACCGGGGACGTTGCGGTGCAGATGGATCAGCCGGTACCGGCCCGGCGTGCGCGGCAGCGCGACCCCCGGCAGGTTGACGCTCAGCGAGGTCGCGCCGGACGTGACGTAGTCATGCAGTTTCCCGGCGACGAACTCGCCGATGTCCTGCTGCGCCTCCTCGGTCGAGCCGCCAACATGCGGCGTGAGGATGACGTTCGGCAGGCCGCGCAGCTCCGAGGTGAACTCTTCACCGCGGCCGCGCGGCTCTTGCGGGAACACGTCCACCGCGGCCCCGGCCAGATGCCCGGATCCGATATGCCGCCGCAGCGCCGCATGATCAACGACGAAGCCGCGGGAGAGATTGAGGAACAGGCTCCCGGGGCGCATGGCCGCGAACTCGTGCTCGCCAAAGAGGCCGCTGTTGCCCGGCCGGCCATCCACGTGCAGGGTGACCACGTCGGACATCTCCAGCAGTTCCTCCAGCGTTCCGCAGCGCCGGGCGTTGCCCAGCGCCAGCTTGTCGGCGGTGTCGTAGAAGAACACGGTCATGCCGAGGCTCTCCGCCAGGACCGACAGCTGCCCGCCGATGTTGCCGTAGCCCACGATCCCCAGCCGCCGCCCGCGCACCTCGTGGCTGCCGGCCGCTGACTTGTCCCACACGCCCGCGTGCATCTGGGCGTTCTTGTCGGTCAGCCGCCGGGTCAGCGCGACGATCTCGGCCAGGGCCAGCTCGACCACGCTGCGCGTGTTCGAGAACGGCGCGTTGAACACCGCGACCCCCTGCCGGGACGCCGCGCCCAGGTCGATCTGGTTGACGCCGATGCAGAACGCGCCGACGGCCAGCAGGCCGGGCGCGGCGTCGAGGACACGCTCCGTGACGTGCGTGCCGGACCGGATGCCCAGCAGCTGAACACCGCCGATCGCGCCGATCAGCTCGTCCTCGTCCAGCGCCCGGGCCACCGTTTCCACCTGATAGCCGTCCTTGCTCAGGCGGGCGGCCGCGCCAGGGTGAATGTTCTCCAGCAGCAGGACACGAATCTGCTCGTCCGCGCGGTCCAGCGTCAATGCCCATCCCCTCAGTGCCACTCCCCAGGCAGCCTAGCCGCCGTCAGAACCAACGTGGGTATCGAGCCAGGTGCTGAGCGGCCGGGCGGCGACCAGGAAGCCGGCGACGTGGGTCCGCGCCGCCTGGCTCCCCAGCCAGGCCTCGACGGGCCATTCCTTCCAGGCGATCAGCCCCTTATGCCGGAGCAGCCCGATCCTCGGATGATCCGGGGGGTATCCCCGGGGCGCGGTCTTCAGCGAATCGCGGGAATGGACACTGATCCCGTGTTCCTCCACCGCGCGGATGACCTGCTCCAACTGCTCGCCGGTGGCGTCGCTGGCGACCGCATGGCGGTAGCGCTCCAACTGGCCGGGGGTCATGGTGTACATCCCGTCACCCGCGGCCAGGCCCCGGGCGGTGAGCTGGATATACCCGCTGCCGACCGTCGCGCCAATATTGGTCTTGTACGGCGACTTGTCCTTGCTGAACCGGACGTCCCGGTAGGGGCGGAAGATCTTCGCGCCGCCGAACTCAGGCTCGAGCTCCGCCAGGAGCTCAGCCATCGGGCCGAGAACTTTCTCCTCGTAAATTGCCTTGTGCCTGGTCCAGTAAGTCCGTGAATTGTCCGCTTCCAGGCCCTCGTAGAAGTCCAGCGCCTCTTCTGGCCACCCTTGGAATACCATCCGGGTCCTCCCAGCCACGGCCGCCCGGCTCGCCCGGCCGGCCACACCATACCGCTCAGAGCCGGTGACCTGAGCCCGGGATCATCGTCCCGCCCTCCGGGTGCTTGGCGCAGGGCGGCTGAAGAACCCATCGTCCGGCCCGTCGCTGTAGCTCACAGCGGCGGCGTGTGTGCTCCCGGTTGCCCGGGCTACCCCGGTTAGTCCCAAGTTTCAGCTACGCCCCAGCCGGAGCTTAAACTGGCTGTCTCGCCGTGAGCGGCCCGATTCAACGCCGTTCTTGGTGGGGACGTTAGTATTCCTTTGCGTAACCTCTAATATTTCTGGGCGGGGTAATTAATGGCGGGCTTCATTCAGCCCGCCGACTCGCGGGCGGTACTACGAAGCTCGCGGGCGGTACTACGAAGCTAGGCGGGGAACGTATGGAGCCAACGGGTCTTCACCGGCCGGAGCAAGTAGCCTCCGGCACGGCGCGGACACTTGATCGCGGCGGTGCGGCCGTCGTGGCCGGCGGCGACACGCCGACCACAGGATCAGGTGATCCGGGCCCGGCCGGCCGCTTCCGCATCGGCGCACTGGCCGGCCATCCGGTCGCCGTCCACCTGGCGGTCCTGGTCGGCTTTATCGCCGCCGGCATCGCGGTGACCTGGCCACGGGCCACCTACCTGGCCGGCCGCCTGCCGGCCACGCGTGACGCGGGCAGTTACGTCTGGGGATTCTGGTGGATCGCCCACCAGGCCGAACACCTCAGCAATCCGTGGTTCACCCGCTACATCGCCGCTCCGACCGGGACGCAACTCGGGCTGCATGCCCTGATGCCCCTGCCGGGCCTGCTGATGATTCCCATCACCCTCACCTTCGGCCCGAGTGCCTCCTACAACCTGCTGTCCATAGCGATGCCCGGCCTGTTCTGCTATGCGATGTACCGGGTGGGCCGGCTATGGCTGCCGTCGCAGGCCGGCGCCATCGCGGCGGGCGCGTTCTTCGGCCTCTCGTCGATGCTCACGTGGCGTTCCTGGTATCACCTGAACCTGGCGGCCGGAGTGCTGTTCCTTCCGCTGGCCCTGGAGGCCGCGATACGGCTGAGGCGCCGGCCGGGCTGGCGCCAGGCACTGGTCCTCGGGCTGGTCGTGGGCGGCGCGGTGCTGACCGACCAGGAGATGGCCGTCCTGGTGATCATCCTGACCGGCGCGGCCCTTCTGCCGTGGCTGCTGCGCCGGCCGGCCGTAGCGAAACTGTGGCCTGCCGCGCTGGCCGCGCTGGCCGCCGCGGCATTCGCCAGCCCCCAGATCATCGCCGTCATGCAGCAGACGAAATCGGGCGGTGCCACGTCCCCGTTGGGGGCCCTGGCCACCTCATATGTTGCGAGCGGCGTCCAGCTCCCGGACATGTTTGCGCTCTCTCCGAGGGCGAATTTCCTCGGCCTCGGAGGCTTCGGGCTCGCCTACCACGGCGCGCTCGGCGACGGGATCCCCACCTTCGGCCTGGTGCTGACCGTGCTCGCACTGCTCGGCCTGGTCCTCGCGCGGCGCCGGCGAGGCGCGTGGCTGCTGGCCCTGCTGTGGCTGGGGTGCGCCGCCCTGGCGCTGGGGTCGGTGCTGAAGATCGGCACGCACACCTTCACCCCGGTCGCTGAAACATTCGACGGCCAGCGAGTCTCGGCCATCATGCCGTACACCTGGTTCGTCCGGCTCCCGGTGCTGTCCGGCTTCAGGGAGGCGAGCCGCATCATGATGCTCGGCATCCTGCCTGCTGCCCTGCTCGCCGGGGCGGCCGTGGACTGGCTGCGCTATCACGCGGCCAAGGCCATCGTCGTGGTCGCGGCGCTTGGAATCCTCGAAGCCGGCTGGGCCGGCAGCAGCTGGATCAGCTCGATGCCCACGGCGCTGCCCGCCGTTGACCGCCCGATCGCGGCCAGCCACAACAATTCCATGGTTGTCGATATCCCCTACGGCATACGCGGCGGCACCAACTTCAGCGGGCGCGGGTTCGATCCGGACGCGCAGGTGCTGGCGACCGCTGATGGCCACCCGCGCGCGGTCGGTTTCATCTCCCGGGTACCGGCCCCGACGGTGGCCGGGCTGAGCAAGCACGCGTTCCTCGCCCGGCTGGTCGCCACCCAGGAGGGCTTCCGGAGCAGTCCGGCAGAACTGGCCGCGGCTCGCCTGGATGCCCGTCGGATGGACGTCGGCTGGGTCCTGGTGTGGAACTGGCAGACCCCCGGTCATGCGGTCCTGCGGTATCTGCGCGCCGTGGGGTTCCACTTCGACTACAAGGCGGATGGCGTCAGGGTCTGGCGGCCGAACGCCTCCCGCTAGCCTGCCTGACGGCGGGGGCCCAGTCCCCGCCGCGATCGCCGTGGCCGGTGCACTGATGTACATGCGCAGCCCGGTCACGTCCGGCCTGGCCTTCCTGCCGATGATCGCCTGCATCCTGGTCAGCTCGAACGGCTACACGATGGCCTTCGCCGCCTCGGCTGCCCTGTTCGGGCTCGGCACGGTGCTCGCCATCGTGCTGCTGCCGTCCCGGCAGCGGCTGCAGCAGCTCAGGAACGCCGCTACCGCCGCGACAGTGGCGCCGGCCGGTGAGACGGATACGGTGTCCAGTACAGCCTGACCTCCATGGCGGCGATGCAGCCCCCGAGCACGAGGAGAACCTCATGGCAGACAGCGAAACGGCGATCACCGCTCACGAGACCGAGCAGGTGCAGCGGGCGAACGCGTCGGGGCTCACGCCGGTCGTGTTCGTACACGGCCTGTGGCTGCTGCCGAGCAGCTGGGACCGCTGGGCCGAGGTGTTCGAGAGTGCCGGTTACGTGGCGCTGACACCGGGATGGCCCGATGACACCGACACGGTGGCGGAGGCCAAGGCGCATCCCGAGGTGTTCGCCGGCAAATCCATCGGCGAAGTGGCCGACCATTTCGCCACCGTCATCGGCGGCCTGGCCAGGAAGCCAGCCGTCATCGGCCACTCCTTCGGCGGCCTGCTGACGCAGATCCTCGCGGGCCGCGGGCTGGCGGCGGTGTCGGTGGCGGTCGACCCGGCCCCGTTCCGCGGTGTGCTGCCGCTGCCGATCTCGGCGCTGAAGTCGGCGTCGCCGGTACTCGGCAACCCAGCCAACCGGCACCGCGCGGTCCCGCTGACCTACGACCAGTTCCGGTACGCCTTCGCGAACGCGGTGAGCGAGGAGGAGGCGAAGCAGCTGTACGAGACGTTCGCGGTCCCCGCCTCCGGCCTCCCGCTGTTCCAGGCGGCCACGGCCAACCTGAACCCCTGGACCGAGGCCACGGTCGACACCGACAACCCGGCCCGCGGCCCGCTGCTGATCATCTCTGGCGAGAAGGACCACACCGTCCCGTGGGCGATCGCCAACGCGTCCTACAAGCAGCAGAAGGACAACGCGGGCGTGACCGAGATTGTCGAGATTCCGAACCGCGGGCACGCGCTCACCATTGACAGCGGCTGGCGCGAAGTCGCCGACACCGCGCTCGCGTTCGTCCAGCGCTTCACCCAGCCCCAGGTCAACCCCTAAAAATACGCAACGAACCACCGCCGCCGGTCATGCCAGCCGATGACGCCAGCCGGGCCGTGGCTGAGCCCGGTCTGGCCGCCATCGCCAGGGCGATCATCGACGCCAGCCGGTACATGACGCTGGCCACCGCCGACGAGGACGGCCGGCCGTGGGCGTCTCCGGTGTTTTACGCGGCCGCGGACTACGCCGAGTTCTACTGGATCTCCGCACCCGGGTCGACGCACTCGCGGAACCTCGCGCAGCGGCCGCGAATCAGCATCGTGATCTTCGACTCAGGCGTTGCCGAGGGCGCGGGCCAGGCGGTCTACATGGCGGCCACCGCCGAGCAGGTGGCGGACGGCGACCTTGCCCGGGGGCTCGCCGTCTATCCCGGCGCGGCGGACCCCGGCTCGCACCCTCTCACCCCTGAGCAACTCCAGGGGCCGACCCCTTACCGCCTCTACCGGGCCGCTGTTTCTGAGCACTGGATCCTCTGCCCACGGGACACCGGCGCGTGCGCGCTCCATGGCCTCGCCGTCGACCATCGGGTCCCGGTCCGCGTCGCGGACCGGGACCGCTAGCCATCCTGCCGCGGCGCTACCCGCCCGGTGACGGGGACGGGCTGACGCTCGCCGACGGCGACGCGCTGGCTGACGACGTGGCCGACGCTGACGCGGACGGTGCCACGGTCGCTGTCGCGGACGGTGACGCGGACGGTGACGCGGACGCCATGGCGGCCCGCACCGGGAATCCTGTCGCGGTTTGCGGAGCGGTGTTCAGTACCGCCGCGGTGGCCACGCCGTTCCCGTCCATGGTGAGCGTCACCGGGTTGGTCAGGCCGTAATTCTGGCAGTTGAGGTTGGTGAACGAGCCCGCCAGCCGCGCCGCCAGGAAGGTGAAGAGGTTGTTCCCGAGCACGGCCGCCGGAGACGGAGCGGCCGTCGTGAGGGCCTTGTCCAGTTCGAGCCGGGGGGTCTGGATATTGAGCAGGTTGGTGCAGTACGCCTGGGCGTTCGCTTTCGCGTCGGTGTTCCCCGGCAGCAGTGGCTGGTCGACGCCCTCGCGGTACAGGTCGGTCTTCTGGATGCTGAATGCGCCGTTGACCATGGTCATCGGGTCGTTGACCGGTGTGAGGGCGATCGGAGCGGCCTGGCTGGCCGCCGCCGCGAGCTCATCCAGGGCCTGAGAGGTGCTCGTCTGCCCGGGGTTCGAGAGGTCAGGTGCGGTCATCGGCGTGCACCCGAGCGCCGGGTCGAGGAAGAAGCCGAGCAGGGCGTTGTCGCTTCCGTTGGCGACAGTCGTGGCCCCGGTGAGGCGGGCGGAGTTGGCGGTGTTCTTCTGCGCGGTCTGCCCGTTCGCGGTCAGCAGATAGAGCGCGGTCACGTTGTCGCTCTGGTCCTGGTCGGTCATGGTGAAGTCCCGCGTGGTCGGGCAGGCCAGGCCGTCCTTGCCGGTGCCGAGGGCGGGGATCTTCAGCTTGCCCGCCGCGATGTCGGCGTTCGCGGCCCGATAGAAGGCGCCCGCGTTGCAGTAGCCGACCTGGCCGAACGGCGAGCTGGGCAGGCCGTTCACGCAGTTCCCCTCCCGGAGCGAGTCACCCGTGCCGACCTGCGTCAGGATGTTGCCGTTGAAGCCGAACAGCAGGTCGACGACCGCGTCCCTGGGCAGGGTGGGTACGACCGGCGCGGCCGCGGGGGTGGTCCCGGCCGTGATGACCAGCGGGTCGTAGACCGCGACCGCCCCGGTGACCGGGTCGAGGATGGTGGCCTGGACGAACGCCTGGAGGTTGGTGTTGGCTTCCGAGCAGCCGCCGCCCAGCTGGTACGGCGTGGCCAGCCCGCGCGCGCTGAGCGGGTTCTCCGGCACGGTGATGGTGCAGTCCAGCGCGGCGGGGTTGCCCGCCGGGGTCGTCGGCGCCGGTGTGGGACGGCCCCGGTGGTGGTGGAATGACGGGGTGCTCACCGGGCGCGGGTCGTGGGGACGATGGCCGAAGGCCTGCTGCATGAATGTCGTGTGGCTCGACTGTGCCGCAATGGCCAGCCCGATAACCAGGCCGAACACCACCGGAAGGACGACGGGAAACTTGAATTTGGGCACAGCTCTTTCGTCGCCCGGCACCCAGTCCAGGTACCGGTCCCATTCGGAGCCTTCGTCTTCCAAGCTCCAGTCCAAGTCCTGGTCCGGCTCCTGGTCATAGCCCTCAGGCTCCCAGGCGGACCGTCGCTTGGAAAACATGTCAGCCACCTCCACCGTGGTTGGCCTCGCGGGCTGACGATAGACCGAAGCCGTGACCCGAGGGTTATGAAACCGAAATCTTAATATTTCCGTAAGATCTTCCCGGGCCGTGCCGACCCGATCCCCGTAGTGGGTGCCCGTCACCGGATGCCGCGGCCGCCGCCCCCGCCCCTGGGCCACCCGACGGCGGGTGCGTCAGGTGCGAAACTTTCGTGATCGTGGCCCCGGCTAACGCGGAGGCCGGCACCCGTACTGTGGGGTGGTGTCAGGGACGACACGCAGTGCCCGTGAATGAGGAGGAACAATGCCGACCCGCAGCGCCAGGACCACATGGACAGGCGGTCTTCAGGATGGAATTGGCACTCTCGAACTGCTCAGTTCGGGCGCCGGGACCTATGAGGTCTCGTTCCCCAAGCGGGCCGCCGACGACGCCGACGGCACGACCAGCCCGGAGGAGCTCATCGCCGCCGCGCACACAGCCTGCTATGCGATGCAGTTCTCGGCGCTGCTCGGGGCGGCCGGCGGCAGCGCGCCATCACTGACCGTCGGGGGTGACGTCACGCTGGCCCCCGATCCGGCGGGCGGATTCCGGATCAGCGGTATCAAGCTGACTGTTCGAGGGTCCGCCGACGGCATCGACCAGGACACGTTCCGGAAGATCGCCCAGGACGCCAAGGACACGTGCCCGGTAAGCAAGGCCCTGACCGGCACGGACATCACACTCGACGTCGCCTGAGGACTGACCGGCCCGCGGCAGTGAGTCAGTTTCCCGGCGTGCCGTCCAGGGACAACGCGAGGCTGCTCGCGGTGCCGTCGGTAAACACCGGCGTGGGCGCCGTGACATCGACGGTTGCGCGGGTGGCATTCCCGGCGAGATCGCGGGCGGCGACCTGGTAGGTGTAGCCGGCGTGCGGGCTGGCGGTGGCATCGGTGTTACTGGTCACCCCGGGGCCGACGGTAGCGAGGTACGTTCCATTGCGGTAGATGTCGTAGGCGCTGACCCCGATGTTGTCGGTGGCGGCCGTCCAGGCGAGCACGGTGCGCGTCGACGCGGGCTGGGTCGCGGTGAGATGGCGGGGGGCTGACGGCGGGGTGGTGTCCCGGGCGAAGTTGTAGGTATGGACGTCGAAGGTCCGCGCCTGGGCGTCGGTCGGGATGACGGTGACGCTGGTCCCGTCCACGGTCACCTTGAGGAAGTGGTAGACCTGTGCGTCGGTGGCCGGCCTGGCCGCCGCGCCGCATGCCGTGCCCATCGTGTGCGAGCCGTAGATCCAGCCCACCGCGTAGGCATCTGTCGTGGAGCAGGTTTTTAGGCCGACGGCGCTGGCTGAGCCGCCGCCGCCGCCGGTCACGTAGCTGGTGACGCCGCCGGGCACGGCGATGTTGCGCTGGTAGTCGTGGGCGTGGCCGTTGAATGCCAGGTCGACGCCGTTGCCGTGGAGCAGTTGCTCCAGGCTCCCGGTGCGGCCCGGAGTGTTGTCCAGGAAGGTATCGCCGGGCTCACTCCCGTCGTCGGAGTGCAGCGGGAAGTGGAAGAACGCGAACTTCAGGCCACTCGGGTGGGCAGCGAGGTCCTTGACCAGCCACCGGTACTCAGCCGAGGACGCCGTCCAGTGCAGATCGTGATCTACCTGGTACATGGCGCAGTCGGCGGCACAGGACGCGCCGCCCGCGTGGCCCACGTTGGTGTATCCCCACGCGGCGTCCAGCAGGTAAAACCGCACCCCGCCGGTGGAGAACGCGTAATAGGACGTCGGGTAACTGCCCGGCGTCGTGCCGTCGACCGACGGGTAGGTGACCATCGAGTCCACTCCGCCGGCCCCGGCCGTGGTGGCTGGCTCAGGCCAGACGGACAGGACCGTCGTGCCCTGCCCGTGGTCGCCGTTTCCCTGGAATACGGGGGTGTGCTGGCCGGGGGCGGCCCAGTAGGACGGGCCGAACACGCCGCTGATGTAAGGACCGGTCTGCTGGAGGTCCCCGTAGTTCGTCTGTGACCCGCCCTGGTAGGCGGTATCCCCGATGGAGACGAGGAACTGGGCGCCGCTGGTGTTGATCTCGGAGTCGATGGCGGCCTGGTTGGCGTTGACCGCACCGTTGTTGACTCCGCTGTTGGTCGTGTCCCCCCAGTCGTTCATCACGTCGAACGTCAGTGGCATCGTGCCGGCCGCCGTCTCCAGCGTGCTGAACTCCGGGGACGCTTCGCTGCCCAGCAGGTCCACCGGGCTGGCGCCGCCGGAGGCGATCCGGTAGCAGTACCTGGTGTCCGCGGCCAGCCCGGTGAGCTCGACAGAGTTCTGGTACTCCGTGGTCCCGTTGACGGCGATCGGGCTGCCCAGCGTGCCGGAGGTTACCGAGTGCGCGGTGCACGTGCCAGGCGGGCCGTACTTCACGACCTCCGCGGACTGCCTGGTGGTGGCCCAGGTCACCTGCACGGACGTCTGGGTCAGGTCGGTCAGGTACGGTGCCCGGGTCAGCAGCGCGCTGACTCCGGGCAGACTCGCTTGCGCGCCAGCCGGCAGGGCCAGCAGCCCGGCCGCGGCAGCGGCTCCGGCGGCTAGCACACGGCCGCCGGGCCAAATCGAAAAGATATTCATATTGTCCCACTGGGGGTGTAGAGGGTTCACCAGCGGGGGGTCTAGGGGTATTTGGGGGTGCCGCGGTGTCGTGCGCGGTGCAGCGGGCCGGGTGACGCGGGCCGGCCTGCGCCGTGGTTACCGGGCCGCGAGCGGGCTGCGGCCGCGGGAGCGCCGTCCGCCGACCTTCACGGTGGCGCTGGTGACGTTGCCGGCCAGGGCCTGGCTGCTAGGCGAGCGCATGCCAGCAGAGCAGCGCACCCCTATTACAGGCCACACTGAGAGCATCAAGCTATGGACAACGACCAGCAGGTGCAGTTGATCGAGGCCCGCCTGGACGCCCTCGACGGTATACCGGTCAGCGATGACCAGTCCGCTCGCGAAGCCTTTACCCACGTGATGGTGACCGTGAGCCGTATCAGCCAGCTCCCAGCGCAAGCCCAGGCGCAGGCCATCATGGGCGCGGGAGCGCCCGTCGATGACATCCTCGAAAAACTCAGGAAGTGGCTTGACCGCCTCGTCAGCGCCCTGACGCGGATCGTCGAGAACCTTTCCGATGCCATATCATTCTCGATCTCGGTCGGCTCTAACGTGTCTGTCACCGTGGACTTCGGGCGGTTCGAAAGCGGCTCAGCGTAGGCGTCTGGGTGGCCGCACACGCCCGCCACTGGGGGTCTGCGCGCCGCGCGGATGGCGGGGCGGGCGCGGGCCTGCCCGCTCTTCCTGCCTCCAGGGGCCGCAGAGGCTCCGGTGTCAGAGACGGATCGTCAGCGTGTCTTGCGTCGGCGCACGATGCCGATGCCGCCCGCCACGGCGATCAGCGCGAGGGTGAAGACTGAAGCCCGCAGGACGTCCGGCCAGCCCGGTGTGGCGGCCGCCGCGCCTCCCGCCACGCGGCCGCCGGTGTCGCTCGGCGCTGCCGGGCCGGATGGCGCGGGAACTGACGTGCCGCGCAGTTGGCGCAGCACGCCCAGGGCCTGATAGCCATACCGGTCCGACGGTTCGACGTAGGAGTTCTCGCTGAACTCGTTCCAGCTGATCAGGCCCAGCACGTCCGGCGAGGATCGGACCGCGGCCGAGTACTCAGAGCGGAGGGTCTGGCCGCCGTCGCGGGGGACTACGTGGATTCCCCCGACGAGCCGGGCATCGAATCCCGGGGCGAAGGGTGCGATCCAGTATTTGCGGTCATGGTGGATGGCCTCGCTCATCGCCCTGAGCTTGGCCGTGTAGCCAGGATCCGTGGCCGGGTTCACCGACGACCAGTAGTACGCGTCACCGTCGGTGACCCTGGCGAGCCGCTGGAAGCCGGCCAGGGACTTTTCCGTGGATAGCACGAGGATCTTGCGCCGGACGGCACCGGTGACCTTGGCCACGGCGGCGCGCGGGAATGCCCAGGTGCCGCTCCAGATGGTCAATGGCTTGCCGCCCAGCCGGAAGAACACCGGATTGCTGGCGTATCTGTCGCAGAACGTCTGGAAGCCGGCTGCTACCTCGGCGACCGGCAGTGGCTTCCGGTAGAAGTCCAGGCCCTGGTAGATCACGGCCAGCTTGAAGCGTTCCTGGCCCGCGACGCTCATCAGCAGCCGCAGCCGCTGGTCGTTGCGGGCGGTGTCCTTCCAGCTGACGATGAATCCGTCGATCCCGGCGGCCTTCGCCTCCTCGATCTGGCGGCGCATGACGCTGGCCTCGCCGCTGGAGTACTTGCCGATCAAGGGATAGTCGATCTTGGCCCGGTTCCAGGAATGGTGGGTGAACCACAGGTAGTAGTAGGCGAGCACTGGCGTTGGCGACATCACCGGTTCCGTGACGGCCGGATTCCCTGCGGCGGCCGCGGACCCGGCACCGGTCATGGCGATGCTGGCGCCGACCGCGCAGGCGATCACAGCACTCCTGGCTTTCCGCGCGAGCATCGTCACCTCGGCCACCATTTCGGCCGGTTCGGCCGGTCCGGCCGACCCGACCGTAGGTGATCGAGCAGCCGCCTCCGGCGAGTGGTGGTGAGCAGGGGCAGTCCGCCGCCGGCCAGCAGCAGGCCGCCTCCTACGGTGGCGAGATCGGGCGCGGTCACGGCGGTGAGATTCACCGTCTTGGTGCGGGACAGCCGGAAGCTGCCCGCCGAGACGATCGCGCCGCCGGCCCTGACATCGATCTGGTAGTCACCCTGCGGCAGGTGGTCGAGGGTGACGGCGTGACCAGGCCCGAGCGCGACCCGCCGCACCACGTCGTTCGGCATCCGCACCAGCGCGTAGCTGCCGATGCGGCCACCGAACAGCGCGTCATGTGCGGTGATGGTCAGGTTGTGGAAGTACCCGACGAAGGTGGGCGTGGCCTGTTCCCGCGGGCTGAACCGCTCTACTCCCGCGTACACGATGTTGGCCTTGGCGAACATCACAGCCTGCGCGGCATACTTCATGTCATTGCTGGTCAGCGTGCTGTCCCGGTAGGCGGGCTGGGCGCAGTCGAGCCAGCTCGGATGGGTCGCGGAGATGTTCACCTGCCGCCCCGCGCTGCTCTTCAGGGTGACCCGGGAGATGCGGCGGGGATCGAGCGCCTTTCCGTCCTGGTCCGTGAATCGGGGCCGCACCGGGCACTGAACCGTGAACGCGGCGGTCACGGTGTAGTCGGCGCGCATCGGCAGGCCATTCACCGCCGCGCGGAACGCGTCCTGTCCATCACGCTCACCGGCCCACCGGGCGAAGTGGTAACGCCGGCCCTGCGTGCCGATGCTGGTGTCGAGCAGCGTGAGCGTGTGCTGATCGAAATTGTGCGGCTCGGTGTAGGACGCCTCGCCGCTGGCGTCCGTCACCACCGACCTGCCGTCGAAGCTGAACTGGACATGCGGCAGGGACGGCAGTGTCCGGATGGTGAGTGTGACCGGCCAGGATTGGCGCTTGGGATGGCTGCCACCGGCCGGGATCGGGATCGGGATCGGGAACGAGGCCACCGGCGAGGGTCCGGTGCGCGACGCGGTCCGGCCCGGGGCCGGGGCCGGGGCCGGGGCCGGGAAACCTGCCGGGCTCGGGGCGCCCGCCGCGGTCAGGGCCGGGCTCGGGGCCGGGGACGCCGCTGGGCTCGGGGCCGGAGACGGGGACACGCTCGGAACCGGGGCTGGGTACCAGGGCCTGTGCCCTGGCCGGTACTGGTACCAGTACCGGTGCCCGCCGCGGGATCCGCCGCCGTACCCACTGCCGTCCCAGCCGCCGTACCTACCGCTGTCCCAGCCGCCGTACCCGCTGCCGGATCCGCCGCCGTACCCACT
>OBLT010001552.1_pt1 | contig 14632 bp, 17 predicted proteins | sample 1518721 | NCBI WGS metagenome assembly OBLT01 (sample SAMEA3539307, study PRJEB22396) | soil metagenome | biome: tundra; feature: field; material: soil | place: USA | collected 2010-05 | depth 0.15 m | reverse complement strand
TAAAATCCCCAGGCCTGAAAGGGCCGTGAGGGTTCGAGTCCCTCCTCCGGTACCATCTGGAGCGACGCGCCCTTTGCGATTCAAGTTTCCCAGCCCCGGTCGCGTAGAGTCAGAATCTGACAGACGCTACGGCGTCCGCCGGTTGCCGCGAAGTCTCGAGGCTGTCCGCGAGGGCACGTATCAGGGACCGTCCGTCACCCTTCCATGCCGCGCCGTGCATGCAGGCAAGCGTCGTGGGCGCGAGCGCGGCGAGGCGGTCGAGCGTCGGCCGCGTGTTCGTCGTGTGGGCCCAGTAATCCAGGCCGGTCCTCATCGCCTCGCTGGGCCCGAGGATGTCCGATTCCGTGACGGGTGCGTGCTCGGCGCCTCCCTGCGTGAAGAGGTCACCGCAGAGGAGGGTTCGCGTGCTCTCTTCGAAGAAGAAGCCGCACTCCCAGGCGTGCGGGACGTGGGGCGTGTCGAGCCAGCGCAGTGAGTGGCGGCCGAGGGCGAGCGTCTCGCCGTCTGCGAGCGCCCGGGCCTTGCGATCCGCGACGTCGTCGACCGAGACCATGGCTGCGATCTTCCCGCAGACCGGCACGGCGCCCGGAGCCACGGCGAGGAATTCGTTGAGTGCGCCGCACTCGTCGGCCTCGAAATGCGAGAGTCCCACGTACCGCAGACGCTCGATTGGCACCACGGCCTCGACGGCTTCCCTCACCAAAGGGAACATCCGGCGGGGTCCCGTGTGGAAGAGGAGCGGCTCTTCGTCTACGACAAGGTACTGGTTGAACGTGAACCCCCCGGGAATCACCGTCACGGAAGTACTGATCCGGAAAATCCCCTCGGCGACCTCGTCGACCCGTGTACCCGCCTCGCGATTCGTGATCATCTTCGTTCCCCCTCGGATGGGAGGTGTAACGACCCGGCCCGTCGTTACACTTCCCGTTCGAAGGAAACGTCTGAGCTATGCTGACCGACCTTTGGCAGACTCCGACCGCGCCCGAGATGCGAGCGATTCCGATCTTGCTCAACGGCTCGCAAGCGGGGATCGCGGAGCCGAGGCGGAGTTGTACCGTCGGCTCGCGCCGCGAGTTCGCCTTTACGGCCTCCGGCACCTCCGCGACCCTGCGGCTGCGGACGACCTCGCCCAGGACGTCGTCCTCATGACGTTCGATAGCCTGCGCGCGGGAAAGGTCCGAGAGCCCGAGCGCATCGCGTCTTTCGTCCTCGGAACCTGCCGCCGGGTCGTCGCCAACGTCCGGCGCGGGGCCGTTCGTCGGCAGAGACTCCTCGAGCGATTCGGCTCCGAGCTGGAACCGGCGGCCGAAAGCGACGAGCCGCCCCTCGACCTCGATCGCCTCGCCCGCTGCCTCGAAGGTCTCGCGGAGCGTGAGCGCAGCGTCGTGGTCCTGTCGTTCTATGCGGAGCGCGGTTCCGACGATATCGGCGCCGAGCTGGGACTGAGCCCGGTCAACGTGCGCGTGGTGCGTCACCGCGCGATCGCGCGGCTGCGCGCATGCCTGGAAGGCACCCCGTGAGCGTCCGTTGCGGGCAGCCGCTGGATCTGGCAACGCTCGTCGACTTCTGGTTCAGGGAAGGGCCTGCGTCCGATGAGGAGCGCGTCGAAGAGCACTTGCTCGAATGCGACGAGTGCAGCGGCCGCCTGGACGCGCACGTCGCGCTGGGGGAGGGCGTACGCCGCCTGGCCCGCGAGGGCGCGGTCCAGGTCGTCGTCACCCCGTCCTTCCTCGAAAAGGCGGCGCAAGACGGACTCAACACCCGCGAATATCGTGTGGTGCCGGGCGAGCGCGTCGCCTGCACCGTCACTCCGGAGGACGACTTGCTGGTCGGCCGTCTGCAGGCCGATTTCAAGGCTGTCTCGCGTCTCGACGTCGTCTTGGAGGTGGAGGGCCGAGGCGAGCATCGCATCGAGGACGTTGCGGTCAGCCCCGACGCAATGGAGCTGAACCTCGCTCTGGCGATGCCCGCCATGCGTGCGCTCGGCCCCGCGGTCGTGCACGTGCGCCTGCTCGCCCGGGAGGAGAAGGAGGACCGTCTCCTCGGCGAATACACGTTCGCCCACACGCCCACCCCGCGATAGCGTCTCGGGCGACGCGGCGCCGCCGACGCCGGCGGCTTAAGATCGCGCGGGAGGCCCGATGGCTGCTGATACCGAGGACGCCCTCGGAGCGCTCGAACGCGCGCTCGGCCATCGCTTTCGCGATTCCGCTCTGCTGCGGCGCGCCCTCACGCACGCCTCGTTCGCGAACGAGAACGAGGATGTGGAGGACAACGAGAAGCTGGAATTCCTCGGCGACAGCATCCTGAACTTCCTCGTGGCGGAAAAGCTCTTCGCCGCGTTTCCGCTCGAGGGCGAAGGCACGTTGTCGAAGGCGCGATCGCAGCTCGTCTCGGAAGAGCATTTCGCGGCGCTCGCGCGGCGCGTCGGGCTTGGCTCGGCACTGCTTCTTTCGCCCGGCGAGGAGCGCTCGGGCGGCCGCGCCCGCGACGCGCGCCTCGCGGACGCGTTCGAGGCCGTGTTCGCGGCGCTGCTTCTCGACGGCGGAATCGAGGTGGCGCACGCGGCGGCGGGTCGCCTCTTCGACGCCGACGTGGCCGCGCTCGACCTCGGAGAGCTTTACCTTCGCGATCCGAAGACGGCGCTCCAGGAGCGGGCACAGGCCGATGGGAAACCGCTGCCAGTCTATCTTCTCGTCGAGGAGAGCGGACCACCGCACGACCGGCATTTCGCGTACGAGGTGTCCTGCGGTGAGGGAATCAGCGCGCGAGGCGAAGGCAATTCTAAGAAAGACGCCCAGAGGAATGCGGCGGATGCCCTGCTGAAGGGGTTGGAGAAAAGAAAATAGAACTATCTCGTCAAATCAGCTTTGAGCAGCACCCAACCCTTCGCCGCCTCGATCACGCGCGCGTCGCGAAACGTCTTGTGGTCGAGCTCCTTGCAGGGCAGGCACCAGTCCGCGTAGAAGTCGATCATCACGGGCCTGCCGGCCGACAGCGCCGCGGAGACGGCGGACTCGGAGTACGGCTGGAACGCGAGCCCGGGCGCGGCCTTCCGGGGCATCGCGAAGGCCGCGCCCGCGGCGAGGAGCGCGACGGCGACGGCGCCCTTCACGGCGGCGAAGCCGCGCAGCCCGGCCCCGCTCTTCTCGAAGAAGAGAAACCACACGCCTCCGGCGAGGAGCGGAAGCGCGAGGCCGATCTCGTAGGCGCGCGCGGGCAGGAGCGGGCGCAGGAAGTACACCGCGAGCGCGACGAGCGCGAAGCCGAACACCCGCCGCACGGCGGTCATCCACTCGCCCGAGCGCGGGAGCGCCTTCAGACTGCCGGAGACCGTGCCGAGCACGAGATAGGGAAGGCCGAGGCCCATCGCGAGCGTGAAGAAGAGGCCGAAGCCGAGCGGCGCCGAACCTTTCGCGGCGACATAGGTGAGCAGCGACAGGACGAACGGGCCGATGCAGGGCGCGGCCACGAAGCCCACGAAGAGGCCCATCGTAAGAGCGCCGGCGGCGCCCGACTTCGAGCTCGTGCGGTCCGTGATGAAGTGCGGGGCCTGGATCTCGAAGAGGCCGAACATCGAGAGCGCGAGGGCGAGAACGATCGCCGCGATCGCGACGAGCACGGCCGGCTTTTGGAGCCACGCCCCGAAGAGCGAGCCCGAGAGCGCGGCGAAGACGCCAAGAGCGGAGTACGTGGCGCTCATGCCGAGCACGTAGGCGAGCGCGAGGCCGAACATGCCGCCCACCCTTCCGCCCGTCTGGCGGCTGAAGAAGCCGAGCGTGATGGGGATCAACGGATAGACGCAGGGCGTGAGATTGAGCGCGAGGCCCGAGGCGAAGACGAGGCCGAGGAGGATCGGCAGGGACTTGCCCGCGAGGCCGTCTTCCGCCGCCGCCGGGCCGCTTCCGCTGAAGCGCGGCGCGAACGTCTCGGGCGGCTCGAAGCCTACGACTCGCGTGCCCGTCTCCTTTCCGTCCGGGCCGAGGAAAAGGAGCGTCGGGACGCCCTGGACTTTCCACTTCTCGCGCAGCGCGGCCGCGCCGAGCGGCGCGCTACCAGCGGTACCGTCGCCCGCGGTCGAACCGATATCGCCGGAGGGAGCGCCACGGGGGCCGCCGCCCGTCGCGGAAACAGGGGCACCGAAGAGCTCCGCGTTCTTCGGCTTCGCTTCGGCCCCGGCCTTCGCGACGTCGATCGTGAGCGACGCCGTCAGCTCGGCGGGAGGCAGGCACTGGTTGTCGTTACAAGGCTGATACGAGATCACGGCCGCCAACGTACGCGGGCCCGGGGCGGCCTTCGCGTCCACGGTGCCGGGCACGAGGAAGACGGCTCTTCCTTCGTAGACGGCCAAAGGCTGATCGGAGAACGAGAACTTCGTCTCCTTGTGCTTCGGATACGTCACGGCCGAGAACGAGAGGCCCGGCGCCGACTTGAGCCTGACCTCCGTCGGGATGAGGAAGTCCTCCTTCGGCGTGTGGCTGTTCACGTGCCAGCCCGCCTTGATGTCGGCCACCACCGCGAGCCGAAAAGGCGTTCCTTGGACGAGCTGATCTCGATCGGCGGCGAGGCGTGGCGCGACGATCGTGTTCGAGGCCGGGACGGGCTGCGCGAGAGCCGACGTGGCGGCGAGCGCCAGCGCGGCGAGGGCGGATCGGAAGGACATCAACGCTCCTTGGGGGCGGGATTCGCCGCCGGAGCCTTCCCTTGCAACGCGTCGAGGAGCGCCTGCGCCTCGGCCGCGAGAGGTGAATCCGGATGGGCCTTCAGGAATTTCTTCAGGCGCCAGGTCGCGAGGTCCTTGCGGCCGCGCGCGATCTCGACGTCCGCCCGGCGAAGCTCGGCGCGCTGCTTGAGCGCGGGATCCTGCGCGGTGGCGCTGAGCGTGTCGAGGCGCTTCGTCGCTTCGTCGAGCCGCCCGGCGTCGAGGTCGATCGAGGCAAGGTATCCGTTGACCTGCTCCTTCAGCTCGGGGGCGAGGTTCGGGTCGGCCACGAGGCGGCGGAATCGCGTCTCAGCCTGTTCGCGCCCGCCGCGCTGGAACAGCTGGCGCGCGACCTCGTACACGGCAGGCGCGTTGCCGGGGTTCTCGGTCTCGGCCGCGACGGCCCTCTTGTAGCCTGCCCAGCCGCGTTCGGCCTCGATGAAGGCGTTCACCCACCCCTGCTGCGTCGTCGGCCCTTCCTGCCGGCCGCACTCGAGAAGGTCCGGCGTGACGACGATCCACGTGGGCGCGCCGCGAACCTTCATCTGGCGCGCGAGGTCCTTGCCCTCGGGGGTCGAAACGTCTTCGTACAGAGGCACCTTGTCGCGCGTGAATGCGTAGAAAGACGTGGACGGGACGACGAGCGCCTCCATCCGATCGCATTGGCCGCAGTTGGGCTCCACGAAGAGAATCAGGATGCGTCCGTCCTTCAGGCGCTTGGCGCCCTCGGTCGCCTCGGAAAGCGTGCGGGCCCAGAGCACTTCGAGGCCGGCCTCTCCGGGAAGGGCGCTGCCCGTCGCGGCGGGTGCCGGCGCCGGGGCGGGCGTCGCGGCAGGAGGGGAGGCCGGCTGCTGGGCGAGAATGAGGGGCAGGAGAGTCAGGAGAGCGAGCATCGATCCCTTTCGTTTGACTATTCTAGGCGCGCCACTTATAACGCGCAGGCGCTTCGCGGCCTGCCTCTCCGCAAGGGGTGTGCCGGGGCGCGATGGTCGCGCGGCCAGCCCAGGTAGCTCAGTTGGTAGAGCACGCGCCTGAAAAGCGCGGTGTCGACGGTTCAATTCCGCCCCTGGGCACCATCCTCTTTCCAGTTCCCGATCACGCGCAGCGCGTTGGGATGCATCCGGAAGACGAGCGGGTCGGGATGTCCCGCCGAAAAGACGAGGTTGCCGTCGACGTGCGCGGTGAGCGGCCGGTCCGAGGTCAGGATGACCTCGCGGGCGCGCAGGATCGTCACCCACGGCAGCCCCACGTGCGAGCCGTCGAGCGCCTTCGGCAGGTGACGCAGCGCCTCGAGCTTGCCGAGGTCGCCAAGCCGGCACACGTCGAAGAGGCCGTCGTCGGGCCGCGCCGCGGGCGCCAGGAGGAAGCCGCCGCCGCTGCGCGGACCGTTCGCGACCGCCGCGAGGAATGCGTGCCCCTCGAGCGTCCGGCCGTCGGCCGTCAGCGTCAGCTCGAAGTTGGCCCAGTCTTTCAGGACCGTGAAGACGGACCAGAGGTAAGCCGGGAAACCCTTCAGATACCGCACCTTCGACGCGGTCTCCGCTACGGCGCCGTCGAATCCGAGGCCGACGCTGTTCGCGAAGAAACACCCGTTGACCTCTCCCACGTCGAGGACGCGCGTCTTTCCCTCGGCGAGCGCGCGCGCAGCATCCGCGAGGTCGCCGGGACGCAGGCCGAGCGCGAACCCGTAGTCGTTTCCCGTGCCGTCGGGCACGAGGCCGAAGGCGGGGCGCTTCGCCTCGGGGAGCCTCATGAGGCCGTTCACCGTCTCGTTCACCGTGCCGTCGCCGCCGATCGCCACGACGACGTCGGCGCCGCGCTTTCCGGACTCTTCGGCAAGGTCGGCGGCGTGGCCGGGACGCTCCGTGTCGAGGAAGTCGCCCCCGAGGCCGGCGGCATCGAGCGCGGAGCGGATGCGGTCGCGATCCCGCATCGCCCGGCCCTTCCCGGCCGCGGGATTGAAAAGAAAGGCGTGCCTTATGAGACGGATTCTAAGGCCCCCTACAATGGGGGAGGCGGAGCACCGCCTCCCGGGAGATCACAGTGGCCATCCTCAAAGTCGCCAAGCTCGGCTCGCCCATCCTGAGAACACGCGCGTCGGAGATCGAGGCGCACGACCTCAGGAAGGGCCGGTTTCGGACTTTCTTCGAGGACATGATGGAGACGATGGTCGAGTACCACGGTACGGGCCTTGCCGCGCCGCAGGTGTCGACCGGCCTGCGCGTGGTGCTCTACGAGGTGCACGGCGCCAAACGCGGCAAGGACGTCCTCGAGGTCCCGCCCACGCTCCTCGTGAACCCTACGTTCGAGGTGCTCGACGGAACGGAAGAGGAGGATTTCGAGGCCTGCCTCTCAGTGCCGTTTCTCGCGGCGAAAGTCCCCCGCCCGAAGAAGATCCGCGTGAGCGCGCTCGACACGTCCGGGAAGACCGTCTCCTTCGTCGCGGACGATTTCCACGCGCGCGTCGTCCTTCACGAGAGCGACCACCTCGACGGCGTCGTCTATCTGGACCGCGTGCGCGATCGCGCGTCGATCCGGTACACGGTAGATTTCTAGCCCTTGTCCGCCGCGCGACCGCTCACGACCGAGGAGAAACGTCAGCTCATGCTGCTGAAATTCCGGCCCGTGTGCATCTGCAACACGATCCGGTATCCGCGCGTGAAAGAGGCCATCGACCGCGGGGCGCGGACGATCGAAGACGTCGCGCAGGCGACGGGCTGCACGACGGGCGAGTGCGCGGGCGAGCGCTGCCGGCCCGTGATCGTCGCGATGCTTGCGGAGGCTCAGGCGAAGACGTAAGTGCCCGCGACCAGCTTCTTGAGGACATCTTCCGTCTCGGCCTTGCCCGGGACGCACATAGAGATGTCCTTCTCCTTGCCGTCCGCGATGGCCTTCGCGTAGCCTTCGCAGTCGTAGCCGCAGGCCGTGCAGTCGGTCTGGGCCATGGCCGCGTAGAGCTTCAGCGCGAGGTCTCCCGTCTTCGCCATCTCCATGCGTTTCAATAGCGGGATCGTCTCGTCGTGGAACGCGGGCGCGTCCACCCTGACCGCCGGCTTCGCGACGACGTCGTCCTTCTTGTCTGTGTACTCCCAACTCCCGAACGAAAAGCACCTCGGACAGTGGAACTGCCAGTCCCACTCGTTCGGGAAGCGCACGGCGGGCGTGCGCTTGACGACGAGCGGCTCGAAGTCCTGCGGGCAGACGGGGTTCTCGCGCTCCTTGGCGTCGCGCACCATGGACTTGACGTGCCCGTCCGAGAAGACGATCTGCCGCGGCTTCTGGTCGAAGCGGAGATGCTCGCCCGCTCCGCCGAGCATGACGACCTGCGGATTGAAGCTGCGATCCACGAAGAAGGCGCGCATAGGGCGGCCGGTCTTCGGGGAAGGGACACTCTGGCCGGACCAGAACTTGTGGAGGAGCGCCGCGCTTTGTTCGAACGTCAGCTTCATCGGCGGGGATTATAGAGGGCGGTAATTCGGTTCTCCTACGAACGGATTCTTCCTTCCTTCGTCCGCGATGGTCGTCTCGTCGCCGTGGCCCGGAATGACGCGGAGGCCTCCGGGCAGGGTCAGGAGCCGGTCGCGGATCGACTCCAGAATCTGTGGCGTCGAGCCGCCCCAGAGATCCGTGCGCCCGATCGAGCGCCGAAAGAGGGTGTCGCCGGAGAAGAGCACGTCGCCGTTCTCGCCGGGCATCCGGAAGCAGAGGCTGCCCGGCGTGTGGCCCGGCGTGTGGATGACCTCGAGCTCCCCCTTGCCGCAGGCGACGCGGTCCCCGCCCACGAGAGTCCGGTCGATGATACCGGGCGCCTCCAACGTTAGGCCGAAGGTCTGCCCCTGCACGGTGAGATTCTGGTAGAGCGGCCGGTCGCCCGCGTGCATGAGGATCGGCGCGCCCGTGATGCGCTTGATCAGCGCCGAGGAGCCGGCGTGGTCGAAGTGCGCATGCGTGTGGATGAGCGCGACCGCCCGGAGGCCGGCCCCGGCGAGCGCCTCGAGAATCCGGTCGGGCTCGTCCCCGGGGTCGATGACGACGGCCTCGCGGGTCGTAGGGTCCGCCACGATCGCGCAGTTGCACTGGAGCGGCCCGACCGGAAAGGTCTCGATGAGATACAGTCCCATGTAGACGCGATTATCCCGCTAGACTCGCCCGAATGTCGCTGCCGGACTTCCTGCTCGAGGTCTCGCGCGTCCTGATCGGGCTGGGACTCGCGGTATTCATTGGGGTTCCCCTTGTGAAGAGGAAGATTTTCTCAGAAGGGGAAGAGGGGGAGAGGGAGCGGCTCGCGAAGGCTAGGTTCGTGGCAGCGGGCGCCCTCCTTCTGGGGATCCTCCTCGAGGTTCAGGTCATGGGCAGCTCGCTGTCGCCGCGGCACGTGTGCCGGGCGGGAGTCCTGTTTCTGCTCGTCGCCTCCCTCGTCTACTCCGTCATGGTCGTTGCACCGAAGGCCCGGTACTACGACGAGCGCTCTTCCACCTTCGATGAAAATCTCCGGGCGCCCTGGCATGCCCGAAGGGACGCCGCTCATGCGCGCGGGAGCAGAATCGATTTCCTCGGCTTCGTCCTCGCCCTCGCCGCGCTCGTTCTGGGATGATCCGGGCATGACCGCTCCCGCTTCCGACTTCCGCTCCGACACCGTCACGAAGCCCACTCCGAAAATGCGGCGCGCCATGGCCGAGGCGGAGGTTGGCGACGACGTCTACGGAGAGGACCCGACCGTCCGCCGCCTCGAGGAGAAGACGGCCGAGGTACTCGGCAAGGAGGCGGCCCTCTTCGTCCCGACCGGCTCGATGGGTAACCAGCTCTCGCTGCGCGTCCACGCCCGTTCCGGCACGGAAGTCATCCTCGAGGGAAAGAGCCACATCTTCCATTACGAGATGGCTGGCATGGCCGCGCTGTCGGGCCTCTTGCCGCGCCCCGTCGACGCGCCGCGCGGCCGGATGACGAAAGAGCAGGTGGCGGCCTGGATCAGGCCCGAATCCGTCTACTACCTGCCCCGCACGTCTGTCCTCGCCCTCGAGAACACGCACAACTTCGCGGGCGGTGCCGTGATTCCGCGCGCGGCGACGGAGCCGCTCCTCGCGCTCGCGAAGGAGAAGGGGCTGAGGACCCACCTCGACGGCGCGCGCCTGTGGAACGCCGCGGCGGCGCTCGGCGTCTCCGAGGCGTCCCTCGCGGCGGGCTTCGACTCGGTCATGACGTGCTTCTCGAAAGGCCTGCGCGCGCCCGTGGGCAGCGCGGTTGCGGGCTCGAAGGAGTTCATCGCCGAGGCGCGGCGCGTCCGCAAGCTCTTCGGGGGCGGGATGCGCCAGGCGGGCGTCATCGCGGCGGCTGCCCTCGTGGCGCTGGAGGACGAGCGCGCGCGGCTGCCGGAGGACCACGAGCGGGCGAAGAAGCTCGCGGAGGGACTAGCGGGCATCCGCGGACTTCGTATCGATCCTGCGGACGTCGAGACGAACATTCTGTTTTTTTTCTTAGAAGGTGAATGGGGCGACTCGGCCGGGGTGGTGCCGAAGCTTCAATCGCGTGGCGTCCTCGCGGGAGCCGCTGGGCCTTCGTCCATCCGTATGGTCACCCACGCGGACGTCGGCGACGCCGACGTCGACCGCGCGCTTCGCGCTTTCGAGGAGATCAGCCCAGCGCGACCAGCCGGTCGATGAGGTCCACGACGCGGTTCGAGTAGCCCCACTCGTTGTCGTACCAGGCCAGGACCTTGAGCCATCCGTCGCCATCGGTGCGGGTGGAGAGGGCGTCGAAGATCGACGAATGCGGGTTGCCGATGATGTCGGAGGAGACCAGCGGCACCTCGCTGTACTCCACGATCCGCCTCATCGGCCCCTCGGCCGCGGCCCGGACCGCCGCGTTGACGTCCTGAACCGACGGCTTTTTCAAGAGCCTCAACGAGAGGTCTACGACCGAGCCGTCCGGCACGGGTACGCGGATTGCGGTGCCGTCCAGCTTTCCCTTCAGAGAAGGCAGGACTTTCCCCACGGCACGGGCGGCGCCCGTCGTCGTCGGGATGATGTTCTCCGCAGCCGCGCGCGCACGGCGGAGGTCCTTGTGAGCCACGTCCGCGAGGCGCTGGTCATTCGTGTAGGCGTGAACCGTCGTCATGAAGCCGTCCTGGATGCCGAAGGCCTCGTCGAGGATCTTCGCCAGGGGCGCGAGGCAGTTCGTCGTGCAGGAGGCGTTCGAGACGATGCGGTGCTCCTTGCGCAGCGCGTCGTCGTTCACGCCCACGACGACCATCGCGTCGATCTCGTCCTTCGACGGCACCGTCAGGACGACTCTCTTCGCTCCCGCGTCCAGGTGCTTCTGCAGCTTCTCGCGCGTGACGAGCTTCCCCGTGGCCTCCACGACGACGTCCACGCCCAGCTTTCCCCAGGGGAGCTTCGCCGGGTCCTTCTCCTCCGTCATCAGGACGCGGCGGCCGTCCACCGTCAGGGCATCACCGTCGACCCGCACCTCTTTCTCGAAGACGCCCATCACCGTGTCGTACTTCAGGAGGTAGGCGAGCTGGTCGTTGTCGAAGAGGTCGTTGATGGCGACCACCTCGATGTCCTTCCGGTCGCTGACGATGCGGTAAACGGTCCGGCCGATGCGGCCGAAGCCGTTGATCGCGATGCGGCTCATCGGGAGGCCTCGCGGTCCAGGGCTTGGAAGCGCTCGAGGAGCTCCACGGCGCGGTGGGCATAGCCCCAGCCCGCGTCGTACCAGGAGAGCGTCTTGGACACGTTCTCGCCGAGAACCATCGTGGCCAGCGAGTCGAACGTGGAGGAGAAGCTGCTATGGGTCACGTCGCTCGAGACGATGGGCTCGGTCTCATAGTCCATGATTCCCTTCCACTTCGCCGCGATGGCCGTGCGGACCACTTCGTTGATCGCGGTGACGGTCACTTTCCTCTCGTGCCAGCACACCAGGTCGACCGCCGAGCCGTTCGGCACCGGCACGTTCATGGCCGCGCCGACGACCTTTCCCGCGAGCTCGGGGATCAGCTCCTGCAGCATGCCGGGGGAGCGGGATTCCTGCGGGATGATGTTCTCCGCCGCCGCCCGGCCGCGGCGCATGTCTTCGGCCGGCACGTCCGCGAGCCGGTGCTGGTTCGTGTAGGAGTGAATCGTCGTGAAGAGCAGCTTTTGGATGCCGAACGCGTCGAGGAGGATCTTCGCGACCGGCGCCACACAGTGAACGGTGGACGATGCGCTCGAGAGGAGACGGTGCTCTCTCTTCACGAGGTGGTCGTTGATGCCGTTCACGACCGTCAGGTCGAGCGGATCCATCGGCGGCTCACAGAGAATGACGCGCTTCGCGCCCGCCTCGAGGTGCTTCTCCAGCTCGGCCCGCGTCAGCCTGCGCGCCGTCGCCTCGACGACGATGTCCACGCCGAGGTCGCCCCAGGGCGGAATGACGCCTTTCTCCTGTCCCGCGAGGAGCGCGATCTGGCGCCCGACGACGTAGAGATGTCCGCCCTTTGCGCTGATCTCGTCCGGGAAGCGGCCGAAGAGAGTATCGAACTTCAGCAGATACTCGACGGACGCCGTGTCGCCCAGGTCGCTCACGGCGCCGATCAGGATGTCGTCTCTCTTGTAGAGGATCCGGAAGACGTTACGTCCGATCCTTCCGAAGCCCATGATGCCCACGGTCATGGCCATGCGGGTGTCACGATCCTTTTCTCGAACCTACTTACGGGAGGATAGTCCTCGGGTCGCTCGTGTTGTTGTCGATGACCGAGGCATACGTCCCGACCTGCGCGCCGGTCGTCGCCGTCGAGACGACGAGGACCGCGTTCGTCGTGCCGAAGGGCGCGCCGAGCGCCGTGACGACGTGATTGACCTGTGTCATTCCGAGCGGCGGCAGCGTCCGGGTCGTCGTGCCGAGCGTCGAGCCGTCCCCGGCGAGCAGCGTGAGGGTCACGTCGACGCTCGAAGTCGTCGCGTTCGCGAGAAAGGCGTTCGTGCGGAACGCCGTGTCCTCGCGAAGGGAGACGAGCGATTTCGGCGAGGCCGGCGTGACGAAGTCGTTCGCGCCCTGGGCGGGAACGGACTGACCAAAAGTGCCCACGCCGCTCGCCGTCGGTGTCGACGTCTGGCTGACGATCTTGAGCGAAGCCGAGTCGGCCGTGATGAGGATCGCGCCGTAGTTCTGCGCATCCGTGGCGCTGACGCCGAAGACCGAGGCGAGAATGTCGGTGTAGGTCACGGCCTTGTTGGTCGCGAGAGCGGGGTGCTGCTTAGGGCCCGCGGTACCGTCCTGGTCGTGGCCCAGGAACTGGAGCGTGAGGCTCGCGTCCGTCGTGCCGCGGTTCGCGATCGTCAGGTCCGTCGTGTAGAAGGCGTTGATGCCGCTCGCGTGGGCGCTCGAGGGCAGGAGGTACGTCGTCGTCGGACCGCTCGTGCCGGCGAACCACCCGATGTCGCTGAACAGGGGAAGCGTGGCGTCGACTCCGATCGGCAGGTCTTGCGAGATGTCCGGCTCCATGAGAAGGTTTGGGAATGCGGACGTGTCGAAGTGGGACACCGACGCGCCGCCTTCGTATGGGTTCGGAGCGTAGAGGAGCATCCGGCCGGCCGCATCCGCGCCCGCAAGGAGCGTCGCGTCGGTACCCAGATTCGCCGACGCGGGAAGGTTCGCGCGGAGCGTCGCGCCGTCGCTCGTGGTGACGAGAACGGCCGGGATCGTGATCGTGGCGTCCGTGCCGGACATTCCGAACAGGCCCTCGACGGTGTTGTCTACGATGACGGCGCCGATCGCGCCCGCGGTCTGGGCATTCTTGACCTTGACCGTGAAGGTGCAGTTTCCGCGGTCGATGAGCGCGATCTTGCCGGAGACACTCGACGTGATCGGGCTGCAGGCATCCGTGGCGGAGCCATAAAGCGCCGCGACGATCTGCCCCGTGATGCCCGGATTCGAGAGCGCGGGCCCGAAGGAGGCCGTGCCGACGGAGTAGGTGCGGGCCGCCGCTGCCGGAGCGGTCACGAGCAGCCGCTGCCTTTTGCCGAGATACGTGGACGCGAACGCGTTCGCCGCCGTGCCGGACCACGTGAGATTGCCCGTGTTGACCTGGGACGTCGCGCGCTGAGCGTTCGTGAGCTTGTCCCACGTCTGGCCGAGCGTGTCGTCGTAGATGAAGCGGTCGAAGATGGACGGCAGGGTGCCCTGGAACGTCCCGTTCTGATTCTCGACCGAGTAGAACCCGAGCCCGTGGGCGAACTCGTGCAGGGCGACCGTGAGGAAGTTGACGTTCAAGCCGTGATTGTTGTCGAGGCCGAGATAGAACGAGGTACCCGTCAGGCAGCCTGTCTGGCCGAGGGAGCTGTTGAACTGCGTCGTTATGTCGACCGTCGTGCCGTCGAGGTCCGAGCCGGCGAACCTGTTCGCGAGCGCCTTGACGTACCAGGTTCCCGCGATGGGGGCGCCAGAGAAATCGGACCAGACGGTGTTGGGGTAGGTCTGACCCAGGATGCCGGTCGTCGCGGTGCACGGAAGAAGGGGAGCAAAGCTCGCGCTCACCCGGATCGTGACGGTGCTCGCGAGGAGACCGCCCCAGAATGCGGCGGCCTGCTGGAACACGATGAGGCGCTGCTGGCCGAGCGTCGTGCCCGCATTCCCGCCCACGGGCGCGACCGAAGTGGTGTCGTTGAGGCCGGTTCCCGCCGGGTCCGAGTTGACGATGACGATGTTCGCCGCAAAAAGCGGCCTGGCGGCGAGCGAAGCGAGGAGAAGGAGCGGTAGAAGTGAGCGGCGCAGCATGTCGCCCTACTTCTCCCGGGTGGCGGGGGCCGGAACGGGTCCGGGCGCGGCCTCGAGGAAGGCTCGTGCTGCATCCGTGCCATGGACGCATGCGCTCGTGAGGGTTCCGTCCGGATTTTTCCGGGCGACGGAGAGGCTGGCATGATCCGGGCCGAGCCGCATCATCTTCGTTCCATCCGG
>OBLT010001551.1_pt1 | contig 14633 bp, 16 predicted proteins | sample 1518721 | NCBI WGS metagenome assembly OBLT01 (sample SAMEA3539307, study PRJEB22396) | soil metagenome | biome: tundra; feature: field; material: soil | place: USA | collected 2010-05 | depth 0.15 m | reverse complement strand
AGCGCCGCCGCGCCCAGCGATTCGCCGATGGCGAAACCGATGAAGCACGAGCCGGCCAATTCGCCCGGAACGAATAGCAGGATGAACAGCATGATCAGCAGCTCGACGGAGACCAGCAACATGCCGATGCTCATGCCGGCCTGCAGCGGAATCTCATAGCAGGGGTACGGCTTGCCTTTGAGGGCGGCGAACGCCGTGCGCGAGTTGGCGAACGTGTTGACGCGCATCCCGAAGGCCGCCACGGCGAAACTGCCGGAGATGCCGATCACGCTGAACAGCAGGATGATCAGGACCTTATAAGCCTCGAAACCCTGGAGAAAGCCGAAATAGAAAACGATGACCACCGCGATGAAGCATTCGAGCAGCATCAGGAACTTGCCCTGCGTGGCGAGGTACGTCTTGCAGGTTTCGTAAATCAGCTCGGAAACTTCCCGCATGGACGAGTGCACCGGAAGATTCCGGAGGCGCACGTAAATCATCAGCCCGAATATCAAGCCCAGGGCGCTGACCACCAGCCCGCCCAGCAGCAGGTTATGACCGCTGATCCCGCCCAGGAACGTAACCTTGGTAACGCTGTTAGTAAGGTCCGGAAGCTTCAGGTTTGCTTCGCCGCCCGCCTCCTGCCCCTGCGCCATGAGAGGCGCAGCCAGCGCGATCGACGCGAGAAAGCCAAAAAAATGGCGCAAAATCGAACCGATTCGCGCGCGCGCAACGGAGCCTGGAACGCCGGCCCGCCGTTCGACACTAAACGTGTCCGTAGTGGGTAACATTAATGAAAGAACCTCCTCAGGAATCGCGCGGTCGCTCCGAGCCCGGTCCGTGCAAGCGGAGACCGGCACTGCGACGAGTTTACTCGGAGGGGGTACCTAAACCTCAGTATAAGAGATATACCGGTCGGATTTCAAACGGGCGGCGCCTTCTGGGGCGATTCCGGCGAACGGTCCGGTATAGTGTAAGTGATGATCCGTTTCGCGGCTGCGGCGCTCGGGATGGCGGCCTTGGGGGCCATCGCATCCGCGCAGGCGCCCTCGGCCGCGGAGCAGGCTCGCTTCCTCGACCAGGCTCGCAGGACAGCCCTCGGCTATTCGGATTTTCTGCCCGATTTCGTCTGTACGGAGGTGATCCACCGATCTTCAAGCGATTCAGGCGTGTGGCGGAACCTCGACTCGCTCACCCTCCAACTCACGTATGCCAACAAGAAGGAGAACTATAAGGTCGTTCTCGCCGGGAACAAACCCTCGGACGCGTCTTTCCTATCGGTTGGCGGGGCGATTTCCGCCGGCGAATTCGGCAGCACCCTGCGCTGGATCTTCGAACCCGAATCCGCCGCCGCGTTTCATTGGGAAAAATCGGCCGTCTTCCACAAGACGCCGGTCTCGGTCTATTCGTATCGCGTGCCGCGCGCCCGCTCCCATTATGCGCTGGCCTTCGGCGAGGGCAAGAATCTTCGATCGATCGTCGTGGGATTTCACGGCGTGCTGGACATCGCGAACGATACGAGCATGGTCTTGCACCTGACCACGGAAGCCGACGATATCCCCCCGGATTTTTCGATCCGGCAGTCGTCCACGGCGATCGACTACGGCTTTACCGATGTCGGCGGGCGCCAGTATCTGCTGCCGTCGGGCGCGGAAACCACCATGCTGTATCAGCCGAATCGGTCCGCGGAGACGCGGCAAGTCCGGGTCCTTCGTCCCACGCTCATGAGGAACCTCGTGGATTTCCGCTCCTACCGCAAGTTCGCGGTGGATTCGGAGATCGACTTCGGCGGCGATGGCAAGCCCTGACACGCTCGCGGCGATCGCCTCTCTTTCCCTCCGTTTCCGCCGCCGGCGCATGGAGCGTTTCGCGCGCGAGTTCGGTATCGCCAGCGGCGCCCTGGTGCTGGATATCGGGGGCACGCCGGAGTGCTGGGGGCTGCTGGCTGTCCGGCCCCGCGTGGTCCTCCTCAACCTGCCGCAATCCATCGAAAAGCCGGCGGGCGCGGAACTCCGGGTGGCGGGCGACGGCCGCCTGTTGCCGTTTCGCGACGGGGCTTTTGACGTGGTGTTCAGCAACTCGGCCATCGAGCACGTGGGCGGCAGGGCCAGCCAGGAAAGCTTCGCCCGCGAAGCGGCGCGGGTGGGCCGCGGCTACTGGATACAGACCCCCAACCGCTGGTTTCCGGTGGAACAGCACCTGCTGACTCCGTTCATTCACTGGTTGCCGAAGGCATGGCAGCGCGCCATCGTTCCGCGCTGCAATCTGTGGAATTTCCTCTCGCGCGTGACGCCGGACCGCCGGCGATTCTATATCCACCATTTCCTGCGCGACATTCGGCTTCTCGGCCCCGGCGAGATGCGCGGGCTGTTTCCCGGCGCGCGGCTGATCCGCGAGCGCTTCTGCGGGGTCACGAAATCGCTGATCGCGGCGAGGAGGCCGTAGTCGAGCTACAGCGAGGTGAGTCCGTGGATTGCGAGAAACGCCAACACCGCAATTGCGGCGGACATCGGGATGGTTAAGACCCACGCCCAGACGATATTCCGAGCGAGCGACCACCGGACGGCTTTGAATCGTTGAATGCTGCCCACTCCGGCAATCGATCCCGCGATCACGTGCGTCGTGGATACCGGCTGTTTGAGAAACGTCGCAAAGAGGATCGAGATCGCCGCGGCGGTTTCGGCGCAAAAGCCGCCCCGGGGTTTCAGGCGGGTCAACCGCGTTCCCATCGTGCGAATGATGCGCCAGCCTCCGCTCAGGGTCCCGAGCGCGATCGCCGCGTGCGCCGCCAGCACCACCCAGATCGGTACGTGGAACCCACGCTGAAACCCCGACGCTACCAGCACGCCGGTGATGATCCCCATGGTCTTCTGCGCATCGTTCGTGCCGTGGGCGAAGCTGTACGCCGCCGCGGAAACAAGCTGCAGTCTTCGGAAATGCGAATCCATCCTCGATGGGGTGGATTTCCGGAAGAGCCAGTACACGGCGATCATCAGGCCGTAGGCCAGGACAAGTCCGATGAGCGGCGCGAGCACGATGAAAACGATCGTCTTGGGCCATTCTCCGACCACCAGCCCGTGCATCGCGTGGCGCAGGCCGAGCTTGAATGCGGCGTTGGCGACGGCCGCTCCGGCGTAGCCGCCGATCAGCGCATGCGAAGAGCTGGTCGGCAGCCCGACCCACCAGGTAATCAGGTCCCACACGATCGCGCCGATCAGTCCGGCCATGATGACGTACGGCGTGATGAGGCTGAGGTCGACAAACTCGCTGCCGACCGTTCTGGCGACGCCCGTGCCAAAGGTGAATGCGGACACGAAGTTGAAGAACGCGGCCCACATCACCGCCTGGAGCGGCGTCAGGACGCGCGTGGCCACGACCGTGGCCACGGAATTGGCCGCATCGTGAAAGCCATTGATGAAATCGAACGTGAGCGCAACGGCAATGATGAGGATGGCGAGTGCGAGTGGGGACATTCGGGCTTGAGCGTCTATAGTACCAACATGACGGTTTCCTTACATTCGGATGACGAATCCGCTACTGCCCGGTGGCATCGTCCAGCGCTCCCCACGGCTCCCCTTAGTCTGAACCGGCGGCAAAAAAATGCCTCGCGGCACGGAATTGCCGCTCCATTCCCGTGCCTGCGTTGATTTCGAAGCGTTTCCGCAATGGCGAACGGATTGCCTACTTGCAGCGCGAGAGGCCTCCGATGGCGCCATTCCGAATCGAATGGCGCAGACGGATCGGGAGGCCCATCGGGTGGAAAGACGCCATGCTGGATGGAGTTGCCGGACAACTGGAACGATATATGGATCTGCTCAGCGCGCGGCAGAAGCTGGTGTCCTCCAACATCGCCAATGCGGACACGCCGGGGTATCACACCCAGGATCTCGACTTCGAAGCGGAGATGCGCAACGCCGCGGGGGGGCCGCCGTACGCCGTCGACGCTCCGGGTCTGGCCGTGAAGAACGACGGAAACAACGTCAGCCTGGATCGGGAATCGCGCCTGCTGGCGGAAAACGCGCTTCGCTTCCAGGTCGCTTCCGGACTGATGCGTACCCAGATCCAGGTTCTGCGGTCGGCTATCGAAGGGGGCCAAAACGGATGAGCCTGTTTTCTGCATTGTCGATCGGCGCATCGGGCATGGCCGCGCAGCGGGCGCGCGCGGAGTTGCTGGTGGAAAACCTCGCCAACGTGGAAACCACCCGCACGCCCGAGGGAGGCCCCTACCGCAGGAAAGACGCGGTATTCCAGAGCGCGACGGTGGAATCGCCCTTTTCATCGGCTTTCGACCTGGCCCAGGGCGCCAGCGGGGTGGCGGTAGCGGAGGTCGTGACGGACTCGCGCGACCCGGAACTGCGCTACATGCCCGGGCATCCGGACGCGGATGCCAAGGGCTACGTGGCTTTCCCCCGGGTCGACCCGGCGGAGGACATGGTCGACCTGATGGGCGCGTCGCGCGGCTATGAAGCCAACGTCGCGGCCATTGGGGCCGTCAAGGACATGATTCTGCACTCTATCGACCTTCTGCGCTGAGGCCGCCGATGCCTGGACCGATTCTTCCCATTTCGGGGCCCCCGGCGTTGGACGCGATCCGCCCCGCCGGCGCGCCAAGCACAGGCGGGGCGTTTCAAGATGCGTTCTCCGCTGCTATAAAGACCGTCGAAGCGTCCGGGCAGGATGCTTCCGCGTCCGTGGAGCGGTTCCTGTCCGGGGAGGGCGAGGACGTCCACACCACGGTTCTGGCGGCGGAGCGCGCCGAACTGTCGTTCGATTTATTCTTGCAGGCGCGCAACAAAGTCGTGAGCGCCTATCAGGAAATCATGCGCATGCAGATGTAGACCGGCGCGGTTCTCCGGAGTTGAGATTGGATCGGTTTTGGCCCTTGCAAAAACCCTGGCTCGGGCCTCAGGTTTTTCGAGCGTCCCGCCGATCTAACCTGCAAGGCCGCCGGTAGCAGGAACGGCGTCAGCCCGCAATGAAAAAGTTACTGGCCAATTTCTCTCTGCGGCAACGGATCACGATCGTGATGGCGGCCGTTTTGGCGGGCGCGGGCCTTTACGCGCTGGTCCAATGGAGGCAGGAAGCCGACTTCCGGCCGCTGTACACCGGGCTTGCGCCCGAAGATGCCGGCGGAATCGTGCAGAAGCTCAAAGAGAGCGCCGTGGAATACCGTCTGGGCGAAGGCGGGACCTCGGTTCTGGCGCCTTCGGCCCGCATCGCGGAGTTGAGAATCTCCATGGCCGCCGCAGGCCTTCCGAAATCCGGGCGGATTGGCTTCGAGCTGTTCGATAAGGCCAACCTGGGCGCGACCGATTTCACCGAGCATGTGAACTACCGCCGCGCTCTCGAAGGGGAACTGGAACGTTCGGTCATGTCGCTGGCCGAGGTCGAGCAGGCGCGCGTGCATCTCACCTTCTCCAAGGAATCCGTCTTCGTCGAACAGCAGGAGCCGGCCAAGGCCAGCGTTCTGGTGCGCCTCCGGCCGGGCTCGCACCTTGCCCCGCAGAACGTGCTGGCCATCGACCATCTGGTGGCCAGCGCCGTGGAAGGGCTCTCTCCGGACGCGGTTTCGGTGCTGGATATGAACGGCAACCTGCTGGGAAGGCCCAAAGCGGCGGGAACGTTGGACGGGCCGGAGCCGTCTGAAGCCGTCCTGGACTACCGGCACAAGGTGGAAGCGGACCTCGTGGCCAAGATCGACTCCACCCTCGAGCCGTTACTCGGACCGGAGAGATTCCGCGCGGGCGCTTCCGTGGAGTGCGACTTCACGGGAGGCGAACAGAGCGAGGAGATCTTCGATCCGGCGCGTTCCGTGATGGTGAGTTCCCAGAGAACCGAAGACTCATCCGGCCCAACCTCGGCCAACGGAGTTCCGGGAACGGCCTCCACGCTGCCGCGCCCCACCTCGCGGCCGGGGACAGGTTCGAGTCGCGTCTCGCGGGTTACGGAGAACATCGCGTACCAATCCAGCCGAACGGTGAAGAAGATCCGCGTGCCGGCCGGCGAGGTGCGCAAAATGTCGCTCGCCGTGCTGGTGGACCAGACCGTGAGTTGGGAGAAGGATAACAATACGTTTCGCCGCGTGCTGGTTCCGCCGCCGCCGGAAAAACTGAAGGTGATCCACGATCTGGTGGCTGGGGTTACGGGGCTCAACGTGGATCGTGGCGACCAGTTGATCGTGGAGACGTTGCCCTTCGAGACCACGCTGATGACGGAGCCGCCCCAGCCCAACGCTCCGGGGATGGCCCCCGCCGCCAAGCCGGTCCTGCCGCTGGGACTGGATCGGAAAACGCTCTTGATCGGCGGAGGGGCCGCGGCGCTTCTAATCTTGATTCTGGTCGCCGCCCTGATGCGCCGCCGCAGCGCGCCAGAGGTCGAGGCGAGCGCGCCGGCGGCCCTGCCCGCCGGGCAGGGCGCCGCTCCAGCCCAGGTCCCGCAGGCCGGATCCAGCGTCGAGCAGCAGCTCGAGGCGAAGCTGGCGGAGCGCGAAGCCCAGCAACAAAAGTTGGACGCTCAGGCGTTGAGTGCCCTGAAGCTCGCGCCCGCGATCACCAAGACGTCCGAAGTCCTGGCCAAACATCTGCGCGAAAAGGTCAAGGAAGAGCCGGGCCTCTCCGCCCACGTCCTGCAAAGCTGGATCCGGGAGGACGGAAGCTGATGGCCGGGGAAGGTGTCCGATGATCGTCAACGCCGCGAAGGCGGAATCCCTGCCAGGCGTGCGCAAGGCGGCCCTGCTGCTCATCGTGCTGGGCGAACAATCCAGTGCGGATCTGTTGCAGCAACTCGGGGAAGACGACGTGCAGACCGTCAGCCGGGAGGTCGCCAGAATCACGGCCATTTCGTCCGAACAGGCGGAGAGCGTGCTCGAGGAGTTCCACCAGTTGACCCTGGCCGGCGATTACATCGCGCGCGGCGGCATCGACTTCGCTCGTAAACTGCTCCTGCGCGCGTTCACGCCGGATGTCGCCAAGCGGCTCCTGGACCGGCTCTCCAAGGCGCTCGGGTCCGAGGCGGCTTCCTTCGACGCCATTCAAAAAGCCGACCCCCAGCAACTGGCGAAATTCATTCATAACGAACACCCCCAGACCATCGCCCTGGTGCTATCCCACTTGAACCCCTCGCAGGCGGCCGCGCTGTTGATCTCTCTGCCGCCGGAGATGCGCTCGGATATCGCCCAGCGCATGGCCAGCCTCGACCAGATCTCGCCGGAGATCATCATGAAGATCGCCTCCGTGATCGGATCGAAGCTGAAAGCCCTGGGCGAGTTCAGCCGGGAATCCTACGGCGGCGTGCGCGCCGTGGCGGAGATGCTGAACCGGCTGGACTCCGGGTCGAGCCGCGTGATCCTGGACCACATCGAGCAGCAGGACACGAACCTCGTGGAAACCATCCGCCACCTCATGTTCGTATTCGAAGACCTGCTGCTCATCGATCCGCTGGGTCTGAAGGAAGTGGTAGGCAAGGTCGAACGCAAGGTGCTGACCGTGGCGCTGAAAGGGACCAGCGAACAACTGCGGAACCATATCATGACCTGTATGTCGCAGCGCGGGGCGGAAATGCTCCGCGAGGACATGGACGCGCTCGGGCCGGTCAAGATCAAGGAAGTGGAGGCGGCCCAGCAGACCATTATCGCCCTGGTGCGGCAGCTCGAAGCCGAAGGCGTCATCAGCTTGAAGGGTACCGTCGGGGAGCAGTATGTCGTGTAAGGTGCTGCCACCCGGCGAGCCGCAGCCGGATACGCCTTTGGAATGGCGTCAGGTCCGGCAGGATCGCTTTGAACCGGCCGAAATGCCGCCGGCGGTTTCCGCGCGGCTGGCGCAGATGGAACGGGATTGCCAGCAGCGCGTCCAGGCGGCCCACGCGGCGGGAGTGCACGAGGGAGAGGTCTCGGGCCGGCAACAAGCCGCGGCCGAATTGCAGCCGGTCATGGGGCGGCTGGCGCGTTCCATCGAGGAAATGGGCAGCCTGCGGGCGCGCTTCCGGCGCGAAGCCGAAGCCGACCTGATCGAACTTTCCATCGCCATCGCCCGCCGCGTGCTGCGCAGGGAACTGGCCGTGGATCCCGAGGCGCTGCATGGGTTGGTGCTCGCCGCGCTCGAAAAACTGCAATCGCAGGAGATCCGCCGCGTGAAGGTGCACCCCTCGCATGCCGCCATGGTGGCCGCATGCCTGCGAGAGGCTGGCGGCTCCGCCGTGGAGGTGGTTCCGGACGCCGCGCGCGAGCCCGGCGCCGTGGTCTTCGAGACCGAGCGCGGCAATCTGGATGCTTCCGTGGAATCGCAGCTCCGGGAAATCGAGCGCGGCCTGGCGGACCGCATGCGGAGGCGATCGTGAACCAAAGAATCTCTCTGGCCGGCTACCGGGAGGAACTCGAACGGGTTTCTCCGTTGCGCTGGACCGGGCAGGTGACCGACGTGGTCGGGCTGTTGGTGGAATCCCGCGGACCGAGCGCGGCCATCGGCGATTTCTGCGAGATTGCCACGGAAGGCGGGCGGCGCATCCGCACCCAGGTGATCGGGTTTCGCGACGGGCGGGTGCTATCCATGCCTCTCGAGGAGATCGACGGCTTGCAGGCGGGCGATCCGGTGGAGGCGCGCGGCGAGGAGGCCCGCGTCGAAGTGGGGCCAGGTCTGCTGGGCCGCGTGATCGACGGTTTCGGCAAGCCCATCGACGATGGCCCGCCAATCCAGGCGGCGGACGCCTACAGCCTTCACGGCGCGGCCGGCAACCCGCTCGACCGCGAGCACATCACCACGCCGTTGGTCACGGGCATCCGCGCCATCGACGCGCTGCTGCCGTGCGGCAAGGGGCAGCGCATGGGCATTTTCGGCGGTAGCGGCGTGGGCAAGAGCACGCTGCTCGGCGCCATGTCGCGGCAGAACTCCGCCGACGTGACCGTCATCGCCATGATCGGCGAGCGCAACCGCGAGGTGCGCGGATTTCTGGAGCACGAGCTGGGGCCGGAGGGCCGCAAACGCTCGGTCGTGGTGGTGGCGACCTCCGAACGTCCGGCGCCATTGCGCGTGCGCGCATGCTTTCTGGCGCTGGCGGTAGCCGAATACTTCCGCGACCAGGGCGCCAGCGTGCTGGTGGTGATGGATTCGGTGACCCGCCTCGCCATGGCCCAGCGCGAGATCGGGCTCGCGGCCGGCGAGCCCCCGAGCCAGAAGGGTTATACGCCCTCGGTCTTCAACCTGCTTCCTAAGGTGCTCGAGCGAGCCGGCAATTTCAAGCGCGGCTCCATTACCGGGTTCTTCACGGTGCTGGTGGAGGGCGACGATTTCAACGAGCCCATCTGCGACGCCGTTCGCGCCATTCTGGACGGCCACATCATCCTTTCGCGGCAGCTTGCCGCCGAGGGCCACTATCCGGCCATCGATATTCTGAACTCCGTGAGCCGGCTGACGTCGCAGATCGCCACGCCGCCCCAAAAGGACGCCGCGCGCCGCTTGCGTCAGGCGCTGGCGGTCTACCGCGACTCCCAGGATCTCATTCAATTGGGCGCGTACGTGGCGGGATCGAACCCGGTCCTCGACTCCAGCATCCGGCTGCGCCCCGAGCTGCTGGAATTCCTGCGGCAGGACCATGCGTCGAACTCCAGCCGCGAGGAAACCCTTTCGCGCCTCAATCAACTGGCGGCGCGCCTGGAAGCTGGCCGGCTGGAGGTTCCCACCCGGTCGTCGCAATAAGGGGCCATGGCATCGTTTCGATTTCCGTTGGGAAAAGTCCTCGAGTGGCGGCGGACGCAGCTTGAGATGGAGGAGATCAAGTTCAAACGCGAATCCGCGGCGCTGGCTGAGATCGACCGGCTGCGCGCCGAATGCGAGGCCTCCGGAATCAAGGCCGAGTTGCAGGTCCGCGCATGGACCCCGGTGACGGGTCGCGACCTGGAGGCGCTGGGTAGCTTCCGTTTACAAGTGAAAGCGCGGGAAGCCGGGATCGCCCTCCAGCGCGCCGGGCAAGTGAAGAAACTGGAGGCCCAACAGGCCGCCATGCTCGAAGCCCGCCGGCGTTGCAGGCTTCTGGAGCGGTTGAAGGAACAGCGGATTGAGGAATGGCGAACGGCGGAGAACCGCGAATTGGAGACGGTGGCCTCGGAAACCTATCTGGCGCAATGGAACCACCGGGCGCCGCGGCGCACCCGGACCTCCATATAATGTAGGTCTATGACGTCCGAGACACTTCCCGAAACCGCCTTGCCCCCCGTCCCACTGACGGTCGAAGGCGCCAGCGTGCTGCACCAGATGATGCGCTTCCGCCGGGCCGCCTGGCGCGCGCTATCCGCCGAAGACCGTTCCCGGATCCTGGAGGAAGCCGCGGCGTCGCTGGGAGCGATGGAGCGCCCGGCCGAGGGCCGTCAGAGCGGTCTGTACTCGCTGCTCGGCCACAAGGGGGACCTGTTGTTGGTGCACTTCCGCCGCAGCTTCGAGGAGCTGAACCAGGCCCAACTCGAAATCGCGCGCTTACCGCTGTCGGATTTTCTGGAGCCCACCGCTTCCTACCTTTCCGTGGTCGAACTTGGGCTGTACGAATCCACCTCGAAGATCTACGGCGCGCTAGCCGCCCGTGGCGTGGAGCCGCATTCGGAGGAGTGGAACCGGGAGATCGAGAGCGTGCTCGCCCGGCAGCGGCAAGCCATGGCGCCGCGCTTGTGGCCGGAGATTCCCACCGCGAAGTATCTCTGCTTCTATCCCATGGACCGCAGGCGCGGCGAGTCGGCGAACTGGTACCGCGAGTCCATGGCCTGCCGCCAGCGCCTGATGCACGAGCACGGCATGATAGGCCGCCGTTACGCGGGCGAGGTGCGGCAGATCATCACCGGGTCCATCGGTTTTGACGATTGGGAGTGGGGCGTTGACCTTTTCGCCGAAGACCCGCTGGTCTTCAAAAAGCTCATCTACGAAATGCGCTTCGATGAAGTGAGCGCCATCTACGCGCTGTTCGGAACGTTTTACGTAGGCCTGCGCGTACCGGCGGCGGAACTGCCCGCTCTTCTGGCGTAAACCAGTGGGGCAGGCCTCCCGGCCTGCCCAGCCTTGCTATCATGAGCAAAGTACTATGCTTGGCCCACGCTCGGAGCTCGCTCCGGTTTCCGAAGTCGTTACCAATAGCATCCGCGTCGAGGTTCTGTCGAGATATTCACCCGAGAACTCCCGGCCGCTTGAAGGCGCGTGGGTGTTCGAATACACGGTCCGCATCACGAATCAGGGTCTCGATACCGTTCAACTCCTCAGCCGGCACTGGATCATTACCGATCCGCTGGAGCACACCGAAGAAGTCAAAGGCCCGGGAGTGGTCGGGCAGCAGCCGGTCCTTGCGCCGGGCGAGTCGTTCAAATACTCGTCGTGGTGCCCTCTCAAGACCCCCACGGGCGTGATGTGCGGCTCCTATCGGATGGCCGGCGCGGGCGGGAGCCAGTTCGACATTGAGATCGCGCCCTTCGCGCTGAAAGCCCCATACACGGTTCATTGACCAAACGTCTCTCAGGCATCTTCGGCCTTCCGTAGCGCGCGGAGATCGATGCCGAGGGCCTGGCACTTCTTGTAGAGGTGGCTGCGCTCCAGCCCCAGGGCCTTCGCGGTATCGGTCATTCGCTGGTTGTGGCTCTTGAGTTCGGAGAGAATCTGCTCGCGCTCGAACAAGTCCACGCGCCCGGCCAGAGGACCGCTCAGAGCCGGCGCGGCGCCGCCCAACCCGTCGGACGCTCCCCGCGGCAGCGCCAGGCGCACGGCCGCGCGGTCCACCGGACCATCGGCCAGCAGCAGAAGCCGTTCCACCACGTTACGCAGCTCGCGGACGTTCCCCGGCCAGGCATAGCGCTGCAATTCCTCCAGGGCGTCCGGGGCGAACGGTTTGGGCTTCCACCCGTTCTGTTCGGACACTTGCGCGGCGAAGTGCCCGGCCAGCGCCGGAATGTCCTCGAGGCGCTCCCGCAGCGGCGGCAGCAACAGCGGGAAAACGTAAATGCGGTGGTACAGGTCCTGCCGGAAAGCGCCCTTCTTCACCAGCTCGTCGAGGTTTCGGTGGGTGGCCACGATGGCGCGCACGTCCACGGCGATAGCGCGATCCCCGCCCACGCGCTCCACCTGGCTTTCCTCGAGCACGCGCAACAGCTTGGCCTGCATCGCCATCGGCATGTCGCCGATCTCGTCCAGAAACAGCGTGCCGCGGTTGGCCTGCTCGAACTTGCCGATATGCCGCGAGGCGGCCCCGGTGAACGATCCCTTTTCGTGCCCGAACAACTCCGATTCGATCAACTCGCCCGGAACGGCGGCGCAGTTGAGCGTCACGAAAGGCCCTCCGCGCCGGGGGCTGCGCTTGTGCAGCGCGCGGGCGATGAGTTCCTTGCCCGTGCCGGTCTCGCCCAGGATGCAGACGCGGGCCTCGCTGGCGGCCACGCGGTCCACCTGCGCCATGACGCGCTGCATCGCGGCCCCCTCGTAAACCAGTTTGTGCTTGCCTACGCGCTGCCGCAGCTCGCGGTTCTCGTCCTCCAGCCGCTTGAGCTTGAGGACATTGTCCACGGTCAGCAGCAGTTTGTCCGTGGATAGCGGCTTTTCGAGAAAATCCACCGCCCCGAGCCTGGTGGCGCGCACCGCCATTTCGATGTTGGCCTGCCCGGAGATCATCACCACGGGCAGCAAAATGCCAAAACTGCGCAGGTCCTCCAGCAGGGAGAGACCGTCCTTGCCGGGCATGACCACATCCGACAGCATCATGTCGAACGGCTGCGATTTCACGAGTTCCAACGCCCGCGCGGCGTTGTCGCAGACGGTGGCTGCGTGCCCGGCGAGCCGGAATGCGCGCGCCAGGGAAGCCAGCGTATTGGCGTCGTCGTCGACAATGAGAATGTGGGCCAAATCCGAGGGTAGCGCAATAGGCGCGGGCGGGAGGCCCTCTCCGGAAAACCGGCGTTACAATCCAAGGTAGATGCCATTCCCCATCCACCGCCTTCGCCGTCTGCGCGCCACCGAGGCGCTACGGGACCTGGTGCGCGAAACCCGCCTCGACCCGGCGCAGTTCATCCTCCCGTTGTTTGCCTGTCCCGGCGAGGGGGTCAAGCGTGAAATCGGCGCCATGCCGGGCAATTATCAGATGTCCGTCGACCAGCTCGTCAAGGAGTGCGCCGAGGTCCAGTCGCTGGGAATCGGCGGCGTGATCCTCTTCGGACTGCCGGAATCGAAGGACGAAATGGCGTCCGGCGCCTACGACGACAACGGCATCGTGCAGCGCGCCATCCGCGCCATTCACGCCGAAACGCCCAAGCTGCTGGTGGCCACCGACGTCTGCAATTGCGAATACACCAGTCACGGCCATTGCGGCTTTATCAAGGACGGCGCCGTGGATAACGATATCACGCTCGAGTGGCTGGCGAAATCCGCCCTGTCGCACGCCCGCGCGGGCGCCAACATCGTGGCCCCCTCGGACATGATGGACGGCCGTGTAGGGGCCATTCGCCGGGCGCTGGACGCGAGCGGCTTCGAGACAACCCCGATCATGGCTTATTCCGCCAAGTTCGCGTCGGTATTCTATGGCCCGTTCCGCGAGGCCGCCGAATCGACTCCGCAATTCGGCGACCGCCGCGGCTATCAGATGGACCCGGCCAACGGCCGCGAGGCCATGCGCGAAATCGAGCTGGATATCGAGGAAGGCGCGGACATCGTCATGGTGAAGCCCGCACTGCCGTACCTGGACCTGATCTCGCAGGCCCGCCAGCGCTTCGACGTCCCCATCGCCGCCTACCAGGTGAGCGGCGAATACTCGATGATCGTGGCCGCGGCGCGCAATGGCTGGCTCGACCACGACCGCGCCATGATGGAAACGCTGACCTCCATCGCCCGCGCCGGCGCCGGCATCATCCTGACCTATTTCGCCAAGCCCGCTGCCAGACTGCTGGGCTGACGCGCCGTGGATGGCACGTGGGTTCGCCTGGTTGCCGTGCTGGAAGGCGCGGGAAACCAGTTGCTTGCGCGCGGTGTAGAGGTCGGGCATGCCCGACCCTGGCCCCCGGGCACGCCCGGCCCGCACTTTTTCACGAGTCCCGACAGCGCGATTGGTTCACTGCACCCTGCGAAGCTCAGGGTATAGCCTTGGGTGAGCCTCGTGCATCTCCCGGGCCACGTTGCTGATAGTCTGGATTTGCACCAGCGGGCCTTTGCCAATCCCTGGGCAATAGCCCGCCGTCTTGCGCCATGCCCGGGGGCTTTCGACCAGTTCCGGCCAAAAGGGAAAGGCGCGGCACTGTGTGGGTTTCGCCGCGTGGATAGAGCACCCGCCATCCTTCAGAAAATGGCAGCGGGCCACGCGCGGAACCCGCAGCCGCCGCAGGTTCCGCGTGCGGTATACGTACTTCCGTTCGAACGCGGAGGGCGTCATCCCGAGGAACTTCGCAGCTCGGGCCAGGTCAGCCTCAGTCAGGTAGACAAAGCCCTGGCGCCGGCAGCATTCCGTGCACCCGGATTGGCATTCGAACCGCAGTCCTTGAGCCATCAGGTCCCAGGCCCGGCCTGCTCCGCGAACCCCCTGAGCGCCTTCATCTTCAGCGCAAGCTTCAGCCGGAGTTCCGCCAGCGCCGTTGGCTTCACTCCATTCTGCATCGGAATGCCGATCCACCGCCGTCCGTAACCCGAGCGAGAGCCTTCGATGACCGCTAA
>OBLT010001550.1_pt1 | contig 14637 bp, 10 predicted proteins | sample 1518721 | NCBI WGS metagenome assembly OBLT01 (sample SAMEA3539307, study PRJEB22396) | soil metagenome | biome: tundra; feature: field; material: soil | place: USA | collected 2010-05 | depth 0.15 m | reverse complement strand
CTCTGTGACCGGGGCGTCGGTCCGCGGCCTGTTCCCGCACGCCAGCTCGCCGTCCTCGCGGGCCGCGTGGGTGGCGCCGTAGCGGCCCTTGAGCCTCACGACCTTCACGAACGAGGAATCGTGGCCGACCGCGACCTTGAGCACCTTTCCGGCTTGTTCCTCGGTCATGGCGCGGGACGGCCGTCCGGGCTGGCCAGTGGGCAGGTCGATAAGCTCGACCACGTTCTTCCCAATGAGATCCTGCACTTGCGCTCGCCTGATAGAGCGGCGCAGCGTGCTCTTGATCATCATCAGTGATCGCTTACCGAGCACCTTATCTAGATCCTTGAAGAACCGGTCGGCGTCAGTTGCCTTGAAGTCCTTCAGCTTCCTCGTGCCGAGTTTCGGATAAATCCATTTCTCGGCTTGCCCCCGGTACTCGGTGACGGTAACCGGATCGAGCGTGAGCGAGTCCAGCCAGTCCTCAACGCACTGCCGGACGGTGTAGGTCGGATTCCGGCCTTGATCTCGGCGCGCAGCTCCTCGAGCTTGTCCTTGACCTCTGTCTTGGTCCTACCGCGGACGCTTCGCCGCAGCCGCTTGCCATCGCTGTCGAAGCCGAGCGAGATCCGCCCCACGAAGCAGTTGTTGACCTTGTCCCAGGAGATGCCGCCGTCACCGTAGTCTCGATGTCTCTTCCGGTCAGACGCCTGCGGTGTGGCCATAAGCTGCAGCTCCTTTCGCAGGGCTTGCTGCTCCCCTTCCATTATAGGTCAGGAAGTCCCTAGACGTCCCTAACAAAGTCCCGCCGGTCCGGCTCACGCTGCGTCTCCGAGAGATGCGATGAACTCAGCGAGTTGCTGGTCGGTAATGCGGCGTAGCTTGCCGATCTTGATGCTGCGCAGCTGGCCGGTCCTGAGCAGGTAATAGACCTTGTCCCGACCGACGTGCAGCATCTCGGCTACCTGCTCCACCGTGTATGCCCGCAATGGCTTTCACCTCCTCCCGCGTCGCGTGCGGTGAGGCACGGTTCGCCGTGCCGCTTATCAAGGCTCGGATCCGGCTTACGGACAGACACCCCGAGCAGGCGTCGGACCAACGCGGCAAACAGACTTGGCGCTTGCATGTTTAGTTCGTCTGTCGGCGGCTCTTGCCTCATGCCGATGACCACGATGACGAGCAAGACCAGGACGAGCATCATCACGGTGCCGACGGCGAGGACCAGGATGGCCAGCATCAGCTCTTAGCTCCCTTGCCGATAGTGCGAAACCTGGACGCGGCCACTGCGAAGATCCACGCCGGGCCGCGGGCCTGCCGGCCAGCACGGCGGCGGCCAGCACGGCGGCGGACCGCGCCCCGTGATGGTCGACTGGTGCAGCGCCGCCGGCCCAGGCGGACAAGGCACGTGCGGCACAGACCGTGGGGCTCATCTGTGGACGCACCACAAGGGCAGCACTTGCGGCGATCATTAGCGAGCCCGGCGATGAGCTTGGGATGCATGGGCAGTTCCTTCCACTCAGAACGAAATCCGCCAGACAGGCGGAATGCATGCTGTCGTGCATCGCAGGATGCGCCGTAGCGTCAGGACGCGGTTACTACGCGGGAGGACCTCCGTTGGACGTGCCAGGACGTCCCCGGCAGGTGAAGCCGTCCTTATACGTCCTTCGGCATAAGTGAAATGCCGAAGGAAGCTGCGAGCGCTCCTGAGCGCGGGAAGTTGCTCGGTAATTCGCTAAAGCCGTGCAGTTCGCGCAAGTCATGAGGAGTGACGCCGATGGGGATGTTATTGAAGTTGGCTCAGTCACCTTTAGGAGGCCCGGCGGCGTGCCCCATCAGTTCTGCCGCTGAAGGTCATGAAGACGGCACGGTGGCCGTCACAGAGAGTGAGCGGGTTACGCAGTCGCTGCACCCGTGTGTCCGCTCCCCAACGATTAATGCGTAGCTTCCGGTCCTTGGCGTCGGCTAGGATAAGCGCCGTTCTGTGGGCGAGTGTCGTTACTGTGGGCGCGTCCGGCGTGATCACGTACCAACCGCTTCAGCGGAGGAAATTTAAGTATGGCTGATCGAGAGTGGCGCGGGCACTGGTGGCTGCCGGAAAAGCCCGATGATGTTATGCCGGGCACCCTCATTCAGCGCGAAGAAGACGGCGAAGTTCTGCTCAAACTTGTCGGCGGATTTAACATCACTGTGCTAACTCCTATCGGCGAGAACGAATCGGGCGTCTCGTTCGACAGCGAATTTCCGATTATTCTGGGCAACAGCGGGGACCAGCTATTCACGCTGTTGCAATGCACAGCCATCCACACTAGCGGCGGCTTTCTAGGCAGTCACATTAACCAGCAGGACATCCGCGTGCTGCGCGCCCTCCGTGGTATCCACCTCACTGGGCCACACGAGGAAGTGTTCGACTCGGTGGTGCTCAAAATCGAGTACCTGCTGGGCTGGATGCGCGCAACCAGCATGAGAGCCGAAGCTGAGCTGAGTGGCTACAAGTGGACCGGCAAACAGACGGCTACAACCGCGCCCATCGACGACCTGAACGCCACGTCTGGCGGCAGCGATTACACCTTGAGCGTGGTATTCAATCAGTTCGGTTTCGAGGATCGTCCCCACGCCAACGAGCGGTCACTTACGAGCCGCGAGTGGGCCGAGTTGACGGTGAATTCTCCGCAGCCGACGAAGTTTCGTGAGTTCGACGGCATAGCGAAGGCGCTTATGGATCTGATGACTCTGGTGGCACACGCGCCGGCAGGAGTCATCGAGGAGACGCTCTGGTTCACCCCGTCCGACGCCCATCCCGCGGCCGGACGGCGAACGTCTATCGACGTGGAGGTGATGGGTCGTCAGATTTATCAGCCAAAGCCTGGTCCAAGGGAGACAGGCAACGCCGAGTACCTGTTTACGTTGGATGACATCCCGTTCGCTGATGTGCTGCCGCGCTGGCTCGACCTACACGAACGCACATGGCTGGCGTGCAGCACCCTTTTCGGGCTCCGCTACATCCGAGAGGGCTACGCGACAGCAAGACTTCTCACCGTGGCTACCGCTGCTGAGGCGATGCATCGTGGTCTCTTCCCAGACGCGACGTTCGTTCCACCTGAAGAGTTCGACGCGATGCGCACTCGGGTCATGGATGCCTTCAAGGGCAAGGATGCTGAGGCGAAGACGATACGCGTCTTCTTGAACGACTTCCTCCACAACGACATGAGATACAAGGACCGTTTGTTGGCTCTCGCCTGCATACCGGATCGGGAAGCAGTCGGAACGCTCATCAGTAATGTGCCGAAGTGGGCCAAGTACATAAAGGAACACCGGAACGGCATGGCGCACGGAGACCGGAACCGGATCGGTCCGGATGACGGTCGTCTGGTGTTCGACGCCCTAGAGGTTACGATCGCCCTGCTCGGATTGGTCCTGCTACATGAGCTTGGTCTGCCGTCTGAGGCACAGCGGCGGGCCGCGTCATCGCAATACCTTCACATGGTCGTCGCAGAGTTCAACAAGTCGTTGCCGTGAGCGTATGGCGGCGAGCCCGAATCCGAGGCCGCCTGACGCAGGCACGTGAGGCGCAACGTAATGGGCGCTTCAGGCTGTGACCCTCTGTCGAGACCTCGTCCGGGTCATCGCGCGGTTTCTCCGGCACGCCTGGCTGGCTCCATTTTGTGCTGGTGGGACCGTACGGGATCTGAATCAGTGACCTCTTCCGTGTCAGGGAAGTTCAGGGCGGTTCCGGGTGTCTGTCACGGTCGGACTGAGTCGGACGGGGAGCCCTTGAGCTGGGCGGACCTTCTGAGTGGGTCGCGCTGAGTCTAGGGACGGCTGAAGGCGTTGGCTCCCATTTCTGGCTCCCCTGGCCGTTTGGGCGGCCGAAAACTGCCCATAGCGGTCAAGATAAGTCGGGGCTTCGCGATGTCCCCGATACCTTCCTGGCTGTTCCCTTCTGACGGCCTGCCGACTCGTGCCGGGAGGCGGTGCTTCGCCGCTCGTGTCGATTTCTGGCGCTGTCTTCGGCAGCAACGTGATGCCGTCTTCTAAAGTCCGCGGGCAGGAGACAGATCTTCGCCGCCCCCTGCCAGGGGCCAGTAACTTTGTCGGGCCGGGCCCTGCAACGGCGGAGCTCGCCACCGCTTCCTGGGGACGTCCCTAGGTCAACGCTGATGTCCGCGCTGCGGGATCAGAGGAACACTGGGGATCTTCCCGATGTGCCGGCCTGGTGGCCCGCGGAGCCAGGCTGGGGCACGAGCGCGAACACGATGAACCCAGAAACCCCCACCACCGGCCAGTGGCCCCACGACCACGTTAGATCGATATCGGGACGGGAATGCCGATTTGGGTGGCGATTGGGGTGTAGATGTCGGTCGCCACCGCGTCGGTGTGCAGCGAGACGAGCAGGGCGTAGCGGACCGGTAGGCCGGCGCGGTCCTTGCGGCTGTTCTCTTTCCACCAGCCGCCGACTGGGATGACGCCGATGTAGCCGCTGTCGGCGAGTTCGGCGCCGGTGCCTGTCCAGATGTCGGCGTGCAGGGAGCCGGAGTTGCGTAGCCTGCTGCCCACATACCAGCGGTCGTCGGCGCTCGTCTCCTGCGGCGCATCGCCACCCTCTTCCCGCGCAGCCTGGTTGCCGAGTCGGCGCCGGAAGTCATCGATGGTCTCGGTTGGACGCTTCACGTCGAACCGGAGACCGTGCGACGCGTACTTATACCTGCCCTCCCAGCCCCGGCTCGACGGGTTCGGCTCCACGAAGTACGAGAGCGTGACCCGGAGGCGGACGCCTACGCTGAACAGGTCGCGCAGCTGCTCCTGAGGCCAGGGGAGCTTATGGAGCCGGAAGGCGCGCATCGTGAGTCCGCCGCTCTTGCCGGGCTCGAACGGCTGGAACTCGTCCTGGAGGATGAGCGTCACCGAGCTGGCCGCGCTGCTGAGCACCCGTTCCTCGGTGGGCACGCCCCAGCCGTAGCGTCGCAGCAACTGGACGCGTTCGCCCTTTTTGGTTCCTGCGGCACGGAAGTGCACCTGCATGGCCGGCGTCCATTCGGCCGCGTGCACGAGCAGGCCACGCGCCGTCTCCGGCCATAGGCTCGGGTACTGCTCTATCGCGATCGCGGCGAGTCGGGCGGCATGCGCGGTGGCAGCGCTCGTCGCGTTGGCCGTCGTGAGTAGGCGGAATGCGGCGTTTCTCGTCGTGAGCAGGGACACGTCGTCGTGCTGGTCGAACTGAGCGCCACTCGGGTCGACTAGCAGGTTCCCCCCTTCCAACACGATGTCGGGCTTGATCGGCCAGCCGCGGTGGAAGGTCATGGACGTCCGGCTGAACGGAGACAGTTCGCCCGCGGTTGCGACCGTGGCCCAGCCACGGAACAATTCGGTCGTCGGTGGAGTGACCCTCTCGGTGTAGGCGCCAACCGTCAGCGCGTTCCACGCCTGTGCGGGGTTCTGCACTGGTGCGACGTCCGACAGGGCTAGGTGGTCCGCCGTCCACTGATCGGCGGGCACGTTGCCCGCGCTCAACACGAAAAGCCGGGCCGCGTGCGGGTCGGGCTGGCCGAGAAGCTCGATACCGTCATCGCTCCTGGTGATGTCGGTGCCGAAGGCCAGCGCGTCAAATGCGGCGGAGTACGACGTGGGGTGGCCGTCCGAGCCATCGGAGCCGTCCACCGTGACGGCCATCGAGAACGCACGCCGCCGGACCTGCTCTGCCTCGGCCGCCGCGATCGCGATTGCGGTGATCGTCGGGTACATCTCCGGGGCGTTCGTCGTGTCGTGGCTGCTCCGGAGCACCTTGACTGATTCGACGCGGTGCCTGAGCGAGACGACGCCCTTCGCGGTCAGGTCGCGGTCCAGGTCACGGAAGAGGGCAAGCCCAGCCATCGCGGTGCCGTGCCCAGCCTGATCGCCGGGTCCCTCACCGTCTAGCGCGGACAGCGCCCGGTCGACGGAGGCGCGCAACAGCGGGTGCGCGCTCATCAGGCCGGTGTCGAGCAGGCAGACCGCGGCGGCGTCCGGATCTGCGGCCTTGATTCGGCCCACGAGTTCCGCGACCCACTCATCTTGATCGAGCGAGTCCAGGCTGGAGATCTCGGAAGTCACCCGGGCGCGGTGCAGTTCGCTCGGCACAGCGCTGGTGGATAGGAGCGTCCCGAGCTCGGATGCCGACGCGCGGACCAACGCGATCACGTTGTCAGGGAAGGCGAGCAACCCGGGCGCCACTTGCCAGGCCCGTTCGGCAGCGACCGCACGCAGGACCGCGCCGGGGCCGTCGGCTAGCTGACGAGGCGGAATGAATCCAACGTCGCCCTTTTTGCTCCTCCGGGCGGCAGGCGTTGGCGCGAGACGCGCCAGCCACACCTCCCACCAGCGGACCTCGTCGGCGTCCGGGAACTGCTCAGGTTCCTGCCACAGGTCATGCAGCACCGCGAGGCGCAGGTCTGCGATGTTGGCCACGAGCGCCTGGTTTCTTGGATTGCCCCGAGACGTGATCTCAGTGGCGAACTGCTCGATCTTCGTAAAGAACGCCCCCACCGCGCCGAACGGCAGCCAGACCACGGCATGCTCGGGCGACTGGTCGGTGGCCGACGCGACACTGAGCAGCTTCGCTCCTGACGTGTCCAGACTCTGCACGGCCAGCTTGTAGCCTGGCTCATCCGACCAGCTCTCAACGGACAGCGCAAAGCCATCGGCGACGACATCGGGACTTACCCCGGCCAAATTGGCGCGCGCGGCATCCCGTGCGGACTCAAGCTCGCCCGACAACCGCGCCGCGTGGCCCTGCCGATCACGGATCGCCCTGATCGGCTTCGCCGTACCCCCACTGCGGCCCTTATATGCCTGTTCCGAGGCAGCCCACGGGACGACAATGTGGGGGAGTGGCGTGCGGCCGGGTCGCTCGGGTGGGCCCTCAGCCACGTCGCGCCGTGCGACGCTCGTCCAGAGACACGACAAGGCCAGCGGTGCTGACCGACGCGCTTCCGTCGAGAATTGCTCGTTTAGCCGCCGATTCCGCGGCGCGTACGAGTTCCGCCTGGCTTAGCTCATTCACGTGATTGGCTACCTCATTCCAGGAGACCGCAGACGTGTTGACGGCGCTAAGGCGACGGCGCAGCACGTCGAGGGATTGCTCGGAATCAGGTAGAGCATAAGCGATAACACCGTCAAAACGGCGGAACAGTGCCGTGTCAAGCAGCGCAGGGTGATTGGTGGCCGCCACCACAAGACTCTCAGGCTGGGTGTCATCGAGAAACAAGAGAAAAGTGTTAAGAATGCGGCGTGCTTCGCCAACATCATTCCCGGCAGTCCGTTGTGCCCCAATTGCGTCAAATTCGTCGAAAAGGTACACGGCCCGCGTGCGGACCGTAGCGTCGAAGATCACCCGTAGTTTCCCAGACGTCTCGCCCATGTACTTGCTGATCAGCGCGTCCAGCCGGATCGTGAACAACGGCAGGGAAAGCTCGGTCGCGAGCACGGAGGCGGTCATCGACTTCCCGGTGCCAGGCGGCCCGGTGAGAAGCAGCCGGTGGATCGGCGCGAAACCATGCGACTCGAGCAGGTCTCGTTGCCGCTGCTCGTGCAGGACCTGGTCAAGTCGCGCTCGCGTGGCCGCATTGATAGTCATGTCGGAAAGGCGGACGTCCGGATACTCGGCGGTCACCAGGTCGGCGAGTTCTCCGCGCGGCTGAATAACCGGTGTGGGGGTCACGCGGGGGATGCTCTCGGCCCGTGCCGCGTCGATGAGATTTTTCAGGTCATCAGCGAACCGGTTTTGCCCGCGCCGGGCCGCGCCTGCGGCCATCTGCAGCGCGACGGAGTAGAAGCCCCTCTCGTCCCCGGCGGCATGCGCGCGGACAAGAGCCTTGATGTGGTCGGCGGAGGCGGTCATGTCCTCCCCCTCCCTGGGGGGTCGAAACTTCTTTCAGCGTAACACGGTTCGATAAAACGATCGATGACAATCACTGGCGATTCCTGCAGAGGCCGGCTAGGTCGCAGTCCGCGCACGTCGAGCACCAGCGAGGAAGGCGGGGCAGCCGGTTGGCCCGCAGGTCCTCGCCGGCCTCGGCGATCTTTTCTCGGATGCCGGTGAGCAGGGAGTCGTTCACCAGTTCCCTGGTGGCCTTGCCTTTCTGATCAAGGTTGAGCACCTCGAGCACGTCCGCGCGCTGCCCGGTCAGCTCCTGGAAGCCCACCGCGTAGATGTGCAACTGGTCGCGGGTGATGTCCTCGGCCTGAGCGCGCTCCGTGGACTTGAAGTCAACGATCGAGGTCTCCCCGGTGTCGAGCGAGGTAATCAGGTCGATCCGACCGTCGACCGTGATCCCCGGCGCAACGTGGACCTGGATCTGCTGCTCGGAGTAGAGGGTGTTCTCCAGTCGGCTCCGGTTGTCCCTTACGTACTGCCGGACCGCGCGTATCGCGGCTCGCCGCAGGTCGGCACGGAGAGACGGGTAGGCGAACGGCGTGTTCAGGTGCCGGTCGACTAGCTCTTCCGCGTCAAGGTCCGAAACGATGTCGCCGTCAATCGCCCGCTTGTGCACCTCGGCCATCACGTCGTGCACCGACTTGCCGTAGCCAAGGGCCTCGTGGATCGGCGGGTTGAAGCCGTACAGGAACCGGAGCTTGAACTCGTACGGGCATTCGAAGAAGTACTTCAAGTCGCTGAAGCTGAGCGTGACATCCGGCACCTCGTGCCGTGCCCGGGGCTCAAGCCGCCCGCCCGCCGGCGCGGTCGAGGGCAGCGGTTCCGCGGTCAGCATGTACTGGTTCTTCGTCGCGAAGTCGAAGAAGGAGGACCGCTTCGCGTATCGCGGTGAGTCGCCGGGAGAGAAAGACAGGTGCAGGTATTTCTGTGCACGGGTGACCGCGACGTAGAAAAGCCGGGTCTCGTCCGCCTCGGTGCCCCGGTACCGGTCTCCGTCCGGCACCGCGGCCGCGGGGATCACGTGGAACACGTTGAGTCCGCCCTGCCGCGGCGAGGGGAACCGGTTGCGTCGCAGCGCGGGCACGAACACCGCTGGCCATTGCATCCCCTTGGCCTGGTGCACGGTCGCGATAGTGACCGCGTCCGGGGTCGCGTACCCCACGTCGGCGTCGCTCTCGGCGTAGTAGTCGGGCGCCTGGTTGACGAGCCAACCCACGAACGAGTCGTACTTCGCCTGCGGCGCGGACTGGAAGTAGATCTGCTCGAAGTCGGAGATCGCCTGACTGAACTTGCCCAGGTTGTAGAAGACCAGCTCGCCCCGCGTGGTGGACCCGGCGTCGTCACCGAACGACGGCACGGTCTCCTCCCTGATACCGAGGCCTTCGAGGAACCGCAGGTACGTCCGCTGGATGTTGTAGGTGCCCCAGCGCTCGCCCTGCTGCCAGTTCCGCGCCTCCTCCAGGATCGGCAGCGCCGCCGCAAGCGAGGCTCGCGAGACGCCGACGTCGGCCGCGACCCATGCATCAACCACATCGTCGGCCAAGACCTCCTGCAGGATGTACCGGAAGCAAGCGACGCTGGCCTGCACCTCGGGTGCATCGAACAGCCGACTGAGCCCCTTGATCACATACGGGATCGACCGCCGCCGCAGCTCTGCCACTAGGGCGTCCGCGTCCTTGGAGACCGACCGGAACAGCACCGCGAAGTCCGACCAGGACAACCCGCGCGGCTCCGCACCGGGAGAGTCGATGAACGGCGTCCCGCGCAACCGCGCGATCCGGTCGCATATCCATGCGGCTTCGTCGGCGGCCGAGTCGAAGGCGAGCGCGAGCATGTCGCCTCGCTCGTAGGACTGGTGCCCGGCCGCGACCATGTTCTTCGACAGCCGGTCAGGGTCGTTGAGCGCGGCCACATCCCGGCCGAGCGCGACAATCCCCGGGGACGATCGGAAGTTTTCGTCGAGCGTGACGGTCCGCACGCCTGCCTTCCGGTCGACGAACGACAGGATGTTGGCCACCGCACTGCCGCGCCACTGGTAGATGGTCTGGTCGTCGTCGCCGACCACGCACAGGTTCGCGCCGAACCGGCAGAGCCGCTCGATCAGCTTCTCCTGAATCGGGTTGGTGTCCTGGTACTCGTCCACGACGACGTACCGCACGTGATCCCTGACGTGCCGGACAAGTGGGCCGGCGATCTCGTCGCCGGCGTCCTCGCCGAGCAGGTCGACCGCGACCCGCAACAGCTCGGTGAAGTCGAAGTAGTTCTTCTCCGCGAGCAGCCTCCGGTACCCGTCACGAGCCGCGATCAGCGGCGCCGGCAACAGCGTCTCGTCCACGTCGTCCTCACGGAGGATGCCAAGGACCTGCATCCATAGCGGCGAGCTGACGAAACGCTTGAGCTTCTTCGACACTCCGTTCACCACGGCGTCGGTGACAGTGAGCCCGCTGGCCCGGCTGTGTCGGTCGATGAACAGCCGAGTCTGGATGTCCGATAGCACGTTCCGCTTGAACGTGAGCGGCACGTAGGTCTGCAGCAGATCCCGGGCGTACCCGTGCATTGTCCCGATGAACAGCTCGGCGAGCCCCGTCATATCAGGAAACGCCGCCGTGGTCAGCGACGTCACCCGCTCCTTGAGCTCCGCGGCTGCCTTCTCGGTGAAGGTGAACGCGACGATGTTCTTCGGCTCGACACCCGGCCGACGCAGAATCTCGACGATCCGCTCCGAGATCACCTGCGTCTTGCCCGACCCCGCGCACGCCACGATCAGCAGCGGCTCGTCGAGCGTCCCGATCGCCGCCCGCTGTTCCTCGGAGTACTCCACAGCGTCAGACCTCGTAGACCTGGAGCACTTCGTCGCCGTAGTGGTTGATCACCTTGACCGCGATCTTCCCCTTTTCCGGCCGCGGGAACGGCCGGGACTTCGTCTGATAGAGCGTCTCCCAGGCCACAGGGTCGATGTCTGCCTTCAGCGCGGCCTTGAGCCGCTTGTACGGGTCGTTGCCCCCGGTGAAGTAGCAGTGCCTGACGAAGAACGACTCCCCGTCGTAGTCGGTGTCGATCATCCACAGCGCGATCTCCGCCCGTTCCGGAGGATCGGATCTCCCCGGTGGTCGGATTGTAGACGTCCACGCCCCTGATCTCGACCACAACATCGTCGCCCTCGCGGGTGATCGCAATGTCCGGCTCGCCGAACACCGTGAACAGATTCCCCGAACCGGTCTTCTTCAGCAGCACGTCACCCATCGCCAGGTCGGAGTTCATCCGGACCAGCAGCACTCGCACCCGCCCGATCGCGAACTCCTCCATTGCCTTCCCCGCCTGCGGGGCGAATGAGAACGCGCACACCAGCAGCAGGTCGAAGCCCAGCCCCCGGGTTGCCTCCCGAGCCGCCTTCCTGACCCACTCCGCGTCCACCGTCCCGTACCGCGGCCCGATCGACACCGCGACCCGCTGCTCGGTTTCCCGCTGGACGCCCTCCGCCTGGATGTACTCACCGGCGAAGGGGGTCAGCGACTCGAACAGCAACCGTTCGGCCTTCCGGCCGTTTTGGACACCGGCTTTAAGCAGGTTGTCGACGATGCTCTTCTCAAATGCCGATCCGTCGTCCTCGATACCTGCCTCTTCGGATGAGGAACGGACCGGGGCGACTGTGGAATGCGGCGACAGACTCTCTACAGTGAACGGGCCGGAGACGCGGATTTTGCGCCGGTCCTCCTCTGGCCGGTCATACAGGAGTTCAACTTCGGAGTTGCGTTTGATCGCGGCGTCGATTTCCGTTCGCGACATGCCTGGCTTGATGTCAGGGTTGCGTGTTATTGTCTCCAATTTGATATGCGGCACGCTTTCGTAAACGAACCCCTTATGCATATCATTTTGATCGGCGAGTGAATAAAACGGGAATTTTGCTCCCATAATGCGCTGCCGTGCGAGGGCCAAAGCAACCCGCGATGTGTCCGTTGTAATCCATCGCCGCCCCCATTCCTCGGCGACGAAGGCCGTCGTCCCGGACCCGCACGTGGGATCTATTACTAGGTCTCCAGGGTCGGTCGACATGAGCATGCAACGCTCTAGGACTTTCCTGTTCGTTTGGACGACGTAGATCTTGTCCATTCCGCTACCGGATTGAGTATCATCCCAGAGGTTGTTTATCGGGAAGGCGGGAAAATCATCAAGGAAACGTACATAGTTCAGGGTCTTCCCCGTTGCTACAAGTCTATTTGCGGCGCGTAGCCGTTCCATGCCCTGCTCGTTGGTCTTCCAGCGGACCTTAATTGTCGGCCGAAATGGCTGTCCGTCAAATTCAACTGTAAACCAACTTGCAGCTCCTTCGCCTTTCTCCCTCCCTGTGGAATCGCTCGTAAGGGGTGACGGCCGAAAGAACCGTGATCTGTCCGGAGCCTGAGCCGGATTCGCGCGCTCAAGTTGTGTTGCTGGGCGTCTAGTGCCATCTTGCAGCTCAAGGTATCTGTAAGCGTCAGCGCCAGCACCGCCAATCGCCTTAGTCTTGAAAAGTGGCCGATACTTAAGGGTGTCTATATTCTTGGCGGACCACAATATATAGTCCGCCACTCCGGCTAGAAATGCTCCAGTCCCGGTAGATGTCTTCTTGACGGTAATTAGAGATACAAAATTGCTGTCGCCGAATACCTCGTCTAGAACATCGCGTACGCGATGAACGTTCTGATCGCCGATCTGCACGTAAACGCTTCCGGATTCGGTGAGTAGGTCGCGAGCAACGACAAGGCGATCCCGAAGGTAGGATAGGTAGGAGTTGATCCCATCGCTCCATGTGTCACGAAATGCTTTGATCTGCTCAACTTCCCGTGTCACGTGTTCTGCTTTTCCGTCGGAAACGTTAGTCGAGCCTGTCAATAGTTGCCAGTTTGACTTGAAATCAATCCCGTACGGGGGATCCAGGTACACCATCTGGACCTTCCCCCGCAGGTTCTCTTTCTCCGCGAGGGAAGCCATCACCTGGAGCGAATCGCCCAGGATCATCCGGTTGGACCAGTTGGCCTCGTGCTTGTAGTACTGGACAGCCTCATAGCCATCCAGGCCGTCGAAGTCGTTGAACAGCGTCAGCTCGGGCTTCTCGACGACCTTGCGGAGGTTCTCGATGATGACCTGGGGGGCGATCTTTTCCTGGATGTAGATCGGCGGCGCGTCGACAACCAGATCCTCGCCGTCCTGCTCGTCCTTGCCCGCCCAGACAAGCTGGGGGTCGAGGTCGGGGTTGCGGGGGTACCTGAGCTGCTCCGGCTTCGCCACGTCGGGAGACATTAGCTCACCAGAGTCGGCGGTGGGGTTGTTGACGCGCTTGTCGTCGTGCTTGAACGCCTCGACGGGGACCGGCCCGGCCGGCTGACTCTTACGCGGTGGCATGGCTGGCCGCTCCTTCGCGGGCGAACTCAGAGGGGTCTAGGTACAGCGCCTCGATGGCGATCATTAGGTCGGTGCGGAACGTCTTGGGATCGCGAAACTCCGCGTACCCCCACCGGCCGAAGGAACCGTTGCCGTTGACCGCCGGCACCCACAGGTTCCTGGTGGTCTCTGCCTTCTCCCTGGTGGGTGCCTCTTTTTTCAGCGTCCCGGACACCTCGACGATCAGCGTCCGCACCGGTTCGCCGTCCTCGCGCGGCTTGAGCCTGACCAGGAAGTCGGGGATGTACTCGTGGCTGCGCCCCTGCATCGTGTATGGGACAGTGAACCCCAGGCGGTCGTTTTTCACGTAGGCGGCGACTGTCGGCAGTGCCTCGCAGATCTCCGCGACCGACTTCTCCCACAGGTTCCCGCCGATCCCGTCGAGGACGACGAAGTTCACGTGGGACCTCTCGTCGGTCGGGTAGACCTCCTTGGTCGTGACGAAGTCCACCCCGTCGGTCGACCCGGTCTGCTCGCCCTGCCGGAACACCGGAACGACCTGCGCGAACTGGTTGCCCTCCTGCTTGGAGATGGACTCGTGCAGGATGCGGCGCGCGGCCTCGTCGGCGTTCTCCGCGAGCAGCAGCAGGCCGGGGAACGTGCCGCCGAGATAGGTGACGCAGCTGGCCATCCACAGCTTGGTGATCCGGAGCACCTGCGGGAAGTACCAGGGCCGCGGGTCGCGGTCGGCGTCGAACCAGGTCATGATCCGGTGCGCGAGGACGTAGGCGATCTCCTGGTCTCTCTTGGCCCGCAGCTCGTCGAGGGTGTGCTGTTCGGTCTCGCCAATCAGCCCGCCGACCACCGTCTGGGTCGGAATGTCTTTTGTATCCAGAATCAGCCGGGATCGTTCGGTAAATTCCTCGAACAGTTCCGGATCGCGGATCTCGAGCCGGTAACCCGCCACTCGCGGAAAGCTGATTTTCGAATCGGCTCTCTCAGGCAGAGCATGCACAGAGCGGGTCGGTCGCATCGTCCGGTTCTTGTCCTTGCCGACGGTGGGCATGAACTGGAACGGTACGCCGTACACGTCGGCGTACTCGGGAGTGAAGAAGCCGTTGTCGTCGGGCTCGTAGGAGCGGCGGCGCAGGCCGCGGCCGACGACCTGCTCGCAGAGGAGCTGGGTGCCGAACGCGCGGACGCCGAGGATATGGGTGACGGTGTTGGCGTCCCAGCCCTCGGTGAGCATCGAGACGGACACGACGCACCGGACCGGCTCACCGAGCTTGCCGGACTTCCCGACGGTGTTCATCACCTCGCGCATGATCGTCCCGTCGTCCATCTCCTCGGCCTTACGGCCAGGGACGCGGCGGGCGTAGTCGGCGCGG
>OBLT010001549.1_pt1 | contig 14641 bp, 9 predicted proteins | sample 1518721 | NCBI WGS metagenome assembly OBLT01 (sample SAMEA3539307, study PRJEB22396) | soil metagenome | biome: tundra; feature: field; material: soil | place: USA | collected 2010-05 | depth 0.15 m | reverse complement strand
CTCACCTTCTACCGCCCAGAATCCGGAACCTGATATTGGCCGGTAAACCAGTCACAAGCCGAGCCAGAATTTTTTCGCCCTGTTTTCAATACTTTGGAGCAATCGTATCCACTATTCTACCCGCTCCCGGCTTATTGTGAAGGCGAAAGAGGGAGTTCGGTCCGCCTGTTTTCCTGCCAGGACGACCAAACATCCAGCCTACAAATCCCCCGCTCCCTTTGTGGAGCGTCACTGCTTCGAACGCCGGGCTTCCTCTCTCCTCTCTTACACCACCAGCTTCCAAGGTGCCCGGTATTCCCTCGCCAGGAAGCCGCGCGCCGGCGCCTGCGCCACGGTCAATTCGCGCTCGTCCCAGTCCAGGCGCATCCGGCTGCGCAGGGCCACGTTGCCCAGCAGGCACGTGGAGGTCGAGCGAAAACACTTCTCAATATCGCTGGCCGGCCGCTGGCGGGTGCGCACGCATTCCAGGAAGTTGGCCCAGTGGTTCGCGTTGCCGCTCGAACTGGACTTCACTTCCGTCTGCCGGCCGCCTTTACCCTCGGGTATCACGCGGTAACCTTCGCGATCCACGTACAGCGTCGCCTCGCTGCCATGGAACAGAATGCCGCCGCCTTTGTTGAACATAGATTGTCCGTTGGCGTTGCGGTTCTCGTAAGTGGCCACGAAACCCGGATACTCGTAGGTCACCTGCAACGTATCGGGCGTCTCCCGGTTATCGGTGAACCACAGCTTGCCACCCATGCTCGCGATGGAGCGCGGCATGGCCTCGTCGAATGCCATCTGCACGATGTCCAGCCAATGCACGCCCCAGTCCGTCATCATGCCGCCGGCGTAATCCCAGAACCAGCGGAAATTCGAAAATTCTTTGGGGTCCACGCCGAAGCGGTTGCGGTTGAAAGGCCGCATGGGCGCGGGGCCCAGCCACATATCCCAATCGAGCGAGGGCGGCGGGTCGCTATCCGGCGGGTTGCCGATGCCTTCCGCGGGCGAATTGCCGTAGTTCCACGTGCGCACGAAGGTGACCTTGCCCAATTCGCCGCGCCGCACGATGTCGCAGGCCTGCTGGAAGTGGACCGCCGAACGCTGCATGGTTCCGGCCTGCACCACGCGGTTGTACTTGCGGGCGGCCTCGACCATCATCCGGCCTTCTTCGACCACCACGCACACGGGCTTTTCCACGTATACGTCCTTGCCCGCCTTGCATGCCTCCACGGTCATGTAGGCGTGCCAGTGATCCGGCGTCGAGATATTCACGATATCGATGGACTTGTCCGCCAGGATCTCTCGAAAATCGTGGACCGCACGGGGACTGTGCCCCTTTGCGCCGGCCTTGGCCATGGCATCGTCCAGGTTCGGCTGGTAGACGTCGCAGACGGCCACCACCTGCAGGTTGGGCTGCCGCATGGCGTAATCCAGGTTGCCGGTGCCCATGCGCCCCATGCCGATAAACGCGGCGGCCACCCGATCGTTCGCGCCCCTGACGTTGCCGGTGAAAAGGGAAGTGGTCAGCGCCACCCCTGCCGATTTGAGAAATTGCCTGCGGGCTGTGTTCGGATCTTCCATGCGGTGGATTCTACCACCCCGCGGAGCGCTCGAACTGTGGAGTTTTTCGACAAAACTGGTGCGCCATAATATTTTCGAAAAATCTTTCCAAAAACACTGGACAACCAGATCTGAATAGGTTACATTGGACCCATACAGACAGCATCCCTGGCGGCGAGTCCCCTCCCGCCGCCAACCCTCTGAGTGCAAGGCCCCGGATACCCAGCCGGGGCCTTTAAATTTTGAGGCCAAGAAAAATCACAAAATAGTTTACGAGATACTAGACAAACAGATCTGAAAATGATACATTGAAGTCAATACAGACAGCATCCCTGGCGGCGAGTCCCCTCCCGCCGCCAACCCTCTGAGTGCATGGCCCCGGCTTCCCAGCCGGGGCCTTTAATTTTGGGCCGCCTTTATCTTGTAGATTCCCGACCCGTGCGGCCTGACGCGGAACGTGTACCCGCCGGGAATCGTACCGATATCCTTCCGCTCCCACAAATCCCGCAGCACGCACCTCTCCGGCAGCTTGAGAGCGGCCCAATCGACGCGAATGTCGATAGGCCCCGCCTCGCCCACATTGAACACCGCCACGTACTTCTCGTCCGCGCCCACGCTGTCGGCTGTCCAGACAACGCTGTCGCCGCCCTCGGCAAACGCGCCGCCATGCGCACCGTGCTGATCGGCCGCCAACACCTCATCATTGCTAACCAGCGATAGCGTGAAATCGTCGTTGCTGGGCAGGTCGCCGCCGAACATCAGCGGCGCCTGGGCGATCGACCACAGGCTCATCAGCGTGCGCTGCTCGTCGCGCGTGAATCGCGTCATGCGGTTTTCGCCGCGCTCCGCGCGAATGCCGATGCGGCCCAGCGGCAGCATATCCGCGTCGGGCCATGCGCCCGGCCGTCCCATGCCGCTCCAAATCGACATCAGTATGAAATTCAGCCGCAGCGCCTTCCAGTCGTCCCAGAAATCGTCCGAGATGCGCCACATGTTGGCGTTGTCCTGCAGGAACGCCACGTCCTTGATCATGGCCGGCCCCGGCGACAGGCTCAACACGATGGGACGCCCCGTCTTCACGATCGCCCGATGCAATGCGGCGATCTCCTCACGGTGCGCGGGCCGCGCGATGTCGTCGGCCTTGATGTAGTCCACGCCCCAATCGGCATAGAGCTTCAGAATCGAATCGTAGTAATCCTGCCCGCCCGGACGGCTCAGATCGACGCCGTACATATCGCTGTTCCACGGGCAGACGGAAGCGGTGTCCGCGATATCGGCGGCGCGCGCCATCTCCGGCACGCCGGCGAAGACCGGCAGATTGGCCTTCACCGCCTGCCTGGGAATGCCGCGCATAATATGGATGCCGAAGCGCAGTCCAAGGCCGTGGATGTAGTCGGCCAGAGGCCGGAAGCCGCGGCCGCCCGCCGAGGACGGGAACCGGTTCACCGCCGGAATGAGCCTGCCGTACTCGTCCATGGAGAGTTGCGCGCCGGGGCGGTAACCGTGCGCCTGGGCGTTCGGCTCGGACCACTGGATGTCGATGACCACGTACTGCCAGCCGTGCTGCTTGAGATGCTTGGCCATGTAATCGGCGTTGGTCTTCACTTCCGCCTCGGTCACCGTGGTGCCGTAGCAGTCCCAACTGTTCCAACCCATCGGCGGAGTGGCCGCCACGGCGTCGGTAGCCCAAGCGGACGGCATTGAAGCGACAAGCAGGGCGAAAAATATGGTGGAGTATCTCATCCAGTCTCCTCGCGTCAACGTTAACACCGTGTACTGCCTGTCAGAATTGAGGGGGACGATATGAAAGTATTCATCTCATACGGCGATGCCGCCGATCAGGTCACGGCTCTTCGTCTCCAAGCTTTGGGAGCCGTAAATGGCCTCACCGTATACGTGCCGCCGGCATATACTCGCCAAGGTCTCGCAACTCTTCTAGATCCGGAAGCTGCTCAAAAGCTGAATGACGCAGAAGTTGTTTTTGGGCGTCGTCGGAGCGGGCCTCACAGAGGCGTGCCGCCTGGAAGTCAACGCCGGCATGGCTCTTCACAAACACATGATCGTAATGTCGTACCCAGCGTTCGTACCGCAGCTTCAATCATACTTTGGGCCCAACCTTGTCGAGATCAACCCAGCCAGTCCGGACGGAGCGGAGATCGGGATAGTGCAGCATCTCAAAACCATCAACGCCCAGCAGAATGCAAAGAATGCCCTTTTGGCCTTAGGTACGCTTGCCCTGGGCCTGTTGATCCTGGCACCCTCCGATTGAACCAGATTCGAATGCGGGCCCGCCGCTGTACGATCGACAGTTCGTGTGTCATTGCTCTCGACCATCTGGACCTTGTGCCCAAGCTGAGCTTCCTTTTCTCAATCGTGCTGGTGCCGAAAGCTGTCCGGGAGGAACTCCTCAAACATCGCGCGGCAAAAGATCGCTTGCAGGCCGTCTTTGATACTTACGCTTTTTTTCAGCGCTGCGACGGCTACGAACAAGGCACCGTCGATTTCCTTCTCGCGGAACCAACCCGCCCAGGCGGTCAGGATCGCGGCGAGGTTGAGGCGGTTGTGCAAGCGTCCCAGTTTGGCGCGACGGTGATCGTTGACGATGCCTGGGGCCCTTAATCACGGGTATCGACGCGAGGTTCGATCCCCAATTCGCCGGAGCCTTCCTGCTGGTCCAGACCAACTGGAAAGCGCCCAGGTCGCGCATCTTGAAGATCGATCTGCGCGATCCGGGGCAGGACAAATGGCGCACGGTGGTGCCCGCGGGCGATGACGCGATCGAAAGCTTTGCCGTGATCGGCGGCAAGTTGTTCGTCAATCGTCTGCATAACGTCACTTCGCGCATCGGCGTCTACTCGCTGGATGGCGCGCCGCTGGGCGAGGTGGCTCTTCCCGGGCCCGGCTCGGGTGGAATCTATGGACGCGCCGATCGGGACGAGGGCTTGCTCTCATTCTCCTCCTACACGATGCCGTATTCGCTCTACCGGTATAGCGGCCTCTACCGGTGCGCGAACCCTGTGGTATCGCGACGCGGTACCGTTCGAACCGGAGCGCTTCGAGACCGAACAAGTCTGGTATCCTCAAAGGACGGCACGCGTATTCCGATGTTCGTCATTCATTGGAAAGGACTGCGGCCGGACGGCCAGACGCCCACGATCCTGTACGGTTACGGCGGCTTCAACGTTAGCATCACGCCGCATTTCAACCCGAGCGCCGCGTGGTGGATCGAGCACGGCGGAATCTATGCGGTGGCCAACATTCGCGGCGGCGGGGAGTTCGGCGAGGAGTGGCATCGCGCCGGCATGCTGGATAAGAAACAGAACGTCTTCGACGACTTCATCGCCGCGGCGGAGTGGCTGATTCTGAAGCGGTACACCAACGCGCGGAAGCTGGCGATGTGGGGCGGCAGCAATGGCGGCCTGCTGGTGGGCGCCGTTTTGACCGAGCGTCCGGATTTGTTCCAAGCCGTCGTGTGCTGGCATCCCGATCTGGACATGGTGCGGTATTACAAGTACACGAAGAACAACAATCCACCCGCATTGTTGGAATACGGCAATGCCGCCGATCCGGAGCAATTCAAGTATCTCTACGCATATTCGCTCTACGAGCACGTGCGGCCTGGAACGAAGTACCCCGCGGTGCTCATCACCAGCGGCGACGCCGATACGCGGGTGCCTCCGGAACAAGCTCGCAAAATGACCGCGCGGCTGCAAGGCGGCCACCAGCTCGGAGCGGCCGGTCATGATCTTGTACGACACGAAGGCCGGGCATTCGGGAGGAACGCCGCTGAGCAAGATCATCGAGGATTCGACATTGGATCTCACCTTCGTGGCGTGGCAGTTGGGAGTTCAGTAAACAGCCGGACCACATATGAACGGATTCCCTCAATTTGACCTCAACGGGCAGGTGGCGCTGGTCACCGGCGCCGCCCGAGGCCTGGGACGCGCCATTTCGCTGGCCCTGGCGCACGCCGGCGCGGATGTGGCGTTGGGGCTGCGCGACGTGCATGCCCACGGCGATCTGCCGCGGGAGATCGAAGCCCTGGGGCGGCGCGCTTTGCCGCTACAAATGGATGTCACCAGCCTCGACCAGATCCAGCGCGCGGTGGACGGCGCCGCCGCGCATTTCGGCCGGCTCGATATTTTAGTCAATAACGCCGGAATTGCGCCCGGAAATCCGGCCGAAGACGTGCGCGAGGACGACTTCGACCTGACGCTGTGCGTGAATCTGAAGGGGACCTTCTTCGCCAGTCAGTCTGCGGCGCGCGTCATGATCCGGCAGAATGGCGGGCGCATCGTCAACATGGGATCGCAGGCGGGCTTTGCCGCGCTGCCCACCGAGTCGGTGTACTGCATGACCAAGGCCGCCATTGCCCACCTGACCAAATGCCTGGCCGTCGAATGGGGCAAATACAACATTACGGTGAACGCCGTGGCGCCCACGTTCATCCACACGCCGGGCACCGAGGAGGCGCTGGCCGATCCGGCTTTCCGCGCCGACGTCGTGGAGCGCATCGCTGCGCTGCATCGCATCGGCGAGCCGATGGATGTAGCCGGCGCGGTGGTGTTCCTGGCCTGCCCGGCAGCGTCGCTGATCACTGGCCACACCATGCTCATCGACGGCGGGTGGACGGCCCGCTAAGCTAGTGAATTTCACCTAAGACGGTGACACTTGCCTCCACCCAAGAACCGCTCCCTAACGGTCGCGGCTCCGAATGAGGCACACGGCCGCACACCGAGCCGCGACCGTCAGGGAGCGGTTTTCACCACGGGCTGCTAAGCTAAAGCCGTGCCGGATCAGTCCCCCAGGCCGGGCAGCTTCGTGGTGCTGTGGACGCGCGCCAGATGCACGAAGGCTTCCGCGGCTCCGCAGCCCGACTCGCGGCCGCGATAGCTCTCCATCGCCTGGTGGAATTCGCGGTAGATGCGCTCGCCGTCCTGGCTCTTGTGGGCGAACAGCGCCGCTTTTTTCTTATCGCGGACGCCACTCACGTCCACGTAATCGGTGGGATGAAAGCCCATGGTCTGCGCGCCGAGGTCGACTTCGTAATAGTACAATTCGAATCGGCCGCGCGCGGCCAGCCAGGCGCGAAAGGCCAGCGTGCTGGCAGCCTGGTGGTCCAGGTGCGTATCGATCGGCCATTGCGTAAACAGAACGTCGGGATCTTCGGCGAAGATCAGCTTGCGCAGCGATTCCGCGGCGTTGCTGTCCACCACGGTGGCGCCGTCGATCTGGCCGGCGAAGACAGGCTTGGCCCCCAGGATCCGGCAGGCGGCCTCGCACTCGGCCGATCGAATGGCGGCGGCTTCGTCGTGCGACTTGCGCGGAACGCCCGCCTCTCCGCGTGTGAGATAAACGATCGTGACGCTGGCCCCCATCGCCGCATAGCGCGCCAACGTGCCGCCACACCCGGATTCGGGATCGTCCGGATGGCCGCCCACACAGACGATCTTCGTCGCATGGCCGGAAGAGGTCTGGCCCGCGGCGAGGGCTGGCAAAGAGAGGAACTGACGGCGCGAGGGTTTCATCACGAATGCTCCCAGGGCTAAGATTATACAGGTTGCCACACATGCCGAACAGAGAGGCGGCGCGCATTCTTTCGCAAGCGGGCCGAGACTGTCGACTTTGGTTCACTGGGCGCGCCTCCGGGCCTTCTGAGCCTCGCAAAATACCGTGACAGCCTTGGTTGGGCAGACTCTCGGCCTGCGCGGGACTCCAGTCCAGCCTGGAAATCTCCAACAGCCCTGCCAATGCGGCGCGGAGAGACTCCGCGCGGACTGAGAGTCCCCACATTATGGGCAGCGGTCCGCCCAGCGGCCTGTCGCATATTCTGCGAGACTCACTGATTACGCCATTGCCGCCGCCCGCGCCTTCACTTCTGCTCTGTTGGAGGATTTCCCCTTCCGTAACGTGCCTACTCGATCGGCGCACGGGCGGCCGGCACCGATTGGCGGGAGACGGTTCGGATCGCCCACGAAAATGATCCGCTGCACGTGCTGAAGATCGAGCGGCCTCAGCACTGTGTAAGAGATCCCAGGCTGTGCCCATTGAGCGTTCGTCATTGACGGCGGTCGGCCCCTTTTGCGTATGCCGCACCTGTCTGTGGGCCCTTCGGTTCAAGCCTAGAGCTTTGCCGTTCGCCATCGTACCGCGCCAGACGGTGAGGCGAACACGCGCCTTCCCGGTGGCCGCCAATAGAAACAGGATTTCGGGCGTGCGGCGCCTTTCTCGTTACCGAGCGGCGGGTTGTTTAGGTTCTAGGACGGCGTGGTGACCTGCACCGTCGCCGACATGGGCGAGACGTCGTAGCTGGTGTCAACCGCTTGTATTGCGTAGTAGTACGTAGTGTTCGGAGAAACTCCAGTGTCGATACATGAAGACGCGATCCGGGAGCCCAGTTTGGTAAGGCCAGTGGGAGACGTCCCCCGGAAGATATTGTAGTACTGAATCGGCAGACCATTGGCCGGAGTGTTTTCGGACCAGGTTACCGTGACTGCTGTGTCGTTGTTTGCCGTCGCCCCGATGTTAACCGGCGCGGCGGGCATCGGAGGCGTGGTGGCTTGCGCCGGCGGAGCCGAAATGGCCGAGACGTCTCCGCCGGTGTCAACCGCTTGTATCGCGTAGTAGTAAGTAGTGTTCGGAGAGGCTCCGGTGTCGATAAATGGAGACGCCTGCCCCTTGGTCAGCGCGGCCAGGCCGGTTGGAGACGTACCGCGGAGAATATTGTAGTACTGAATCGGCATACCGTTGGCCGGAATGTTTTCGGACCAGGTTACCGTGACTGCTGACCCGTTGTTTGGCGTTGCCCCGACATTGACCGGCGCGGCGGGCATCGGAGGCGTGGCGGCCTGCACCGGCGGAGCCGACGTGGGCGAGACGTCTCCGCCGGTGTCAACCGCTTGTATCGCGTAGTAGTAAGTAGTGTTCGGAGAAGCTGCGATGTCGATAAATGGAGACGCCGGCGCCTTGGTCAGCGCGGTCAGGCCGGTGGGAGACGTCCCCCGGAAAATATTGTAGTACTGAATCTGCAGACCGTTGGCCGGAATGCTTTCGGACCAAATTACCGTGACTGCTGTGCCGTTGTTTGGCGATACCCCGACGTTGACCGGCGCCGCGGGCATCGGAGGCGTGGCGACCTGCGCCGGCGGAGCCGACATGGCCGAGACGTCTCCGCCGGTGTCAACCGCTTGTATGGCGTAGTAGTAAGTAGTGTTCGGAGAAGCTGCGATGTCGATAAATGGAGACGCCGGCGCCTTGGTCAGCGCGGCGAGGGCGGTGGGAGACGTCCCCCGGAGAATATTGTAGTACTGAATCTGCAGACCGTTGGCCGGAATGCTTTCGGACCAGGTTACCGTGACTGCTGTGCCGTTGTTTGGCGATACCCCGACGTTGACCGGCGCGGCGGGCGTCGGAGGCGTGGTGACCTGCGCCGGCGGAGCCGACATGGCCGAGACGTCTCCGCTGGTGTCAACCGCTTGTATGGCGTAGTAATAACTAGTGTTCGGAGACAGCCCGGTGTCGACAAACGGCGACGCCGGCCGGCTGGCCAGTGCGGTCAGGCCAGTGGGAGACGTCCCCCGGAAGATATTGTAGTACTGAATCGGCAGACCATTGGCCGGAGTGTTTTCGGACCAGCTTACCGTGACTGCTGTGCCGTTGTTTGGCGTTGCCATGACGTTGACCGACGCAGCGGGCGTCGGAGGCGTAGTGACCTGTGCTGGCGGAGCCGACATGGGCGAGACGTCTGCGCCGCTGTCAACCGCTTGGATCGCGTAATAGTAAGTAGTGTTCGGCGAAGCCCCGGCGTCGATAAATGGAGACGCCAACCGGCTGGCCAGCGCGGTCAGGCCAGTGGGAGACGTCCCCCGGAGAATATTGTAGTACTGAATCGGCAGACCATTGGCTGGAATGTTTTCGGACCAGGTTACCGTGACTGCTGTGTCGTTGTTTGGCGTTGCCACGACGTTGACCGGCGCGGCGGGCATCGGAAGCGTAGTGCCGGACATCTGGTCGGATGGCGTCGAATAGTCGTATTTCGTGTCCCCTGCCACAATCTCGAAATAATAGGTTGTATTGGCATTCAGGGATCTCGCCGTGTAGGTGGTGGCCGCGGTCGTCGCGACCTTGGTCAATTGGCCGGCCGTGGTGCCCTGGAAGATCTGGTACGAACTGACCGGTAAGCCACCAGGCTGGGGGTTCTCCTGCCAAGTCAGAGCGATCGTAGTGGGGGTAGGCGCTGCCGCTACGTTGGTGGGTGGGTTGGGCAGCGGCAGCGTCGCGGCCGATGCGAGCGGAGACATCGCCGCGTCAATCCCCTGCTCCACGGCTACGATGCCATAGTAATAGGCGGTTCCTGGCGCGAGGGGCCCGTTCCTGTAAGTAGCCACGTTGGGCGACGTGGCGGCGATTTGCTGCAGATTTGACGCTGAGGTCCCGCTAAACACCAAATACTCGCTCAAGCCGGTAGTGTTCGAGGGGGGAGACCAACTCAGGTCGATCTCCTTGGGCGAAATCGCCGTAGCCACCAGACTCGTTGCGGAGTCTGCCGACGTTCTGTATGTCTGCAGACTGAGCGTTGTCGAAAGCGGCGAGTCGTTGTTGGCCAAATCGAATGCCTGGACCTGGTAGTTGTACGGCGTGTTACTCGTCAGTGCAGAGTCGGTGAAAGATGTTAGACTTGTGTTGGCGATCCAGACGCCCGCGCAGGGTTGGCCCGATCCCGGCGGTGTGCAGCGGTACACGTTGTAACCCGCTACTCCGACGTTGTCGGTAGAGGCGGTCCATGAGAGGTTCGCCGCGATGACGCCGGGCGTGCCAGTCAGGTTGGCCGGGAGGGACGGCGGAGTAGTGTCGGGCGTTGTGACCAGTTGGCCGTAGTAACTAAACGCGGTGGTGGTGAACCAGGCCTGCGAAACGGCCGTACTCGTCACCGAACTCTGGGTTTGCATGATATCGTTGGGCGAACAACTCGTGGTTGTGCACGTGCAGTTTGCGTCCCCGCCGTTGGCGCCGGTTCCGCCATATGTCTGGTACGCGGAGAAGTAAGCTGCGTCGTTCGCCACGAGATAGAGCATCTGCGTGTAGTTCGCCAGAGCTTGCATGGTCTGCACGAAATAGGCGTCGAGAGGCGCCCAGAAGCTGAACGGCCCTCGGGAGCGGATCGCGTCGACCGAGAGAACATTCTCTTCGCTAGCCATCGCCTTCTGCAACCAGGCCTGGCTTATCGCGACCGGCTTGCCGGCGGCTGCGGCCATACTGGCGACGGTCAGCGAGTTACCGATGAAATTGTTCTGCTGTACCGTGTTGACCGGAATCACATGGATATCGATGTAGTCCAGGGGTAGGGCAATGTAGGCGTTGGTGTAGGCCAGCAGGCTGGAGGACCCGGAAGGCGACATCCAAGTGCCAAAGCCGGCGCCCAGCTTGGGGACGTTGGGCAAGTTCAGCGCTTGGACGGCCGCGATCTCTCCCGCGATCATTTGCGCGGCGTCCGCCGGGATGTTCAAGTTTTGCTGGCCTGTCTGCCCGGCTTCCGTATCGGGTTCGTTTGCGATGACAATATAATCGGGCTGCATCGTCTGTGCGATCGTGGCGGCCATTTGGGCGCGCGCCGCCATGTATTGCGGCCAGGTGAGCGTGCCGTAGAACGTGTTCATGTTGCTCCAACCGGCCGCTATGTCGTTGGAAAACAGGGTCTCGTTGTCCACAATGAGTGTGAGACCGGCGGCCCTGACAGCCTGGGCCACCTGCGAATAGAAGTTCAAGTACGGCTGGAGGGCGGTCGCGCTGCCATAAAAAGGCTCATACAAAACGGGAAACAGGACCGGCACCGACACGGCCTGGATACCCAAAGCTTTCAACTCCTGCAATTGGGCCAGAACATTCGGCAAGTAGTTGGAACCGGATATCGCCGGACCCGTGTTGCTATTGGCCCACTGCAGAGTTGCTGCGTACGCCGTGGGACCGCCCGCTATGGGCGTCCAGGCAGGAGGGGTCGCCAGTTGGGTGTTAAACGCCTGCAGATCGCCGGACAGTTCGCTATAGATGGAGGTGCAGTAGCCTGCGGGTACGGATGCCGGCGCCAGCGGCGCCGGCACGTCTGCCTTGCAGGGCGCATAAACGAGCACCGTCAAGGCCGCCAAAATACTGAAAGCGCGCCGTTTGGGCCTTGTCACTTGGCTTTCTCCGATGGACACAGGCGTGGGTCTCGCGACGCGAGCGCGCCGGGCGAAGTGGCATCGGCTCCCCTGATACAAAGGCGCGAATAGACAGAAACCGGACTTCCTCGATACGGCTTTACGGGATAATGAGATCATAAACTCCTTTTCTATGTTGCTCGTCGCGTGGCGCGCGAGCACCCTCGAACTGTTTTGATTTCAGGCGGCACACGTACATCCAAGTCAGGCCGACCGGATGGTTGATCATTCACTCAGGAATTTGCCATCCGATGTGCTCATCGGCTGGAAATGGGCAATCACATACAATAGGAGTGAATTATCTGATGACGTTGCCAGCGTGTCGATTCCTTTGCTACGGGCATTCCAGGCTTCGACCGGCATATCCCTTGAAAAAGGTGGTGCCAGCCGACGAGCGTCAGTCAGCCGGTTGGGTGAGGAACCTCCGCAACTTGCGACAGGTGCAAACGAAAGATCTCTGCCGATGCGGATCGCGGCCGTAACGGTCGAGGCCGACAGGCGGCGACCCAAGAAGGGCCGGATCGCATCTGCGGACGGCTGCTCTTTCGGATTCGCGAAATCCCTCCGGACAACGACACGCGAATGAACCAACGATCTGCTGTGGAGATACTGCCGGAAAGGCCAGATCAAGATGTCGCGGTCGCGGCCTTATAGGAAGAACGACAACGCCTGGGTGGAACAGCGGCACTGGACGCATGTGCGCAAAGCGCAGGCAGGTATCTCTGCGCTTTCCCTCCTTTTCATCCGTGCCCGCGACCCCCCGGCCGCCCCACGCTATACTATTATTTCAATCGACCCTTGAACGGCGCACTTCATGGCTGAAATGAGTGTCATCTGGCTGCGCGTAGCCGCGGCCCTGTACTCGCTCGGCCTGCTGCACGCCATCCTCACGCTGGTCCGCAAACGCGAGCACCTCTTCCGGGTTTCCCTCACCGCGCTTTCGATCGGCGCCGTGCTGCACTGCGTCTCCATCGTGGAAGAGGGGCTGCTCATGAATCACTGCCCCATCGCCAACTTCTACGAGACGCTCTCGATGTGCGCCTTCCTCATCACCACGCTGTTCCTGTTCGTCTATTGGCGCTACAAAACCGAAAGCCTCAGCGTGTTTATCTTTCCCCTGATCTTCGTCATGACGCTGGTGGCCACGCTGGGCAACCCGGTGGACGCCTGGACCAGCCCGGTAATCCGTAACGCCTGGCTGGACGTGCACATCGCGCTGGTCTTGCTGGGCTTCGCGGCCCTGGCGTTCACCGCGGGAGCCTCGCTGCTGTATCTGTTCCAGGAGCGCGAGCTCAAGCGGAAGAAGCCGCGCAAGCTCTATTACCGCCTGCCGCCGCTGGGCACGCTGGATGAGTTGATCTCCCGGTCCATGGCGCTGGGCTTCGTGCTGATGACGCTGGCGGTGATCGCCGCCACCACGTGGGCGTTCATCGAACACAAGAGGCAATGGATCAGCCAGCCGGCCATCGCCATATCGTTCATCACCTGGGGCTGCTACCTGGCCATGGTGTTTCTGCGCATCACGGCCGGATGGCGGGGCCGCAAGGCCGCCATCATGGTGATCGTGGTGGTGGGGTTGTCGGCGGTCACCTGGGTGGCGCATGCGCGGCTGGGAAGCTGGCTGCTGAAGCCATGAAACTGCTGGTCACAGGCGTCAGCCATAAGACCGCGCCCGTCGAGATACGGGAATGCCTGGCCTTCCCGGAGCCGGCCCTGCCGGAGGCCTTGCAGTCTCTGAAGTCGCGCGCGGGCGTCTCGGAAGCCTGCATCCTGTCGACCTGCAACCGCGTCGAGATCACCGTCACCACGGACGATCCGGTGGACCCGCAGGCGCTGGTGGACGAATTTCTGCGGGAATCGCGCATGGTGGCGCCCGCCTCGATCGAGCCGTACCTTTACCGGCATGAAGGCCAGAACGCCATCCACCACTTATTCCGGGTGGCATCCAGCCTGGATTCGATGGTGGTGGGCGAACCGCAGATCCTGGGGCAGCTCAAGACCGCCTACGGGATCGCGAAGACGCAGGGCGCGCTCTGCGGATGGCTGGAGGGCCTGCTGGAGCGCGCCTTCAGCGTGGCCAAGCGGGTGCGCTCGGAAACCGGCATCGGGCAGATGGCGGTGTCGGTCAGCTATGCGGCGGTGGAGCTGGCGCGCAAGATTTTCGGCTCGCTGAACAACCGCACGGTCATGATTGCGGGCGCGGGTAAGATGTCGGAGTTGGCCGCCCGGCACCTGCGGCGCTCCGGCGCGGCGCACGTCTTCGTCACCAATCGCACACACGAGCGCGCGATCGAAATGGCGAGGCTGTTCCAGGGCACGCCCGTCGAGTACACGCGCTTCGTGGCTATGCTCCCGGAGGTGGACATCCTGATCGCCTCCAGCGGCGCGCCGCACTACATCCTGCACAAGGACGAGATGCAGCGGGTCATCAGCGCGCGGCGCAACAAGCCCATGTTCCTGATCGATATCGCGGTGCCGCGGAACATCGAGCCGTCGGTCAACGATTTGGACAACGTCTTCCTCTACGACATCGACGATCTGCAGGAGGTGGTCAACGCCAACCTGCGCGAGCGCCTCAAGGAGGCCGAGCGCGCCGAGGAGATCGTGAAGCAGGAGGTGGAGCGCATGATGGCCCGCCTCAAGGTGCAGGAAATCACGCCCACGATCATCAGCCTGCAGGAGGAACTGGAGCGCATACGGCAGGCGGAAATCGACAAAGTGCGGCGCAAGTTTGGTCCGGTGACGCGCGAGCAGGAAGAGGCCTGGGAGATGCTGACGCGCGGCATCATCAACAAAGTGGCGCACGGGCCGATCTCGGAGCTGCGGCTGCAGGCGGGGCGGCCGGACGGCGCGCACGTGATCGCCGCCATTCGCAAGGCATTTCACCTTACCGAGCCGCGACA
>OBLT010001545.1_pt1 | contig 14647 bp, 18 predicted proteins | sample 1518721 | NCBI WGS metagenome assembly OBLT01 (sample SAMEA3539307, study PRJEB22396) | soil metagenome | biome: tundra; feature: field; material: soil | place: USA | collected 2010-05 | depth 0.15 m | reverse complement strand
CAGATCCTCCCGGATGCGCTGCTCCAGTCGCCGCGCACTCGTCATCCCCAGCGCAACTCCAGAATTGTCCGCCGGTGCATAATCCCTGGGTCGAGGATTTTTCTAAGCAGCCGGACTTTATCCTCCTGAAGTTGATCCTTAAGTTTTTCGGATGCGGATACGAGACACTCAGTCGGCTCCTGATAACGATGCGTCGTGTTCGATATAACTGCTTTCCTGATGCCAAGTACCTTCACTCATTTGATCGTGTTCGCATCAAACAATCTCGCAAAGCACGCAAGCGCAAGCGCCCACGCAGTAAAAGTCATGACCCGTTTAGTAGAAACGCACTCCAGCGAGGGCTGCACAGATTCTTTTATGAAGACCACGACCCCGCCATGAAAACCATGTTGGAAGAAACTGTGCGGCGCTATTTTTCGGATGAATGGGCCGAGCATCGGCGACGTGGTGAAACCCTCCCGAGACTGCTTGGTCAGATCTGGGAAAAAATGCGTGGCCCGTTCTGGGACGCAATGCCCCATTAGAGTCCGAGCTGTTCCCCAGCATGACGGGGAAGACAGATTCACGCTGAAAAATCCATCGGCTGTCTCAGACACACTCCCTCACCTCTTTTAGTCTTTTTCCATGGCGAAACTGAAATTAAGCACCTTGCACGCCGATGTGCACGAACCCGGAATGCCAGACGTTGTGGAGATGCGCGACCAACCACCAAGACTCGACACCTATCCGCTCTTAGAAGGCTTACTGAGGGCGAAGGGTCTTTCGCTAAAAGGCACCTACAGCTATCGGGATGCCGCTGACATCTTTGATTGTTCGGTGCGGGCCCTTCAGGAACGGATTAAAAACGGGGAACTAAGGAAGCGGAATTTGCCCGGTCGCGCGAAATTTCTAGCGAAAGCACTCTTGTCCAAATTAGGTTTTGAGCGGCGGGGGTAGAACTCTGCTACGGTTTGCGTTGCGAGACGTCGCCAGCAGGGGAAACGAAGATCGAACAGAATAGCAAGCCGGGATCGTCATGGGGATGTGGGACGGGGGCGCGGCTCTTAATGTAACCAGCCAGTATCCGGGACACACGAGTCTCGCAAGAACGGCAGCTTAGCTGAATGTCGTTGAGGGCATGGCGAGTTCGGTTGCGGCACAGATCATCGGTGGGCTGCGAAACATGCGGGCTGAAAAGCCGCAGAATCCGCGCGATGGTCTTGGGACAGTGCAGCAGCGGGCTCCTTCGCCCGGTTAAATTATTGCCAATAACCTGGCTGCACTACTACGATGAAATCGCGCTCGCATCTTTAGAGGTGATTGTCGTTCTCTCTACTCTCTCTTGCGAGGCAGGAGGTTGGCCCATGGGAAGCTGCCGCCCGCGAGATTGGCATCTGCACGCGGTAACGACATCCATTACAGAGGCGCGAAGGAAGGGTCGGCTCGATCTTGGGGATGTGTTGAACGCTTTGTGCAGAGTTCGAACCGGTAGCTATGATTACCCGAACGAAGACCATGCACGACAACTGGCGGAGGGTCTGCGCAATGTGCTGACGGTCGAAGAGTTACGCGGACTATGCAGCGAAGCGGAGAGGCAGCTGACTGGCGAGGTTCGGAGTACAGTTTGGAGGTTGGAAGAAGCAGTTAAGAGGAGCACTGAGTCCCTGCAGCAACAAGGCCAACCTATTCCGCGCTTTGCAGAGATGTCTCTCAAGAACGATGATTGTCAGTCGAGTCCTCTGGTTGCTATGGCCGTCATCCTCCAAGCTCTAGCGTGGGTCATCCGGCCACCTGCCGAACGCCCGCCAGCAATCATCGCATAGCTGCGAACAGACCGAGCAAACCGCCGGTGTACTCCTCAGAAAATTCATCCCATTCGACGATCTTGACCTTCGCCAGGGAACAATCCCTCGTTTCCTTAGCACCATTGTGGGTGTCTTTCCGGACCAAGTGCTCGACCTACTCTTGACTCGGGTACAAATCGAAGAGCGGGGGCGCGCAGCCGGAGGCTGGAAATACAAGGCCCTCGGGATGGATTTTAACGCCATCTCTTTCATGAGCGTACCCGCCGAGAGAAAACGGGCAATGGTTAACCGCTGCATTCTGGCCCTCATGCCGCTCAAATTCTCTGACGACTCTCTCGCCAAGATCTTTTGGAGTATCGACCCGGTTGGAGCCGAGTGCTTTCGTGCAATTGCCGAATCACTAGAGAACGCAGATTCGTTCCAAGCAACAAGGATCGAGCATCTGTTGAAGCACTCACCAAGAGGACCAATCTACGCCTACGGCGAGCTTCGAAAAATTGGAGCCGAGTTGCAGCCAGACTCACAAGCCGCCGCGATCATCCAAGGCTGGTGTGAACTCGCTGACCAACAGCGCCAACTGAACGAAGACCAGGCCCCCTAGGTTCTGTAGGCGGGTAACCCCGGTCCGGGTGAGCACGATCCGGGGCCGCCGCGGGTTCCGTGGGAGGATGTCTCCTGTGAAGCGGCAGAGCACCGGGCACGGATTAGTCCCCTGAAACGCCCAGCCTTTAGGGAATGTCAGCTTCCTCGAAGAGGATTTCTGGCCCGGAATAGTTTCCGGATTGCCCGATCCAGGCACAATCTCTGGAATAGCAACTTCCCTGGGATCGGCGAATGTAGTGATCGCAATCCGCGCGGGACCCGGAGAGTTCCACAAGATGGTCAAATTCGATATATTTCAGGGGTAGAGCTGCAAGCCAGCGTTGTAATCGCAGCCCTGAGGATCATGTCACGGTTCGACGCCCATCGCCGGAACTTCCTGAGAGTTGCGGGAGCAGCCGCGGGCGCTACTCTGCTATCACCATCGGGCCTCTTGAGTCAGTCGGCGACGGCTGGCGACAACGGAGCTGCTTCGCAAAGCGAGGGCCCAGCCGAGTACACTCTAACGATCGCCACCAAACCCATCGAACTGGCTCCGAATCGCATTATCTCGGTCACCACCTATAACGGGCAGTTCCCAGGGCCGCTACTTCGCCTTAAAGAAGGTGAGCGAGTCACGGTCGATATTCGTAATGAGACGGATACGCCCGAGCAACTGCACTGGCACGGACAGTTCATTGCGCCCGATGTCGATGGAGCGGCCGAAGAGGGCACACCTTTCATCCCGCCGCACGGCAGCCGCAGAATCTCCTTTGTGCCGGGGCCGTCGGGTTTTCGCTTCTATCACACCCACGTCCGCGCTGGAGCGAACTTGGCTGCAGGCCAGTACAGCGGCCTCGTCGGACCGGTTTACATTGAACCCAAGCAGCACCCCGGCAACTACGACCGCGAAGTCTTCCTCACGCTAAAAGAGTTTCAGCCCACGTTGAGTCGTGGCGGTGATATGGCGATGGACTTCCTCGCGCCAGCACAGACGGTCTCCACGCTCAAGGATCCCGGCGAGAGGAAGATGAAAGCCTCGCTCGCCAAGGGCATGCCGCACGGATACGAAGTCGGCTACGATTCCTTCACCATCAATGGGCGAATGCTGGGTCATGGCGAGCCGGTACGCGTCAAGCAGGGCGAGCGTGTCCTATTTCACATACTGAATGGCAGCGCCACTGAGATTCGCAGCCTCGCGCTCCCGGGCCACAGCTTCAGCGTGATTGCGATGGATGGCAATCCGCTGCCGAAACCGGTTCGTGTGCCTGGTCTTTGGCTTGGAACCGCGGAGCGGATTTCCGCGATCATTGAGATGAACCACCCTGGTGTTTGGATCATGGGCGACCTCGCAGACGATGACCGTCACCACGGCATGGGCATTGTGGTCGAGTACGGGGGTTCTAAAGGCAAGCCGCAGTGGCTTCCACCGAAGTCCTTTAAGTGGAATTACGCCTACTTTGGCAATCCTGGCATCTCGTCCGCCCAGCCGGACGAGGTGTTGGACATGATCTTCGAAAAGCAGAACGCCGCGCTCGACGGATTCAATCAGTGGACCATCAACGGCGTGGCGTATCCCAGGGAGCAGATGATGGCGACGCCTTCCTTCCATTTGCACGAGGGCAAGCGCTACCGCATTCGCATGCGCAATGCGAGTGATGACATCCACCCGATTCATCTGCATCGGCACAGCTTTGAACTGGCGCGGATCGCTGGACAGCCAACCTCAGGCGTGGTCAAAGATGTTGTGATGGTGGGTGGATACCAGGAAGCCGAGATAGATTTCGTTGCGAACAATCCCGGCCTCACTCTGTTTCACTGCCACCAGCAACTGCATATGGACTTCGGCTTTATGACCTTATTCGCTTATATTTAGCGGCGGGCATTCGCATTGGGAGGGCGCCTAACGGATGGAACAGATATCTCCGCACCGAATCGGATGGGGCCTGCTCCTGCTTCGATTCCTAGTCGGCTGGGTCTTCCTCTCCGAAGGCATCCAGAAGTTCCTTTTCCCTGCTGCGCTTGGTGCAGGTCGCTTTGAGAAGATCGGTATTCCCGCTCCGCAGTTCATGGGGCCGTTCGTGGGCGCTACAGAAATCGTGTGCGGCACCTTCTTAATCCTTGGCCTCTTCACGATCTTCGCCGTCTGGCCTTTGCTTACCGTTATTCTGGTTGCGATCACGACAACCAAGGCTCCATTGCTGCTCAAGCAGGGTTTTTGGGCAGCGATGCATGAGGGACGAACGGACTTTTGCATGATTGTGGGGCTCCTTGCGATTGCCCTTCTCGGGGCCGGCCCCTTCTCCCTAGATAGGCGGCGGCATGGGGAGTGAAGTTGCCAGCCCGCAACGAGCGCGGGCCTTATCCTCCTGAAGTGGAGTACCAGAGCCGAAGAGCCGCGAAACATGGCGACGGAGTGCCCGGCGTGACGGTCATGGTTTCCGGGGCCCCGACATATTGCCAGTGGCATGTGGGTCGGCCGCGTGCCCGTACGCCTCAGTGTGGTTCATATACCCTCCGTGGGAGCGTACATCCGACGAGCCGGGCGAGAGTGAGCACTCTTGCTCAGAAGAACGGCACCGCCATTGCTAAGGTGTGTAGGGAACACGAAGGAGAGATCAAATGAATAGCACAACAGCAGTGAAAGATCCTGTCTGCGGCATGGACATAGAAACGGCTACCGCCGCTGGACGAACCGAGCACAAAGGGCAGACGTATTACTTCTGCGGCTCCAAGTGCAAAGCCAAGTTCGATCTTAATCCAGAGCAATACTTGGGCAAGTCTGCGGGAACGCCGAAGAGCGGCCATGGCTGCTGCGGCTAAATCCCAAAGATGAGTCAGGCTTTGTGCGACAGTGCGGATGCGCCTGAAAGGAAACCTGTGCTGGTCAAATCATCCGCTGACAAAACGGCAACTGCCATCTCTTCATTATGCTGCAATAATCCCACCAATTCTTCTAAACTCCAAAGGTGGTCCGAAATTCAAAACAGCCCACTATCGAAAAACGAGAAGTGGCGCCAAAGGAGATTCCCCTATGAAAGACAAACCCCTTGCGAACGTGCGCGTTGCCATCTTGGCGACAAACGATTTCGAGCAATCCGAAATGACCGAGCCACGTCAAGCACTGAAGGAGGCCGGTGCCCAAACGACTTTGATCGCCCCGGAATCAGGAAAACTTCAGGCGATGAAGCACGATATGAAAGCGGATTACTTCGACGTCGACCTAGTGCTTGAAAGAGCAAACCCTGCTGATTTTGACGCAGTCATGCTTCCCGGTGGCGCATTGAATGCTGATGCTCTGCGGGTGGACCAAAAGGCACGAGAGTTCATTCGCCGAATCGACGAAGCAGGGAAACCCATCGCGGTGATCTGTCACGGATCGTGGCTTCTGGTCTCGGCGGGACTGACGAAGGGGCGGACATTAACCAGCTATCACACCATCCAGGATGACATTCGCAATTCCGGCGGCCAATGGGTAGACCGTGAAGTGGTCCGAGACCGCAACTGGATCAGCAGTCGGCAGCCTTCTGATCTGCCCGCCTTCAACCGGGAGATGATTGCGCTTTTCAGCGGGGAAAAAGCAGCCGCGCACTAAAAAGCAAGTGCTGCCTTAAGAGGTTGCGGTCATGAAGAGCAGGCAGGCTCTTGCGGTAGCTCGATGTCGGCGAAGGGAGACAGTTCAATGCCTTTACTCAGAATCGATGTGATCGAGGGCCGCAGCGCAGCAGAGTTGAAGGAATTGCTGGATGCAATCCACTGCGCGATGCTTGCCGCTTTCAAAGTACCTGAACGGGACCGCTATCAGATTGTGCACGAGCACCCAGCGTCAGAAATGAGATTTGAGGACACCGGATTGGGCATACCGCGAACCGAACGGATCGTCATGGTGCAAGTGACGACACGGCCACGAAGCCGGCTTGAAAAGCAGAATTTCTATGAGTTGCTGTGCCAGGAACTACTTCGGCGCTGTGGGGTGAAGGCGTCGGACGTCGTTATTTCGATTACGCAGAATGCTGATGAAGACTGGTCTTTCGGCTACGGCCGAGCCCAGTTCATTACCGGAGAACTTTGACCCTGAAGACGGCCTGCCCCGACGATTACCGTGACTACACGGTTGCAGTGCCGAACTGTGCGAAGGCAACGAGCAAACAGATGGATCATTGTGACGTTAATCGATCTAATGGAGGACGGATATGAAGGTCGGAATCATTGGAGCAGGCGCGGTTGGCTCCGCGTGCCTTTTGTCGATGGTTATGCGTGGAAGTGCGCGTGAGGTCGTGCTGGTCAACCGGGACCGCAAGCGGGCCCAGGGGGTCGTGACGGACGTGCAATACGGCGCGGTCCTGTCGCCGCCGATTGCGGTGCGCGACGGCGATTATTCCGATCTCACCGGCTCGTCGGTGGTGATGATCACTGCCGGAGTCAACGAGAAAGGTGGAGGCGCAACCGATCGCAGCGATCCTGTCGGAAGGCTTCGCTTGCTCGATGCGAATGCTGCAATCTTTCAGGACATCGTCCCGCAGATCCACCAGTTCGCTCCCGATGCGCTGATTCTGGTCGTAACCGATCCACCGGACGCGCTGGCTGACGTAGTGCGTATGTTGGGACACGAGCGCGTGCTGAGCACCGGCACGTCTCTCGACACGTTACGGTTCCGATTTCATCTGGGGAAACGTCTTAACGTCAGTGCGTCGGATGTGGAGGCAGTGGTCTTAGGTGAACACGGCACTTCATCAGTTTTCCTGTGGTCATCAGCGCGAGTGGGTGGCAAGAAGGTGTTGGACCTCCTTGGGGAGAGCCAAACGGCACAAACGGTGCGTGAGGAACTCGAACGTGAGGTGCGTTACGCGAACATCACGGTCATTGAAGGTATTGGGGCCAGCCAGTATGGCATAGGAATGGTCTCCGCGCGACTCACTGAGATGGTATTGCGCGATGAGAGGGCGGTAATTCCTATCGGCTGTTACAACCCAACATTCGGAGTTACGCTTTCCTTGCCAAGTGTCGTTGGCCGGGAAGGCGTGCATCGCCTGATCGAGCCCGAGATGTCCGCCGCGGAACAACAGGGTTTGCAGAGTAGTGCCGAGGCGATCAAGGCGGCGCTATCTCGCCTCAGTCTCAAGGAATCCCGGCGGAGAACCGCCTGAGACCTTTCTGGAACACAAATGCCAAGAAAAAACGCCCCACCCCCGATCGGGGCAGGGCTGTTCGCCTGAGAACGCGACAATTGGAGCGCCCAGAGGGAACTACATGCCACTCTGCTCAAAGATTAACGCTTCTTTGCTACGACCGAAGTCGATCTCTGTAAGCGTTTTGGTGTTGGCGCTGGTTGTGTCAGTCACGATGTCGTCTTGAGTCACTTGGGCGTCATTCGTCTTCAGTGTTCCAGGTACCGTGGCAACAGTCTTTCCATCGCGCATGAAATTTAGTACTCTTCTGGAAGCAGGAACGTCGTCGCGCTGCAGTAGGCTTCGGTTATCACCCAGGAGAGGATTTGCCAGCCCGTTCTGCAGGCCGAGATTCGTAACGCAGAGGCCGTTTAAGGTTACGAGAGGCAATACCGCAGGACTGTTTAAGGTGCGCAATCCCTACAGCATCCCGAAGCGTCGGGGAACTTCTCCCCACTAAACGAGCATCGTGGTCACGAACTGCGCCGAGCGGGTCGCTGCCGAGACATTCACGCTGTTGTTGAACGCGGAGATCGCGGGACGGTTCCTCGATGCCGAACTGGACCCATAGCTTAGCTCCTAGCTCTTGTCGGTCTGGCCCTTGCAGGGCTCTGCACGGGAAGCAGCAGCGCCCAAATCGCGCGCACTGAAGTGCATCCGATTCAGACGATGACTCTGACCGATGAGCAGTTCTTAACCGGCACTAAAGAAGGCAAGCCAACGACCGTCGCCGGAGTGTTGCGCATCCCACGACCGGGAACAGACCGGCTGCCAGCCGTCATTCTCGTGCATGGCTCGGCGGGCATCGGCGGCAATGTCGATTATTGGCAGCAGCAATTGAATGGCATCGGCGTCGCAACATTCATCATCGATGATTTTGCCGGACGCGATTGAGAACACGAATGCCGATCAAACAAAACTTGGCCGCCTGTCAGCCATCATCGACGTCTACCGGGCGCTGGCCCTACTCGCCGCGCGCCCTCGTATCGACCCCAGCCGATGCAGAACGCTGGCGAGAGATTAGCGTCTCGACCGAGGTGAACGCTCCGGGATCCTTGCCTGCTTTGCGATTCTGAGCGGATCCACGCTCCGAGCTGACTGGAGGAACGAAGTCGCACTTGATCCTTCTGGCGGACCGTATGAGGACTTTGCCTGAGAGACCGTTCAACCGTAGCAGATGGCGCAGAAATAAGTAATTTGTCAAATACTTCCAATCAAGGAGAAGCACGATGAGCAGCAGATCAGATACCACGAGCCGGTCCGGATCCTCCATTCCACCTGATGATCCCAGACGGAATCTCATCGTTACTCGATCAGATGATCAGAACTTGCCTCACATCGGGTTGGTTGGGGACACGTACACCATTTTCTTGACGGGGAAGGACACAGCGAGACGCTTCTGCCTTATCGACATGCATATCCCACCGGGTGGAAGGCCACCTCCTCACCGGCACGACTTTGAGGAGTCCTTCATCATTCTCGAAGGCGAGATCGAGGCTACCTTTCGAGGAGTAAAGGCGGTTGGAGGTGCGGGCGAGACCGTTCATATTCCTGCCAACGCGCCTCACCAGTTTCAGAACAAGAGCGACCGATCGGCACGGCTGCTGTGCATCTGCTCTCCTGCCGGGCAGGAAGAGTTCTTTGCCCAGGTGGGCGTACCAGTTGCAACCCGGACGACCGCGCCGCCAAAACTCGATGAGACCGCTCAGGCGGAGTTCAAAGCAAAAGCTGAAGCACTCGCCCCGAAGTATAAGACAGAGCTGCTGCAACGCGCCTGAGACACACCAGACGAACTGAGGGAGTTTTGAGCGAGAGTTCTGGTGTTTGAAACCAGCTTAATGCGATCAACTCCCGGGTAGTCGGCAACTCTTACGTTGCCGGGATTATGGAGGGGTTGCCCGTCAATTGCCCGAAACTGTGTAACCAAGTCCTTCGGCGAATCTCCGGCAAGCAGACCAAGCGGCCAACCGGCACAAAGTTACCGCTTCCGATTGGTTTCGATCCACGCTGAGAATGACTGCACAAACTTGCCCAAGAAGTCGTGCGTGCTCTCGTTGGTCATCTTTCCCTCGGCGTCGAAGAGATTGGCCGCTCCGCCGATGTACGCTTCCGGCTGTTGCATCGCCGGCACGTTCAAGAACACGAGAGACTGGCGCAGGTGGTGATTCGCCCCGAATCCGCCGAGCGCTCCGGGCGAGACGCTGATCACCGCGCCCGGTTTGCCGTCCCACGCGCTCTTCCCGTAAGGACGTGAGGCGACATCCAGCGCGTTCTTAAGGACGCCGGGCACGGAGCGGTTGTATTCGGGGGTGACGAACAGAACCGCATCGGCGCTCTTGATTTGCTGGCGAAAAGAGACCCACGCCGGGGGCGGGTTTTCCCCGTCGAGATCCTGGTTGTACAGGGGCAAGTGCCCGATCTCCGCGATCTCGAATTTCAGCGGCGCGGCATTTAGCGCGATCAGCGCGTGCGCGGTTTTGCGATTCAGCGAATCCTTGCGAAGACTTCCGACGAGCACAACCACATTTGCGGCAGGTATCATGGCGTCGCCTTTCTAGCAGTGAAATCGGGTCCGGTGAGAGTGGGACCATGATGCGTGACGCCGGTTCGCAATGTCAAGGGCCCGAACGAGGCCGAGAAACAGGAACGAGATTCCGGACGAGTGGTCGGCAACCCCCTTTTGGTTTGCGACTGTTGCGACGGCGACAACGGAAATTCATCACAATTCTCGCGTGATGATTCGCACATCCCACCTGCCCTTAAGTTGGTACCCTACGCGAACTGGCGCGGAGTTATCTGACCACGGTGAAAGATCTGATTCGGGTCATGAGTCGGCTGAAAGCGGTGTATCGCAGCTGGGCCATCCCCTGTGCGGGAAGGGACGTCTACCATGGCCGGCATCGAGCGGAGTGGTTGGGAAAGATTAAGGAGGTGGGGGTTCGGCGGAGAGCCGAGCAACTGTACTTGCACCTGGATATGCTGCAGCGGTTGCGCCAGCAAGCTCGGCGGGAGTTGTTGGCGGAAAGCCGAAAGCATGCCATTACCGCCAAGTTCCGGCAGATTCCGTGCGTGGGGCCGATTCGATCAGCGCTGTTGGTGGCGCTGCTTCAGACCCCGAATCGTTTTCGCACCAAGCGGCAACTCTGGGCATACAGCGGTCTGGCGGTTAGAGACTCGTACCAGCGCGGACCATCGCTATGTCGAAGGCTAATTACGACGCTCCAAGAAACAAATCTCCATTCGCGGACTGAACAAGGACCACAACCACGACCTAAAAGGTTTGTTCAAAGCTGCGGCCACGATGGCCAGTGTGCGTCCCGGACCGTTCCAGGACTTCTATCAGAGATCACTAGCCAAAGGTATCAATTCAAGCCGAGTTTTCCTGAGTTGGAACTGTACCAGCGCACGACGGCCAAGGTGAGCAATTTTGCTCAGATTCGTCACAGTCTTTCTGACTAAACGTTTTGGAAAAATACAGATTACCTTGTTCGGCAGAAGTTAGCCGGGAGGAAGAAGGATGACAGTCATGCGGAGATACTACAATCATAAGATCTGGTCCATAGCATTCCTACTGCTCATCTTCAGCCCAGGATGCTGCAATCCAGGCGCTAACCCAGGCCTAACCCCGCCTACAGTGGTTTCCGTTACCGCTCTTAGTGGTGCGGCCGGCGTCTGTCCCAGCACGGCAGTGACTGCCACCTTCAGCGTGGCCATGAATCCTGCCACGATCAATACCACAACCTTTACGTTGACCGGGCCGGGCACTACGCCCGTCGCCGGTGTAGTCACCTACAATGCGTCAAGCGACACTGCGACCTTTACGCCATCCAGGGCGCTCGCACTGAGCACCCTCTATACCGCCACGATTACGACCGGGGCCATAGACGAGTATGGCATTGCGCTCGCGAGTAACTTTGTATGGTCCTTCACCACCGGTGACGCACCATGTCTGCCAGGTCCGCCCACCGTGGTTTTCGTAACCCCCCCAACCGGAGCGGCCGGCGTCTGTCCTAACACGGTAGTGACCGCCACCTTCAGCGAGGCGATAAATCCTTCCACCATCAATACCACAACCTTCACGTTGACCGGTCCGGGTGAGACATCCTTGGCAGGAAGCGTCACCCACGACGCATCCAGCTATGCCGCGACCTTCACACCATCCAGCGCTCTTGCGTTGAACGCCCTCTATACCGCCACCATTACGACCGGAGCCCAGGACCCGTCTGGCAATGCGCTGGCCAGTAATTATGTGTGGACTTTCACAACCTCTGTCGCGGCGTGTACGGGGACAACGCCCCCCACAGTAATTTCCGTGACCCCTCTTGCTGGCGCGGTCGGCGTCTGTCCCAGCACGGCAGTGACCGCCGCCTTCAGCGTGGCGATGAATCCTGCGACGATCAATACCACAACCTTTACGTTGACCGGGCCGGGCACTACGCCCGTCGCCGGTGTAGTCACCTACAATGCGTCAAGCGACACTGCGACCTTTACGCCGTCCAGCGCTCTCGCAGTGAGTACCCTCTATACCGCCACGATTACGACCGGGGCCCTAGACGAGGATGGCATTGCGCTGGCGAGTAACTATGTATGGACCTTCACAACGGCTAGCGAACCATGTGGTCCGCCCACCGTGATCTCCGTGACCCCTCCTAACCTCGCCTTCGGTATATGTCCCAGCACGGCAGTGACCGCTACCTTCAGCGAAGCGATGAACCCTGCCACGATCACCACCACAACCTTTACGTTGACAGGGCCGGGCACTACGCCCGTGACAGGAGTAGTTACCTACGCTGCGTCAACCGCGACTTTCACACCATCAAGCCCTCTTGCACTGAGCACCCTCTATACCGCCACCATTACCACGGGGGCTCAGAACCTCAATGCCACTGCGCTGGCGAGTAACTATGTGTGGACCTTCACAACCGGTAGCACAACATGTGCTCCGCCCACCGTGATTTCCGTAGCCCCTCCTAATGGCTCCAGCGGTATATGTCCCAGCACCCTGGTCGTTGCCACCTTCAGCGAGGCGATGAATCCTGACACGATCAATACCACAACCTTTACTTTGGCCGCGTCGGGTACGCCCGTGGCAGGAACAGTTACCTATGTTGTGTCAAGCTATGTCGCAACCTTTACACCAACCAACCCTCTCGCACTAGACACCCTGTACACCGCCACCATTACCACTGGGGCCCAGGATCTCAATGGCGATCCACTAGCAAGTAATTATGTATGGACCTTCACCACATCTACCACGCCATGTCAAGCCACCGTACCGTTGGGAACGGCCTGCAGTTTCGGAATTCTGGGCGGCTCCACGGTCACTAGTACCACCACTCCGGGGACCAACGTTAGTGGGGATGTTGGCGTGTGGCCAGGGACTGCGATCACGGGATTTCCGCCGGGAACACTTTCGAATGGGGGCACGTTCCACGCGGGCGATGCGGTTGCCCAGACGGCCCAGGGTGACTTGACCACGGCGTATAACTTCGCTGCGGCAGCACCTGGAGGAGCCGTCCTCCCCGCCGATATAGGAGGGGAAACACTCGCTCCTGGCGTTTATAAGACGACGAGTGCCCAGCCCTCGCTGGGAATAACCGGGGACCTCACTCTCGCCGCCGGTACGAACGGTGCGAATGGCGTCTGGATCTTCCAGATCGTGTCCACCCTGGTGACGGCGGCCGGTAATAGCGATGTCATCCTGACCGGCGGCGCCCTGCCTGGGAACGTGTTCTGGCAGGTCGGCAGTTCGGCGACGCTTGGAACTACCACAACATTCCAAGGAATCATTATGGCTCAGGCGTCCGTCACGCTTGACACCGGCGCGACGCTGGATGGCAGCGCGCTGGCCCGGACGGGCGCGGTCACATTGGACGACAACAAAGTGAATGTACCACCCTGTCCATGAGTTAGTCGGTAGGAGGTATTCGGTAGTGAGATCAGCTTGGCGCTGGTCCACTACCGGGCGGGCTGGAGAAGCATGATTTCACGTTATTGAAGTTCGGAGGAATTGACATATGTCATCTCACTCTCATAACCCTTGTGGCCGCGTTGCAGTTATGCTGTTGGCAATCATTGCTGTCCTGTGCAGCGTGGGCACGCTCGCGGCAGCGCAGGATCAGCCTGCTCCCAAGTGGGAACTTTACGGCGGATACTCCGCTTTCTATGCAGGCTGCGATCTGCACGGCCTGCTTCCAGGAGGAGTGGTCCCGGTGTCCAGTTGCTTGAAATGGAGTCCGCGGGGCGTTGGCGCCAGCATCACCTACGACTTCAACCGCTGGTTCGGATTGACCGTCGACAGCAGTGGGCAGTGGGGTAGCGGCCAGACCGGGGTGGCTGCCCGAATTGACCGCGCCGAATTCTTCAACATCTCCGCTGGGCCTAAGATAACTTTTCGTACGCACTATTTTTCCCCGTTTCTCGAAGCTCTCGGGGGCGAGCATCGCCTAGGATCCGAAGTCTTCGGGCACAATGACGTAGCCGGGTTCATGGCTGGCGGCGGTCTCGATCTGAACTTGGGCAGACACTTCGCTGTGCGCCTGTTCAGAGCTGATTTCGTATACTCGAATCATCAGTTTGGCCCGTCGTCGATTGTTCCCGCCACTGATGTCAGAGGCGTAAGACTGCAAGCTGGCGTGGTATTTATGTTTGGCGGCGAGCAGCCCGGGCCGCCTGTTTCCGCAAGTTGCACCGTCAATCCCAGTGAAGTCATGGTGGGCGAGCCCGCGACGGCAACGGCTGCCGCCAGCGACTTCAATCTCAAGCACACGTTGAATTACACATGGAGCAGCACCGGTGGCCAAATTACCGGCAAGGATAGTACTGCGAGCATTAACACCAATGGCGTGGCGGGCGGCAGCTACACGGTTACGGCGCATATCTCCGATCCCAAGATGAGGAAGGGTGGCGAGGCAAGCTGCATGGCGACCTTCGCCGTGAAGGAACCGCCGAAGGATCCGCCGCAGATTTCCTGCTCGGCGAGTCCGTCAACGGTCCAGGCCGGCACTTCGTCCATCATCACCTGCGCCTGCACCAGTCCGGATAACGTTCCGGTAACGGTAGGTGGATGGACCTCGAGCGGCGGCAGTATTTCGGGCAGCGGAAACTCCGCCACCC
>OBLT010001544.1_pt1 | contig 14649 bp, 12 predicted proteins | sample 1518721 | NCBI WGS metagenome assembly OBLT01 (sample SAMEA3539307, study PRJEB22396) | soil metagenome | biome: tundra; feature: field; material: soil | place: USA | collected 2010-05 | depth 0.15 m | reverse complement strand
TCGGCGCGGCACTGGCGGAGGAACTAGCCGCGGGCGGCGCGCATCTCGTTCTGACTGCGCGACGCGCACGGCGACTTGCGGGACTCCGCCGAAAACTGCATATCGCGCATGGCGTCCGCATCGAGGTGCTGCCCGCTGACCTCGCCCTGCCCAATACGCCTGAAGAGATCTTCGCCTTCACTCAAGACCAGGGCATCGCAGTCGACCTGTTGGTCAACAATGCGGGCATCGGCTCCTACGGCGCGTTCCGCGCGAGTGACCGCGAACGCGAACTCGGGATCATTCAGCTGAACTGCTCGGCTCTGGTTCACCTCACCCACCTTTACCTGCCAGGCATGCTAGAGCGACGTTCGGGCGCCATCCTGATCGTGTCTTCCACTGCCGCATACCAGGGCGTGCCCTACATGGCCACCTACGCCGCAAGCAAGGGGTTCGGCCTGCTGTTCGCCGAGGCGCTGGCTCGGGAGGTGGAGGGCCACGGCGTCCGTGTTTGCGCGTTGTGTCCTGGCCCGACTGAGTCGGAGTTCCCCAGGGCAGCGGGCGTGCCGGATGACCTTTTGGTCGGCCTGGAACCGGCGGACCGCGTGGCGCGGGAAGGCTTGCGGGCGCTCGCGGCCGGAGAACACTCGGTCATCTCGGGATTCACGAACTGGCTCGGAGTGGAAGTGCAGCGCATGGTTCCCCGGCGGTTAGTCACGTCCGCGGCTGAGATGCTGCTCCGTCCCGCGAAGCGCCCTAAAATCGGGGGGACGCGTTCGTAACGCGATTCGCAGCATCACGGCGGGCGTCCGCGCTGGAGAATTCCCGGAGGTCAGTTTTTTCGACCGCGAACATCCCTCCATCGCGGAATCTACGGCAATTCGAGACCGCAGTTCGCGATCACGGAGTCGATGTCGCATCCCCCAGGCAACGAGCCAAAGGTGTGCCCCCAATCTCCATCCAGGCGGGAAGCGCAGAACGTATCCGCCACCGCCGGCGGGCTGAAACGGATTAACAGAGATGCCTCCAGCGCCAGCGCCAGCCGTTCAGCCGTGCGCCGCGCCCCACTCTCCGCAACATCGGCATGGACATCGGCCACGAACCTCTCGACGCGCGCGTCCTTGGCCATCCGAATCTCCGCCAGCACTCGTTCCAGCGTCTCCGGTTCCTTCACGATGGCTCGCAACACGTCCAGCGCCATCACATTGCCCGAACCTTCCCAGATCGAATTCAGGGGCGCCTCACGATACAGGCGCGGCATCATGCTGTGTTCCACGAAGCCATTGCCGCCCAGGCATTCCAGGGCTTCCGCCACCAGCGGCGCAGTTCGCTTCGACACCCAGAACTTACCGACCGCCACCGCCAGACGGGCGAACGCGTGGTCGCCTTCATCGAATGCCCGCGCCAGCCGCATCGCCAACATGGTCGCCGCATCCGATTCCAGGATCAGGTCCGCCAGCACGTTGCGCATCAGGGGTTGCCGGATCAGGGCGCGCCCGAAGGCGTGGCGATAGCACGAATGATGCGCGGCTTCCACCACTGCGCGCCGCATCAGGGCCGCCGACCCGATCACGCAGTCCAGCCGCGTATGGTGAACCATCTCCATGATGGTCGCCACGCCGCGCCCTTCTTCGCCAATCAGCCGCGCCCAAGCGCCGTGAAATTCAACCTCGCTCGATGCGTTGGACCGGTTCCCCAGCTTGGGCTTCAGGCGCTGCAGATGAAAGGCATTGCGCTTCCCATCCGGCGTCCAGCGCGGCAACAGGAAGCAGGAGAGCCCGCGCGGTGCCTGTGCCAGTACCAGGAACGCATCGCTCATGGGCGCCGAGCAAAACCACTTGTGGCCGTTCAGCACGTAGGCGCTGTCGAACGCCGGCTCGGCCCGGGTCACATTGGCGCGCACGTCCGAACCTCCCTGTTTCTCGGTCATCGCCATGCCGATCAGCGCGCCACGTTTTTCTGGAGCCGGACGAAACGCCGGATCGTAACTTGTGGAGATGATGAGTGGATTCCACTCGTCCGCGATCCCGTCGTTTTTACGCAGCACAGGCACGGCGGCATAAGTCATCGAGATGGGGCAAATGTGGCCCGCTTCGTTCTCCGATGCCAGCATCGCCAGCGCGGCCCGCGCCACGTGCGCCCCGGGGCGCGGACGCGCCCATGGTCCGCTGTGGATTCCATGTTCCACCGCCAGCCGCATCAGGTGGTGCCATGCCGGATGGAATTCGACCTCGTCGCGCCGGCGCCCATAGCGGTCGTGGGTCTGTAGCACCGGCGGATACTCATTCGCCAGCACGCCCCACTCGATCGCCTCGGCTGAACCGGCCTTGCGCCCGTACTCTTCGAGCTCCGCCCACGCCCAACCGGCACCTTCGCGCACCACGGCCTCCCGCAGAACGCGATCCGTGGCGAACATATTGTAGTCGGCAAGCGGCGGGGGTTGGTTCACAATCTGGTCATCCATCGTCCTGATCCTACACCGGTTGCCATTTGATTAAGAGAAGGCCATCGAGCGCAGCCGCTGCGGAGCGGAAAACCGCTCGCCATGCGCCTTTTCCAGACGCTCGCATTCCTGGATGAACCGGTCTTTTCCTACAGTCTCTATATACCCGATCGTCCCGCCCAGCGCGGGGCAGAAGCCCCACCCCAGTACCGAACCGACATCCGCGTCGCGGCGATCCCGAACCACCCCCTCCTCCATGCAGCGGATGGTTTCCAAAGCCTGGACGTAGCGGAAGCGGACCACTAGTCCCGCCGCCTCCGGCTGATTCGCGCACACCGGGAACCACTTCGTAAGCTCCGGCCACAAGCGCTTCTTCGCGCCTTCCGGATAGTCGTAGAACCCACGGCGCGTCTTCTTCCCGTGACGCCCTGCCTGATCGATCATGATGTGCAGCGCCGCGTCCGTTGCGTTCGGGCGATAACCGGCGCCCAGGTCGGCCCGGGCCTGTTCCCGCACATGCCACATCAGGTCGAGCGAGACCTCGTCCGCAAGAACCAGAGGGCCGACCGGCATCCCCGCCAGCCGTCCTGCGTTCTCGATGAGCGCCGGATCGACGCCTTCCAGCAGCATGCTCAGTCCCTCGTTCACGTACGTCGAGAACACCCGACTGGTGTAGAACCCGCGGCTGTCGTTCACCACGATGGGAGTCTTCCGGAGTCTTTTTGCCAAGTCCATGGCGCTCGCCAGGCACGCGTCCGATGTAGTCTTTCCCCGAATGATTTCCAGCAGCGGCATCCGGTCGACCGGCGAAAAGAAGTGCATCCCGATGAAATTCTCCGGCCGCGGCCATGCCTCGGCCAGTCCGGTAATCGGCAAGGTGGACGTGTTCGACGCGAACACGATTCCGTCTCCCGATACGGCCGCGGTTCTTCGGGTGACGTCCGCCTTGATGGCGCGGTCCTCAAATACGGCTTCGATCACCAGGTCGCATTCGCGCAGGTCGGCGTATGCGTCCGTGGCGTGGATCCGGGCCACGGCCTGATCCCGCTCTTCCGCGGTCAACTGCGCCCTGGCCACGCGTTTGTCGAAGATGCGCGTAGCAGCGGCCCTGCCACGTTCCGCTTGTTCGCGCGTAGTGTCCAGAAGCACGACCTCCAGCCCCGCATCCGCGCAGACATAAGCGATCCCCGAGCCCATCATCCCCGCGCCGAGGACGCCGATTTTCGAAAACTCTCGCGCCGGCACATTGGCGGGCCGCGCCGCCAGGCCTTCCAACTCTTGCCTGGATCGCGCCAGGCGCATCAGGTTGCGCGCCTCCGGCGTGCCCCGCACGTGGACGAAGTAACGCGCCTCGATCTTCAACCCCGTGTCGAGATCGACCTGGCAGCCTTCGAATACGCTCGACAGGGTCGCCACCGGCGCGGGATAGAGGCCCATCGTCCGTTCGCGCAGCATGGCGCTGGCCGGGCCAAAGATGTGGCTCGAACTCCCGCCCGGAATGCGGAAGCCCTTCGCGTCCCACGGCTGAGCCGTCTTCTGCGCGCCCCGGTCCAGGATCCAGTCGCGAGCGCTCTCCAGCAAATCGTCGGGAGCGGCCAGCGCGTCCACCAAGCCCGCTTCTTTGGCCTCGCGCGGCCCCAGCCTGCTGCCTTCCAACAGCAACGGCAACGCGCGCTGGATGCCGATCAGCCGCGGCAGCCGCTGCGTGCCGCCGAGCCCTGGCATCAGCCCCGCCTGTATGTCCAAGAGTCCGATCCGGGTGGTTGGGTCGTCCGCCGCGACGCGGTGGTGACAGGCGAGGCACATCTCATAGCCACCGCCCGTCGTAATTCCCCCGATCGCCGCCACGAATGGTTTGCCGTTGGTCTCGATCCTGCGCAGCAGGTCTCCCAAACCCCGGACGTCCGCCGGGTAGAGCGGCGTCGCCAAGCCGGCGCCCGCAACGATGATGACGCCACGCACCGCCGGATCGGCGATCGCCGCGCCGGCCTCCCCTGCGAACTCTTCCCAGGATGGCCCGCCCAGCGTCGCAATTCCTGCCTCGTCAACTCTGTATTGACTCATACACGCTCAATCAGGGTGGCGGTCCCCATTCCTCCGCCGACGCACAGGGTGGCAAGCCCCGTCTCGACATCCCGCCGTTCCATCTCGTCGAGCAGCGTCCCCATAAGGATCGCTCCCGTGGCGCCCAGCGGATGACCCATCGCAATCGCGCCGCCGTTGACGTTGACGCGATCGTGGCTCACGCCGGCCTCTTCCATGAAACACAGCACCACCGCCGCGAACGCTTCGTTCACCTCAAAAAGCTCCACGTCGCCCGCTTCCATACCCGCCTTTTTCAGCGCTTTCCGGGTCGCCGGCGCCGGCCCAGTCAGCATAATGCACGGTTCGCTCCCGATACTCGCGAACGAGCGGAATCGGGCGCGCGGCTGGAGCCCGAGCTTCTCGCCGGCCTCGCGGTTGCCGATCAGTACCGCGGCCGCCCCGTCCGCAATCCCCGACGAACTGCCGGCGTGATGCAGATGGCGGATGGCCTCGATTTCGGGGTATCGCTGGATCGCGGTCGAGTCGTAGCCGAACTTCTCGCCCATCTGCGCGAACGACGGCTCCAGCCGGGAGAGGTCTTCCATGGTTGTATTCGGCCGGACCAACTCATCGCGGTCCAGAATCGTATCCCCGTTCAGGTCCACCACCGGAACGATCGACTTCTGAAAATAGCCGCACCTCCAGGCGTTCACCGCCCGAAGTTGGCTCTCGAGCGCGTAGCAGTCCAGGTCGTTGCGGCTGTAGCCCCGCCGCGTCGCCAGCAGGTCGGCTGAAATTCCCTGCGGCACGATATGCGCAGGGAAAGCTACGCTCGGATCGGCGAACAGAGCTCCGCCGCTCGACCCGAAGGGCACGCGCGACATGCTCTCCACGCCGCCGCCGATTGCGAGGTCCGCCTCCCCCGAGATCACCTTCCCCGCAGCCACGTTGCACGCCTCGAGGCCCGACGCGCAGAACCGGCTCACCGTCACGCCCGCGACCGTTTCCGCGTATCCCGCCTGCAGCACCGCCGACCGCGCGATGTCGCATCCCTGTTCGCCCGTCGCCTCTACGCAGCCCAGCGCGACGTCGTCCACCAGTGCCGTATCCAGCCGGTTGCGCTGTTGAACGGCCCGAAGCACCGTGGATGCCAGCGACACCGGCGTGCACTGGTAGAGAGCGCCCGACGCCTTGCCTCTGCCTCGCGGCGTGCGCACCGCGTCGTAGATATACGCCTCCGTCATTTCAGCAACGACCTCCCGATGATCTCCTTCATGATCTCCGACGTCCCCGCCCAAATGCGGTGAACGCGCGCCGCCGCATACAGCCGCGCGATCGGATACTCCCACATGTAGCCGTACCCGCCGAAGAATTGCAGGCACTGGTCCGTGACGCGTCCCGCCACTTCGGCCGTCCACAGCTTGGACTCGGCCGCCATCTCCGCGTTGAGTTCCCCCGCGTTATGTTCCATCACGCAGCGGTCGATAAACGCCTGTCCGATGTCGATCTCCGTCTTCATTTCCGCTAGTTTGAACCGGGTATTCTGAAAGTCCGCTACCGGCTGCCCGAAGGCCTTGCGCTCCTTAACGTACGGCAACGTCAGGTTGAAGGCCGCGCGCGCCACCGCCAGCGAGCCGCAGGCGGCTGCCAGCCGCTCGTCTGCCAGCAACTGCATTATGGCGTGGAAGCCCCTTCGCGGATCGCCCAGCACGTTGGCACAGGGCACCTGCACATCGTGGAAGAACAGCTCGGCCGTATCCTGCGCGTGATACCCCAGCTTTTCGAGTTTGCGGCCACGCTCGAAGCCCGGCATTCCCGCCTCCACCACGAACAGCCCGATGGCGCGCGGGTTGGCGGTATCGCTCTTGGCGGCGACGATCACGATGTCCGCGTTGATGCCGTTGGAAACGAACGTCTTCGAGCCGTTGACCAGCCAGTGGTCGCCGCGCAGTTCCGCGCGCGTCTGAATGCCCGCGAGATCGCTCCCCGCAGCCGGCTCGGTCATGGCCACAGCCAGGATCGCCTCCCCCGCAACCGCGCGCGCCAGAAGCCGGCGCTTCTGCTCCTCCGTCCCCAGCCGGTCCAGGTACGGCGCTACCACTGACGAATGCAGGCCGAATGCCACTCCGGGGGTGTTTGCCAGTTCCTCCGCGACAATCTGGTCGTAGCGGAAGTCGCGGCACCCCGCACCGCCGTAGGCTTCATCCGCCCACGTGCAGAGGAACCCGTTGGCGCCAGCCTTCTTCCAGACATCTTTTGGGGTGATACCGGCCCGTTCCCAGGCATCGTAGTGCGGCGCGATTTCGTTCTTCACGAACTCGCGAAAGCTCTTGCGGAACATCTCGTGTTCCGCCTCAAAATGCCGGCGCTTCACCACACCTCCTTCGAACTTCACCCCACGATGCGGGCCGCCCGGAAACCATCGATCTCCTCGGCGGAATACCCCGCCGCCCCCAGGATCTCCTCCGTCCGCGTGCCAGCGCGCGAGCCGGGCGAGTCCCACTCGAAATCAAAATCGCTCATCTTCAACGGCGGCGCAAACTCCACTAACTTGCCGATTCCCGGACATTCCGTTTCTACCACCATCCCCCTCGCGCGCGCCTGCCCGCTGGCCGTGGCTTCCTCCAGCGTCAAAACCAGCGTCACGCAGCAATCCACGTCGCGCAGCACGCGGATCCAATGCTCCGCGTTCTGTCCGCCGAAAATGGTCTGCAACTCGTCGCGGACGCGCCGCGCCGCCTCTCCGTGCACGAGGTGCCTGGGTTTCAGGTCCGGCCGCTCCAGGACGTCGCACAGCCGCTCCCAGAACTTGGCCTCCAGCGCGCCCACCGCGAGATACCGGCCGTCCCCGGTGCGGTAATAGTTATAGCATGGCAGTCCGCCGGAGAGCATGTCCTCACCGCGCGGCGCGGTCCGGCCGGATGCGGTCATGGCGGACAACGCCAGCACCGAGTGCGCCATCAGGCTGTCCGTCATCGCGACATCGACGTAGCGTCCCATGCCGCGCGCCTGCGCGTCCACCAGTCCTGCCAGAATGCCCATCACGCTGGTGAGGCTTCCGCCCAGAAGGTCGCCGGCCTGGAGGTTGGGAATGGCGGGCGGTCCACCCGAAATACCGATCTGGTCGCCCACTCCGGCGCACGCCAGATAGTTGATGTCATGCCCGGCCCGCAGGCGGTCGGGTCCGTTCTGCCCATATCCGGAGATCGAGCAGTACACCACCCGGGGATTGATTTCGCGCACCTGCTGGTAGCCGATGCCCAGGCGATCCACCACCCCGGGCCGGAAACCTTCCACTACGACGTCCGCAACCTTCGCCAGACGCAGAAAAATGTCACGGCCCGCCGTTCGTGTGAGGTCGACCCGCACCATACGCTTGTTGCGGGTGAGCATCAGCCGGAGCAGGTCCCGCCGGTCCAGCCGTGTGCCGGGCACGTGTGCCGCGGGCACGGGTTCCTCGTCGACCATGGACTCGATGCGGATCACGTCCGCGCCGAGGTCTGCCAGGTGAAGCGTGGCCATAGGGCCCGGCAAGAGTCGTGACAGGTCGAGCACGCGTACGTGGGAGAGAGGTTTTGGACGTGACAGACTCATCTCGTCGCGACACACCATCATATAGATAAGTCTCCTACACTGTAGGCGAGCTTGGGGTGTTTCGTGTCGATCGATGAAACCTTTCCAACTGGTCTTCCGGCTTCGCTTGGGAGGCCTCACCGAAGGTGGCGCCTCATTCCTGTCGTGAAATCCCCTGGTATCGGGAATGCGCCGGCAATCAGACTGTATCTGCCACCTCGGACGCTACCTGGCCGGCGCACTCCCGATACAACGCATATGACTTACCACCAATGATCGTGACACTCTCGCTGCTGGCACCCGAGATCGCGAGCCGGAATTTGAAACGATATGCGGCCATATCGGAAGCCATGGCCCCGGAGCCGGCACGTAGTACCTTAGGGCGGAGTGATCTTCCAGAACGGGTCCACCCGTGAAGGGATTATGCTGATATTGAGACGCCCTGACGTGAAAAGCCCGGAACAAAATGAGCCGCCGGCCACCCCTGCCGAGGAGTTGCCTGGCCCGATGCGGCCGAGGCGGCCAGAGGATTTTGACGCCTTCTATGCCGGCACGCCCCCTTGGGATATCGGGCGGCCGCAGCCGGCCTTTCTGTCGCTGGCGGAAGCGGGCGCCATTCGAGGCCGGGTCCTGGACGTGGGTTGCGGGACCGGCGAGCACGCTCTCATGGCCGCCGGCATGGGACTGGAGGCGACTGGCATCGATTCGGCTCCGACCGCAATCGCTCTTGCCGAAGCCAAAGCTCGCGACCGCGGCTTGACCGCGCACTTCCTGGTCCATGACGCCCTTCAGTTGGTTTCTCTCGACAAGCAATTCGACAGTGTGCTCGATTGCGGCCTGTTCCACGTCCTCGAAGACGACGACCGCCGTTCGTTCGTCGAGAACCTCCGCGCGGTGATCAAGCCAGGCGGCCGCTACTTCATGCTGTGCTTCAGCGACCGTCAATCGGGGTCTTTCGGCCCCCGCCGGATAACCCGGGACGAAATTAGGGCCAGCTTCGACAAGGGATGGCAGGTAGACTCGATCGAGCCCGCCAGACTCGATATCAGGATGGGCCCTGACGGAATTCTGGCATGGCTGGCGTGCATCACGAGGACATGAGCGTCGCGTCACCCATGCGGTCCTTCAGCGGATCGACGCCACACCGACTTGCTGGCAGGTTTTGCGCGCGGTTTGTCAATCTCGGCGTGGCGCCCAGGCGGGCAGAGAGCTAACTGGTGATATCGGTAGCCGCACGGGTGCTAAGCGCTTCGAGAGTGAGGCGGAATTTGCCAGCTACGTCGTAGCACGGATGCTTCCGAGAGAGGCGCTGCATCCGAAAATCGCGGACAAGGTCTGGATGGCGTCTATGCGCGGGGAGTTCGACGTCGCCGCATTTCAAGGCATGAAGGCAGTCGAAGTGTCCGTGCGCGACGCGGCCGGACTCGGAAATGATCTAGTCGGAGTGTCGCTCATGCGCGAGGCGTTTTCCCGAGACAAGGGGCCGCTCTCGGACATGAGCGCCGAGCCTGGTGAAAGGGTTGCACGAATGGAATTGTTCGCCGGAGCGATCGGTTCTTACAAGAATCCGCACTCTCATCGTGACGTAGATTTGAACGATCCGGCTGAAGCGGCCGAGATCATCCTGCTTGCCAATCATTTACTGCGCATCGTGGATGCGCGCGCTAAAGCCAAGGCAACGGAGGTGTGAACTCCGAACGTAAACCAGAGTTCGACATCGAGTACGACGAGACCCTCGACGGCGCGATGCGCCTCGACGCGGCCAAATTCCCCTCCGTCTCCTGAGACGCGATCACGTTCATCGCCGGCTCCGGCAAAACCCACGACGTGGGGCTGCTCGATCGCGCGACGGTGTTCTCCGGCGCGGCGGCGCAGTCTCACGCCAACCCGCCGTCATCATTGATCCACAAGCTGACGGCCACGACGCCACACGCGCGCCGCCGGTGGCGCCCACGTGCGCGAACGTGGGCCAATTCTGGCGAGCCAACGGCAAGCAGCTAAACCTCGGTAGAACCACGCCGAGCTTATTTCTTCAGTTCGACCACCATCACCTCAAATGACTTGTCACCCACATTCTGGGGGAGATGGCTGCCGGCGGGTGCCCAGCTCGATGCCCCGGCCTTAGCCGGAAGTTCTTGTGATTTCCCATCGGGCGTGGTCATACGAGTCTTGCCGTCGGTGAGGTAGACCGCTACTGAGTCTGGGTGGTAGTGCATCACCGACTTCTCGCCGGGAGCATAAGAGATGCGTAGGACCCGTACTTTGTCATTCTCGAATTCCACCTTGTAGTGCTTGGGATCCACCTTCACCGGATCCGCTTTACTACCAGCAGCCGGTTGCGCGTGGGCCGCCACGCCATATGCGATGACTCCAGCCAGAATCACAGTTGCTGCAATCGTTAAGCTCCTCATTTACCCCTCCCTTTCAGTTGGAATCTCCATTTCGGACCTCCTGGGTAGACGGCCGTCCACTCGCATTTCCGTTTTGGAACCCAGGGTCCAATGATTGTACCCCTGATGGCCAGACTGCGCAAACTGAAGGTCCCTGTGTGTCGGAGCAAAGTAGAAATGTCCGCTTTACCAAAAAGTACTTGGCGCGGACAAGTCTTCGAATCGCGCCTGAACAGCCTTGCCAGTCCCCTCATCACAGTGCGCCCCTCGCATCGCGGCCGGGTGTCGTCAAGGCCGCGCGGTTCAATGCGCCGAAGGGTAGCCTTGACGGCTGGCCGCGATGCAACATCATGCATCCAGAGGGGAATGGCAAGCGCGACGCTGGTCTGCGAGTAGGACATTTCTACTTTGCAGAATAGGACATTCTCATTTTGCGGCGACAACTGAAGGTCCATGTGTGAAGGTCCATGTGTCCAGGCGAGCGGCACTCGCCCCATGGGGCCGCGAGTTTAGCAGTGCGACGCTGCCTTGTTGCCAGCGGCCGGATGACGCCGGTGGGAAAGAGCGGCAGATGGACGAGCCTTGACGCCCTCGCAGGCATGGGCGACTCACGTTTCCCGCCGGCCGACTACTGAATCGCCGCCAATTGAGGAACCACGACCGCCTGCTCCCGCCGCTCAGCGTCCTCCTTCCGCTTCCCATCCGCCGCCCGTTGGCGCACTGCGATCTCGTCGAGCGCCCGCCGCTTCGCTTCCATCCGCACATGGGAATAGCGCGAAGGCATTGCGCGCGAGACGTGCCCGGCGATGCTCATGATCACCTCGTCGCCAGCGCCCGACCCGGCGAGTTCCGTGATTAAGGTGTGGCCGTTATCAGCCACGCTCACGCTTTCAACTGCGAACGGGAGCCACTATACTTGCAATGGAGAAGTTGACGCCAATGCTCGATGAACTCGACGAGCCTATTTCTTACGTTTCCGGAACACCCGCATCAGGGGCGCATGCAGTCAGATTCAGTTTGCATTCTTCCGGTGAGATCATTCCCAGCACACGGTAAATGACCAGGCGTTCGACCCACCGCAGAGCATTGGGACGAGAAAGAAATTTCCTGGACGGTTAGCGAATGGAAGAATGACGGAATGAAGGGCCGAGCGATCAACACCATCCAGTGCGAAGGATGCCAAGAGCTTCACCATAGCCCGCGCCAAAATACTCGTCAACGTGCGCACGGCGGCGACACCCGACAGAACCAAATCCACACTGCGCAGGAAGGACGAATCGAGTGATAACCGCCGGCTGGATTCCTCGTCTCAATAATTGAGGGTTGGCAAGACGTCTAAACAGCGCCGGTTAGTGTAGACATGCCATACTGTTCTCGAGTGAGATCGCGGTTCGCAGCCCGGCTATTGGCGGCGCTTTTGTTCGCGATGACGGCATTCGGTGTCGCCGGCTCAAGCTCGGCGTCGATTTCGCAACCTGTCGTCTGGACCCGGCGACGGGCGCGGCACGCTCCGCATCGTCTGCCGGAACAGCGTGAATTCGCGCTCCCGGTGCGGCTGGTCCGCATCACGAATTCGCGGTCCGACCCGCGACCTGCCACGGTTTACCTTCTGCGTTGGGTCTTCCAACGCCCTCCGCCCACCGCGCTTCTCGTCCACGCATAAGTCCAAGCTGGTGTCTGGGAAATGAGGAGGGCCGTGCGCCAATTTCTACGTTCTTTACTTACCTCTCTCGATCGCGACGCGTCCGCCATCCAGCGGATCTCTGCCATGCGGTCGGAATTCGCCCGTTTGAGCGATGACCAACTCCGTGCCTTGAGTGCAGGAACGAGCGGCTTACTCGAATTCATGGCGGCCGCGGCGGTAGCAGCGTCGCGGATTTTGGGGCAGGACATGTACGATGTACAGCTTCGCGGTGCGTTAGCCCTTACCCGCGGCAGCATCGCGGAGATGCAGACGGGCGAAGGCAAGACGCTGGCCGCCGTTCCGGCGGTGGCTTGGCTGGCTCGGGAATTAAAGGGCGTGCACGTCATGACAGTCAACGATTATCTGGCCAGCCGCGACGCCTCCTGGATGGGGGACGTCTACCGTTTTCTGGGCCTCTCCACAGGCTACGTGCAGCAGGGCATGACGCCCGCCGAGCGCCGCGCTGCGTACGCCTGCGACATTACGTACGCTACCGCCAATGAGATCGGCTTCGACGTCCTGCGCGACCGGCTCGCGCTTCGCCTGGACGAGCAGGTGCACCGTCCCTTTTCCACGGCCGTTATCGACGAGGTGGATTCCATTCTGATCGATGAGGCGCGCATCCCGTTGGTCATCGCCGGCGGCGATCGAGGCGCCGGTGCCCTGGCATATGTGGCCGATCAGGTGGTGCGCCGCTTGCAGCCTTCCGTGCACTACACGGTCGATGTGGGCGCCCATAACGCCTCCCTGACGGACGGCGGCATTCGCGCGGTTGAAGACGCATTCGGCTGCGGCAATCTTTTCGAGGAGCGCAATTTGGAACTCCACACAGTCGTGCAGGACTCGCTCGAAGCCCATGCGCTTCTTCGCCGTGACGTGGATTACCTGGTCAAAGGCGGCTCCATCGAGATGGTGGATGAATTCAAGGGCCGGATCGCGCTCAACCGCCGCTGGCCGGCCGGACTCCATACTGCCGTGGAGACCAAGGAAGGTGTCACCCGGAAGCCGCAGGGAATGGTCCTCGGCTCAACGACGATCCAACACCTGGTGGCGCTCTATCCGCGGGTTTGCGGCATGACCGGAACGGCCGCTACCCAGGCGATCGAGTTTCGTACCGTGTACGGCCTTTACGTGGAGACCATACCTACCAACCGGCCGGTAATTCGGGCGGATCATCCGGACGTCCTGTTCCCAACGAAGGCAGGAAAGGAACGGGCGGTCGCGGACGAAATCCGGCACGTGCACGCCAGCGGTCAGCCTATCCTGGTGGGTACGGCGAGCGTGGAGGAATCCGAGAGGCTGAGCGGAATGTTGGCCGACCTTTCGCACTGCGTATTGAACGCACGCAACGATGAAGTGGAGGCGGCCATCGTTGCTCAGGCCGGCCAGCGCGGGGCCATCACTTTATCGACGAACATGGCGGGAAGGGGCACGGACATTCGCCTCGGCGAGGGAGTGGCTGGGCTGGGGGGCTTGTACGTAATCGGCACGAACCGGCACGAGAGCCGTCGCATCGACAACCAGCTTCGCGGACGCGCCGGCCGGCAGGGCGATCTGGGGTGCTCGCGTTTCTTTGTCTCCCTGGAAGACCCGTTGATGGTGAAGTATGGCGACCTCGACATTCGGTTCCGCAACGACCCGGCTTCCATTCAGCGCCTTGTGGAGGGCCAGCACCTGGACCAACGCGAGTTCCTGCACCGGTATGATCTGCCCGTCGAAGGCCAGCGCAACAGGATTCATTCGTATCGCCAGGCGGTACTTGAGGGCAGGGTTGCGTGCCGGTCCGAGTTGGAACGACAGATCACGTTGCGCGTGGTAGACGACTTGTGGGCGGATTACCTGGCCCAGTTGGATGGGCAAGGACGTAATTTCCAAAATCGTCTTCGTCTGCTCCGACATGTGGGAGCCCTATCTGAAACTCATCCGCGAAAACTGCTCTGAGGCGCTGCATATCCTCGACCGCTTCCACATCGTCGCCAATATGAACAAGGCACTGGACAACGTCCGTGCCGAGGAAACCAGCCGCATGAAACGTGAGGGCCGCGCCCCGGTCCTCAAGAAGTCCCGCTGGCTGCTGCTCCGCCACAGCGAGAACCTCGGCGCCGACCAGCACTACCGGTTGCGCGATCTCCTTCGCTACAACCTCAAGACCGTCCGCGCTTACCTTCTTAAGGAAGCCTTTCAGCAACTCTGGGAATATAGCTCGCCCGCCTGGGCAGGCAAGTTCCTCGACGAGTGGTGCCGCCAGACCATGCGCTCCCGTATCGAACCCATGAAGAAGATCGCCCGCTCCCTCCGCATTCATCGCGAACTCATCTTGAACTATTTCCGCGCTCAAAAGCTACTTTCCAGCGGCGTCGTGGAGGGCCTGAATAACAAGGCCAAAGTCACTATGAGAAAATCGTACGGTTTCCGCACCTATCGCGTTCTCGAACTCGCTCTCTATCACTCACTTGGCAAGCTGCCCGAGCCCGAGTCCACCCACGATTTCTTCTGACGAACCATCTACGTGCATTTCGATCTCAACGACTATTCCGTCCCGCCCGAGGCCGTGG
>OBLT010001541.1_pt1 | contig 14660 bp, 13 predicted proteins | sample 1518721 | NCBI WGS metagenome assembly OBLT01 (sample SAMEA3539307, study PRJEB22396) | soil metagenome | biome: tundra; feature: field; material: soil | place: USA | collected 2010-05 | depth 0.15 m | reverse complement strand
GAGATTACAAGGTGACTGGAGTTCAGACGTGTGCTCTTCCGATCTGTACTGTTCATGGGCCTCTTCGCTCGCCGTCGCGTCGAGATCCACCGTAACCTGTGCGCGCACGCGACCGTCGCCGACTATCGGCGCGATCAATTGCTCGATGCGCTGGATGTAAGTGTCTTCGACGCGGTGCGCGGCCTCGAACTGCTCGGCCGCCATGGCCGCATCGCCCGACTTCGGGGATGACAACAGCCGCCCCTGCTGATCGACCACGGTGACCTGATCGGAATCGAGTTCCGGAATGCTTGAGGCCACTAGATGCACGATGGCGGAGACCTGCTCCGGCTCCAGGCGATGGCCGGCACGCAGTTGCAGCAAAACGGAAGCACTGGCGGGGCGCCGATCGCGCACGAACGCCGACTGCTGCGGGATGGCCAGATGCACGCGCGCGGCCTCGACCGCCTGCAACGACGAGATCGTGCGCGCCAGTTCGCTCTCCAGAGCGTATTGGTAGCGCGCGCTCTCCATGAATTGACTGACACCGAAACCCGGATCCTTGCTGATCAATTCGAAGCTGCTGTTCTTGCCTTGCGGCAGCCCCTGGGAGGCGAGCTGCAGACGCGCATCGTGCACGCGCTCGGCCGGAACCATGATCGCGCCGCTGCTGTTATCGAGCTTGTATTCGATGCCACCGGTTTGCAGCGCCTGGATTACGCCGCTGGCGTCGGAGTCGGACAGATTGCCGTACAGCAGGCTCCAGTTCGGTCCTTTCCACCACAGCACCACGGTGACCCCGGCGGCCACCGCAAGGGCAACGCCGAGCAACAGCAGCAGCGGCCGGACGTTCAATCCGAGCGCCCCGGGAACCACTACAGTTTGATTGTTCGCCATGAGCTAATTCTTCCCGCGGTACTCAGATCGACATGTTCATGATGTCTTGGTATGCGCTGACCAGACGATTGCGCACCTCGGTCAGCGCCCGAAACGAAACCGACGCCTTCTGGCTCTCGATCATTACCTTGGCCAGATCAACACCCGGCGTGCCCCGCTCCCAGGCATCGGCGAGCGCCCCAGCGGTCTGTTGACTCTTGTTCACGGAATCGATGCCCTGCTTGAGCAGCTCGCCGAAGGCGGGAGCGGATGTCGCAGTGCTGCCGCCGGCCGCGGCGGCGGCGCCGAGGCCAGCCACCGCCCCGCTCGCCACCGGCTTGACGGTTGCGCCGGCCTGCGCGGACAGCGAACGAATCTGAGCCAGCACCTGATCGATCGCCATATTGCTCATCAGGGACTCCCGCCGACATCGGCAACTTCATCACAGGCGATTCCCGCGCGGCGCAGCCGCGCCAGCTTGTAGCGCAAGGTGCGCGGACTGATGCCGAGGCGCTCGGCAATCCGCTCGCGCGTCTCGCTGCTGCGCAGCGCCTCCAGGATGATTTTCTGCTCGGCGAGCGCGAGGGATTCCGCCAGCGCACCCTGCGCGGGGGTTGCAGCCGCCACGTTGGGCGCGGCGGTACTCACCTGGCCCGCGTTGGTCGGCGGTTCGAAAACAATGTGCGTATCGCGAACCAGATCGCCATCGCAAAGAACCAGTGCGCGCTGCATGACATTTTCGAGCTCGCGCACATTGCCGGGCCACGGGTACGTCAGCAGCAGTTGCGCCGCGTCCGGATGCATGGCCGGGATGCGCTCGCCGGCGCGGCAGTGCGCGGCCAACAGTCGCATCGCCAGCGGCAGTACATCGTCGCGCCGTGAGCGCAATGGCAGCAGCGTGACGGGGAATACGTTCAGGCGGTAATACAGGTCCTCGCGAAAGCGTCCGGCGCCGACTTCTTCGCGCAGACGTCGATTCGTGGTGGCGATCACGCGTACATCGAGATTCACCGCGCTGCGCGCGCCCAGACGCTCGACCTCGCGCTCCTGCAGCACGCGCAGCAGCTTCGCTTGCAGCGACAACGGGATCTCGGAAATCTCATCGAGCAGCAGCGTGCCACCCTGTGCCTGTTCGAATTTTCCAGGGTGGGCGTTGTGGGCGCCGGTAAACGCGCCGCGCTCCCAGCCAAACAGCATGGCCTCGAGCATGTTCTCGGGGATGGCCGCGCAGTTGATGGCGACGAACACACCGGCCGCGCGCTTGGAATGACGATGAATGTAGTGCGCGAGCACTTCCTTGCCGGTGCCCGATTCCCCGGCGATCAATACCGTGCACTCGCTGGCCGCGACGCGTCGCGACAGCTCCATCAGCAGTCGCGAGACTTCCGCGCAAGCGACCGGATCGTGAATCCCACGGGCACTGACCCGCTCGCGCGTGTCCATGTTGGGCACCATTGCTGATCTGTGCATCGGGGAGTCCATTGCCTCTGCAAGCGTTACTTGCCGAGGTCAGAGGAGCAATTTGCGTGCCGACGTCAAACTGTGACGGGCCTCACGACGGCAGAGGATTGCCGCCGACGCGGACGTCAAGATTCCGGCACCACCGCATCGCTGCCGCCCATGGCGTACTTACGCAACTTCTCCACGAGCGTCGTGCGGCGCAAACCCAGCACACGGGCGGCCTGCGCCACGGTGCCGCCGGCGGATTCCATGGCGCGCACGATCAAGCGTTGCTCGAGCGACTCAAGATATTCCCGTAAATCGAAGCCGACAGGGATTTCCGCCAGCAGAGCGTCGGCGAACTGTGGCTCCATCGCCGCGTCCAGCTCACCCTCGGCATCGATCTCGGAATCGGTGTCGGCTGCGCTCGCCGCCAGCGCGTCGAGCGCAGGGGCGAGCAGGCTCACCGCGGAAATCGAGGCAATCAGCGTCTCGCAAACAACCTCCGCCTCAGGCGTCCAGTCCACCGGCCGGTAGCGCGGCGGCAGATCCGCAACGCTGACAGAGCGCATCTGGCATTGGATTGAAAGGCGCTCGATCAGATTGCCGAGCTCGCGGACGTTACCGGGCCAGCGGTACGCCTTAAGTGCCTCGAGGGCCGGTGGCGTGAATTGCACCCGCGGCCTACCCGATGCGCGAATGCGCTCGGCCAGGTCGGCGATCAGTAAGGGCAGATCCTCGCCGCGCTCGCGCAGCGGCGGCATCTCGATCGGCACTACATTCAGACGATAGAACAGGTCTTCGCGAAAGGTACCCTTGATGATCGCCTGCTCCAGATCGCAATGCGTAGCGGCGACGATGCGCACGTCGCAGCGCTGCGGCAGGCAGCTCCCGACTCGCTCATACATGCGCTCCTGCAGCACCCGCAGCAGCTTGACCTGCATGGTCGGATTCATGTCACCGATCTCATCCAGAAAGAGCGTGCCGCCTTCCGCCACTTCAAACCGGCCTTTGCGCGTGGACAGCGCGCCGGTGAAGGCACCCTTCTCGTGGCCAAACAGCTCGCTCTCGAGCAATTCCGCCGGTATCGCGCCGCAATTGATGGGTATGAAGGGACGCGCGCGGCGCAGCGAGCTCTCGTGTATGGCTCGCGCGACAACTTCCTTGCCGGTGCCCGATTCGCCCAGAATCAGCACATTACTGTCAAACGCCGCGACCTGTCGGATCAGACGGTTGACCTGTCGGATGACGCCCGACGATCCGGTCGGCAACGCAACCGAGTTCGGTGCATGCTCCTCGGATCCGAATGCGTCGGCGCCGCCGCCGATCGTCACAGTCATAGCCGCCCTATCAGCCATGTCGTCGCGCTTCCCTTGTCTTGGCTGCGCACAGATTAGAGGCGGCGTTATGGCAGCGGATGGATCTCCGTCACAAGATTCTTGAGCGCTGCGTCGCAGATTGGGCGATCTAGGCGCCGCGCGCCTTGCGCGCATCGGCAATGTGTCGCCGGTGGCGCAGAAATGCCAGCTTCTGGATCAGCTTCACATTGCCCTCGGAGAGTTCCGGAAACCTGACGCGCACCGTGGCGCCGGTCACAGCGCTGACCTCAGCCGGCAGCTCGAGCGGCTGCGGCAAGGAACTGCGCAATTGCACGCGCAGCACGCCGCGTTCGCCGACCGCAGGTAGGGGTCCCAGGGCGGTCCAGCTGGCTCCCAGGGCATTGAACTGAATCGTGGTCGGCGTCGAGATGCGATCCTGCGACACCAGCTTCGACATCAGTTGCAGCACCAGGTTGAGCTTGAAGTCCAGGCGCGCGAGCTCACCGGCCAGCGGTCCCAGATCTTCATTCATATCGCGGGCCGGATGTTCCTCGACCGCAATACAGGCTTGCAGCAGCAACAGATTGGATTCATCCAGACCGATGAGCTCGAAGCGATCGAGCGGCCGGGACAATGGCTTCCATTGCACCGGCAACACGTCGTGGTAGGCCAGCTCGTCGTACAGCACCACGGTATCGACGCCCTCGTACATACCGCTCCTTGCACGGCTGTCCGCCATTCTACGCGCTAACGCTTCGCCTCGACGGCAACCGCGGCATTCGCTTGCCGCACTTCGGGCCCGATCACCACCCAGGCGCTGCGGATCTCAGCCATCAGACTGGCCACTTGCTTGATGCAGTCCGGGTCGCTGTCGACATTGGCGCGCAACAGCTGGCGCAGCATATAGTCGTACAGCTCACTGAGATTCTGCGCCAATGGGCCGCCGTGGGTCAGATTCAAGCTGCCGCGCAGCTCGTTGATGACGCTGACGCACTGGTGCAGCGCCTGCGCCTTGCGCGCGATCTGGCCGCGATCGATGTAGCCGCGCGCGATCGCCATGCGCTCGAGTGCACCGTCCATCAGCATCAGTACCAGCCGATGCGGATCGGCGCCGGCGACGCCGCCGTGGACTGATACGCTCTGATAAACGGCCAGCTTTGAATTCTTGGCGTAAGCGCTCACGGCGCGATGCTCCATCCAATCCTGATGGAGAGATTAACGGCGCTTCGCGCCCGAACTTGAGCTGTGCCTGGCCGCGCACGGCTCAGGCATTGGGTACACCCTGGACCGTCGGCAGACTGGCGAACGCCTGTGTCAGATAGGACGACGTGCTTTGCAACGATGACAACAGCGTGTTGAGCGTCGCGTACTGCTGCGTCAGGCTGGCCGTCAGCGCCGCCATCTGCGTGTTCAGCGTATTGCTCTGCGTGGTCAGCGCGTTTTCCTGCGAGGTCAGCGTCTGGCCGTAGCTAGGGATCGAGCCGCCGGCGCCCAGATCCGCGGTAATCTGGCTGTTGAGCTGCGCGGCCACGCCGTTGCTGCCGCTGAAGAGCTGACTGACCGCACTGAAGTTGCTCGACAGCGCGGTTTGCAGCGTGGCGCTGCTGAGCGCCAGCGAGCCGTCGCTGTTGGTCGTGATGCCGATGCTGGCGAGGGAATTGTAGGCCGAGTTGCCGACGAAACTGTAGAGCACCCGCTGGATTTGACTTTCAATGCCCGTGAGGACCGGATTGCCCAACAGCGGGCCGGCAGTGCCGCTGCTGGAATTATAGCTTCCCAGTCCCGAAAGCGCGGTTTGCAGCGTGTTGTAAGCCGTCACGAAGCCCTGGATGTTGCTGGCGACGCTCGAGGTATCGTTGGCTACCGTCAGGGCTGCATTGCTACCGGTTGCCGTGGGAGCGAGCAGATCGAGCGTCACGCCACTGAGCGCATCGCTCACGGTATTGCTGGGGCTGGTGTAGGCCACGCCGGCAACGCTGAAGCTCGCGTCCTGTGCAGCGGCCTGCTGCGTGTAATTTGCGGTATTGCCGGTCCCGTAGGTCAGGGCCGCCAGAGCGTTGCCGCCATCCGTTTCAGTGACGGTAAAGGTGTTAGTGGCCCCGGTCTGGGTCGAGGACAACAGTAGATGCGCGCCATCGGTGCCCTGTATGACGGTCGCGCTGATACCGGGATTGCCGCTGGCGCCGTTGATCGCGGCCGCTATGCCGGACAGGGTGTGGTCGGTGCTGTCGATCGCGACACTGAAGCTCGCGCCCGCCAGAGACAGGCTGAGCGTCCCGGTGCCCACCGTGGCCGAACTGCCGCCAGTGAACGGTGCGGACAACAGCTGCTGCGCGCCGGCAAGATTCGCTATGGTGACACCGTAGTTGCCACTGACCGCGTTGGCATTCGCGGTTGCGGTAAACGCCGTCGCATCGGAACTGTTGGCGGTCTCGGAATTGAAGGCGCTGGGCGTACTCAACGAGCTCAGCGACTGCTGGAACGTAGAGAGCGCGCTCTGCAGCGTACCCAGGGCCGAGATATTGGCCGTGACCGCGCTGGTCTGATTGGCAATCTGCGTCTGCTGCGGCGCCTCGGTTGCCGCCACAAGTTGTGATACCAGGCTGCTGACATTGATGACCGAGCCGCCCGTGGCACCGGAACTCGTATTGCTGGCAACCGAGACCGGTGTAGTCGTGGAGGCGCTGCTGACGGTGGCGGTAGTGGTGGCGGTGGTCATTGCTTTCTCGCCTCAGCCCTGGATCGGCGCAAATGGCAGCGGGCGGAGACCTTACGGTCCCCGCCCTGCCGTGACGGGTGGCTTAAACCCGTTGTTCATTGCTATGGGACAGGCTGTTACGGCAGCTTCTGTAGCAGCGTCAACACGTTCTGCGGAATCATGTTGGCCTGGGCCACCATCGCCGTGCTCGCCTGCTGCAGAATCTGGGACTTGGCCAGCTGCGAGGTTGCACTCGCATAGTCCGTGTCCTGGATGCCACTGCGCGCGCTCGACAGGTTGCTCGAGTCGGTGTTGATGCCCGAAATAGCCGCCGTGAAGCGATTCTGGTAGGCACCGAGCTGGGCGCCGGTGGTCGCAATCTGCTGCAGAGCAGAGTTAATCTGGCTCAACGCCTTATTCGAGTTATCGACCGTCGCCACGTCGGCCTGTTCCAGTGTGCCGGTTCCGGCCGCGGGGGCTACGAGCGCTCCGCCCGCTCCGAGGAGGCCGAAAGCGGCATCAGTCGTATAGGCCGTCGCAACGCCCGCAGCGGTGGTACCCGTAAAGGTGATGACTCCCGGGGTCTGCGCGGTGGTACTGTTCAAGTCGATGCCGCCGTTGGCGTTCACGGTGGCAATCAAGCCGCCGTCCTGGCCGGAGACCTGATTGATCGCTGCGGCGACCGTCTTGGCGTCGGTCGCGGCGACCCCAGTGAGAGTGAACTTTGCGGTCGTCACCGTAGCCGGTGCCGTGGGGTTGGCCACCAGGTCGGGCGTTATCGTGATCGTGCCCGAGTCGCCGGCGGCGGTCGTCGCGGCGGTGGGGGCGATGCCCGCAAGGGTATAGAGCGTCCCGAGATTGCTGGACGATGCGCTCGCGACCGAAGACACGGTGATCGTCTGGCCGGCATTGGCGCCGATCTGGAAGGTGGCGCCCTGGAAGGTGCCATCGAGCAGATTCACGCCGTTGAAATTCGCGGTCTGCGCGACCTGATCGATGTCGGCTTTGAGCTGCTGGAACTGCGTGTTGAGGTCGGCACGGTCCTGCGCGCTGTTGGTCGCATTGAGCGACTCGACCGCGAGATCGCGCATCGATTGCAGGTCGTTGGTGACTTCCTGCAGCGCGCCCGAGGCGGTTTGCGTCAGCGATACGCCAGCGTTGGCGTTCTGCGCGGCCTGGTTGAGTCCACCGATCTGCGAGGTCATGCCCTGCACAATCGCGTAACCCGCGGCGTCGTCAGCAGCGGTGTTGATGCGCAGCCCCGAGGAGAGCTGCTGGAGTGCTGTGGCCAGAGAATTGCCTGACGAGGCCAGGCTGTTCTGCGCCATGAGCGAGTCGATGTTGGTATTAAGGACTAGTGACATTGCCTGTTGCTCCTGATGTGTCGTTCAGGCGCCGGACACCAGTCCGCCGCGCTGTTAGCTCTTGGGCGACCTTTAGGCCGCACGGGTTCAGTGGGGTTATCGGTGCGTGGCGCATGAACTTGAATGACCCGTATCGCATTTTGGAAAATCGTCGATTGCATCACAATTGTCATGCAGTCGCTCACAAGTACTTAAATAGCGAGAGCTGATTGATGTCGGCATAGGATTGCTCGGCCGCCTGTAAGGCCAGGTACTCCTGGCTGTACTGCGCTGTGGCCGCGGCATAGTTCACGTCGCTCAGATTGGAGATCTGGCCCGCGACCGTGGTGCTGGCGCTGGTCAGGGAGTTATTGACACTGCTGATCAGCGAGATTCTCGAGCCGACGTTCGAGGTGACGGTCGATACCTGGTTCAATGCCTGGTCGATCTGCTGCAGCGAGCCGCCGAGCGCGGAGCTGAGTTGGGCGCGCGCCGCCGCGCTGCTACCCGCATTGTTCAGCGCGCTGACCAGATTATCGAGCGTGTTGAAGACGCTCTGGGTGCCGGAGGGTGCAAGGGTAAACGTGTCACCCGCGGCCGGCGCACCCGTGATGCCGGCCTGAATACCGTCAAAGGCAATCTCACCGCCGTTGGCACTGTTGTAGCTGCCGCTCGCCACCGTGGCGCCCGTGCCATCGGTCACCGTGTAGTCGGTCGCATCGCTGAAGGTGATGGTGTATTGCCCGGGCACCCAGGCGGGCTGGTTGGTCACGCTGCCGGCATCGATGATGCCAGTGCCCGTGTTACTCGCGCTCGCCGCGGTCGTGAACGTGCCGTTGCCCGCCGGGATATTCATATAAACGGCCGAACCCGGATCGCCGGTCTGCACTGACGTTCCGCCGTTGATCGGCACGCTGCTCGCGCCGCTGTCGCCCAGGTACGTCATCGAGCCACTGCTGGCGCGCACGAACGGCTGCGTACCCGTGGAATAGCCGGCAAACAGATACTCGCCCTGCGCATTTTGACTGTTGGCGGTGCCCTGCAGCTGACTTTCGAGCGCACTGATCTGGGTCGCGATGTTCTTAAGATCCGTCGCGTTGTTCGTCCCGCTATTGGCCTGCACGACCAGATCTCGGATCGACTGCAGCGTGGTCGTGGAGCTGGATAACGCCTGCTCCTCGAGCGTCAGGTTGGTATTGGCGCTCTGTCCGTTGCTGATGTACTGCTGATACTGCGAATCGGTGTTATTGAGCTGCAGCAGCTGCACCGCAGCCACCGGATTATCGGCCGGCGTATTGACGCTCTTGCCGGTGGACAGCTGGTTCTGCGTCTGCGACAGGGCCGCCTGATCCTGCAGGATGCCGTTGACGGCCGTTTGGTTCAGCATCGAAGTGGATATACGCATGGCGGTTTATCCGTGGTTGATGGCGCTGAGCAGCGACGTAAACAATGTGTTGGAGGCCGCGATGACCTGTGCTGCGGCCGTATAGGCCTGCTGGAACTGCACGAGCTTGGCCGCTTCCTGATCCAGATTGACGCCCGATACACTCTGCTGTGCGCTCTGGGCGCTGTTCATCACGCTCTGCTGCGCGGTCGCGCCATTCTGGGCCTGGCTGGTCTGCAGGCCCACCGTGCCGACATAGGAATTGACGGCACCGCTCAGGGACTCGGCGCCGCCGTTCAGCACGTTCTGGTTCAGAATGCCGGCGAGCTTCAGCGCGTTGCTGTTGTCGCCCGTGCCGTTGGCATTGTCGTTGACGGCGAAGCTATCGCCGGCCGCCGGTGATCCGCTCAAGCTGACATCGATGCCATTGAAAGTGATCGGCGTACCGGCGGCATAGCTGCCGGTGGCCACTGGATTGCCACTGGCATCGGTCACCGCGTAGGCCGTCGGACTCGTGAAACTGATGCTGTAATTGCCGCGGGTCCAGGCCGCGGTGTTGGGCACCGTGGCGCTCGAAATGCTCGCCGAGCCGGTATTGCCGGCGCTTGCGCTGGCCACCAGCGGACCGGCCGCGGCGATCTTCGACGCATCGCTGGTCAGCAGGCTCAAGCCCGAGACTGCGTTACCCGTGGGCTCGACCAGGAACTGATCGCCCGTGTTGGCGGTGCCCGTCACGCTAAGCGTCATGCCGGCACCGGTGAGCGTCGTCGTGCCGCCGGTCGTGCTGGCCGTCAGCGGCGCTACCGCACCACTGGCGGTGTCGGTCAGATTCCAGTTGCTGCCGTTGTACTGCAGGTAATAGTTGCTGGTGGTCAGTGCACCCAGATTGCTCACGGTCGCTGAAACGCTGGCACTGCCGGTGTTGTCGGCGCTCTGTAGTACTTGCGAACCGCCGACTGCCAGCAGCGCCGTGCCCACGTTGCCGTTCTGATCGAGGCCGGCCTGGTTCTGCGTATTGAGCAGGTTCGTCAGGGTGACGGCCGCCTGGCCGAGCGCGTTTTGCCCGGGTATGAGCATCTGATTGCGAAACTGCAGCAACCCACCGAGCGAGCCGCCGGCCAGTTGATTGGTGATGTCGACGTTGCCTGAGCTGGTCTTGATCGACAGGTCCAGCTGCCCCGAACTGAACTGGTCGGGCCCGGCGGTGAGCGTTCCGGCCTGGGCACCCACTACCAGTGCCTGCCCGCTGCCGATGAAGACGCTGAGCGAGCCATCGCTTTGGGTCACGGTATTGACGCTGATGTCCTGCGAGAGCTGATCGATCAGATTGTTGCGCTGATCCAGCAGGCTGTTCGGCGGTTGCGAGGTGCCATTATTCTGCGCCGCCATGATCTGCTGGTTGAGGCTGGCGATGTTCTTCGCCAGCGAGCTGATGGTGCTGGCCTCGGATTGGACCTGCGTATTGACCTGCGAGCCGAGCTGACTCAAGTTGTTCTGGTAGCCCTGGAATTGGCTGATCACTGACTGCGCTTGATTGAGCACCGCCTGTCGCGTCGAGCTCTGCGCGGGCGAATTCGCCATGGTCTGGATGGCCTGGCTGAAGCTCTGCAGCGTCGCCGACAGTCCGCTCGAGGAATCGGCGAACATGTTGTTGATGCTGTCGGCCAGGCCGGCAGCAGTATTGAACTGGTTGTAGCTGCTGGTCGCCGAGCGCGTCTGCGCATCCAGGAAATCGCTATACGAGCGCGTGACATTCGCCACCGACACGCCGTTGCCGATCCAGCCGTCAGCGGTTGGACTGGCAGGATTGGTCACGAGATTGGCGGTCTGCGCGCTGTATCCCGTGGTATCGACGTTCGAGATGTTGTTGCTGATCGTATCGAGCGCGGTCTGGAACGCCAGCAGCCCGGATACGCCAGTGGACAGCATGTCACCCATTACGGTGTCCTTTCACTCACGAGGATTCCCCAGTCACCGTTGTCGGCATGCCGGCCAGAATCTTGAGGGATGGTTTGCTCGCCGCACTGCGTAACGCCTTGACGCTCGCGGCCGTGGCTTGCAGCTTCTGCACATAAACCGGATCGGTGGCATAGCCGCCACGCGCGAGAGCGCTGCCAAAGGCGCTCACGTCATCACCCGTGCCGAGCGCCCGTTGATAGTGAGAGCTGCGCTGTAACAGCGTGACATAATCATTGACGCCCTGTTGTACCGAGCTGTAGGCGCGGAATGGCTGCGAAATACTGCTGGAACTGCCCAGGCTGTATTCGGTGGTCTGCGCGCTGACCGCATCGCCATTCCAGCCGCCACCGGCTTTGATACCGAACAGATTGAAGCTCGAGCTGCCATTGCTGGAGGCCGGAACGTGTTGTCCCCAACCGGTCTCGAGTGCCGCCTGGGCAATCAGCGTATCGGACGAGACGCCCAGCTGACTGGCCGCGTGCTCGGCGTAGGGCTCGAGACTTTTGACAAAGCTGATGCGATCGGCATTCGATGCGGCCGCAGGCGATGCGCTGCCGGCCGCCGCCTTGGCCGCGCTGTTGCGTGTGAGCTGCTGCACCAGCATGTCGGCCAGACCGATGCCCTTGCCTTGCGCCATTTTTAGCGAAAGCTGCTGGTCGTACATGTCCTGATACAGATCGCTCTCCTGAGTGTCGCCCAAGCCCTGGCCCAGCTTGGCCTCGCGCATGGATTTGAGCATCATGTTGGTGAACAGACTCTCGAACTGCTGCGCCGCCGCGCGGATGGCCTTCGGATCGTCAGCCTTCGCGCCTTTCTTCAGCCCCTCGAGACCGTTGAAGTCAGCGTAGTAAGTGGGCCCGATGGGCTGGCTGCTCACGGCACTACGCTTTTAGATGACGATCAGCTGCGCACGCAGCGCACCGGCCTGCTGCAATGCTTCCAGGATGGCCACCAGATCGCCCGGGGCGGCGCCGACCTGATTGACCGCGCGCACGATCTCATCGAGATTGACCCCGGCGTTGAACACGAACATGCGCGCATCGCTCTGCGAAACGGAGATCTCCGAGCGCGGCGTGGTGACCGTGGTGCCGCCCGAGGAGAATGGGCTGGGCTGGCTGACATCGGTGCGCTCCGTGATCGTGACCGACAGTGAGCCGTGTGCCACCGCCGCCGGCATGACTCGCACACGCGAGCTGATCACGACCGTGCCGGTGCGCGAGTTGACGATGACTCTTGCGGGCGCTTCGCTCGGCTCGACCTCCATCTCCTGCAGCTCACCGATAAACGCCACGCGCGCGGCTTCATCTGCCGGCGCCTGGACCTTGACCGAGACCGCATCGACCGCCTGCGCGCTGCCCGTCCCGAGCGTTTTATTCAGCACATCGGTAAGCCGCGAGGCCGTCGTGAAATCGGCGGAGTTCAGATTGAGCATGACAAACGGCTGGCTGCCAAAAGTATTCGGCACTTCGCGCTCGACCGTCGCGCCATTGGGGATGCGTCCGCCGCTCGGGACGTTGACGCTGACGCGCGAGCCGTCCTTGCCCGCCACACCGAAGCCGCTGACCATCACGCTGCCCTGTGCCATGGCGTAGACCTCGCCGTCCGCACCGCGCAACGGCGTCATGAGCAGCGCGCCGCCGCGCAGACTGGTGGCGTTGGCGATCGAGGCCACGGTGATATCGATGGTCTGTCCGGTCTTGACGAACGCCGGCAGTTCCGCCGTGACGGTCACTGCGGCGACATTCTTGAGCTGCATCTGCGAGGCAACGCTGGCCGGAATGGTCACACCGAATTTCGCCAGCATGTTGGAGATGCTCTGCACCGTGAACGGCGCTTGGGTGGTCTGATCACCGGTGCCATTGAGGCCGACGACCAACCCGTAGCCGACAATCTGGTTGGTACGCACGCCGGCCACCGTGGCCATGTCCTTCACACGCTCGGCGTGCGAAAGGCCCGGACGCAGCACGCAGATGAGCGCCATCGCACCGAACAGCTGGAACCACCGAATCAATAACCGCTTGTTCATGGCTGTCTTAGGTCCCGTTAAAACGGCATCCATTTGGAATCGAAGAATCGCGCCAGCCACCCCTTGCTGTTGGCGTCGGCGAGCGTGCCCTGTCCGCCGTAGGCGATGACCGCATCCGCCACCATGGTCGAGGGCACGGTGTTGTCGGGCCCGATATCCACCGGCCGCACGATGCCCTGAATACGCACGTACTCGCGTCCCTGATTGATCGTGATCCACTTCTGGCCGCGCACCAGCAGATTGCCGTTGACGAGTCGCTTGGTCACCGTCACTGAGATGGAGCCCGTGAGCACGTTGCTCTGCGCGCTCGCGCCCTCGCCGTCGAAGCTCGTGGCGTCATTCAAGTTGTTGTTGAGAATGTTGGTGCCATGAATCGTCAATGGCGCGCCGAGCAGCGTCGGGGCCGCCATGGCCTCGGTCGTGGTCTTCTTGGTGGTCGTGGTCGCGCTCTTGGAGGCGTTGGTCTGCTCCTGAAGCGTGATGGTCAGCACGTCGCCGACACGATGGGCGACGGTGTTCTCAAACAACGGCACGTCGTGGCCGGTATGGTAGATCGCGCCGTTGGCCGCGACCTCGACCGGCACTTCCTCCGGCAGCGTCGCGGCGAAATTCTCATCCGGGCGCGGCACGGTGCTGCAGCCGGGCAGCACAGCAAGGACCAGGGCGGCGGCCAGGGCCGCCAGGGATCTCAGTAACGCGATCACGTGTTCACTCCGCTATCAAAGATTGCTGTCGAGGTACTGCAGCATCTGATCGTTGGTTTCGATGGCCTTGGTGTTCATTTCATAGGCCCGCTGCGTCTCGATCATGTTGACCATTTCTTCGACCACATCGACATTGCTGCTCTCGGTATAGCCTTGCTGCAATGCGCCGAGACCATTGGCGCCGGGCGCGCCGGTCTGCGCCGTGCCGCTCGAGCCGGATTCGACCAACAGGTTCTCGCCGTTGGGCTGCAGGCCGGCCGGATTCACGAAGTTCGCGAGCTGCAGCGTTCCGACCGTCGAGGGTGCGCTCTGGCCGACCAGCTGCACCTGCACCGTGCCATCGGCACCGATCGTGACGCTCTGGGCGCCCTGCGGAATCGTGATGGCCGGCTGCACGGTAAAGCCGCTCGCCGTCACGATCTGGCCGGTCGCACTGACCTGGAAGCTGCCATCGCGCGTGTAGGCGAGCGAGCCATCGGGCGTCAATACCTGGAAGAAGCCGTTGCCGTTGATGGCCACATCGAGCGCGTTGCCGGTCTGATTGAGATTGCCTTGCGTGTAGACCTTCTCGGTCGCCACCAGGCTGACGCCGGTGCCGAGCTCCAGTCCGCTCGGCGCCTGGGTATTCTGCGAGGTTGCAGCACCGACCTGCGAGACGTTCTGGTACAGCAGATCCTGGAACACCGCGCGGCTCTTCTTGAAGCCGGTGGTGTTGACGTTGGCCAGGTTGTTGGAGATCACCGCCATGTTGGTCTGCTGCGCATCGAGACCGGTTTTGGCGACCCAAAGTGCTGGATTCATTAGTGTTGGATCCTCTGTGGCCGTTAGCTGCTCTGCAGCAGTTTGGTACTCGAGGCCGCGGTCTCTTCGGCAGTCTTCATGGCCTTGACCTGTACCTCGTAGCTGCGCGCCAGCTCGATCATGTTCGCCAT
>OBLT010001540.1_pt1 | contig 14670 bp, 13 predicted proteins | sample 1518721 | NCBI WGS metagenome assembly OBLT01 (sample SAMEA3539307, study PRJEB22396) | soil metagenome | biome: tundra; feature: field; material: soil | place: USA | collected 2010-05 | depth 0.15 m | reverse complement strand
TATCAAGCCTGAATATTTGCGGCAGGCAGCCAGCATCCTCCGCGACTGCGCCCTCGATTGCTGGTTCCAGGTCAGACCGGCACCGCCAAAAATCCAGATCAGCCCGTTCCCGGCGCAGCCCAGGCCGGTGTGAACCATGACGCGCGGTGAGCAAAGCAATCTGGATAACCGTTTAATCGAAGCGGCCTCGAACGGTCACACGGAGACGGTGAAGGCGCTGCTCGCGACCTCTGTCCTGCGTCATAACCACGCACTTACCTTGAACCGTTGGTGAAAGAGATGTTCGGATTCGGAAAAAAGAAAGATCCCCAAGAGATTCAACGAAGCCTGGACATCCGTTTATGTGAATTGGCGGGTACGGGTAACACGCATGTGAAGCGATTACTGGCCGCAGGAGCAAATGTCCACGCGAATAATGATGATGCACTATGTCAGGCAGTAGAGTATGGCAATTATAATGGGCCCTATGGTTTTTGTGGTGACATATACCATCCTGCCTCTATGATGACAGTGAAGGTCCTGCTCGAAGCTGGAGCAAATGTGCACGCGCGGAGCGATTATGCGCTGTGCTCGGCGGTCAGGGGAGGTCATACGGAGCTGGTGCAGGTTCTGGCAAAACATATCTTCACCCCCGATTCCTGGCGCGGAAAAAGCCGTGCTGCGATCGAGGCAGCGGCCAATGCTCTCTATGACAAGATCAAAGCTCAAAATCCCCAGCCAGACCGTTTGCGAACCGCAGGCGTGATCCTGATCGACTGCGCCATGCAGTGTTGGGAGCAGGTCAGACCGCCGCCACCGAAACTCCAGATCAGCCCGCTCCCGGCGCAGGCCAGGCCGTTGTAATCCCGCCGGAAGCGCCGCCACCATCTGCGGCGATCCGTCTCCTGCTCATGCGCCCGATCTCGGACGTGATCGACTGGAACCATACGGGCAAATCGGCGTCATCCGACTCCGTATAAGGCGGCTTAGAATTCCTCGCCGCTGTGTGAGCCGATGGCCTTGGTTCCGTTCTGCGACTCCGCCTCCAGACTTGTTGTGGCGCGCCGGCCGGACCTAATCGGCATCACACGTGACGTAGGCCGCACAGCTTCCCGATCCCTCCAGTCCGCTCCTCATGCGCTTCAGGAGGTGGCGTGATGGGGCCTTGCTAGATCCTCGACCGGCAACGATCTCTAGCAGCCCTGACGTTGCGCGAGGGAGTCGTGCGTCTCAGCCGGCCATTCCTTTTGCTTCGCGGCGGCAACGTGGCCGCCCCCACTTGAACGTAACCATGAAGAATTCCTTTCAGATGTACTCATGAGTCCGCGCCATCAATCGCATCCTCGCCAAACTGAACCTATTTCATAGGACCAGGTTGCTTGCGCTATGGAAGAGGCGTTTTCGTTGGCACGCAATGCCGCGTATCAATCGGGAATTTTCCCCGGCCCGCTGCGCTGGGGCCTCCTCGCGCCCGCTTCGCTCCAAAATTCCCATGACACGCGCCAGTCCATGAAATGACGGTTCTTTGTCGAGGCCGCATTGGGCGGTCTCCTGAACTGAAAGGAACACTATCATGGCTACGATTGCAAATCTCGCGAAGCAAAAAGACGGCAGCATCACCGGGACGCTCCTGATCCCCTCGTTCAACGGCGCAAAGCTCGTTCTTACGCCGGTGGAGAAAAAGGGCAAAGGCCCGGAACTCCGGGCGACCATCGGCGCATTTGAAGCAGGCGCCGCCTGGAAGCGGGAAACCGAGACTGCGACCTACTATTCGGTCAAGCTCGACGATCCGACTTTCGCCCGGCCGATTTACTGCGCCTTGTTCAAGGCTCCGGACGGCTACGTCCTGGTCTGGGATCGTCCCAAGGCCAAGAAGAACGGCTCTAGCAACAATGGCGGCGAGGAATTCTAAGCCGCCTCATACGGCCCCGGCATATCGCCGGGGCCGATTTCTTATCCAGAAGGAGAACTCACATGCCCGACACCGCCCACATCGACGACATGATCGCGAATTCCGAACCGCTCGAATCCTTCGAGCTGGACGACTACACGGATCAGGAGGAAATCCTCCACGCGCTCGAAGAGATGCTCGACCGCGAGCTGAATTAAAACGCCGCCGGAGCTTCGAGCTTGAAGCTCCGGCATATTTCACCAACCATGGAGATGACAATGACCAAATTCACCTTCGCATCCGACGAGTCTGGCCTCATCCTTATCGACGCAGAGACGCAAGCGGAAGCCGAGGCGAAGCTCTTGGCCGAGCCAAGTCTGATCGGCGTCCGCAACATCCGCGACTTCGCAATATCTTTCCGCTCGTTCCGCCCATCTTTCCGCGCGACGGTGCCGGACCGATACGCCCCCGCGCGGAGCGACAAGATCATACCGTGGTCTTCGATCATTCAAATCATTCTGGCCTACAAGGGCCGGGCGTGATTAAAGCGCCAGCGGGTGGTCTATTTTGGTATATCGCAAACACCAACCATGGAGATGACAATGCCCCGGTTGCGCGAGCACCTATTCGCCTCCTCTGCCCTCGCAGTTGGTCTGGAAGACAGTTAAGGTCCTCTGCCCTCGCTTGCGCGAGTGCAACCGGGCAGGGCTCGCGCAGAGAACACGAATAGACCGATTCATTTTCGAGTACGACATCACCGCGACCATCGACGCAGCGACGCAGGCGGAAGCCGAGGCGAAGCTTTTGGCCGAGCCGACGCTGCTGGACCTTACCGACCCCGGTTGCGCGAGCCCCGCGGTTGCGTACAACGCAGAGCCAACTTTCTGCTGCGAGCGCAGAGAAAACGAATAGACCGTAAGCGGGGGATTCGGCGTCGAAGCCCCGACGATTTCGATGTGTCCTTTCGCGCGGGCGGGTCGGACACTTATATCCGCATTCACAGCGACGACAGCCACGGTTGCGCCCCGGTTGCACTCGCCGGGGCGAGTGCAGAGAGACGGAATAAGCGCAGAGACACCGAATCTTGGGAGCCGCTATCGGTCATTCACGTTATCCTGACCGACAAGAGGGCGTGAGCGGTTACGCCGTAGCCGGTCCCTCGGCCCGCCCTTGGTTTGTTCGGCGGCAGCTTAGGCTAGAGCCGCCGCCCGTCGCCGACGAGATGCCTGATCCCATAACCCCCCGGAGTAAAACGGAAAACAGGCCGGGCGGCAGGTCCGGGTTGCGGGTTAACCAAAGGCCAAAGCGCGACCAGGATCTCCCCCCACTGAAAAAGTGGAATTACTTTCATAACGGCGGGGTAGGATGACCTGAGACAAAGCCGAAACAACCAATGAGGGGCATGACCGTGATCGATTGGACGGGGAAGGGCGGCAAACAGACGGCATTGATTCGGGTGCAGAAAAACGAACTCGTGGTTGCCGAGCGGAAGATTGACGAGCAGATTGCCCGCGCCGAGAATGGTGTACGCACTGGTAGAAGGATCATCGGCGGCAGCATCGGCCTTTTGGTGGCGTCACTTGCCGGATTTGTGCTTGTACCGCACATCGCGATAGCGGCTGTGGTCGTTGGATCGCTGAGTGGATTCGGCGGAGTGATTAAAGCAGATATCAACGAGGCCCGTATTGCCAAAGAGGTTCGACGCCGCCAAAAGGTTCTTTCTGAGCGGCAGAACGTAGAGCAAACCCGCCTTCAGCGCCTCGATAATGCCGCTGCTGCTGCGCTGGAGACCGAACGATGTGCGGGTACTCTCGCGTTGGGGCGAGAGATGCGAATCGATTTTGAGGTCGAACCCCCGAAGGTCCTGCGCATTGAAGAAATGGGCAGCGTCTTATGCCCCGATTCGGAAGGCCGGCAGATTCGTCTGCGCATTGCCGCCCGCCTCTATGAAGCCGAGGCCGGACCAGATGGCAGCCTCAGGCCCAACGGAAATGGGGTTCTTACGGTGGTCAGAAAGTTTGAGCCGATGAGCGAAACTATGCCGCCGCCCGGTTTGTGTGTGCAGGCTCCCGACCCTACGCCATCCCCTCCGCCCCAAAGCGGACCGGAGAAAAAATTGCCGCCGTGTACGCCGGTTTAAGCTGAAGCCGGTCCCTCTGGTTCTGGCGTGGTGGCGGGCGGCGCCGGTTCGTTGGCCGTCTTGGCGGCTTCCTTGGCTTCTTTCGCTTCGGCGGCTTCTTTCTTCGCCGCCGCTTTCATCGCCTGGAGATACGCTTTTTCGTCCAGGAGATCGGGGATGACGGCCCGGTGCTTGGGATCGGGTACGGCCTTGTTCAAAGCCTCCTGCACAGCTTTACGGAAGCGCGGGTCGATCCTGATATGCGCCATCACGGCGGCTCCGACGATGATCTTGCGATGGTTGTCCCGCTTGCGTTCCTCGACCTTCTGCCGGGCCTTGAGTTCGGCCATCCTGGCCTTGACCTGCTCGCCCTTTTTTTCCTCTTCGGCGATCAGCTCTTCGGTAGTCTTGTGGGCCATAGCTTGCCCCCCCATCCGTTTATTATCGTCCTGAAAAGGCGCGAGGGCGTAACCGGGCGTGCAACTGAGCAAAAGCCGCGCCGCAATCTGTTCCTATGCGGGAGCCGGCCCCGTGGGATGGTCCCCAGGCAATTTCGTCGGACGCGCGGGACTAACAGGCGGAGGTGGGGGCGGCGGGGACGGCAGGGGCGCAGGTGGGGGCGCAGCTTCGGGAAAATACTCCGGCAGAATCTCCCTATCGCGTTGACGGGTGACGCCTGCGAGGATGGCCTTTCGCAGCTCCTCGCGAAACGCGCTATTGACTTTGGCATGAGCCTGAACGGCGGCCCCCATGACGATCTTGCGGCGAACGTCGAGCTTGCGGTCTGCCTCTTTCGCGCGGGCCTTGAGCTGCGAAAGTTCGGCCTTGGCTTCTTCATGCCGTTTGAGCAGCTCGGCGATCCGCTGATGCAGTGTTTTTCGGTCCTCGCTCATCAGTGCCTCCCCTTGGTTAGTCGTCCGGAAATAGTACCAGAACATGTTTGCCATTTCGCTAATTGCGGGGATACCGGCGTATCCTGATCACGCAAAGACTGGGCGAATAACGCCGAAGCCAACCAGTAGGCCCTGGAAATCGGCGACACGATTCGCGGTGGCCATATCTTCTGCTCCCCCCTTTGATCAAATTCTTTCCGACCAGATACCGGGGTATCCACACCGTTTGCCGAATGGCAACATCTGGGCGGTATGATAAGCACAAAAGGCCGGGACCGGATCAAGCCGGAACCAACCACGAATGCCGCAGGACCGGGGTCACGAAGCAAGGCAAGTGCGCAATCTGGGCGGTATGGTAAGCACAAAAGGCCGGGACCGGATCAAGCTGGAGCCAACCACGAATGCCGCAGGACCGGGGTCACGAAGCAAGGCAAGTGCGCACTTATACGTTGCCGGTGGCAACGTGTGCGGCAAAGGCTCCGCCTCTGCACACCGTGGGGGGCTTTCGCGCCCCCTCAACCCACGACAAGGGGCGTGCCCCCTTGACCCGGCCCAACCCTGCGCGGGTTGGATGCGCGCCAGGGCCTTCCCGCCCTGGACCTGAACTCGGAAGGGCCTTGCCCCTCCGAGACCTCCCGCGCCGGGGCTTCCGCGCCCCGACACCCACGGCCAGCGCAACCCCGCTGGATCAGGACCGGCGTTTCCGCCGCACGGTCACAGGCGGGTGACCCATGGCGCAGTACCATTTCCATGGCGGCATCCTCAAGCGAAGCGAAGGTCACAGCGTCGTTGCCTCGGCCGCCTACCGCGCCGGCGAGCGCCTGTACGACAGCCGCATCGGCTATGCCTTCGACTACCGGCGCCGTTCCGGCATCCTCCATACCGAGATCATGGCTCCCGACAATACGCCCGACTGGATGCTTGATCGCTTCCAGCTCTGGAACGGCGTCGAGAAAGCGGAAGAGCGCAAAGACAGCCAGCTCGCCAGGTCCATCGATATTTCGCTCATGTGCGAGCTGACCTTCGACCAAAACCTCGACCTCCTTCGCGATTTCGTGAAGAAGACCTGGATCGATCAAGGGATGCTCGCCGACATCGCCATCCATGCCCCCGGCCACGATAGCGATGAGCGCAACGTTCACGCCCATATCCTCCTCACCATGCGGGTCATAACCGCTGACGGCTTCGGCAACAAGCAGCGCGAGTGGAATGACCGGAAGGATTTCAAGCAATGGCGCAAGGCCTGGGCCGACTTTGCCAATGCCGCTCTCGAACGGGGCGGATTCGCCGAACGCATCGATCACAGAAGCCTCGTCGAGCAAGGCCTTGATCGCGAACCAACAATTCACGTTGGCCCGTCCGGCAAGCAGATCGAGCACCGCGGCAAAAACTCCGATCGCGCCCAGAAGAACCGGGACATTGAGGTGGCGAACGACAATATGGCTGACCTCAAGAAGGAACTCGCCGGAATCGAAGAACGTCTGGCCGAACTCAAGCTCCAGCTCGCGGCTGAACGGATGGAGCAAATCCAGAAGACCGTCCGGGCGGCGGATGCCGTCTGGGAGCAGGCCGAACAGCGCCAAGCCCCCGCGCAGTCATTGCAACCTCAAGGTCCGCCGTCTTATCCTGGGAATTCGGCGCCGCCGGTATCCGGCGGTGGCAAGGCGGCCTTTATGCCTGACAACCTTTCCGAACAGCAGGATCTCGCGGCGAAACAAGAAGCCGCCCGGCAAGAGCAGGCCCATAAGGACGAACAGGCCCGACAGCAACAGGCCTCCGCCGATCAGGACAAAGCCACAGCGGCTGCCCAGCAACAGGAAACCCAGCGTCAGGCCCAAGCCGCGCAGGATGCTGCCCAGCAACAGGAAGCCCAACGCCAGGCGCAAGCCCGACAAGACGAAGAGACTCGCCTCCAGCAACTTCGCGACGCCGAGAATAAGCGCGTCGAGGACATCACACGACAGAATGCCGAACGGCTGGCGGCGCAGACCGAAGACATGCGCCAGGCGCAACAGCGCCTTGACGCCCAGAAGGCGGAGCAAGCTCGCCTTGACGCGGCCTATCGGGCCGAGGTGGAGAAAATCGCGCTTGAGGATCGGCGCAAACAGGAAAGCGAACGGCAGGCGCAGCTCGCGGAAAAAGCCAAGGAAGGCCCGATCAATGACGCGGGAGCCCGTTACGGCCAGGCCCTCGGTCAGCACTACGATATCCGCAGCCCCTACGCCTCTCTTGCCAAAGCGGCGATGGCGGAATACGCCGCCTTCCGCCGTGACCGCGAAGCCCTGGACCAGCGGATCGCCAAAACCGCCGACCCGCAAGAACGCCAAGCGCTTGATCTGCGCAAGCGGATCGAGGGCGCCGAGTACCTCGCCCTGACCAGCGACCGGATTGCACAACAATCTTGGGTCATTACCGGTCGTCGTGACAGTCAGGAGGCTGTCAAGGAGCGTTTGCGCGCGACCGAATACCGCATCCAGGCCCAGGATTTGCGCCAGCAGCTTCGTGAAGTGCGACTGGGGAACGCTCCGGACAAGGACCGCGAACGCGAGCGCAGCGAGCCGCAACCAGAACCGGCGAGGATGCGGGGGCCGGGGTCTCGCATGCCCGCCAAGGTTGACGACCTCATCAAACCGCAAGACGAGAGTGCCAAAACCAAGCAACGCGAACAGGAAAGGGCTCCCGACCCCGCACCAGAACTGGCGAGCGTGCGGCGGACGGGGACTCCCCCGCCCAACAAGTACGACAAACTCGCCGAACTCGTCGCACAGCAGGACGAGATTGCCAAAACCAGGGAAGAAAGCGAAAAAGCAAAAGACCCCGAGCGCCAAAAGCAGATGGAGCGCGAGCGCGAACTCCAGCGGGAACGGGACCGGGACCGATAGGCCGCCCTGGCGTCGCGGGACAGCCAGGGCGCACGAAACCACTCCCCCGCAAATATCAGGCGCTCAAGACCGGAGTCCTATCGCTATTCCGGCAGGTTGGTTGGCTCCTGACGGCCACCACCCTGCCGGCAAAATTGAAAACGCTCTGGCGTCTGATCGCCCGCGAGATCACGGAACCCAGATTCCACCGCTCCGGACGGCCGCGTAAAGACAAATCCCCCAATCCGTTCTAACCAACGCCGAGGTGAACCATGACCAGCGCCCCCCTCTCTCCCCACGAAATCGCCACGTTCCTGCTTGATTCCCGATTGATCGACAAAGCCGCAGCCGACCGTCTGGAGACGAGAATCGTCGCCTATGGCGACAGCCGGGAACGCAATGGACACAGATCAGGCGTCGTGACGGCGGCGCGAAAGGCGGCTGCGGTTGCGGGTTCGCTCAAGGGCGCCAATCAACGCGCCGCTGCCGAGAAGGTTTGGCGGGCAATAGAAATGCTGCTGCCTCACAGCCGCGAAGCCGAACAAGCCTATGCGCGCGGCTTCAAGGACGGAGCCGAGCATGGGTCAAAGCGGCAGCGGCAGAGCCACCGGCCCGATTCGAAGATGTCGTGACCGGCTCCGACCAGAACGATTCTGACGCTTACGTCGGGCGGCCCGACGTGTTCCGGCCTGTCGGTATGGGCCTCCGGGTTGTGCCCCGGTTTGCCCTCACCCCGGTTGCCCGAAGAAGCGCAGAGAAACCGAATGAGCACAGAGGAAACATAAGATTGTGCGAAACAGCAAGAGTCCAGCTTGGGACTCCCAAGAACATCCCAGCAAGAATGCCCCGCTTCGCCGTCTCGGCCTGTAGGTCGTCGAACGCCATTCAAGGTCGCCGTAAGATTTTGGCGTTGCTCTGCGCTCGCATTCGCGCAACCAGGCCGAGCGGGCTGGCAGCCGGTTCCGCCCTTTACACAATTATCGTGGTGACTCACATCCTCAGGCTTTTGGAAAATTCCTCTCGAATCAACCTACTAGGCAGCGCTTCTAAATACTTAACTTATATTTGCTAAAGTTCTCGGAGATCCGTCGTTCGAGCGTTTGTACCCACCTAGGCAAACGGAGGGCTTATGATACCGAAAGTCGCAACCAGCGCTTTCATTCCAGCGCGCATGTATCAAGAGACCAGACGGGTCGGCAAAAGACTGGGCGCGCTTCTCGCCATCGTTGCAATCGCGGCGTTACTCAGTCCAGCTATCCCCCGTGCCGCGCCCTACACAGCCGCCAAGAATACGCTGGTGATCCTGGTTTGTGATAGCTCGAGTTGCGCAACGCCGCCCTTTACGCAGTCACAGGTAGAAACCGTCATGGGCGCGATTAGCTACTATTTCAACAATGCGTCGTATGGCAACATCAGCATGAACGTGGCTGTTACGCCGTGGCTTCAAGTAGCCTCGGCGGCGTGCGGCGGTTCTCCGACCGCAGACCAACAGGCCGCAGCGAGCGCGGGCTTTAATACCGCGAACTACAACAGCTTCGTTTACATCGGCCCCTATTCGAGCGACTGCGACGCGGGCGGCCTTCCTAATTGGGCGGGTTGGACTCCCGATGGAGCCGACTCCTACATCAATGGAACCAGCTCCCAGCAGGTCATACAGCACGAAGTGACCGCGCAATTCTTCTGGGGTATTTATTTTGGCGACGGTGCCAATGCGATGTTTTGTCAGGGGACCAATTACCAACTCTACGATTACAGTCCATCCAATACGTCATGCGTACCTGAATTTGTTGCGGATGAATTTGATCCTTCCGGATTGAGCGTCTACGAAATCAACGCCCCGCATCAGGCGATGCTGGGGTGGCTGACGCCACAACTCGTCACTGCGTCCGGAACCTACACTATCGCTCCGCTGGAGGGCAGCAGCGGTACGCGGGCGCTGAATGTGGCAAATTATTACTATCTGGAGTACCGCCAGCCCATTGGCGTGGATGGTGGATACGCCGGCAACCCCGCCCTTTCCGGCAACCCCGTGAGCGGAGTCATGTTCCACTCGCCAGGGGCTAGCTATGCCGCCGCACCAACTAATGCAGGCGCTACCGAGCTATATAACGAGAATCCGTTAGCTCCCTCTTATGGCTCAACGGGATTTCAGGAATATATGGCGAACCCCGCGCTCACGCCCGGCTCCACCTACAGCGATACCACGAACGGCGTCAGTTTCGAGGTGCTCACAGCCGATGCCGCTGGGGCTTCCGTCAGTATCCAGTTCACCGCTCCAGGAGACGTGTATGTGTCGGGTTCGAACAGCGGCGGGCCGGTGCAATTCGGGCCACCACCCACTTTTTATCCTATTGAGCAATATACCGGATATAACACCATTAATTACCGAGTGGTTTTCTCAGGCGGCATGCTCAAGGCTCCCAATGGAATCGCGACCGATAGCAGCGGGAATTACTGGGTGGCGGATACGAACAACAATCGCCTCCAGAAATTCAGCAGCAGCGGTGCGTATCTTACCCAAGCGTCCATGGCCGATTATGCACTTACCGCCAAAGCAATCGCCGTCGATGCCAACAATAACGTCTGGGCCACGGACACATACGGCGATGTATGGAAGTTCGACGACAATGGCAACAGTTTGGCAGAATTTACTAATTTCGGCGGACAAATCAGTAACGCGGCCGCCATGACCATCGATAGCTCCGGCAACCTCTGGATCACCGATACCGGCAACAACCGGGTTGTGGAGATTAACAGCAGCGGCGTCCTGGTGAAGACCATCGGTGCACCGGGGGCCGGCGATGGCGAGTTCAGCCAACCGTCCGGCATCGGATTGGACGCATCAGGTGATGTCTGGGTGGTGGATTCCGGCAACGACCGCGTGCAGGAATTCAGCAGCAGCGGCACCTGGAAAAAGAACGTGGGCTCGGCGGGTTCCGGCAACGGCGAGTTCAACGATCCGCAAGGTATTTGCTTTAATAGCGCTCGCACTCTCTTCTGGGTGACGGATTCAAAGAACTACCGCGTTCAGAAATTCAGCAGCAGCGGGACTTATGTCAGCCAGTTCGGCGCCATGGGTTCGGGTCCGGCAAAATTCAGCGCTCCTTCCGGTATCACCCTCAGCAACGGCGTTTTGGCCATAGCCGACAGCGGCAACAACTGGGTGCAGGAGTATGGGGCCGATGGATATATTCTTGAGTTCGGTAGCGGCGTGATTGGGGCTTCATCAGGTCTTGCCCTGACCGGCGGCGGCCAGAATTTATGGATAGCCGACACTGCCAATAACAGGTTGTTCTCGTTTACCACTGACTCTGAGGGTGTGGAAGGTACGTGGGTACAGACCGTCGGTTCCTTCGGCACCGGTCAGGTCCAGTTCAATGCGCCGCACGGGCTTGCCGTTGATCGCAGCAACAATCTTTGGGTGGTGGATAGCGGCAACAATCGCTTGCAGCAACTCAGCAGTACCGGCACATGGCTACAGAGCATAGGCTCCAAGGGCGTCGGCGACGGTCAATTTAAGGCGCCGGAATTCCTCGCTCTTGATAGCAGCGGCAACCTGTGGATCGCCGATACCGGCAACAATCGGGTCGAGGAATTGAACGACAGCGGCACATATGTAAGTCAAATCGGTTGCTCGACCGGTGCCTGCGCCGCCAGCTCCGAGAACGGCCAATTCAGTAAACCGACCGGCATTGCCGTTGACGCGACGGGCAATTTCTGGGTAGGGGATTGCAGCAACAACCGCGTCCAGGAGTTGGGTAGGGACGGCGCCTGGCTACAGACCATAGGAGGCCTTGCGGCGGGCTCCGGCAACAGTCAGTTTAGCTGTCCGGAAGGGCTTGCCTTTGACGCTCTGGGCAACCTCTGGGTCGTGGATTCTGGGAACAATCGCGTTCAGGAGTTCAGCAGCAGCGGGGCTTACCTTAGCCAGGTCGGCGGCGGCCAGGAGAATTTCAACAGTCCCATCGCCATTGCCGTTCACTGATGTCTGACCTGAAATGCGATCCCGATTCGGACAGCGTCCCCCAATCAGCGCGCCGCCGCCGAAAAGGTTTGGCGGGCGACAGAAATGCTGCTGCCGAACAGCCGCGAAGCCGAACAAGCCTATGCGCGTGGATTCAAAGACGGGGCCGAGCATGGCTCAAAGCGGCAGCGGCAGAGCCGCCGGCCCGATTCGAAGATGTCGTGACCGGCTACGACCACCGGTCTTCGCGGAGGCGCCGTTGACGATCTCGGAAAACTCTCCGGGGGGATTCCTTTACACTGGAACGGCTTCGGCGGCCATCTGCGGCGCGGCGGCAGGCCGGACCGGCGCACCATCACCTGTGGATGATGGCGTTCTCGGTGAAGACCGCTCTGCCTTAAGAAATTTGCCATCGCGGTAGTATCTCTCCTCCGTCGAGCCGTCCGCATTGCGCCAAACATCTGCCGGGCCGTCCTCGCGGTGCAACTTGCCATCGCGGAAATACATCTCCTCCGTCGCGCCGTTGCGGTAGCGCTGGATATAGGCCGGCCCTCGGACGAATCAAGTCTGCATCCTTTCTTTTCCAGCCAGTCCACCAAATCCCTGCCGGTCGGCTTCCGGCCCAGCCAATCTCTTTTCCAGCGGAGCTTGCGTGAAACGTCTTCGCTAACCGCATAAATGTAAGTGACCTGACCAAAGCCCACCTCGTAGGTCACCGTCATATGCGAAGTTCGGTCGCCGGTCATGCTCTTGCCTCGCGATGGCTGTTGTAATTTTCTCCACTCTACCCGTGCATCTATTTCGAATTCGTTAATTTTGAGAGTGTTGGCGCATGTTTTCCCGTTACCGGAGACCGATTCGCGCTTTCACGGGGCAGCACAGCCGGGGTTGCCCTTTTTGATCCGCTGTCACGAATCGCCGCCACGAAATCCGTCACAATTACAGACCTGAACAACTGGGCTTTTGCACGAGTGCAGGCCTGCACATTTTGGTTGTGCACGGCCCAAAGACCGCTTTTCTCCGCTCCGGCCGTAATGCTCCGTAGGGGCCGTGTCGGCTCCGGGATGCGCCTTTCAGGCTCCGCCCGCGCGGTCCGAATCGGCCTCGCTGATTCGGAGTACAATCCTCTTCATACATGCACAGGATGCGTGACCTCCTTGATCGTTCCCGCGCATGGCCGCGCCGCGCGATTGGCGATCAGCCCGAGATTACCGACCGGGTGAGCCTTCACTTTTCCCACATAAGCCCACGCCTCAAGTCCGAAGACATTCTCACGCCCGAAGAAGTCGCCGCCCGGCTCAAGGTTCCTGAATCTTGGGTTTATGAAAAAACCCGCGTCCGCTGCCGCAATCCGATCCCGTGCCTGCGCCTCGGCCGATACATTCGATTCGACTGGTTGGCAGTGATCGCGTGGCTCACAGCGGCATCGGCGCAAGAACAGAATGCACCGAGGACAAGTCCCCCGGCGAAACGGAAGCCGGTGCGTTAGGCACCCGGTCGATGAAATCCTACGCCCGGTCAAGAGCGATGCCGCAAAGGCCGTTTCCCCTTGGACGATATGTTAAAATGGGCTGTCAAGCCGTGGTTACCTACAGGAGCGCGCGGCAAAGCCGAGAATACCGTGCAAAAAGGGCAGATCTTTCGAACCGGCGGGAGCTGGTATCTGCGATTCTACCAGGACGACATCGAGGACGGACAACCGGTCCGTAAGCGCGTCTGCAAGAGGCTCGCATACTATTCGGACGACTACCGATCCAGGAAAGACGTTCTTCCCCTCGCCAATGAGATCCTTGCGCCCGTCAACAGCGGCGACGCGCAGCCGGAAGGTTCGCTGACACTGACCGAATTCGTCGAACAGCGCTATTTGCCGAGCCACGCGAAGAAACTGCGTCCTAGCACAATGCGCAGCTATCGCGACCTCTTCCGCAGCTTGGTGCGCGATCGCGCCGGCCACATACGCCTCCGCGATTTTCATACCAAAGACGGCCAGCACTATTTCGACAAAATCGCCGACGACATGCCCCATCTGTCCCACCAGTCGCTCTTGCGTGTGAAGGCTCTGTTATCGAGCGTCTTCACCTACGCGAAGCAGGAGGACGCGGTGCGCGGGACTAATCCCGTTCAGGGCGTCAAGGTCGCGGGAAGACGTTATAAGCCAACCCGCCACGCCTACACGCTCGAAGACATTCAAGGCATGGTCACAAGACTGCCGGAGCCCGCGCGCACCGTCGTCATGGTCGCCGGATTTGCCGGCTTGCGTCTCTCCGAGATCAGAGGCCTGCGCTGGGAGGACTACACCGGGACCGAACTGCGAGTAGCGCGCTCCGTCTGGCGCACGCATGTCGGGCCGACCAAGACCGAAGAGAGCGGCGAGAATCCGGTTCCGGTAATTCCAATCCTGCGCAAAGCACTGGATGAGCACCGGAAGCAGCATGCCGGTGACGGCTACATCTTTGCCGGAGAGCGGCGGGGCGCTCCGCTGAACCTCGACAATCTGGCGCGGCGCGTTATCATGCCGGTTATCGGCGATGATTGGCATGGCTGGCATAGTTTTCGCAGGGGCCTCGGCACAAATCTCTATGGCCTCGGTGTGTCGCCGAAAGTAATTCAGGAGATCTTGCGCCACGCCGATGTATCGACCACGGAGACGCATTACATCGTGGTCGTTCGGTCCGAAACTGCAAAGGCAATGAAGAAACTGGAACGTGCTGTGGGCAAAGAATGGGCAAAGATCAAAGTTCGCAAGACGCCTTAAGTGCAGTGTAATCAACCATAAGCCACCCTAGCTCAGTTGGTAGAGCGGCTGATTCGTAATCAGCAGGTCTCCGGTTCAAGCCCGGAGGGTGGCTCCATTTTTTGGCTCCTATCCGAAAAGTGTAAAAGGCGTTCAGGGGCTTTGAATCCATGGAGTTGCGGCCAGGGCGGGTTCGGCAGGGTCACGGCAGATCTTGGAAACGTCGCGC
>OBLT010001537.1_pt1 | contig 14685 bp, 17 predicted proteins | sample 1518721 | NCBI WGS metagenome assembly OBLT01 (sample SAMEA3539307, study PRJEB22396) | soil metagenome | biome: tundra; feature: field; material: soil | place: USA | collected 2010-05 | depth 0.15 m | reverse complement strand
GGAAGAGTTGCGGGGGGATATGTCGTGCCTCTACAACCTGTGGCTCGACATGCGGCAGAAGGCGGAGCGCAAGCCGGCGCCGATGTTGATCCATCACGACCTGAACGTAGTGGAGCGCGTGCTGCGCGACCAGCTTACCCTCGCTTTCAAGAGCATCTGGACGGATAACGAGGAGGTCTACGAAAACGTGCTGCGCTTCGTGCAGCGTTTCCAGCCGGCGCTGGTAGGCCGTGTGAAGATGTACACGCGGAACGCGCCGATGTTCGACGAGTTCGGCATCACCGCGGAGATCGAGAAGGCGCTTCGGCCCAAGGTATGGCTGAAATCCGGCGGCCACATCGTCATCAACCAGACCGAGGCGCTGGTGGCCATCGACGTGAACACCGGCAAGTTCGTGGGCAAGTCGAACCGGCTCGAGGACACCATCGTCAAGGTCAATACCGACGCCATCAAGGAGATCGTGCGGCAGATCCGCCTGCGCGACCTGGGCGGCATCATCGTGGTCGATTTCATCGACATGGACGAGCGCAAGAACCGGCAGAAGGTCATGCAGACCCTGGAGGAAGCCATGCGGGCCGATCGTGCGCCCTACAAGATTCTCCAGTTCAACGACTTTGGCCTGGTGGCCATCACCCGCAAGCGCGTCAAGCAGAGCCTGGAGCGCACGCTGTGTACCCCGTGCCCCTACTGCGAAGGCTCGGGCTACGTCAAGAACCCGCAGACGATCGTGGGCGAGATCCTCCAGGAAGCGCACAAGATCGCGCGGGCCGTGGAGGGCAAGGACGTGCTGCTGCGCGTGGCCCCCGAAGTGGCCAAGCTGCTGAAGTCCAACCAGAACACGTATCTGCAGGAGCTGGAAGAAATCCTGGGGCGGACGGTGATCGTCAAGAGCGATGCGCAGTTGAACCAGCAGCGATTCGACCTGGCGTGACCCGGAGAACAAGCTGCATCCGCATGGATGCCAACTACCCGAGATGCTGGGCCAGAAACGGCAAACCGCGCTTGCCCCAGAAGCTGTGCGGGCCGTCGAAAACTTCCTGCTCGGCCAAGGCCCCGGCGCCGAAGACCTCGTATATCTTCTTGACACGTTCGAAACTGGCGCGGCTGGCGGCGATGGGAAAGATGTTGTCCTTCTCGCCCGATTCCGCGAAGAACGGCCGCGGCGCGGTGAGGCCGGCCACGTCGTACATCTCGGCCCAGTTCAAGATTCCCGGGACGTAATTGTCGATGCAGTGCGACAGGCTCATGATGCTGTCGCGGAAGGTGTTCAAGGAACAACTGGCGAAGGCGGCGCGGATACGCGTCTCGATCGCCGCGGCGAACAGCGTGCATGTGCCGCCGCCGGAGATGCCCATGCAGCCCACGCGCGCGGGATCGAGTTCCTTGCGGGTCTCGATCCAATCGATGGTGCGGGCTACATCGTAGACGCGCCAGCCGATCATCGTCTGGCCGAACAGCAGCGCGGCGCCGGCCGAGGGCTGGCAGGCCGCTTGGGTCAACCCTTTCGACTTGGTCAGAGGATCGCGGCGGCAGCCGAACGCCATCGGCTCGATGGCTACGGCGGCCATGCCGTGCTCCGCTATCTGGACGGCGTAATCGTACTCGTAGTCCACCTTGACCGTGCGGTCGCGGCCCTGCGGGTCGATCCCCACCAGATCGTCCACGCCACGGCCGTGCCCGGGAATGGCGATCACCGGCGCGTACGGCGCCTGGGCGGTTTTCGGCGTGAGCAGGTAGCCGAGCACGGCGAGGCCCGGCCGGCTCTGGAACACGAACTTCTCGCGCCGGTAGCCGGGGAAGTCGCGCACTTCCAGCGTCTGCGGCTGAAGCGGCGAGCGTTTCTCGGGAAAGCCGCCCACCAACTCCAGCACCTTGGCCCGCAGCGACTTCTGCCACTGTTCGGCTTCGGCGCGGGTCTTGGCCTGGAAGGTCATGCGGAGCGGCGCGCTTTCATGCAGTTTGCGCGTGTACAGCACGGGGTCGAAGTCGGCGGCATCGACTTTGTCTTCGAAGCCGTCGAGCGCCCCCGTGTACTTCTGCTGACCCTTGAGCGCCTGCGACGCTTCCATGGCGGCGACGGACGCCAACGCGACTTTGCCGAGGTCCCGCCGCGTGACCCGGCGGACGCTAAGTTTCGAGGTTCCGGACATGGGTCTATTGTATGCCACCGAACTCGGGCGGGCGTGGCCAGGGTTCCGGAGCGGGACAACTATTTCGTTGACACTGTAAACTAAAACATTTACAGTTAAAGAATGATCGCCGGCTGTCGCCACAAAGGGCTCGAAGAGATTCGCCTCGTTGGCACGACACGCCGGATCGGCGCAGATTACATCAGGAAGTGCGTGCGCATCTTGCAGTTGCTGGAAGTAGCGGGCCGGCCGGAGGACATGAACATCGCAGGGTCTCGCTTCCATGGTTTGCAGGGAAGCCCGAAGCGCTGGTCGGTGCGCGTGACCGGGAACTACCGTATCACCTTCGGATGGGCGGGAGAGTACGCCTTGGATGTCGATTTTGAGGACTACCATTAGGGAGGAATCGATGACGAGAAAAAGCGGATTACCGCCCGTCCATCCGGGCGAGATTATCAAGGAAGATATCCTGCCGTCCGTCGGCCTGTCCGTTACGGCTGCGGCGAAGGCGCTGGGAGTGTCCCGGCAGATGCTACACGACATTCTGGCGGAGCGCAGACCCCTGTCGGCCGTCATGTGCCTGAAGGTGGCCCGCCTGTTTGGCAGCACGCCGGAGTTATGGATGCGGTTGCAGGCAGTCTACGACCTGAAGAAGGCCGAGCAAGACAAGAAAGTCATGGAACGCGTGGCGCGGATCGTGCCTGTTAAGCCGGTCGAAGAAGCGCGGGTCTAGAGGATTCCGCCTTTCGTCGGCTGTTAAAATAGATCCAACCATGATCCAAACGCTGTTCGGCGCCGTGGACCAAGAGCCGTCCCTCCTGGAGAGGCTCAAGAGCGGCGTTCAGAAGACGCGCACGGGGCTGGTCTCCGCTCTGGAAGACGCCATCCAGGGCAAGAAGGTCATCGATGCGGACCTGATCGACGAGCTGGAGTTCACGCTGATTTCGGCGGATATCGGGGTGGGCGCCACGGAGGAGATCCTGGGACGCATCCGGCAGCGCGTGGAGCGGCATCAGTTGCACGACGCGGCCGCATTGCGCGGCCTGATTCGCGAGCACTTGCTCGAAATCCTGCAGGCCAGCGAGCGTGCGCCGGCGCGCGTCGCGGAGCCTCCCGCGGTGGTGCTGGTGATCGGCGTGAACGGATCGGGCAAGACCACTACCATCGGGAAGCTGGCGCAGCGGTTCAAGAACGAAGGGCGTTCGACGCTGCTGTGCGCCGCCGATACGTTCCGCGCGGCGGCCATCGAACAACTCGAGATCTGGGGCGAGCGCACGCAGACCGCCGTCATTCGCCAAAACCCAGGCAGCGACCCGAGCGCGGTGCTTTTCGACGCGCTGCAGGCGGCTCGCGCACGGAAAATGGACTGCGTGATCGTAGATACTGCGGGCCGCCTGCAAACCAAGGAAAACCTGATGGCGGAGCTGCAGAAGATGAGCCGCACCGCCAAGAAGGTGATCCCCGACGCGCCGCACGAGGTCCTGCTGGTGCTCGACGCCACCACGGGCCAGAACGGGCTGGAGCAGGCGCGTAAATTCACCGAGACCTCCGGTGTCACCGGCATTGTGCTGACCAAGCTCGATGGGACCGCGAAGGGCGGCATCGTGGTGGCGATCGCGCGCGAGCTGAACCTGCCCATTCGCTATGTGGGGGTGGGCGAGAAGGCGGAAGACCTGCTGCCGTTCGACTCCGAAAAATTCATCGAATCGTTGTTCGAAAAATGAACCCGGAATTCATGCGCGAAGCGCTCGATCTGGCGCGAAAGGGCCGGGCGCTGACCAGTCCCAACCCCATGGTGGGGGCGGTCCTGGTGCGCGATGGCGAAGTGGTGGGGCGCGGGTTCCACACGTACGCCGGCCTATGGCACGCCGAGGCCGTGGCGTTGGCGGAGGCGGGCGAGCGGGCCCGCGGCGCCACGCTCTACCTCAACCTGGAACCGTGTGCGCACCAGGGCCGTACGCCGGCCTGCGCCGGCGCGCTGATCGAGGCCGGGGTGGCGCGCGTGGTGGCGCCCATGGAAGACCCCAACCCGCTGGTGGCGGGCGGGGGCTTTCGCAAGCTGCGGGAGGCCGGAATCGAGGTGGAGATCGCGGCCGAGTTCGCCCGGGAGGCGGAGAAGCTCAACGAGCCCTTCCTGCACTTCATGCAAACGGGGCGGCCGCTGGTCACGCTCAAGGCCGCCATGACGCTGGACGGGAAGATCTCCGCACCCGACGATAACCGGGGCTGGATCACCAGCGAGCGCGCCCGCGCCCACGTGCAACAGTTGCGGCACGATTGCGACGCCATCCTCACGGGCGTCGGCACGGTGCTGGCCGACGACTGCCTGCTGACCGACCGGACCGGACTGGCGCGCTGCCGGCCGCTGCTGCGCATTGTGATGGACTCGCGGCTCCGCCTGCCGCTCGATTCGAAGATGGCGCGCGACGCCACCGGGGATGTGGTGGCCGTGGCCACCTCGGCGGCGCCCATCGAGCGGCGCAAGGCGATGGAAGCCCGTGGCATCCGCGTGCTGGTTTTCGACGGGCCGTGTGGCCGCGCCGACTTGCAAAGCGTCGTCGAGTGGCTCGGAAGAGAGCGCTATCTCTCGCTGACGATCGAGGCCGGCAGCAAAGTGAACTGGACGGCGCTCGAAAGCGGCCTGGTCGACCGCGTCTTCTTCTACTACGGGCCGAAGATCCTGGGAGGGCTCGAGGCGCTGCCACTGGCGGGCGGCATCGGCCGGCGGCGCCGGTCCGACGCCATACGCGTTCATGGCGTTACGATACACCAGATTCCGCCCGACGAATTCGCGGTGGAAGGATACCTGAATGTTCACCGGGATTATTGAAGAGCTTGGCACGGTGGAATCGATGGTGGCGGGCGCGGCCGGCGCGCGGCTGAGGCTGCGGTGCGCCACGGTCATGGCCGACACGGCCACGGGCGCCAGCATCGCGGTGAACGGCGTCTGCCTCACGGCGGTGGACCCGCGGCCGGATTCGTTTTCCGCCGATCTCGCGCCCGAAACCCTGCGCCGCAGCAATTTGGGCGATCTGCGCGCGGGCTCGCGCGTGAACCTGGAGCGCCCGCTTTCGCCCTCCGGCCGGCTGAGTGGTCACATCGTGCAGGGCCACGTGGACGGCACCGGCGAGTTCCTGGCGCTCGAAGCGCTGGGGGACGAGAACTGGTGGCTGCGCATCCGCGTGCCCGCGGACCTCGACCCATTTCTGGTCTACAAGGGCTCCATCGCCATCGACGGCATCAGCCTGACAATCGCCGCGCTGGAGGGGGACACGCTTTCCGTTACCATCATCCCGCACACCTGGCGCAACACGACGCTAGCCGGCTACCGCCCCGGCGCGCGCGTCAACCTGGAGTGCGACATCCTGGCCAAGCACGTGGCCAAGTTGCTGGGCAAGCTGGATGTGAAGGAACGGCTGACGGTGGAGAAGCTGCGGGAGAACGGGTATTGACCGCTGGAAGGTCACGCGACGTGCCGAACGGGAAATGCAAGGGCTGCTTGAAAGACGGTATGGATCTACAGCGCAGCCATCTTATTCCAGCCTCCGTTTACAGGCTGTTGGACTCCCCAGATGCCCCAAATCGTAACCCGATCTTGATTAGTTCGGAAGTTACAGTACAAACCTCGCAAGAGATAAGAGATTACGTGCTTTGCCGCCTTTGCGAACAGCTTCTGAATCAAGAAGGTGAGCAGTGGGTGGTTCCGCGCCTCGCGACAAGGGAAAAGACATTTCCGCTGCACGACATGTTGGCGGCTGTAGCTCCCGACGTGGATGAGCCCCATATAAAAGCCTACGCAGGCGCGAAAATCCCCTGCTTGCACGTGAAGAACCTCACGCACTTTGCTCTTGGCATTTTCTGGAAGGCTTCTGTGCATTCCTGGAGAACCGGCCCGTCAAGCAGGATTCCTAGGATCGAACTTGGCCCCTACGGCGAGAATATCAGATCCTTTTTGTTCTGCAAAGGGCCGTTTCCTGACCACGTCGGCCTGGGGATAACCGTGATGTCCCCCCTGGTCACCAAAATGCTCTCGTGCCCACCGCGAGAGGGTCTAAAGTCAAACGGCGTCCACCATTTCAACTTCTATGTACCCGGAATTCTGTTTCTACTTGCGGTTGGCAAGGGAGCCACGGAAGAAACAAAGGACACTTGCTTCTGTGGCAACCAGTTGCATCCGATCTTCATCACGGACGATTCTGAAGCGGTAGAACGACTCCCGAGAGAGACGTATTTCAAGGGAAAGGCTGCGATGGCCCTGAGACGCCAGAAACGAGATCACCCCGATTTGCCACAGTAGGGTCTATTGTGGCCGGTCTGCCTACGGGCGAACCTCGGCCGGGAGTAAGGCCCCACGCGGATTTCGCTCTCGCGCCTGCGGGTTTGCGCGATGTTGTATGCGGCTTGCATCCGCATGAGCGTGTCCATCTTCACGCCGAAGGCTTTCTCGATACGAAGGGCCATGTCGCCGGACAGGGGGAAAACGCCGGGGCCTTACCTGAAGGGAATTTCCACCTCGGCATAGCTGCCGGGGGTGGCGGCATTCACGGCGGCAACGATCCCGTCAAGGTGCTGCCGCACAAGCCACCAAGGCGAGTTGCCAAGAACAACGATGGAGACTCTCCGACCGGCAAGGTTCTGTTGATAGCCCACGTTCTTGTCGGTCGTCAGCAACAGATCGAAGCCGGCGCCATCGGCCAGCTTAAGCAGCTCTCCGTTTGAGATTCTCTCCCAACCGAGTTTTCTTGCCTCGGTGACTTCGTGACCTCGTAACGATGCGGTGAGGCCTCTTGGTACGCCCTGATCAAAAAGGATGCGCATCGGACCTACCGGCTGCACCGGCAGGAACCGGCGGCGCGTCGAGGCTACGGGCGGCAAATTCAAGAACCGCTTGAATCTGCTCCCGCGTCACATCGTACTGCTCGATGATTTCCTCGATGCTCGAACCCACTTCGAGGTTTTCAAAGACCGTAGCAACTGGCATCCGGGTATCCTTGAACACCCATGCACCGCCGCGGCGGCCTGGCACACTCTCCACCGCGGGGCATTGTGACCAGTCGAGGGTTGTTGTTGCCATGATCTGCACTCCCTCTCTTAGGGTACCCCTTATGAGACACATCCGCCTGGCCTACGGGCGAGCCTCGGCGGGGGAGTAGGGCCGCACGCGGATTTCGCTCTCACGCTTGCGGGTTTGCGCAATGTCGTATGAGGCTTGCATCCGCATGAGCGTGTCCATCTTCACGCCGAAAGCTTTCTCGATGCGTAGCGCCATGTCGCCGGACAGGCCGGCCTTGCCGTTGAGCAAACTGGACAGGGCGGGGCGGGAAACTTGAAGCGCGGCGGCGGCCGTCACGGACAGGCCGGCGGGTTCGACGATCTCCGTCCGGATGAAATCTCCGGGATGAGGCGGGTTCTTCATGGGCAGACTGTAGCCTGTAGCTTAACACTTATCAAACAAGAAAATCCACGTATTTGACTTCGAAACGAGCGTGGCGGTAGGGTAGGTTTTAGAAGGGCGCCCATGACAATCACCGTTGACATCAGCCCCGAGGTTCAGGCTGAACTCGCCCGTCAGGCCGCCTCTCGCGGTCGCGCGGTTGAGGCGTATGCCGCGAGCTTGCTCGAAGAGGCTGTCGATCTTCCCGCCGAGACGTTGACTAATGCCGAGAAGCGACAACGGGAGGGTACCAAGAGCCTCGTGGAAGTGTGCGCGATGGTGAGAGGCCTGGCGGACGACGTGGATTTCAGCCGCAATCCCTCTACCGGACGCCCTGTAGACCTGTCGTGAGCGGTTTTCTGCTCGACACCAACATCCCCTCGGAACTGACCAGGCCCGTGCCTGACGTTCGGGTAAGCGGCTGGGTGGACGCCCAGGACAATGCTTCTCTGTACCTGAGCGTCGTCACCGTCGGAGAACTTCGCAGAGGGTTCACCTTGCTTCCCCAAAGCAAACGGCGAACGCAGTTGGAACAGTGGTTCGAACAGTACCTCCTTCCGCTGTTTGTCGGCAGAATCCTGCCGGTGACCCAAAGGGTAGGAAATCGCTGGGGTGTCCTGGACGGTGAATGCCAATTGAGAGGAACTCCTCTCGGCACAGCGGATGGCATGATTGCCGCAACAGCCCTTGAGCACGATCTCACCGTCGTGACGCGGAACGTGAAGGACTTTGCCGGTCTTGGCGTCACGGTTTTCAACCCCTGGGACGCCGGCTGAATCCGTCCGCGTCACCAAGAAACTGAAGGACATCCTCCTGAGGGAGACCCTCCCTTGATACAATCGGAACTCAGTTGCCAGGGGAGAACCTTTTTATGCATCGTAACGCGATTCTTGCACTGCCCATCGCCGCCTGCCTGTCCATCGCGGCGTTGTCCCAAACTCTGCCGAGAGGCGTCCAGAAAGTCACCTCGGTCGAGGGAATCACCGAGTACTCCTATCCGAACGGCTTGCGCGTGCTGCTGTTCCCCGATCCTTCCAAGCCTAAAGTCACGGTCAACATCACTTACCTGGTGGGATCCCGTTTCGAGGGCTACGGCGAGACCGGCATGGCGCACCTGCTCGAGCACCTGATGTTCCTCCAGACCAAGACGCGGAGCAACATCAAGAAAGAGCTGGTCGACCACGGCGCCGACATGAACGGCACCACGGGTTTCGACCGCACCAACTATTTCGAAACGGTGAACGCCACCGACGAGAACCTGCGCTGGGCGCTGGAGTTGGAAGCCGACCGGATGGTCAATACCAAAATGGAAAAGGCCATTTTGGACACGGAAATGACCGTGGTGCGCAACGAGTTCGAAATGGGCGAGAACAACCCGGGGCGCATGCTGACGCAGCGCGCCCTGGAGACCGCGTTCACGTGGCACGCCTACGGCCACCTGCCCATCGGCAATCGCTCCGATATCGAAAAGGTACCCATTGAGCGGCTTGCGGCGTTCTACCGGAAGTACTACCAGCCGGATAACGCCGTGCTCATCGTCGCGGGCAAGTTCGACGAGGCGAAGACGATGGGCTGGATCGCCGAGCTGCTGGGGGCCATCCCGAAGCCGCAGCGCGTGCTCGACAAAACCTATACCCTTGAGCCCGTCCAGGATGGCGAGCGTTTTGTCACGCTCCGCCGCGTCGGCGACGTACAGGGGTTACTGGCGGTCTACCACATTCCCGCCGCTTCCCACGCCGACGCCGAGGCGATCGAGGTGCTTTCCGGCGTGCTGGGCGAAGCTCCCTCGGGCCGGCTGTACAAAGCTCTGGTCGAAACCAAGAAAGCCGCTTCCGTCAACTCGGATACCTTGGAACTGTATGACCCGGGCCTCATCATAGCGCAGGCGACCCTCCGTCAGGATCAGTCGATCGACGAAGCCCGCGATATTATGCTCAAGACCATTGAGGGCGCCGCCACCCAGCCGCCCACCAAGGAGGAAGTGGATCGCGTCAAGACGCGGCTGCTGAAGAACGTCGAACTGGAGATGACGAATTCGCAGGCGGTCGCGCTCGATCTCAGCGAGGCCCTGGGAGACGGCGACTGGCGGCTCATGTTCCTCGGCCGCGACCAGCTCAAGGCCGTTACCGAGCAGGATGTGGCGCGCGTCGCCAAGGCGTACCTCAAGCCCTCCAACCGCACGCTGGCCGAGTTTCTTCCGGACAAGAGCCCGGACCGCGCCGAGATTCCCGCCGCTCCGGAGATCACGACTCTCCTGAAGGATTTCAAGGGCGGCGCGGCCATCTCTGAAGGCGAAGCCTTCGATCCATCGCCGGCGAATATCGAAAGCCGCATCACCCGCGCCAAACTGGCCAACGGCATGAGACTGGTCCTGCTGCCGAAGAAGACGCGCGGCGGCACGGTGGTGGCCCAGGTGACCGTGCGATTCGGCGACGAGAAGTCTCTCATGGGCAAGACCACGGCCGCCAGTCTCACGGGGGCGCTGCTGATGCGCGGTACGAAGAGTAAGACTCGCCAGCAGATTCAAGACGAGATGGACCGCCTCAAGGCGCAGATCTCGATCAGCGGCGCCGCCACCAGCGCCACGGTGACCATCCAGACCGTAGAAGCGAACCTCACGGGGGCGCTCCGCCTGGCCGCTGAATTGCTGCGCGAACCCTCCTTCCCCGAGACGGAATTGGAACAACTCCGCCAGCAGCGGCTCGCCGCGGTGGAGCAGACCCGGACGGACCCGCAATCGCTAGCCGTCACCGAGATTCAGCGGCAGGCCGCCCTCTACCCGCGCGGCGACGTGCGGTACGTCTCCACGGCGGAAGAGCAGATCGAGGACTTGCAGAAGGTCGCGCTCGCGGACATCCGCGGCTTCTACACGCAGTTCTTTGGGGCTTCGAATTCCCAATTCGTGGTGGCTGGCCAGTTCGACGCGCCGCAGATCCAGAAGCTCGCCGCGGAGCTGTTCGGGGAGTGGAAAAGCCCCAGCCCGTTCCAGCGCGTGACCACTCTCTACCAGAAAACGCCGGTGGCGGACCGTAAGATCGAGACGCCCGACAAGCAGATGGGTCTGCTCATCGCCGGCATGCGGGTGAAGATGTCGGACGAGGACCCCGACTTTCCGGCCATGACTCTCTCCAACTACATGCTCGGCGGCTCCTTCTCCTCGCGCCTGGTGAGCCGCATCCGCGACAAGGAAGGCCTGAGTTACGCGGTGCAATCGGTGTTTCAAGTCCCGGCCAAGGACGATGGAGCGATGTTCATTGGCCTGGCGATCTCCGCTCCCCAGAACACGCCCAAGGCGGAAGCCAGCTTCAAGGACGAACTGGCCCGCACCTTGAAGGACGGCTTTACGGCGGACGAAGTGGCCGCGGCGAAAAAGGCCTGGGTGCAGGAGCGCATGGTGGGGCGTTCGCAGGATGCGGCGCTCGTCGCCACGCTGGCAAGCCGTGAGTACTTCGATCGCACCATGATGTTCGACGAAGCGCTTGAGGCCAAGGTGGCGGCGCTGACGGCGGAGCAGGTCTCGGCGGCGTTCCGCCGCGCTTTCGATCCGGCCGGCCTGACCTACGTGAAAGCCGGCGACTTCAAGAAGGCCGGCGTCTACCAGCCATAGCCCGAAACCAGGTGGTGGATCTCCCGTTCGGCGGGCAACTGCCGCGGATCTGCTGAACGATAGAGCGGCATGTTGCCGCTTAGAGTTTCTAGCGGTCCCATGGGAATAAGCGGCTCGCAGTAGGGTCGGGCATGCCCGAACCCCTACAGGGGTGAGGCATCTCCTCGCCTGGGGGCAAATTAGAGCCTGAATTGCATCGAAGCCGCTCCCCCTGGCGGCGCGGCCGGCGCCCAAACGCAGGCTACGTCTTCAACTGCGCAACGATCTGCGCGGCGACCCGGCGGGCCTGTTCCAGTTCGCCGGGCGCCAAACTGATGGCGCCGACGCGCGCGTGGCCGCCGCCTCCGTACCGTTCGCAAATCGTGGCGAGGTTGTGCTTCGGCGGCTCCGAGGTCCACGGATTGGAGCCGACCGAGATCTTCGTGCGGAAACTGGAGCAACTTACCGAGACAGTGTACGTCGAATCCGGGAACAGGTAATACGGGATGAACTTGTTATAGCCCTCCATGTCGCACCCGTCGAGGTCGAAAAACACCACGCCCCGGTCCTCGTGCGAGCGGCTCCCGATGATCTCGATGGAATCCAGGTGGCGCTGGTAGAGAGGCTCGTAGAGAGCGCGGATTTCCGGCTCTTCGCCGATCTCCGCGAGGCTGCGGCGCTGCATCCAGCGGATCGCTTTTTGCACCACCTCGGAGCCTTTCGCGGCTTCGATCACCAGCGTCAGCTTCATGGCGGGCGCGCCGAGTTCGACGGCGGTCCGGGCGTCCGGATACTGCGCCCCGTCGATGACGATGGACCAATCCACCAGGTCGTCCAGGTCCGGCGCGCGGAACCCAAAGCGTTCGGACGCCACGGTGCGAATGAACGACGCGCACGATTTGTAACTGGGATCGTAGAGCTTGCGCCCGCTGGCGTCGTTCCGGTAATGCTCCGCGTCTTCGGCGTTAAGGAAGGCGCTCTGGTGGTGGTCGAACCACCAGGTCAGCCGCGGATCGCTGGAGTACTTGAAATCGACGATCGCGTTCTCGTCGCCATCGAAGAACGCCGGGTCGAACGTCTGGGAGGCCCCATGAGCCATTCCCGTGTAAGCGAACTCCGCATCCGGGTGAATGGCGCCCGCGATGAAACGGCTGAAGTAGGCGGCGGAGGCCGCCCCGTCGAAACAATGGTCGTGATACAGCACGCGTTCCAGCATAGGATGGGGGAAAACCTTCCAGGTTGCCTGAACCCGAGGAGAAATGCAACTCGTATTCGCGTAAAATGCGCAAAAGCGTCGAATTCCGCCGGATTTGCGCGCGGCAAAGGGGCGCGCCGGTCTGGTACATTTGTTGGAAGCGTATGCGAACGATACCGGGCTGGGACCAGTACTACCTCAATATCTGCAAGGCTGTCGCCTGCCGCAGCAAGGATCCGAACACGCAGCTTGGTTGCGTGATCATCGGACCGAACCACGAGATCCGTTCCACGGGGTACAACTCCTTTCCGCGCGGCATTCGCGACGACGTGCCGGAACGCCTCGCGCGGCCCGCGAAATACCTCTGGATCGAACACGCCGAACGCAACGCCATCTGCAACGCGGCGCGGGCCGGAACGGCCACGGAAGCATGCACCATCTTCGTCGAGATCATGCCCTGCATGGATTGCGCCCGTGCCATCGTGCAGGCGGGAATCACGGAAGTGGTGATCTCAGAGGAGCGGATGGCGCAATACTCCAGCGAGTACTACAACGAGCACTTCAGCCTGGTGGAGACGCTGTTCGGGGAAGCCAACATTCGCGTGCGCCGAGTCTAATCCTTTGGCTTGGATTCGGTTTCGCCGAGGGTCCCGAGCCCTTCGGTCCCGGGGGGCAGATGCCTGAAGAACCGGCGACGGCAGAAGCGGCAGCGGAGCGGCGTCATCTGTAACATCGTCATGATGCCGTCCAGGATTCCGTTGGGAAAAGAATGGCGGATGTCTCTGCCACCACATCTGGGGCACCGGACGACTACGGGCGACTCAGGGCTCACAACTACTTTCCTGGGTGTAGAGTAGCAGGTTTTGGGCGCTGGGGAAACGGTCGCGGCGCCCCAGACCACCCCGAATTCGTTTCAGAACGACCAGTGGTAACGGAACCGGCGGCGACCTCTCACCTGGGAAGCGTCTCGAGGTCGGCCGGCTCGCCGAATTTCAGTCCGGCCACGGAGGGCGCGATGCCGCGCAGCAGGCCGGTGAGGACGCTGCCCTGGCCCACCTCCACCGCTTGGGCGACTCCCCGGTCCACCAGATAGCGGATGGAATCCACCCACCGTACCGGACTCGAAACCTGCTGGTAGAGGCCTTCGCGCGCATCGGCGCCGGTGCGGACCTCCCGAGCCTGCCAGTTGCAGACTAACGGGCGCTCCAGGTCGCGGAATTCGGTGGCATCCAGATCCTCGCGCAACCGCTCCTGCGCCGGCCGCATCAGGGCGCAATGGAAAGGCGCGCTCACCGGGAGCAGCACCGCGCGGCGGGCGCCCGCCGCCTTGGCCAGCTCGATCGCGCGGTTTACCGCTCCGGCGTGACCGGCGATCACTGTCTGGTCCGGCGAGTTGAAATTGGCGGCGGAGACCACCTCCCCTTGCGCCGCCTGCTCCAAAACCGAATCCAGCGCGCCTTCCGGCAGCTTGAGGAGCGCAGCCATGGCGCCCACTCCCGGCGGAACGGCTTCCTGCATGTAGTGCCCGCGTTTCCGGACCAGCCGCAGGGCGTCCGCGAACCGCAGGCTGCCCGCGGCCACCAGCGCGGAGTATTCGCCCAGGCTGTGGCCAGCCACGTAGTCCGGCGACCAGCCCCGTCCCCGAAGAACTTCCAGGGCGGCAATGGACACGGTGAGCAGCGCCGGCTGCGTATTCTCGGTGAGCTTGAGCTGTTCCTCGGGTCCTTCGAAGCACAGGCGGGAGATGGCGAAGCCGAGAGCATCGTCGGCTTCCTCGAAAACGCGGCGCGCGGCGGCGTACGCATCGGCAAGCGCTTTGCCCATCCCGGCGGCTTGCGATCCCTGTCCGGGGAAAAGGAAGGCGGTTGTGGGTATCAAAGCGAATTATAACCGCTGGCGGGCACGGGCCGGCATATGGGAGCGGAGTAGAGCAGAGCAGTAGAGCAGAGCAGTTGACGGCGCCCGATCCCTGCGCTAGTATGAGGATGCGGGGTGGAGCAGTCCGGTAGCTCGTTGGGCTCATAACCCAAAGGTCGCAGGTTCAAATCCTGCCCCCGCAACCAAATCTCCTCAACAGTTTACGGGCACTCAGGGTTCTCCTTCCAAGGCCACTTCGACATAAACTTCGGTCGATATGGCTCAAATCGTAGGATTTCGTCTTTAGACCGCTTCCACGGCGTCCGCCAGCGCCTGAATACGGGTGAAGCCCGTCGCACCGCGCAGGCCGGCGGGGTCGAAGCCCAGGACCGAGTGTCGGGCGGCGTCATTTACAGGACTTTTACCTCGGTCGAACCAATGAAACAGCCCTCGCATTCTACTCTGGCTCCAGGAGGGCTTGCAG
>OBLT010001535.1_pt1 | contig 14690 bp, 14 predicted proteins | sample 1518721 | NCBI WGS metagenome assembly OBLT01 (sample SAMEA3539307, study PRJEB22396) | soil metagenome | biome: tundra; feature: field; material: soil | place: USA | collected 2010-05 | depth 0.15 m | reverse complement strand
GGTCGATGTGAAGGCGGTAGCCAAGAGCAATATCAAGCGCGCCTTGCAGGCCGGCGTAAAGATCGCCATGGGCACCGAGGCCGCCGTCTATCCGCACGGACTCAACGCGCATGAGCTCGACGTCTACGTGAACCAGCTCGGCATGGCTCCGCTGGCTGCCCTGCAAACTGCCACCATCAACGCCGCCGACCTGATGGGTTGGACCGCGAAGACCGGCTCACTCGAACCGGGCAAGTGGGCGGATATTATTGGAGTGGAGAAGAATCCGTTCGACGATATACGCACAGTCGAAGACGTGAAGTTTGTAATGAAGGCTGGCGTGGTCTACAAGAGCGCAGGCGTCGCAATACAGTAAGACGCCGATTGTGCGCCGGCCTTCGACGCCATGGCCGTCCAGCCGGCGCAACCGTTTCACGACGGAGCCGATGTCACATCTTGGCAAGAGAGATGTGGAAGCTGAAAGGACGCTCGATCGCGCGTTGCACCGTCCATCCCGCCTCTTCGGCCAGAGAAGTGAACCCTTCAATGGTTCGCGGCTGCGTGCGGATCAAACTGGCCGCCTGAGATGCACGCATGGGGCCGCTGTCGCGGGTAACCGTCCCGGAAATTTGCGCGTCACTTGCCGTTCCGGCATGAAGCGCTTCCAGGTTCGAACGGATCTCCGCGTCTGAGCCGTATTCGAATAGCCCACCTTCCGAAGCGATCGAGCATGCCGCGTCTTCGGCGTTCAGGAGCCGGAGTTTGGCCCGCAATTCTTCGATGTTTGACCAATCGTATTTGTAATGGTGGAAGCTGATATCGAGGCCGTTCAACGGTGCATCTTCAGTACGAAGTGCCTCGACAGCGCGAAATCCGAATTCCGGCCCTGAACAATCGTTGTCGAGGACCGCAATCACGATTTCGCGGCCGGAAAGTAAACTCGGCTGCTGCGCGCAGAGATGAATCAGTGCATTCCAGCTATCCGAGCCTGTGCCTCCTCCGATGTTGATCAGAATCACTTTCCGGCGGGGCTGAGCAGCGACGGTTGCGGACAAGCCTTCGGCAATCAACTGCGCCATGTCCTGGAGGCGGAGCCTCGAAGTAAATGCAGGAAACGATCCGGCAATGCTTCGGTCGATTGGGCTCGCACCGGCCCACAGGTTGTCCGGGCCAAGCTTCAAGCGGTAGGTGCTCATGCCGTCGAGGAATGAGCCGGCCGCGGCCATGAGCCCGCGGCCAAGCGTTGAATGTTGCAGCACTTCGCGGAGAGCCGGCGTGAGATCACGCTGTTGAGCGGACTCAATAAGAAACTGGTCCGACATCGCTGCGAGTTCAGCTGCGGTCGTTTCTACGGCAAAAGCAGGGTTGGTTATATCGATGACGGGAAGAGACTCCCCATCGTTAGTGAGTGCGGAGAAGACGCCGTTTTTCAAGGACAAACCTCGTCTGTGAATTGAAGCAAGCGCGCCACTGCGAACTTCGGAAGCGACCGCGTCTTTAGTATTATATCACATTTGAGGCTTTTGATTCAATACCTTAGCAGGAGTTCTTTACATCCCGCCCGCCACACTGGAACATGGACACCCAGACAGTTGTCATCCTCGATTTCGATTTTCGGCTCGCAGTACACCCAACTCATAGCCCGCCGCATTCGTGAGCAGAATGCTTTTTCCGTCGTGCTTTCCTGCACGGTTCCGCATGCTGAAATCCAGGCCCTCAAGCCCATCGGCCTCATCCTTTGAGGCGGGCCTCCGTCCGTCTACGATGTGGACGCGCCGGCTGTCGACCCCATACTGCCGTAGGTCAGCTCCACCTCGACCTACCCCTCCTCATGCGGCAGTTGGCGATTTTGCGGTCGCGATGGCAACTGCAAAGCACGCGGCGATAAGAATCTCCACGATGACCGGAGCGATAAAAAAATACGTGTTGGAGTTGATGGAGATCACCGTATAAGCCACCAGGAACGTGATCATCATCGGCCGCAGCCGCCTTGCTTCGGTCTTGGCCAGCGAAGCGAGCTGCCACATCAGAACGGACTCGGCAGTCATGGAGATCGTCAATGCCAAGCCGAGCCCGAAGTAGAAATCCCAGAAGCTGCGCATGTTGCCCATGAGCAGAAATCGGTTGGCCTTCATGGCTGCCACTGCCACGGCGGCGGGGCCCGGATCGACCTTGCCGAAGACCCCGCCGATGGTGTGCAGCACTGCATGAATGAAGGTCAGCACCGACGCAATGCGAAGAAACAGAACAGGCTTGTTCATGCGCGGTCTCCTTCTGCCGCTTTGGCGTAGAGGGCCAGAATGCCGGCCCAGGCGCCGGGTCCCTCGAAGACGGAGCGCAACTGCTGCCAGCCCTCGCCATGCCGCTCCAGTTTGCTGTGTTCAAGCTCCACCAGCGTTGTCCCCGGGCCCTCTGCGATGAAGCGGATTTCGACTTCGCTTGCCTTGGCCGGGTCCGGGTCATACACCCAATCCGGCTGGTCGTGTCCTGGACCCACATGCCAGGAAAAGGTGACCCGATGCGGCGGATCCCATGCCAGTACTTTGCCCCAGTCGCACTGCACACCTGCCACGTTGCGCTCGTACCAGCGGCCCCCGACGCGCGGCTCGACAAAGATGGCCTCGAAGGGCGTTTTGCTAATGTGATGCGTCGCCGGCCACCAGGTCTCCATCTGCTCCACGAAGACACTGAAAGCGCGCTCGACGGGCGCCTGCACGCGTACGCTCTTACGTACGACCGATTCTTCCACTATGTCTGCCATGCTTTCCTTTCCCAGGGTCTTTCTCTGCTGCTTTCTGAAAGGCGCCCATTGCCTGGGTCCACATCTGATCGAAGTGGGCGCGCAGCCGCGCCACTCCCTCGGGATTCAACTGGTAGAGCCTCCGCGTGCCGGCCTTGATGTCAAACACAAGCCCCGCATCCTTGAGCACACGCAGGTGCTGCGAGACCGCCGGCCGGCTCACCGGCATGCTCCGCGCTAGCGCGTTCACGGCCACTGGACCGTCCGCGAGCTTCTGGAAGATGGCCATGCGGGTGGCGTCTCCCAATGCGTCAAGTCCGGCCTGTAGGTAAGCGTCCACTAACGGTAAGTTAGCACGCACATAAAACTATTTGTCAATAGAAATTCTGATTGTGCGCGAGACGCATTCACCTTATCGAGTGCAACCGGTCCGACCGGGTTTATCCCATTTGCCACTCCGCGTGTCATCCTGCCACACTGAAACGTGGACACCCAAACAATTGTCATCCTCGATTTCGGGTCGCAGTATACCCAACTCATAGCTCGCCGCATCCGCGAGCAGAATGTCTTTTCCGTCGTGCTTCCCTGCACTGTGCCCCTCGCCGAGATTCAGGCCCTCAAGCCAATTGGACTCATCCTCTCCGGCGGCCCGTCATCCGTTTACGATGCCGACGCACCCGCAGCCGACCCCAAGGTGCTCTCGCTGGACGTGCCGGTGCTGGGCATCTGCTATGGGTTGCACTTCATCGTGCATCACATGGGCGGCAAAGTGAAGTCGGCGCCGTTGCGTGAGTACGGCCATGCCGAAGTCACCATTGAAGACACCGCAACGCGGTTGTTCGCCGGCCTGCCCCCAACGCTTGCCGTTTGGATGAGCCACGGAGATGAAGCCCTCGAGCTGCCCGCCGGATTCCATCGCACTGCTGTCACCTCCAATGCCCTCGCAGGTATCGCGAATGAGGAGCGCCGCATCTGGGCCGTGCAATTCCATCCCGAAGTGCATCACACACCGCTCGGTCCGCAACTCATCAAGAACTTCCTTTTCAAGATTTGCGGCGCGGCAGGCGACTGGACTCCCGCGCACTTTATCGAGACCACCGTCGCATCGATTCGCGAAAAGGTCGGCAAGGGCCACGTTATCTGCGGCCTCTCCGGCGGCGTAGATTCCTCGGTCGCCGCAGTGCTGGTTCACAAGGCCATCGGCAGCCAGCTCACCTGCATCTTCGTCAACAACGGAGTCCTGCGCAAAAACGAATTCGCCAGCGTGCAGAAAAATCTCCGCGACAAGCTCGGCCTCAACATCGTTGCCGTCGATGCCAGCGAGCGCTTCCTCGCGCAACTGGCCGGGGTCACCGACCCCGAGACAAAAAGGAAGAGGATCGGCGCCGAATTCATCGCGGTCTTTGACGATGAGGCCACTCGCATCGCCAAACAAAGCGGCGGAGTCGATTGGCTTGTTCAAGGCACGCTCTATCCGGACGTGATCGAATCCAGCAGCGTGAAAGGCCCAAGCCAGACCATCAAGAGCCATCACAATGTAGGCGGCCTTCCATTGGGAATGAAGCTCAAGCTCATTGAGCCCTTGCGCGATCTCTTCAAGGATGAAGTCCGCCGCATCGGCCGCGACATGGGCATGCCGGAAGACGTTCTCGGACGCCAGCCGTTCCCCGGCCCCGGTCTCGCCGTCCGCATTCTGGGTGAGGTCACGCCAGAGCGCGTGGCCCTGTTGCAGGAAGCTGACGAAATCGTAGTCGCCGAGATCAAGGCAGCCGGCCTCTACTCCAAAATCTGGCAGAGCTTCGCTGTGCTGTTACCGGTGATGAGCGTGGGCGTGATGGGCGACCAGCGCACCTATGCATACACCGCGGCCGTTCGCGCTGTGCACTCTGAAGACGGCATGACCGCCGACTGGACGCCGCTGCCCTACGATGTTCTCAAGCGCATCAGTAGCCGCATTGTGAATGAGGTGCGCGGCATCAACCGCGTGGTCTACGACATCACGTCAAAGCCCCCCGGCACCATCGAGTGGGAATGATTTGCCATTAAGGCAGCCGCGCCTGCAGCGCCATACGTGCACGGGCTAAGCAGTTCCTAGTTGGCGGGTTGCGGACGGGCTCCGATGCGGGTTTCAACATTTACGCGGTTTCTGGTTTCAGCCCAGGCCTGCTGAACGCCTGCGGGGAATGTGGCAAGAAGCTCTGTCACGCGCCCAGAAATTCTGGCAACGATATCCGGATGTAGAGGCGCCACGTCGTAACTCTCGTCCACATCGAGATCCATGTCGTACAGCTCAGGATTTCGAAGAGCGTAATTCGTCTGCCGCTGCCCTCTGATCACACTGTAGGATTCCTGGTCGTAACGTGTCAGATGCAACTTCCAGCGATTCCATCTCGCGGCCTGCAAGTAAACATTGTCGAAGAACAACAGCACATCCCGGTCGATCGACTTCTTCTCGCCCGACAACAGCGGCCAAATGTCGATGCCGTCAAATGGCTTTTTCCCAGGCTGCGCACCGGTAAGCTTGGCGATGGTGGGCGTTACATCCATGAGCGACGCAAGCCCGTTGCACACCGATCCCGCTTGAATTCTGCCGGGCAGCCGCGCAAGAAACGGCTCTCGCACGCCCCCTTCGTATGTATCTGTCTTTCTGCCCCTCAGGCGTCCCGGACTCCCCTGGAACCAGGGCCCGTTATCTGAAGTGAACAGAACAAGCGTGTTCTCCCGCAGCCCGTTGCGATCGAGCGTCTTCATAATCTCGCCGAAGCTCCAGTCGATCTCCGCAAGTGCATCGCCATAAAGCCCGAGCCCCGATTTTCCCTTGAACTCCGGTGACGCGCCCAGCGGAATGTGCACCATCGAGTGCGCCAGGTACAGGAAGAATGGACCGTTCTTTGATTTCTCGATGAATTCGATGGACCGCTTTGTGTACTTCTGTGTCAGATAGTCCACGTCGGTCTCTTGCTCGATGACCTTCGTGCCATCCATCAGAACTCTCGGATTCATATCGACGCTGTATGGAACGCCGAGGTACTCGTCGAAACCCCGGCTTGTGGGTAAGTATTTCTCGGGCAGGCCCAGGTGCCATTTACCCACCGCACATGTCTTGTACCCTTTGGCCTTCAACATGTCGGCAAGCGTCACCTCGTCCAGATTCAGGCCCTCCACATCTTTAGGAAATAGAACTCTTGGAACGCCAACGCGGGTCGGATAGCGCCCCGTCAGTAGGGATGCCCGCGAAGGCGAGCATACCGGGTTGGCACTGTCGAGATTCGTGAATCGCATTCCCTCCGCGGCGAACCCGGTGAGGTTGGGCGTGGGGTTGGCACCACCGTATACGGCAATATCGCCGTAGCCCAGATCGTCACAAAAAACCAACACGACGTTGAGGGGTTTTCCCGATCCAAAGGCTGCCTTGGGCAGCATTGCCGCTGCCGCGCTGCTGAGCAGAAACTCACGTCTCGTAATTCCCATGTCTGGACTCTTTCTTGCAGTCGATTCGAACAGCGAGAAACTTCCCGAATTGTAATTCAGGCTATGTGCCCTGGAATCTCGCCTCGCGTGTAGCCTCGGGGAAGTTGCCAGTACAGAAGCGAGCAGAGGGCGGTCCTGGGACGTTGTCTAGGTAGACTTCTTCTTGTAGGTGGCGGGCACAATTTTGCTGATCAATGAGTGATTCATCGAATCCAGCCGCGCTGGATGGTCCGGCGCTACTGGCCACTCAGCGTCAACACCGGAGCCCGCAGCGGATTGGTCAGAATCTCGATGCGCGTGTCCCTGGGGAAGACCACATCGCGCCCTGAGCGCAAGAAGTTTTCGTAGACGGAGAGCGCCGCTGCGTAGTAGCCGAGGCCCGCGGCCACGTTGTAGTTGCCTGCGGCCATGCCCACAATGCGCCCCACCAGGCCAAATCCATTTGAGGCCACGCCGGTGTGCATGGTCATGTTGCCGTCCTGATCCAACGCGCGGCCAGCCAGCATGATCAGCAGAATGGGAGCAATGGCGCTGGACTGATTGTGCGGCGTGATCGTTCCCTCGGCATCGAGCGTCAGGTTCTGCGTTTTTTCCGTTGCTGCTCCAGCCAGCGAGCCCTCGACTTGGCGATTGAATCCCTCTGGGAATCGCACTTGTTGAAAGGTGAAGCGCAGCTTGCCGTTGCGGCCAAACGAGCGCGCCGCCCGCGCAGCCGTCACCTTTCCGACAAGCGTCGCCCCCTGCGGAACCACAAGCTGTTTGTCGCGGTCGAAGACGGGTTCCACCACAAGCGCTTCCACCGGATCGCCTGGCCGCGCGCGGGCCGAAGTCAGATCGTGATTAAGCACTGCGTTGACGGACCAGGTCTCGGTCTTGCCTGTTGGCAGCGCAGGCGCCACTGGCACGGGCGCGACCTCAGGAAGGTCAGGCAGAGCCAGTGGCGCCGTCAGCTCAAACGACCAGGCGGTGTGAGCCTCGATTCTCTCCGGATGGTAAGGCAGTTGATGATAGAGCAACTGAAGTGCCCGATCCCCACGTCCCGGCGCGGTAATGTAGGCCACTCGATCGATTGTCTGCTTCTTAGCCTGCGCCCACTCCCGCGAGATGAATCCTCGATTTGGCGTAGCTCCCGGCGCGGAAAGTTGCAGCACCGGCGCGCCGTCTGCCGCCACTGCGGAAGAGATTGCGAGTGGCCCGCCCAGCAGCATCAACTCGTCAAACTGCACCTTGACGGTGTGGAACGGCGTAAAGTCCCCGCGCAATCGTCCGTGCCATCGGGTCGATGTGTCGGGCGCCAGTGCGACCACGCGGCCATGCAGCAGCGTGCTCGCCGGCACGGCCAGCCGGCCATCGGCGTAGATCGGGTGCATCAGCCTGCCTTCAATGGTCTCGCCCGCCTTCATCGGGTAATGCCGGGCGATCTCCACCTGCAGGCTTGTGCCCGTGGGCAGCGTGGGCTCTTGCTTGGGTACTGCCGCGACAATTTCATCCGGAGACGGCGCAGCAGTTGTTGGCGCACTGGGCTTTGCGGGCGGGCGATGTTCAAGTGTCTGCCCACCGGCCAGCGTGGCCAGGACCAGCGTTACGGGGACAAAGCAAGCAATGAATCGGAGGCTCGCGGAGAAACGCATGGGGAAGACTCCTGCCGGACGGATTCTATAGTCTGAGACGTGAATACAGATTAAATGAAAGCGCTATTCGCCAGCCGGCTGTGCGCGCAAAGACTTTACCTCATTACTCAGCGCATCCAACTTGGCAATCAGTTCCGCGTGGCGTTTGTCGGTCACGGTCGGTTCAAAAGGCTCCACATAGAACGTGCCATTTGGCTCGAGTTCGCATTTGCGCACCTCGTCCACGCTCTCAAAGCCCTGACGGTGAATTACCTCGATCAGTTCCTCGCGGGTCAGCGACTCGCGATCGAGCGCCTTGCGGTCAATTTGTCCGTTGCGAATGAGAACGGATGCCCGGCCCTCCAAAACCCGCGTAAGCCCCGGCGAGCGAAACAGCACCCGCACCACCAGCCAGTTGATGGCCAGCAGCCCGAAGGCCCCGATCAAGCCCCCGCTTACGGAGTTGTCGTCTCCGATGATGGCGTTCTGCACCGTGTTTGAAAGCGAAAGTAGCACCACCAGGTCAAACGGGTTCAGCTGCGCCAACTCACGCTTGCCAAAGATACGCAGCAGCACCACCAGAACCAGGTAGACAATTACCGGGCGAGCCAGCTTCTCCAGAATCGGAAGCGGCATTTGAAACATGTGGTCGAGGATCAGCGAATGTGGCATGAAAACGAGGATAGCGGGACCAGGGCACAGATTCCAGCCGGATTGAAGCAATCTTCAGGAGGATGACCCCCGGTCAACGAGTCAGGGCAATGATCACGGCAAGTTTCTCAGTCTGCTAGAGTGAGAATGCAGCGCGAAACTGGCAAAGAGCGTGTTTGTTTTCAAATACCTGATGGACACGCAAGCCGCCTCTTTCTCTCGAGGGCAGAGACAAAATTGATGACTGATCCAAGACAAAATTTACCCCAGGAAATGGCGCCTTTCCGCATCGATCCCAGGTTTGATGTCAGGGTTTGGGGATGGCGGGATTTGCATCCGTGGTTTGATCGCGTAGCCGATAAAGACCCTCTTGGAGAAGTCTGGCTCACGGGCGACATGTGCCTGGTCGCAACCGGACCCTATGCTGGAAAGCGCCTTGACGCTCTCTTTGCAGAAGCCCACGACTCGCTGCTCGGCGCGGGTGCTCCGTCGCCGCAGTCGCCGCTGCTGATCAAAGTTCTGTTTGCCAAAGAAAAGCTGAGCGTTCAAGTCCATCCCGACGACAAAATGGCGCAGAAGTATGGAGATCCTCGCGGCAAAACGGAATGCTGGTATGCGCTGGCGGCTGAGCCTGGAGCGCAGGTAGCCGTGGGACTCAAGCCCGGCGTTACTCTCGCGCAGGTTGAGGAAGGAATTCATGCGGGCACGCTTGAAGCCAGCCTGAATATGCTGCCGGTCGTCTGCGGCGATCTGATCTTTGTGGATGCCGGAACCGTGCACGCCATCTGGCCGGGTTCGGTTCTGCTGGAGACGCAGCAGAATTGCGATCTGACTTATCGCATGTACGACTACGGCCGCCATCGCGAGCTGCACATCGAAAAATCATTGGAAGCCACAAAGCTGGTAACCCGCGCCGGAAAGGTTTCTCCCACGGTCTTGGCAGACCGCACGATTCTGATCGATGCCGACTATTTTCGCGTGGAGCGGATTCCAATCGTCGGTAGTTGCACAAGCGACCACCTGCGCGATCCATTTCAGCCGGCTCCTGGACTGACCTACTTGTTTGCCGCCGCCGGAACAGCGCGAATCTCCAGTCCATCCTTCGTGCCAATTGATCTGCCGGCCCGCGGCATTGTGGCGGTGCCAGCCTGTTCGCCAGCTTTCGCCGTGGAAGACCTGGGCGGTCTGGACCTGATTCGCATCACGCCAAATTGGCCGGAAGTGACAAAGTGACCGCGCCCGGCTGGCGTGAATCCGTCGAGGCCTACATCCGGGCGGAAGCGCTGCCGGTAGACAAGTTTGGCCACCAGCCGCGGCTTTATGCGCTGGCCTGCCGCCTGGGCCAGGGAATGGAATTCGACGACGACATCCTGTTTGCAGCCGCCTGGATGCACGATCTCGGAGTCTTCCTCGGCCACCGTCCCGAAGATCCTGAGCGGTTGGCGCGTTGGGATCATGTTCCCTACACAATCGCCCGAACAAAGGAGCTGCTTACCGATTGCGGGTTCCCTGCATCCAAGCTGGAAAGAGTTGCCGAAGCCATCCGGACTCATCAGCCACAAGACGAGCCTATGGGAATCGAAGCAACTCTTTTGCGCGACGCCGATATTCTGGAGCAGTTGGGTGCAATCGGAGCTTTGCGCGCTTTGGTCAAGGTGGGCCGCGATACCCGGTATGACACATTCTCTTCGGTGCTTCCCGTATTGCGGAGGGCAATCGAACTTCTACCCGGCAAACTGCGTCTAACGGCTTCAAGGGAGTTGGCTGTGCCACGAGTCGAACTACTTCGCCTCCTCATCGCCTCCCTTGAAGAAGAGGCGGGCGGGCAGTTGTTCTAGTAGTTACAAATTGGTTGAGTAGCAAAAAAAGTTCAATGGATATCCGGCAATTCGCCTACTAAGATGCAACTGCTTATCTGCTAATCTCCTGCCTTGTACTTCGTAAGAGACGTAAACCGCTCACCCGAAAGGTGTATTGCAGCGGGAGAGTGTGTCCATCAAATTTGAAGGAGACTTTATGCGTATGAAGCTTACCCCCAGGCTCATCCTCGCTTTACTCTTTGCCATCGTCGCAATGCCTCGCGTGTATGCACAGGTCGTTCCGGCTGAAACCCGCAGGACCTTTCCCCTATCGGTCGGCGCGGGCTTGTCCGGCTTCGACTCCTCCTATGGATCGGGCATGTTGCTGGGCGGCTCGCTCTGGGTCGATTACACCCCAACGCAGGTGCCTCGAATTCTCCAGGGAATTGGTGCTGAACTTGAGGTTCGAGACCTCAGCCTCAACCGTTCGACATATCAACCGCCGAATCTGCGTGAAGATACTGTCGAGGGCGGAGTGATCTATTTCTGGCGCCACTTTGAAAAACTCCGCCCTTACGGAAAATTCCTCGTGGGATACGGAAACATAGACTACGAAAACTCCTCGAATGCTGGTGTAGTGCGAGTACATGACTCCCGCACTATCACTGTCTTTGGGGGTGGCGTGGAGTACCAGGTTCAACAGCGCATTTGGGTGAGGGGCGACTACGAATTCCAGAACTGGCCTGATTTCTGGAAAAACACCACCCCGGCCGGATCGCTCAACCCTAATGGTTTCACCGCCGGTGCCTCTTATCATTTCTAGCTAAAGCAATTTCTATTAGAGCAACGGAAGAAGGGGCCCCGGCCCCTCTTTCTTGCGGCCTTGTTCGGTCAGGCTCCTGAAGGTGCGGTCGGCTGGTAGGTCCCCGGCTCCACCCGAAATGCTATGGAGATGCGGTTCCAGGCGTTGATCTGCGTGATGACCAGGGTCAGTTTTACCAGTTCGGCCTCACTGAACTACTTGCGGACCGCTTCGTATAGCTCGTCAGGTGCGTGTCCTTGCTGGATGTTGGTGATCGCCTCGGTCCAGGCTAGCGCGGCCCGCGCGTCTTTGGTGTGCATGTCAATGCAGTAAGCGCATCCGTTCATCTGCGATGCCCGCGTCTTGACCAGTTCCTGCAACGAGGGTTCCAGCCCGCTATCGTGGATCACTTTTCCCAGGTTCATCAGCGCGTGCAGTCCCTCAGGGAATGCCTTTCCGTATCTCAGCCTTTGCGGCATCCTGCTCGTTCTTCCTCCCGTTTCATGTACCGGCTTCCGTTTTGGATGCGCGCACCTCAGTTCGGTTCCAGCCCGCTGATTTCCAGAAACTCCCCGGGGGCAAGCCCCTGAAAAGACTTAATTGCCTTGCCCAGGCTGCTGGAGTGCTGCCTGATTGAATATCGCGGAACTTTTTTCTGGCTGCCGGGTTCTCACACATGACGGCTTGCGCGCCGGTTCGTCTAACGGTATGAACCGGCAGCACAAAATGTAAGCGTCTTTTCAGCCTTGCGGACATCAAAACAACCGCCGCAAAAGACGCGGTAGCCATAGGAGAGATAAAGATGAATCGGTCATTGCTCAAGAGAAGTTTTCTGCAGGTCATGGTCTGGTCCGGGGTGGTTGTTCTGGGCGCAGCCGTGGCGCTTGCCCAGGACGCTCCGGCCGCAAGCAGCCAGCGTACTGACGGGCAGGTCGAGATGGATGTGGTGCATGCCCTCGACGCTTCTCAGGCACTCAAAAACGACCTGATTACCGCAGCTACCATCCAAGGCGAGGTCACGCTCTCGGGCACGGTTTCTACTGACGAATCGAGAAAACTGGCCGAACAGATCTCCAGCCAGGTGCCGGGAGTGACTAAGGTTCACAACAACCTCAAGATCGGCAATCCACAGGATGCGCAAGAGGCCTTGCCCCCGCAGCCCGCGGATGAAAGCGACCCGGGTGTGCCGCAGACACCGCAGCAGCAAGCCAATAACCAGCCGGATTACGGTCAGCCGGACAATGGCCCCATGCCGCCTCCCCAGGGTTACCCACAACAGGCTCCGCAGCAAGGTCAATATCCTGACCAGGGCCAGTATCCTCCGCAGCAGGGCCAGTATCCCAACCAGGGGCAGTATCCGCAGCAGGGCCAATACCCGGCGCCCTATCCGCAGGGACGGCCGCCCTATCCATATCCGCAACAGGGTCAGCAACAGGGCTACAACCAGCCCCCCCAGCCTGCCTATGAGCCCGCTCACGGCCCGGTGACAGTTCCCGAGGGAACTCTGTTGCAGTTGCGGACCAGCGAAGGTCTCGGCTCCAAGAAAGCCAAGGACGGCGAACCCGTTCAGTTTACCGTGATCACCGATGTCGCCTATGGCGGCGTTCTGGCAATCCCGCGCGGTACTGTGGTTCACGGCGTCGTCACCGAAGTCAAGAAGGTCGGCTCAGGGGATTTGGGCGGTAGTTCTGTCCTCGCGCTCACCCTCACTTCGCTGGATCTCGGCGGACAAAGCTATCCGCTCAATACTGACCAGTTCAGGGTGAAAGGGCCAAACAAGGCCGGTCAGACGGTGGGCAATGCGGTTGGCGCCGGCTTGGTGGGCACCATCATCGGCTGCGCGGTGGGCGGCGGTGCTGGCTGCGCAATTGGCGCCGGGGCAGGTGTTGCCGCTGGCACGGCAGCTTCCGCGGCGTCTTCCGGACCCGGAGTCTGGATCCCCGCTGAAGCCCTTGTAACCTTCCACCTCAAAGCTCCGCTGACGGTTAACCCGGTCAGCCCGCAAGAGGCAGCCCGGTTGGCCCAGGGACTTTATCAGGGCGGCCCTTCGCTCTACCAGCGCGGCTATCCTCCCCCGTACGGACCCCGGTATGTCAGATACGGCTATCCGTACGGATACTATCCGCCGGTCTATTACCGCCCTTACTACATGACGGGCGGGTTCTACTACTGGCGATAAGAAACATTTAAGGTGGTCCAAAACTGAACGGGCATCCCGAATTTCGGGATGCCCGTTCAGTTTTTGCGGCGCTTATGCTGTGGGAGGAATGTCCGACAACTTCTTCCTGATCTCCACGAGGTCAGCCCCGCGCTCGAGCAGCATTTTTGCGGCAAAGCAACTTTCTTCGTAAAGCAGGCCCAAAAGCAGGTGTTCGGGGCCGACTGCCTTGTGTCCTAGCGCGCCCGCTTCCCCCACCGCGCAAGAAATCGCCCGCTTGCCTTCGTCGGTAAGTGGCATATTTGCCAGATTCATGGGTCCTGTTCTTTGGGCGGGGCCATTGGCTTCGATTTCCTGTCGAATTGCGTCTTCCGCGACTTCGGAGTCCAAAAGCCGGTCGAGAGTTGGCTTATCTTCGTGCACCAGCCCCAGGAGCAGGTGTTCGGTTTCAATCGCAGACGATCCGAAGCGGCTGGCCTCATACATTGCAAAGATGATCGCGGAGGTCAACTTTTGCGAGAAACGCTCGAACAAATGGGCAGGTAATGGGGGCATCTGAGGGCTGGGATTATCGCGCGGACCCTCGGACAACTCCTTCCGAAGCCGATTGAGATCTGCCCCACGTTTGGAGAGCATGCCCTCCGCAAAGCAACCGGTTTCGCGCAGCAGGCCCAGCAGCAGGTGCTCGGTTCCGATGTGGCTATGCCCGAGGCGCATGGCCTCTTCAGCCGCGTAGGCCAGCACCCGCTTGCATTCGTTCGAGAGCGGCAGGTCAACGCTGGTGGCGATCTTGTCGCGGACTGCGGCCTGTGATTTGATCTGCTTCAGAATTGATTCTTCGTATCCCAGCGAAGGCAGATGCCGGCTGACCATGGGGTTGTCCTCGCGCAGCAGCCCCAGCAACAGGTGCTCGGTCTCGATGTAGGGAGAGCCGAACTGGCTGGCCTCATACCGCGCGAAGAAGATCACGCGCCGCGCCTTTTCCGTATAGCGCTCGAACATATGCCCCCCAAGTCTGGCAGGAGCCTTAACCCCCAGCGAAGGCCGCCGGGTTCCCACTCGTCTATAATGGCAGAGTATCGCGCCAATAGAGAATTGCGCGAGAATTGCGCATCCGCTGGATGTGCCCTGCTGCAACTGGTCCTGTTTTAGCATCGGGACGCACGCCACGTTCGCGCGTAGAGAGTTGAAGGTTCAAGTCCATCCATGATTCGTTTCCTGCAAACAGACAATCGCATCACCAAGGCTCTCCTTGTCGTCATCATTGGCGCCGCTTCCGTGTCCATGTGCGTGTACCTCATCCCCGGTCTCACCGGCGGAGGGTCCGCATCTCCTGACACCTATGCCGTCATTTACCCCCACTGGTACAGCCGTTTCCTTTCTTCCGGAGAATCGGTGAGCCAGGTGCGGGTGGAGCAGGTTGCCCGCCAGCAGTTGCAGCAGCGCAGCCCGCAATATGCCGACAATCCGATGATCCTCA
>OBLT010001532.1_pt1 | contig 14705 bp, 7 predicted proteins | sample 1518721 | NCBI WGS metagenome assembly OBLT01 (sample SAMEA3539307, study PRJEB22396) | soil metagenome | biome: tundra; feature: field; material: soil | place: USA | collected 2010-05 | depth 0.15 m | reverse complement strand
AGATTGGGTAAGTGGCTGAGGGGGAAGGAGATGGGAATTTTGCTGAGCTTGTGACCGGAGGTTTGGGAGTTGAGTAAAATGGCGGTGTGCCGGGGCTGGAAGAGCGCGACCAGGGGGTCGCACGCGGACCGGGGGGTCCGCCCCACTGGTAGTGTCCTAACGCAACTTTAGGACACTACCCAAATGCGGGGGCTGACGAGTTTACCCGGCATAGTCCGGAACTCGGCATAGCGGCCGAAGCCGTGTGTGTCACTTTGCAAATTATTTGGCGTAAAACTTTGCACGCTATTTGGCGTACTGACAGCTCGCCGGAAAGTTGCCCTTTCCGAGTGCCCCGTTTCCGGGACCAACGGCGAGCGGCCACTTCAGCGAGATGGCGACAAACCGTCAAAGTGGAAGGGATGACTGTAAACGTTACGGCGTCAGGGAAGAGGAATACAGCAAGCCGATCGAACTGGATGAGATTCTAGACTCATACCGGGTACGAAGAAACACTGGTTTGCCATTTCTACCTCTGGGCCGCCGATTCAGCCAGTGTTAGCCGGGCGACGGCTTTCCGAGCCTCCTGTTTCGTGAGGTGCAGGCTGAGCCGCGACATCTCAGAGGCGTCTTTGCGGTTCCAGGCGCCGCGCATCAGCCCCGCATAGGAATGGCCCGGTCCCAACAGGCAGTGACCGACCTCATGCGCCACCGCATAGCCCATGAGGAGGTCGAACGCTATCCCGAATCCTGCTGCTTGCGCCCGGACGGACGGCACGAACACGCTGGCGTAGTACCCGCCCTCCGCGGTTACGATCGTGCGGCCCATGCGGCCATCGTGGGAACTGCGAGGTCCGCCCGGTTGGAGGCGCATTACAATTTCGTTGACCTGCATCTCTCCTTCGCACGTGGTTCCGGACGCCACTGCCAGCGCTCCGCGGCAGTGGCGCCAGACGATTCGGATACCCGAGTGAGCGAACGCCAGATCGGCGGTCTCGGTGAGGCGGGCGGTCTCTTTAGCGGAAAGGTCCGAGTAGTCGTAAAGCCCGATGACCAACGTCTGCGCGGAACACGACGCCGAAGCCATCCAGAGGATCCACGGAAGAGAAGGTGGGGTTTTCATGGCCCAGCTTGGGGCGGAGAAGCGGGAATCTCCATGGACTGAGGCTGAACCCTTCCGGAATTACCGGCTCCCCAGGGAACTGATTGAAACAACAGCGAGTTCACGGGCGGGATTCCCCGTTAGTCACGATAATCAGGCGGTGGTAGAATGCAATCAAATCAGCATCAGCGGCATCGTGGAGGGCTCACGGCAGACTCAAAGAAGCGGTTCGGCGTATTCGAGTTCGACCTTCAGGCTCGCGAGCTCAACAAACACGGCGTCCGTCTGAAAGTGCAGGAGCAGCCACTCCAGATCCTGGAGGCGCTGCTGGAACAAGCCGGTCAGATCGTTCCCCGCGAGGACCTCCAACGGCGTCTTTGGCCCGACGGCACGTTCGTGGATTATGAGCAGAGCCTGAACAAGGCCGTCAACAAGCTGCGCGAAGCCTTGGGAGACTCGGCCGACCACCCCATCTATATCGAAACGCTTGCCCGGCGTGGCTACCGATTCGTGGCGCCGGTAGAGGGCGATCGGAGGGCGAACCCCGTCGCCAAAACGGCGCCGCCCCTCCGACGGGTGGTCCTGCTGACTGTGGGCGGGTTCGTGCTCGCCATCGCTCTCGGAACCGGTTTTTGGCCTATGGATGTGCCGCAGGTGGAGAGAGTAGTGCAGCTAACCAATGACACCACGCTCAAAGTTGGAATCGGACGTTTGATTTCCAATGGAACCAGGGTGCTGTACTGCGACGGCAAGGACGTCTGGTCGGTCCCGGCCTCGGGAGGGGAGCCCAAGCGTCTATCGCTGCCCTTCCTGCAAAATGCCATGGTCAAGGTATTGGCGGACTACTCGCCGACCCGGCAACAGATCCTTCTGGGGTCACTATATACTGGCAAATCCAATGCGGTTGAGCTGTGGCTTGCCGGGACGGAAGGCGAGGCGCCTCACAAGATCGCCGAGGTCAAACCACCTTTGCGGGCGGCCCTCGCTCCGGATGCGGAGCGGATCGCCTTCAGCACGCCGGACGGCATTTATGTCCAATCTATCAAGAGCGGCGAGCGAAAGAGAGTCCACACGATGACGGGGTTCGCCCCGATGATCCTTCCGTGGTGGAACCCCTCGGGCCGCAGTGTCGGCTTCCTGGATCCCCCGGACGACCCGCGAAAGGCTCGGGCCTGGCAGGTGAATGACGATGGCACGAATCTGCGGCGAATTGTACCGGAGACGGAGCAGGGACAAGGAGCGGGCGTCTGGTCGCAGGACGGCAAGAGGTTCTTCTACCTGGGCGGCGAGGGAGAGGTTTTCCTTCGCGTCCAACCCGGCATCCTGGGGTGGCTGAGGAAGTCCGATGCCACCCGGTTAACCGCCAGCGGGCAGTTTCGAACGTCGCCCGCCGTCGATCCGGTCAACCCAAAGCGGCTCTATGCGGTGGGGAGTGTCTTGCGGGGCGAAACCATGCGCTACGACCGCCAGGCTCGGCGGTGGGTTTCATACCTAAGCGGATTTTCCGGCGAGAAGATCGACCGTTCCCCCGATGGCCAATGGCTGGCCTACATCACCTTGCCGGGGTCGGAACTCCACAAGTGCAGGATTGATGGCTCGAGCGATGTCCTGCTGGCGTCCGGCGTGGATGCGGTGAATCCCAGTTGGTCGCCGGACGGGAAGCAGATCGCCTTCTCGGGTCGTACCGCGGGTACATCGGTAAAGTTCAAGCTGTGGCTGGTTTCCCCCGTTGGGGGCGATGCCGCGCCATACCCGCCGGGAATCGAGTCCGGCTACGACACAACATGGTCCGGCGACGGAAAGAGGATTCTGCTTGGCAAGGACGACTCTGCCCAGAGCCGCATCAGGATTCTTCATCTCAAAACAGGAGAACTGGAGTCGATAGCGGGCACCGAGAGGTTGTTCTCCCCGCGGTGGTCACCAAACGAGAAGCAGATCCTCGCTATGGGGGTGAATACGGGGAAACTTCACATTCTTGATTCTATGAAAGGCGAATGGCGCATACTCACTGAGCAGCCCATCGGGTATCCAAAGTGGTCCCGCGACGGGAGGTACATCTACGGTGATGCGGGTCCAGTTGGCGTAACCGACGCTGTACGGATCGAAGTAGCTACCGGACGCCGAGAGGAGATCGCGCGCACGGATTTCAAACCGATCGGGGTCATAGGCTCCGGCGCCTGGTTGGGCTGGACGGAGGACTGGGAACCACTGACCGTTCGCGACCTCAGTTCGACACAGGTCTATCGCATCGACCTGGACCGCTGACGGGAGCCCCCAGCGGAGTCAAGTGGACGAGACGAGCCGTCCACCGCGAAGGAACTGGCGCTTTCGACATTCAGTCGCCAGCCTCTCTGAGTCGGTCGTGCCAGGACGAGCGGGGGATTTTAGCCACTCGGAAACTGGCTCGAAATGGCATCCGGGAAATAGCCTGGTCGCCCACCGTTTTACCGATGTGTTAGTTAGCTTCGGTCGGATTACGCACCGCTCGGAAGTTGCGCAAACCGTCGTCAGATGGACGAGAAACGCCTTAGTCGTAGAGGTGCCGCCCAGCCATGCTCCGGTCGGACGTCGGGCACTCTGAAAGAGCTCCCGATGGCGGGAACTCTCCTCATGGCCTTGCGGAAACGTTCGGTTTTGCAACGAACCGGCAGCCGCTCGATTGCTGGGGTTTGAGCGTTGCAAAAATGTATTGCGCTATGTTCGGGCATGGCGACAGGTTTACGCAATGGCCGCTCCCGCTCGGGTTGTACGCCAAATAGCGCGCAAAGCTTTACGCCAAATAATTTGCAAAGTGACAGCCGTGTGGGAACCCTCGGTTACAATGGAGGACCCTCACAATTGACGGGACAACCAAAGGACAGAGGTGTTGAATGCTGAAACGACGATATATTCCGTGCCTGCTCGGAGCGGTTCTTCTCGTGTTCCTTCCTACGCAGACCGGCAGAGTCCTCGCACAGGGAGCTATTTGCGGCCCGTTCACCGACGTGCCTTCATCCAATGGGTTTTGCCCGTTCATTCTGGAGGCCTTCATCACCAGCATTACGCAGGGAACCAGCCCCACCACGTTCAGCCCCAACGATCCGGTGACGCGCGCGCAGGCGGCCACCTTCGTCACCCGCACCATGGACCAGACACTGCACCGTGGGACCGTTCGAACGGCAATTGGTAAGAGTTGGGCGCCCTCATCCTCCAATGGCGGCGTTGCGACGGAAGTGGGAGGGGCGGCGAACGATATCGTCACCGACGGCATCTACCTCTGGATCGCACGGGCAGACGGCAGAATCCTGACGGTAAACGCGGCGAACCGGCGCTCGATCGAGAGCTGGAGTCTGGTCTCGGGTGTGCCCAGAAAGCTAGGATTGTTTGCCGGCCTGGTGTGGATCGCCGACGATCAGGGCCGCCTCCACAGCTTCAATCCAACATTCCCCGCCGGCACCGCAACTCTCATGAGTACCATCACGGGGATTCTGCCCGGTTTTCCGGCCCTCGCTTTCGATGGCACCAACGTCTGGTTGGCCAGCTCGGCGGGCACCAAGATTTCGATCTACCCGGTGTCGACTCCGGCAGGGATCACGTTCAGTCCCGGCGCCAACGTAGAGGGACTGGTGTTTGACGGCACGAACATGTGGGTACTGACGGCGGACTCGCACCTTCTGAAGATGACGATTCCGACACCTGGAGCGGGAGTGCCCGCGGTAGTGGAAACGCTCACGATCCCCGGGCCTGTTAACGATTGCCGCATGCTGTACGACGGCAACAATATCTGGATCCCGATCGGCACTACCGGAGCGCTGTACGTGGTACGGCCGACACAGAACCCGGGCTCGCTTCCCAGCTCGATCGTCAAGAACGAAGCCATTCCGAACGTTGGTTTCCCCTACGTTGCGTCATATGACGGCGAGAACGTGATGATCGGCGGTCTCAACAACGGCATGGTCGCACTCTACAGAGCCACCGACCTGGTTCGGATCCGGACGTTTGACTCCGGCGCCACTGGGGTGCGTGGAATCGCCAGCGATGGCAGAACCTTCAATATCGGCGATATCAACTCGACGAAATTCTTCCAGTATTGACCGGGTGGGGTCTTGCAGGCAGATTTGGACGGGCACAGGTTCCGCCCAACATGGTCAAGTCCTACGCATGACGGGTCCTCGTTTACCAGGCAGAAAAGGTAAGCTGGGTCTTGGCGGATAAAACATAACCCTATATAATTGTTTTATGCCTGGCCCCAATCATAGGACAGGCGGCGTTCCGGCGGAACTGGCCGCGTGTTCCCGGCTTCGCGCAAGAAAGCGCTATGGGGCCGCGGCCTGGCAGCAGGCCTCAGCCGCCTGCTGGAATCGCCACACGGAGAGACCTTCGCAACCGATACGACGACCAAAGGAAGGTGTTAAATGCCAAGACGACGATGTATTCCCTGGCTGCTCGGAGCGGCCCTTCTCATGTTCCTCCCCACGCGGACCGGTAGAGTCCTGGCTCAAGGAGCGATCTGTGGCCAGTTCACCGACGTACCTGCATCCAGTGTCTATTGCCCGTTCATTCTGGAGGCCTTCATCAGCAACATTACGCAGGGCACCAGCCCCACCACTTTCAACCCGGGCGACGCGGTGTCGCGCGACCAGGCGGCTACCTTCTTCACCCGCACCATGGACCAGACACTGCACCGGGGAAGTGTTCGAACGGCGATCGGTAAGACTTGGGCTCCCTTATCCACCAATGGCGGCATTGCGACGGACGTGGGAGGCTCGGTGAACGATGTCGTCACCGACGGCACCAACCTGTGGCTCGCGCGGGGAGACGGCAAGGTCCTCAAGGTAAGCGTAGCGGAACGGCGCCTGATGGAGACCTGGAGTCTTGCCTCCGGCGCGCCCAACAGGCTCGGAGTGTTTGCCGGCCAGGTGTGGATCGCCGACAATCTGGGGCGCCTCCACAGCTTTAATCCAACAGATTCCCCCGGCAGTGCCAATCTCTTGTTTACCGCCAACGCGACTGGGGTTGTCGGGGGGGGAGCGGCCCTTGCCTTCGACGGGAACAGCGTCTGGCTCGCAAGCTCTGGGGGGACCAGGATTTTCATATACCAGGTGTCGAGTGGGGGAGGGTCTGCGTTCGTTCCGGGCGGCAACGTAGACGGAATGGTCTTTGACGGCACGTATATGTGGGTGCTGATGGCGAACTCGACCCTCCTGAAGGTGAGTATCCCCGCGCCTGGAGGGGTTCCGAGCGTGGTGGAAACGCTCACGATTCCCGGGCTGGTCAACGATTGCCGCATGCTGTACGATGGCAACAATATCTGGATCCCCATCGGCATCACCGGAACGCTGTATGTCGTGCGGCCGACAGCGAACCCCTCGGTTCCCAGCCTGATCGTCCTGAACCAATCCATTCGGGACGTTCTTTTCCCCTACGTTGCCTCATTTGACGGCGAGAACGTCATGATCGGGGGCACCAGCAACGGCGTGGTCGCACTCTACAAAGCCACCAACCTGACTCTGATCCGGACGTTGCCTTCCGGCGCGATCGGGGTTCGTGGAATCGCCAGCGACGGCAGGACGTTTAATATCGGCGACTATCTCGGGACGAGATTCTTCCAGTTCTGAGCCAGGCGGGCACCGAACCGCCGGCCGGAATCGGGCGCCTGAAGAAACAACCGCCGGGGCGACGGCATGCGGGGCCGCGGGAGGCCACGCCCTCCCTGTTTTCAGTTGGTTCCCATGGGGATCCGTTTACGCAGGCAACAGGGGCGCGGTCCCAGGAGTAACGCGGTACGCCTGGTACCGGCATGGCCGTAGATCTAATGACAACAGACAACCGAGTTGTTACTATCCATTTTAGCGGCGGATTATCGGGTCACTACGGACGCCGACAAGAAAGGATCTCGTATTCGGAATGGCGCGTGAGACGATCCTGGTTGTGGACGACGCTCCCATTAACCTCAAGCTCACCGATATTCTTCTCCGGAAAGAGGGATACAGGGTGGTCACCGCGGGCGATGCGGAACAGGCCCTTGCCATCCTGAATTCGCTTCATCCCGACCTGATACTGATCGATATCCAGCTACCCGGCATGGATGGACTGGAACTGACCCGACGCCTGAAGCGGAATAGCGGAACTCGTGACATCGTTGTAGTAGCATTGACTGCGTGCGCCATGAAGGGCGACGATCAAAAGGCATTCGACGCGGGCTGCGACGGTTACATCACCAAGCCCATCGACACGATGTCGCTGGGATCGCGGATCCGCGGGTACCTGGAACATCGGGCTCCGGGCGGATCCGCCCAAGCGGCTACTGCTCCGGGTTGCGCGGGAACTTAAAGTACGGCAACCGGACGCCGCGAATCAAGATCTGGTCGGCGCGAATGGCAGGCGGCGCCTCAAAGCCCGGCGTGCCGCCGGAAGTCACAAAATCGTCCTGCTCCACGCCGTCGCCCGATACTCCCAATCCACCCACCATCACGCCGTTCCGGTAGAGCGGCGCCGAGCCCGGGAAGAATACAATGCCCGACTGATTCAGATTGGGTGTGCCATCTTTGTTGGTTTTCGACTGGTGGCCCTGTGTGCAGGGATTTGCCGTATCCAGATTGTACAGCGTGTCATAAAACGGCCCCGGTTTGCTATTGAAAATCCCGGACGGGAAGAACGGCTGCGATCCGAACCCGATGGATCGGTTGGTGATCGCGGTGTTCATCGGCACACCCGGCAGCTCGGCGGTATCGCGGTCCGGACCGCTAAAGTACACCACGTTACGCGCCTTCGACAGTGCCACGTCGATGGAAAAGATGGTGGAATCCTGCATGCGGTAGAGGGCTAGAATGGTGCCGTCCAAGTCCGCTACGGAAATCACCATTCTCGTCCGTTTTCCTACGGGTAGGCGGATCCCAGCGCGCGTGAGGTTGGCCGTCTCGAAGGCGTTGTCCACAATACCGGTCACATCGCTCACGCTCAACTTCTGCCCTGGCGCCGGTCCCACCAGCCAGCCCTCCGACGCGAACTGACCGTCCAACGGTCCGAATACGATCTGGGCATCTGTCGCCGGGGATCCCGGAGTCAGACCCGGCGGTGTTTTGAGAGCAACACCGGCACTCGATGGGAGGGTGGGCCCGAAAAATACAAAGGGCAGCCGGAAACCATCGATGTACACCGAGCCCGGATCGGGCAGAGGCAAATGGACGAGGAAAGCGGCGCTGCCAATGACAGCGGCGTATTCATTCAGATCGCCCACATTGTCGTCGCCCAGGCCGGAAACGCCGACACCGCCGATGACGGTTGCGCCGTTGCGGAACAGCGGCACGCCTCCCGGTACGGTGCCGATGCCCAGGCTGTAAAGTGTAGAGTCGGATCTCGCGTCGGTGGCGTTCTTGCCGAGGACCGCCGCCTTCGCGGATAGCGGCTCCGGCACGGGTTGGAGAAGCGGCGCATTGAGGGCGCATCCACGGTTGGTGTTCTCGATGCCGTAGAGCGCACCCGCGGCCTGGTTTGGAATGCCTTCCGGAAAATTAGGCCGGCTGATCGACCGCACCGTGCGAGACGAAAGCGGCGTCTGGTCACTGCTGAAAAACGCCCCCGAGCGGGCCAAGGTCAGGGCCTTCTCCACTTCGAGGTCGGTCGACTGCGACCGCCGAAAAATCGCGAGGACATTGCCCGGGCGGTCCACGACTACTACGGCCATGCCTTCACCGGCCGCCGCGGACGCGGCAGCGGCGACGACAGACTGTACTTCGGCAGCCGTGAGTTGCTGGGCGTGGAGGCGCGGAAGGAGCAGGAGCAGGAAGAGTGGCGCAAGCACTCTTGCTTGCCGCGTCGAGACTCGTGCACTCCCGAAAAGCGTCGAGACGAATCTCGACGCTGCAGACACGAGTGTCTGCGCCACATCGCAGAGGCAACGCATTCTCATCTTCCACCTCCGGCCGCCGGCTTGGGCGGCTGATTCGTCACGGTGTACGGCTGCCCATCATCAAGCTTGTAGAGCCGCTCCATCTCCTTCAGGTTCATGGGGCGGGCGCCGCGGCGTCCGAACACCGCGAGCTGGTTCCCGCTTTCGTCGACTGCGCGATCGCGGTCCAATCCCTTGGAGAGCGCAATGGCCTCGCCCTTGGTCTTGAACGTGGCGATCAGTTCCGGAACCGGCTTCGGACTGAATCCCCACAGATCCTGGCTCCTGTCAGGTGACATCAGTTGCAGCACGCGCAGGCCGTTCTTCCCATCCGCCACATACGCAAATGCACTGGCGTTGGTCATCCCGACCCGTACTGCGTAGGCGTCGTTCAGAACGCCGCCGGCATTGAAAAACTCAGGCTTGCCCGGATGTTCCGGATTCTCCACGTCCACGATTGCCAGTCCCTGCTTCCCTGCCGCTACATACGCGTAGGTGCGGGCCACGTACACGTCGCGGGCCTCATCGAGCTTTACCGCAGCCTTCATCGCCGGGTGAGTCACATCGCCGATGTCGTAGACCTTCAGGCCTTCGGCATCGCAGATAAAGGCGTAGCGGAACTGGATGGCGATGTGTCCCGCGCCCTTGATGGGGATGGTAGCCACCACCTCGGGTAGCAGGGCGTTGGTGAGGTCGATGACGACCACACCGCGGTCGCAGGAAACGTAGGCGTAGTTACCAGCGGTCACCACGAAGTTCGCCCCATTCAATATGCCATCCGGATTGAAGGACATCGCGTCCCGTATGGGCTGGCGCTTCAGGAAGTTGTTGCGCGGGTCGCCGTCGAGCAACGTCGCGCCGTTGATCAAGATGAGGCCCTCCTGGGCATCCGCCACGTACAGGAAGGCATACAGCAGATGAACCGGCTGCTCCTCATTCAACGGATCCGTGCGCCGCACCGGGTCCACACCCAGGGTGGTCGGGGAGGCGATCCAACGCGCGTCCTTGGTTTTAATGTAGAACCGCTGACCAATTGGCGAGACCGGCGCCGTATTCATGCGCTCGGCGAAGCCCTTGTTATCGACGTTGGCCACGTCGTATACTTGCACACCGTCCTTCCCCTTGGCGGTGTAAAGATACTCTCCGCGAAGCTGCAGGCTGAGCACGTTGCCGCCGTGCTCGTAGGCTTCGGTAAGCTTCTTAGTCTTCTCGAAGCGCGCGAAATTCTCGGGATAGGCCAGCTTGTGCAGGTAACTGCCGATCACGGCCTGCGGCTCGTCATGCTCGGTGACCGCCACCGCCTGGAAGCCTTCCTTTCCCTCCCCGACGTAGGCATAGCGTCCCACGAAATTCACGAAATTGGTGCCTTGCAGCAGCACCTGGGCCATCCAGGCATTATTGTCGTTTTCCCGGGAGATATGACAGTCGGTACAGGTCTTGGTTTCCTTGGTTCGCACCGTATGGGGGTAGTGGGGATTGAACGCCTGGCCGCTGTAGCCTTCCGAAGAAATGGTCTGTTCCTGATGATAGATCCACTCGCGGTTGGCGTTTTGGGAGCTGACCAATACTGCGCTCGAGGACCGCACCGGCACGATCTTATTCTTCTTGGCGGTACTGTCCAGGCCGAGCATGAATACGTCGTCGCGCAGCACCTGATAGTTGTAAGTCGTGTAATTCCGGGTGTTGACGTCACCTTCCGCGTGCAGCGCGGGACGATTGGCATTGGCCTTCATGGACAGGTGGCACCCGAAACAACTGGTCATCCACGAGGTGTGGCAGGTATAGCACGACATCTTTTCGTCGGAGTGGGCCAGTTGGTTGGTGGCGACATTGGCCACGCCCCAGGTGCTGTTGTCGCGTTGCATGGTCTTGGCGAGGCGGGCCTTCTCGTTGTAGTTGCCGGAACCCGGGGTGACCGAATCGAGCACCTGCGAAACCGTCCACTCCACCTTTTCATCCAGCATGGAGCGCTGGATCAACTTGCCCTTGACCCATTCGAAGCGCTTTGGGCCGAACGGAGTTCTCAGAGGCGCCAGGTCGCGGCCACCGTCGGGCGACGCGGTGTTCGACGTCCGCAGGGTGGCGCGGGCGCGGATGGAGCCGTGACAGTCGATGCAGTCGATCTCCACGGCCGCGCGAGGCTCACCGTAGAGGTTGCCGTTGCCGTGGGCATCGTTCTCGAAATGGCAGTCCACGCAGTGCATGCCTTTATCGAGATGGATATCGCTCAACTTCACGGCCTCGTCGAATTTCTTCGGGTCGTCGAATTTGGCTTTGATCGGGTTGTCGTCTTTGTCGAGCCAGGTACCCTTGCGGTCGTGCTTGTAGACCGAGCGATACACCCAGCCGTGGCCGTTGAAGTCGGCGAACTGGGTCTGTTTCAGCTTGTCGTTGAGGTTGGTCAGGTTGCGCAGAAACGCCGGGTCGGACCAGTTGCCCTTCAACGACGCGGCTTCGGGATTGCGCACGAGGGACTCGAGCGCATCGGCGTCACTCATTTTCTTGGACTTTTCGGGATACATGCGGTCGCCATCGGTCTCGTTGTCCCACCACATGACGCCGTAATACTGGAAGGCGTAGGAGGTGCCTGGGTGCATGTGACAGACGGCGCATTGGCTGGAAGGAATGGACGAGGTCAGGCGATGCCGGATGGGATGGCCTTCCTGGTCCTTGGGAATGGTGGGATCGTCGGTGAAGCTGTAGCCCAAGTGGCCGCGCGCGGCGTACGGACCGGAGTGAGCCGGGTCGCGATCGTTGGCGTATACCACGTGGCAGGCGGTGCAGCCCGCCGAGCGGTAGTCCCCGGGCTGGTCGTTGGTGCCCAGGAAATAGAGCAGCGGGTCGAGCAGGCGGGTGCGCTGCAGGCCCTGGAACACCGGGTCGGTGCGGGTCAGGGTGCCGAAGCCGCGGTTGCTGAGCCGCTCGTCGCCGCGCTCGAAGACGCGCAGGGTGTTGCCAGGTTGAGTGGCCTCAAACTGGGGCAGCGGATACAACTCCGGGAGCATGCCCTTAAACTTGATGTCGTCCGCGGAGGGCGCGGGGATGGCAGTCAATTGCTGCGCGATTCCGTTATTGCTGTAGCTCTCGCCGAAGACCGGGCGCTTACTGGGATATCCGCCGTTATTGTAGAGCGCCGCCCCCCATAGGAAGGCTCCGTGGCTCATCATGCTGGTTTTCACCTTGGACGAAATGGTCTGGTGGCATTCCAGCGATCTCCCGCAGGTCTGGTCGGTCACGCGCAGGTCTCCGGGGTTGCGGAAGCGTACGTAGTCCATGCTCTCGCGGTTCAGCAGGGTGTAGCTGCGTACCGGGTTCCCGGTGGTGGGCCATGCATTGGGAAAGCGCGCCTTCACATGCGCGGCGAGCTTGTCGGTGGTGTCGGCGCGGCCGCCGTGGCAATCCACGCAAGCCAAGGGCGGAACAGCGGTCGAGGCGTGCATCGGTTCCATGCCGACGTGGCACTTGGCGGATTCGCAGGTGGAGGGCACATAGGGCTGGCGTTGAGCCAAGGCCGCGGGGGAGAAGGCCAGGAGTGAGACGATCAGGAACGCCCGCAAGCGGGCGAGGCAGGCGGAAGCGCCTGCCCCACCTCTGAACAGGCAGGACTTGGTGTAGTGGCGCAGCCCTTCGGCCGAAGATGGCAGGCGAATCGCCTGCCCCACCGAGGTGCGGATCTCTTCACGTTGCATCAAAATAACAACCTCAGGTTGATGAATCCGTCAAATAGAGTCCGGCCGGTATAGATATCCTTAAAACCCGGGCCGGGAACCAGTGCGCCAAAGCCGGCGAAGATCACGATGTTGTCGGTCAAGAGGGGGCGGTATTGAAGACCCACCCCACTGTCCACGCCGATCCCATGCCGAATGTGGCCTTGGAACAACACGGCCTGCAGAACCTCGGTGCGGTTGAACTTGGCATAGTTCACGTTGAGGGTGCCTTGTAGCTTGGGTGTGATCTTAGCGTTGAAGCCGGCGTTCGCCAGTGAAATACCGGGATTGATGAAATTCGCCTGACCTTCAAAGAGGCCCGCACGCATGGTGGGCATCAGGTTGTTGGGGGCGAACAAATTCACCCCGGTATCCGATAGCGGAACCGCCTCGCGATTCAAGAAATTGACACCGCCGCCGGCAAATGCGTTGTTGAGCAGGCCCCGGTCGGCGAGCGCGGGATTCCCCAGGAAGCCGCCGCCCGCGAACTGCTGGTTGGGCACAATGCCGTCGAATCCGTTGGCGTGGCCGTCGTTCAAGTTTTTGTCGCCCGAGGCGTAGAGGAACGACACCTTATACGTCATCCAGTCCTTTTCATACGACAGTTCCAAAGCTGCGAACTGCGCGTTGATGTGCTGGGGTTGCTTGGTCAACGGAATGGAGTTGAAATCGTCACGGCCGAAGGCCTGGTAAAAGGCGTTCGTGATGTTGATTCGGCCGATGTGGCCGTCCCCCGTAATGCCGGCGTATCCGACGCGAATCTTGTGCGGCAGCGGCAGCCCGATGCCCGCGGGGCGCACCAAGAAACCATTCTTGTCGATCAGGAAGGACGGCTGGTCGTTGTTGTACAGCGCGCTGAAGTTCAGGGTGTAGCCCTTGGTCAGGAAATCGGACCAGTAAAGGTTGGCCACCGAGACCGTCTGCTGCCGCAGGCGCAAACGGTTCAGCCCGCTGTTGGTGTCTTTCTCCAACATCTCGAAAAACGCCAGGTTGTACTGGAAGACATTATTGTGGAAGTTGCCGAACAGGCGCGCGCCGGGCTGCTCGTCGGAAAAGATGAAGCCCCGGAAGTCGCTGGTGAAGCGCTGGACACCCACACGCAGCGAGGTGAAATCGAAATGCGCGGCTTCCGAGAACAGGCGCTTTTCGAGGAACGCCTCCTGGATGCCCACATTGCTGTCGGTGCGACTGAGGGTTTGCCGGACGTCGCTATTGATGACGCCCTGCTCGCGGGCGAGAGTGTAGTTGATGTTGAACTCGGGTGTGATGCGAAGCTCCCAATCCACGGGCCGGAAACCGGCGCTGCCACGGAAGAGGTCCATGCTGAAGCGGAAATTCTGGGAGACGGCGCCGATTTCGCCGCGGCCGAAGAACGTATACTCGCCGGGATCGGCGGCGCTGGCGCCGGAGCCGATCGGCAAACGTTTAGTCTCGAAGGTAGTCTCGCTGATGCCGGTGAAAGTGAAGAACTCGCGCCGGCCATGAAACGGAAAATCGCCCTTGACGATGCTCCGGTTGAACGGATCCCACCAGCGGGACTTGGCGTAGATGACATCCAGGCGCTTGTCATCGTACCGCCGCCATGGCGCGCCGGGAAACACGAACCAGCGGTTGGGGACCGTGGTGGCCGTGCTGTTGCCCTCGACGGTCTTGATCGCGAGCACCGGCGTCCTGGGCTCGAGACGGGGAGCGTATGCCTCCTCGGCGGGGAGCCCGGCCCCGGCGTCTGCGGAGCCGAACAGCAAGGGACGCAACCGATCGTCGGACTGAAGACGCTGGGGGGCAGCCGCACGCTGCCGCGCGATGAAGTCGTCCAAATCGTTGGCGACGTCAGCCGGGGTCGGAACAGCCACGGATGCCGGTCTTCGCGGAAGCTTTCGCACCGGTTCGCCGGCACCAGGCGCTCCGTTCTCCTGTAGCCTGCCTTTCAGAGGGAGGCCAACTCCACGCGGCACCTGGGCGGACGCCGGCGCGGAGAGGAGAACGAACAGGCACAGCCACAGATCGGAAGAGCACACGTCTGAACTCCAGTCACCTTGTAATCTCG
>OBLT010001531.1_pt1 | contig 14710 bp, 9 predicted proteins | sample 1518721 | NCBI WGS metagenome assembly OBLT01 (sample SAMEA3539307, study PRJEB22396) | soil metagenome | biome: tundra; feature: field; material: soil | place: USA | collected 2010-05 | depth 0.15 m | reverse complement strand
ACGACGTACGCGCGGCTGCGATGAACCCGTTGAACCTGGTGAAGAATCTCCTCACACCTTCCCCGCCTCCGGCGGACGCCGAAGTGGAACACCTTCGCCGCCAGGTGGCCGAGCTGGAGGCCCGCCTCAAGAAACCCCCGGCACCCCGAAAGCGCACCCGCGGTAAGCGATGAAAAATACCATAGCGAAGCGTACAATGTCCGCTCGCATTGGGCTCGGATTTGCGCGATGCTTTTAGAGGAGGGCCGGTGCCGAAGGAAGCTCGCAGCGATCGGAACGGCAGAAGAAGTTATGAGCCGCTAATAATTCTGCTCGCGTACCGAGAGCTTTCGGCTGACACCTTCAGCAAGGCGTCCATATGATTCAATTGGAGAAGTGGGGATCAACGGGGTTCGATTACTCCATAGTTGCGCCGTTGTTGTCGGGGATACCGCCGGCGCAACTCAGCGCGATCGTCAGCACGTTCACCGGTGGAGCTTCCACCGGCGAACGGATCGCCGCGGCAGAAGCGGCGCTGCAGGCGGGCGGCCAGTCCTGGCGTAGCCAGATCGGAAAGTGGGTTATCCGGCTCGTCCCGGTCGAGAACCTGGTCCCCGAAAGGAATTCGGACTTGCGTCCACTGGTCGAGGACGCGCTTCAGTTTGTATTCTCGCGCTTGTCCGCGCATCGCCTGGCTACGAAACTGGTCGAACAAATTCAACTGCCTGTCGAGACTACGCCCGAGTTGCGCTTGTTGCGGCTTATCTCCAAGATGCCCGGCCTTCAGAAACTAGGGCAAGTGCTGGCGCGAAACCGGCGCCTGTCGCCCAAGCTACGCGAGGCCCTGTCGGAGCTGGAAAACGGGATGGCCGACGTGGCGCCCGGCGAGATGACCGCCATCATCGCGGACCAGTTGGGGAAGCGGCTCGAGACCTACGCCGTGGAGATCTCCCCCGCCATATTCAAGGAAGGCAGCGCCAGTGCGATCCTGCGCTTCACCTGGGGGAGCCCCGGCCAGGAACGCGGGCGCGGAGTGTTCAAAGTTCTCAAGCCGTACGTTCTGGGTTACTTCGCGGAGGATATGACGCTGCTCCAACAATTGGGCGATTTCCTCACCGCCAAGGACCGGGGATATGGATTTGCAGTGCGAGATCTGAAGGAGATGCTGGTGGAGGTCCGGTTGTTGTTGGAGCACGAACTGGACCTGCCCCTGGAGCAGCGCACCCTGGTGGAGGCGCACTTCATATACCGGGCCAGCATTGGAATCCGCGTGCCCCGCCTGATCGGTCCTCTCTGTACGGCCCAAATTACGGCCATGACCGAAGAGAACGGCGTGAAAGTCACCGAAGCGTGCCCCCGATCGCCCATCCGCCGCCGTCAGATTGCCGAGCAGTTGATCGAGGCGCTGGTCGCCGTCCCGCTGTTTTCCCGTCAGGATCAGGCGGTTTTCCACGCCGACCCGCATGCGGGAAATCTGCTCTACGACGAGCCGAACCGGGAGTTGGTGGTCATCGATTGGGCCTTGGCCGACCGGCTGAGCATCGAGTCGCGGCGCCGGTTGGTGATGTTGGCCCTCATGATGAATCTGCGCAACCGCACAGGAGTCTCGGAAGCTATCCAAGCCCTCAGCGACGACGATCCCGGAGAGCGCCTGGAGCGGGAGCAGTTGATCGATCGGTGCGTGAACCGATTCTTCGACACTCTTCCCCCCGATCGCTCGCCGGGCACTATGGACGCGATGCGGGTCCTGGATGAGATTGCACTGGAGGGTGTCCACTTCCCGACGCCGCTCTTCCTGTTCCGGAAGATCCTGTTCACCTTGGACGGGGTTTTGCAGGACGTTGCCGGATCCGACGTCCGCATCGACCACGTGATTACCCGCGAATTCCTGACTCGCGGGATTGCGAGCTTCGGCTTCTTCCACGCTCCCCTATCGCTCAAAGACCTGGCTGCCATTCAGTGGAATGCCCTGTTGTACCCCGCCCGCTCGTGGACCCAGAAGCTACTGGGCAAGCCCAGCGACCCGCACCCCTGCCCTAGCGAATAGAGAGGGGGCCAGAGCAAGGCGAAGCAGGCCCCGCCCTAAGCCAGCCGCCTGCCCCTTTTTGCGGAGTATAGTCTAGTCTGGTTAGTCCGGAGAGTACCATTAAACCCCCGGTACCCCGATTAACAGAAACAGACTATCCGAAGCCCACTACATCAAACCGGTGCCGCCATGCAGGAATGGATGCTGATTTGATTTGGGAGGGAAGAGATCAGCGATGTTCAGATTGACCCGAGGTCTGCGTGGATCAGCCACGTTCGGCTTTTTAGCCATGGCGCTTTCGATGTATATGTCACCGGCGCATGCGAATCCGATAATAACGAATGGCTCCTTCGAGTTGTTAACGAATGGCCCGGGCCAGTTCGATTCCAAGACGGTGGCCACGGGCTGGACGTCGGCCGGTTACAACTTCATCTTCGCCTCCGGGACCGCGGACACCACAGGTTCGAATGGCGATTTTGGTTTTCTCAAGCTCTGGGGCCCCAATGATGGTTCGGCCAATGGCCTACCCGCAAGCAGCCCTGACGGCGGCAACTACGTCGGCGCCGATGGCGCTTTCGAGGTCGGCGCGATCTCGCAGACAGTTAACGGCCTGACCATCGGTGGCAACTATGCCCTTACCTTCTATTGGGCGGCTGCACAACAGCAAGGCTTCACCGGCTCCACCACCGAGCAGTGGAAGGTTACTTTGGGAAGCCAGGAGCAGGACACCGCCATCCTCGACAACGTCAACCATGGCTTCACCGGCTGGAAGTCCCAGACGTTCACCTACACCGCGACCGCCACCAGCGAATTGCTCTCTTTCCTGGCCGTAGGTACACCCAATGGAGTTCCGCCTTTTGCGCTTTTGGACGGTGTTTCCATGGACCCTGTCCCAGAGCCGGATGCCTACGCGCTGATTGGTATTGGCCTGCTGAGTATTCCGATACTTCGCAGACTGCGGAAGCGGCGCGCTGAGTAAGCGGAGTAACTCTCCTCGAAGCCGCGTCAGACTGTTTTTCGGGTAGATACAATGGAAGCCCTCCGGCAACTGCAAGAACAACTTACTCCGTTGGCTCTCGAGATCGTCCGGTTGTCCGTCTGGCTGGTGCTGCTCATGGCCATTTTCGTACCGCTGGAGAGGCTCTACAGGCTACATCCACAGAGGGTTTTCCGTAAAGCGTTTTCCACGGATCTGGCTTACTACTTTCTCAGCGGTCTGTTGCCGAGTCTGCTCCTGGTCCTGCCAATGTCGCTGATTGCCCGAGCCGTGCACCACTTTTTGCCCGGTCTGCTGTACTCGTGGCCGGCGGGTCTGCCGCTGTGGATGCGGCTTGCCGCGGCAATGGTAGTAGGTGAACTAGGCTCTTATTGGGGGCACCGCTGGTCGCATGAGATGCCGCTGCTATGGCGCTTCCATGCCATCCACCATAGCGCCGAGGAGATCGATTGGCTGGTCAATACCCGCGCGCATCCCGTGGACCTGGTCTTCACCCGCCTCTGTGCCTTTGTCCCCATGTACATGCTGGGCCTGGCCCAGCCGATGGGGACTACCGTTGATTTCGTGCCTGTATTGGTCACGCTGATTGGCACGCTATGGGGCTTCTTCATCCACGCCAACATAAGCTGGCGCTTCGGTTGGATCGAGTGGCTACTAACCTCCCCCGCCTTCCACCATTGGCACCACACGAATGATGGGCCGGAGCGCATCAACAAGAACTACTCCCCGATGCTGCCCTGGGTGGACAAGTGTTTCGGCACGTTCTACCTCCCAAAGCGCCAGTGGCCCATGAGTTACGGAACTGACACGCCCATAACGTCTAACTTGGCCGGACAGTTACTCGAACCGTTAGTGCAGCGAAATCCATCCGTTTGATCGCGGGCGAGGCCGGCGCATCGACGGCGCGGCAGGCCGGTGCGGGTGCGCTATATAAGAGTTGGAAACGATCACCCGCGGACACCTGCTGGCAAACTCGCGCCTCATGACGGGACTATCCCCCGAATTGCATTCTTACTCATATCGCAGCGCCACAATCGGGTCGATCTTCATCGCCCGGCGCGCGGGTATATAGATCGCCAGCGCGGCCGCCCCAATCAGCGTCAGCGGAATCCCCACGAACGTCACCGGATCGCTGGCCGTTACGCCATAAATCAGCGATGCCATCAGGCGGGCAAACCCGTACGCCATCGGAAGCCCGACCGCCAGCCCTACTGCAGTGGTGATCATGCCGCGGCGGAAGACCATCCGCAAAACGTTTTCGCGCGGCGCGCCCAGCGCCATCCGAATGCCGATTTCGTGGGTCTGTTCCGAAACCAGGTGCGCCATCACGCCATACACCCCTATGGCCGACAGCACCAGCGCGATTGCGCCGAAAATGCCCATCAGCACGGCCATATAGTTCAGGCCAATCGCCTGGTTGTGGATGGACTTTTCCATCGTCCGCATGTCGGTGATCGGCTGCTCCGGGTCCACCGAGCGAATCGCCCCAATAATCGCGGGCGCCAGGCGCAGCGGGTCCCCCGCGGTTCGCACCCCCAAATCCATCCAGAGTGTGGGCGCTTGCTGGTACGGGAGGTACATGGTGGCGCGCGGCTCATGGTCGTAGGTATCATGGGCAACATTCCCTACCACCCCCACGATCGTCATCCACGGGTTCTTCGAATCCGCTGCGCCGAGCTTGATCCGTTTGCCGAGCGGCGATTCTCCCTTCCACCAAACCCGCGCCAGTTTCTCGCTGACTAGCGCCACTTTGGGCGCTTCCGCTCCGTCACTTTCGCTCAGAAAGCGCCCCTCTCGCAGAGGAACATGGAACGTTTCGAAGAACTTCGAGCTCGTCGCCTGGTATGTTGCGACCGGTTGGAGTCCGCGCTCCACTGGGCGGCCTTCGATTGCGAAGAAGCGTCCGTTCGAGTGACCGCTATAAGGCAATGCCGTAATCGCGACCGCCGACTTCACACCCGGAAGCGAGGTGATGTGCTCCAGCACCTGCCGGTAGAATCCCTCGATCAGGTGGGGCTCACGGTATTTGTTGGCGGTGATCGCCAGACGCATCGTCAACACCGTGGCGGGTTCCAGTTTCTCGCCGTTGTTGAGCAGATTGTGGAAACCGCGAACCATCAGGCCAGCGCCTACCAGCAGGATCACCGCCAAAGCAATTTCCGCCACCACCAGAAAGTTGCGAAGACGGTGCCGTCCGCGGCCCACCGAAGAGCCACGGCCGCCTTCCTTCAGCGAGTCGGTCAGGTTGGGCCGCGAGCATTGCCACGCAGGCGCCAGACCGGCCAGGATGCCGCTCACCACCGCCGCCAGCACCGTGAATCCGAGCGCCCGGCCATCCAGCGCCATGTCCTTGAACCCGATGATATAGCGCATCACCTCCGGAGGCATACCTCCGCGGATCATGCCGATCCCCCATTTCGCCAGCAACAACCCGAGCGCCGCACCGCCCACCGAGAGCAGCACACTTTCCGTCAAGAGCTGTGTGATCACGCGCCACCGCCCCGCCCCCAGCGCGGTCCGTACGGCCACCTCCCGCAGCCGCCCGGTAGCACGCGCGAACTGCAGGTTGGCCACGTTGACGCAGGCAATCAACAGCACGAAACACACCGAGCCCAGGAGCATGATCAGGTACTGCTTGGTGTCATAGTCGACCAGGAACCGGTGGGCCGGCCACAGCATGAAGCGCCGCCCCTGATTGGTATCCGGAAACGATTTCTCCAATTGCGCCCCAATGCTGTCGAGTTCGGCCGATGCCTGCTCGATCGTGCGCCCTGGCTTCAACCGCGCCGCCGACACCACGATGCCCCCACGGCGGGATGCACGTTGTTCCGGGGTCAGCGCCATGGGGGTCCACAGCTCGGTCGCGAGGGGGAAATCGAAGGTCTCCGGCATCACTCCCGTCACCAGGAAGTTCTGGTCGTCCAGCCGGACGGACTGGCCGATGATCGCCGGATCGCCGCCGAAGCGCCGGTGCCACAAACGGTCGCTGAGGATCACTTCGCGCTCCCGGCCGGGCTGGTCTTCGCCGGGTTGAAACGCGCGCCCGCGCGCCGGCTGCACCCCCAGGGTGTCGAAAAAGTTAGAGGTCACCAGGGCCTGGATCGCGCGCTCCGGCTCGCCTCCATCCCCCACGATATTTGCCAGGCCGTCTTGCTGCCAACTCGCGATCTTCTCGAGCGAGGTATTGCCGCGCCGGATGTCCTCCAGATCGGCCGCCGAAGTGTCGTTCCAATTGTTAGGCTGATCGGGGATTCGTTGCAGCACCATCACCAGGCTTTCGACGTTGGGCAGTGGCACCGGCTTCCAGAGCATGGCATCGGCACAACTGAAGATGGCAGTGGTGGCTCCAATGCCGAGGCCCGTGGTAAGCACGGCGGTGGCCAGAAACCCCGGAGAGTTGCGCAGGATGCGAGCGCCGTAACGGACGTCGTGCCAAAGATTCATGAGTTCCCCTTCACGGTAACTACGTTGGGAGCGCCCCCGTAGTTCGCAAAAAGATTTGTGGCGCAGACACTCGACGCTGCCGCGTCGAGACTTAGACTCGTCTCGACGCTTTTCGGGAGTGCACCTGGTCCGGGGCACCGACAGGGGTTTTCGACGCTGCCGCGGCGTTACGCCGCACGAGACTCTGAACTCCTGATGTCGTCGCCGTAAATTGGTCCATGTTGTGGAAAATCGATGAGCCACGATGTGGCGCGGGCACTCCTGCCTGCCGCGTCGACACTCGTGTCGACGCTTTTCGCCTCGTCCCACTTCCCACGCTGCCGGTAGCGCGGGATTGGACGGGGATGTGATGCCCTCGCGGCTTTTTCGGACCGCTTCGAAAAGCGTCGAGACGAGTCTCGACGCTGCAGACACGAGTGTCCGCGCCACGTGTTCCGGCTCACATACGTTCCAAGACATCGGGAGGTCAGAGACTCGTCTCGACGCTTGGCGCACAGTGTGAGCTCTTACGCGGGAAGCGGAACACTACACTCACTTCATTGCGGTACGCCATCTACAGCGCGATTACCATGTTCTTGGTCACGGTGATGCACCCCATTTTGGCTTTCGGAATCACGCTGGTGATCTCGGTAGTGACCAGCATGTTAGATCCCTCGTCGAGGCCGCCTTCCTACCTGCCTGTATGGCTGCGGGCTGGGCTCTATGATCTGCTACCCTCGACAGGCCTGCTGTCGGAGGGCAAGTTTCTTGCGATCACACAATCCTCGCTCCAAAAGACCCCGTGGACGGACCACCTGACGGCGCTGGCCTATGGCGTGGATTACGCGTTGGTGTTTGTGGTGCTGGCGGTCTGGCTGTTTCGCCATCGCAGTCTGGCGCGGGAGTAGCCCGGCTGGTCTCCCCGTGGCACGGGCATTCTTGCCTGTGTTGGTTTTGCCCTCTCCCCCCCGCCCGGGAACTTCCCCAGCACCAGCGGTGTCAACCTGGAGAGCCCACTCCGCTGCGCAGATGAGCGACCAGCCCCTATCGCCGATCCTCGAGGCACAGGACCTCACCAAGCGCTACAGCGCCACGCTCGCGGTCGAGGACATCAGCTTCGCCATTCACGCCGGCCAGATCCTGGGCGTCCTGGGGCCCAATGGCTCGGGCAAGAGCACCATCGTCAAGATGGTGACCGGGCTGCTGGAACCGACCCGCGGGGCCGTCCTGTTTCACGGCGAACGCATCGGCCGCGAGCTGAGCGCCTTCAAGAGCAGTCTGGGCTATGTTCCCGAGCAGCCCGACCTGTACGCCTTCCTCACGGGCTGGGAGTATCTCGACCTCGTGGCCACACTCCGCGGCCTGAACCGCCGCCGTTTCCGCGAAAAGGCTTCGGCCATGCTCCAGGGTTTCACGCTGTACTCCAGCCGGGATGTCCCCATCGGTTCCTACTCCAAGGGGATGCGCCAGCGGATCGTGCTGATCGCGGCCCTGATGCACGATCCCGAATTGCTCGTGCTGGACGAGCCGTTCTCCGGCCTCGACGTGACCAGCGCGCTGGTGTTGCGGAGCGTCATCGCCCGCCTGGCCTCTGAGGGCACGGCGATTTTCTTTTCGTCGCCGGTGATGGAGCAGGTGGACCGGCTCTGCACCCATCTGGTGGTGTTGAAGCGCGGCGCTGTGGTGGGGCATGGCTCCATGGAGGAGATGCACGCCGGTTTCGCCGGACTCGGTCTCGAGGCCGGATTCATGCAGCTTACGGAGCAGGTGGATGCGGATCGCATTGCGCAGGATATTGTTTCCGCGGTTCGTGCGCCGGCCCATTAACCGGTTCGCCCGAAGCCCCTTCGGCCGGCTGGTGGGCCACTTTCTCGCCCGCGTGGTGGCGCCCTCCGAGTCAACCAGTCAGGACTCCGCTTCCGCCGAATTCGAGTTCGGCGTGGGCGCTCTCCTGGGCCTGCTGGCCGCCCCGGGTGCGTTCCAATGCCTGATGCTGCTCGACAAGTACTCCAGCCTCCTGAACTGGATGCGCGGCCGGTTGCACCAGGATCTGCTGCTGACCTCGCTGCCGGACAAGTACCTATTCATCTCGCTGGCGATGGCCGTGAGCGGCATTGTCACGGTTCTCAAGTGGGACCGAATTCTGCCGGACTCCCAGGACTATTTGAACCTGGCGCCGCTGCCCATTCGTCCGCGGCGTATTCTTCTGGCGAATGCGCTCGCGATCCTGATCGCGGTCGTGATCGTGGCAGTGGACGTCAACGCCCTTCCCTCCGTGCTTTTCCCATTGTTCGTGACGGCCGCCGCACACATCAACTCCACGAGCGTCGTACAGTTTTGGGCGATTCATGCGGCCTCGGTTCTCCTGGCCAGCTTCTTCACCATCTGCGCCGTGTTCGCGCTGTTGGGAACGCTTTCCGCGATTCTGCCGCGGGAACTTTTTCGCGCATGCTCGTCGTGGGTGCGGGCCGTAATCCTGTTGGCGCTGCTCGCGCTGCTGCCCACCGGCTTCTCGGGCTCGGCCTGGGTTCGCAGCCTTGAGCAGAGCCCCGATTCGGCCCTGGGTTTCCTGCCGCCGCTTTGGTTCCTCGGGCTGTACCAAAGTCTGCAGCACCGCGGGTCGCCGGTCCTCCGGGCCATGGGGCGGAGGGGGCTCATGGCGGTTGCGGTGGCATTCGCGCTGATGGCGCTCTCCTACGCGCTCAGTTATCGAAGGCGCTTTGCGGGCGTCCTGGAAGGTACCCGGCCGCCTTCGGAGCAACGGCTCTTCGCGATCGTCCTGGCTTTGCTGGATCTCTTCTCCCGGCGCGCTTCCGGATTCCAGCGGGGCTGCCACCGCTTCGTGGTCCGCGCCCTGCTACGGAGCGAACCCCATCGCCTCGCCATTTCGGTTTCCGCCGGGCTGGGATGGCTACTGGCCTGTCAGGACATCCTGAGCGCGCCGCCACCGGTGCTGTGGGATGCTCGTCCCGCCGTGGAACTCCTCCAGGCGCCGCTGGCGGCGGCCTACCTGCTGATCTTGGGCCTGCGGCTCGCCTTCGAATTGCCGGCGGGCGTTTCGGCGAACTGGATCTTCCGCGCGATTCTGGATCCCCGCGAAAATGAAACCCTGCCGGTGGGCCGGCTCGTCATGCTCAGCTTCCTGGCGCCGGTCGTGCTACTGCCCACTTTCGTGCTTGCATGGGACACCTCGGGCTTTCCGAGGGCGGGGATACAAACGCTCTATGTGCTGTCGCTGTCGTTGTGCCTCATCGAGGTGCAACTGGCCGGCTACCGCAAAGTGCCGCTCACGTGCGCCATGCCAGGGTTCCGCGATCACCTGCCGATGCTCTGCCTGATCCAGTTCTTAGGCTATGAAGTCTTCACCCGCGGCGGGGCCCGCCTGGAGCTCTGGATGTTGAGCCAGCCCGTGGCCTTCCTGCTGGTCCCGGCAGTGATGGCGGGAGCGTGGTACTGGAATCGCCGGAGGATCGAGGAGGCCAGGGAAGCGGGCGAACTGGAAGAGGGACTGACGTTTGAAAATGCGCCGGTGCGGACAGTGGAGAGGCTGGACTTGTAGGCTCTCAGTTACCAAACAGCGTTTAAGAACTAAGACCCGCGGAACCGTAGCCGCCCACCCCTACTCGCCGCTCTGCTGCAGCAACTTCGCCACCAGTCCCGTCCAACCAGTCTGGTGACTGGCTCCCAGTCCTGCCCCCGTTTCACCATGAAAGTACTCGTAAAACAGGATCAGGTTATTCCAACCTGGATCGGTATGGAATGGCTCGCTGGCGCCATGCACCGGCCGGCGGCCGCTGTCGTCCTTCAGAAAAAGCCGCGACAGCCGCCGCGAGATCTCGGCCGCCACTTCCCAAAGCGTCATCATCTGCCCCGAGCGGGTGGGGCATTCCACCTTGTACTCGTCCCCCAGGTAATGGTGGAACTTCTGCAGCGCTTCGATGATCAGGTAGTTCACCGGAAACCAGACCGGCCCGCGCCAATTGGAGTTTCCGCCAAAAATGTCGGTCAAGGATTCGCCGGGCTCGTAGTTCACCCGATACTCGGTGTCATTGCTTCTGAGCACGCACGGATGGTCTTTGTGGGCGCGGGAGACGCTCCGGATCCCGAACGGCGACAGGAACTCCTCTTCGTCCAGCATGCGGATGAGAATCCGCCCGAGTTGTGTCGGGTTGACAATCGAGAGCAGCCTGCGCTCTCCCTTTCCCGGAACCACCATGGAGGCCACGTTGTGGGTCAGGTCGCTGCGGTTTTCGACGAACCACTGCATGCGCCGTTTGAAGCCGGGAAAGCGCGCCAGCAGCCGCGGCTCCAGGGTTTCCACCGCGAACAGCGGGATGAGCCCCACCATCGAGCGCACTTTCAACGGCGTGTGACTGCCATCCGGCAAATGCAGCACATCGTAGAAGAAGCCATCCTCTTCGTCCCACATTCCCGTGCGCTCGTCACCCAGATGATTGATCGCGTTGGCGATAAAGAGAAAGTGCTCCCAGAATTTGCTGGCGACATCTTCGTAGGCCGAATCCTCGCGCGCCAGTTCCAGGGCGATGGCCAGCAGGTTCAGGCTGTACATCGCCATCCAGCCGGTGCCGTCGGCCTGCTCGATGAACTGGCCGCCCGGCAGCGGTTCACTGCGGTTGAACAGCCCGATGTTATCCAGGCCCAGAAAGCCGCCCTGAAAGACGTTATTACCCTCGGTGTCCTTGCGGTTCACCCACCAGGTGAAGTTCAACAGCAGCTTATGGAAAATCCGTTCCAGGAAGGCCCGGTCCGGCTTGCCGCGGCGCTTCTCTTCGATCTTATAGACGCGCCATGCGGCCCACGCATGCACCGGCGGGTTGACGTCGCCGAAACTCCACTCGTAGGCGGGGAGTTGGCCGTTCGGATGCAGATACCACTCGCGCACCATGAGCGCGAGCTGTTCCTTAGCGTATTCGGAATCTATCAGTGCCAGCGGCAGGCAGTGGAATGCCAGGTCCCACGCCGCGTACCAGGGATACTCCCACTTGTCCGGCATCGAAATCACGTCGGCATTGTAGAGGTGGGTCCACTCGTGGTTGCGGCCCTCCTTGCGCTCCGCCGGCGGGGGAGGATGTCCCGGGTCGCCCTTCAGCCAGTCGCGGACCACGTAGTGATAAAACTGCTTGGACCACAGCAGGCCCGCGAACGCCTGACGCATCACGCCACGGCCGTCGATGGTCATCTTCAGGGGCGTAACGGTGGCGTAGAAATCGTTGGCGTCGTCGCAACGGTCCTGGATAATTCGAGAGAAGGCGGCGCCGAACGGCTCGGCCATGGGTGTATCGGTAAGGCGCAGGTCGATGACCGCCGACTTGCCCGCTTCCAGATGCAGGACGTAATCGGCGGCGGCCTTGGTGCCACGGCCCTCCGGGTTCACGGCTGCCAGGTTACCGTTTACGATGCACTCGCCGATTCCGTCCTTCGTGTACGGACTCCGGCCTGGGAGGCCCCACAGCAGCACAGTGTTGCTCTCATTTTCGGTGAACAGCAGGCTGGGCGCCTGTGGGGCAGCCGGTGCGGGGCAGGTTGGGGCTCCCGGCAATGGATCGCCAAAATACAACCACCGCTTTCCGTAAGACGGCTCCTCCAGTTCGATTACGCCTGGCTCAGAACCTTGCCGCAATTCCGGCTTGGACCCGCCGTTTCCCCATGACCACAGGTTTCGGAACCAGACGGTTGGCAGCACGTGCAACGGGGCCGCCTCGGGACCGCGGTTGACCACCCGGATTCGGACCAGAATATCTTCCGGCGTGGCCTTGGCGTACTGCACCAACACATCGAAGTAACGGTTCTCGCGGAAGACCCCGGTGTCGGCCAACTCATACTCGGGATCGTTGCGGCTGCGCTCTCGATTCTCCGCCACCAATTGCGTGTAGGGAAACTCGGCCTGCGGATACTTGTAAAGGGCCTCCATGTACGAATGCGTGGGTGTGTTGTCGAGGTAGAAATAGTATTCCTTGACGTCTTCACCGTGATTGCCCTGGTTCCCGGTGAGGCCGAAAAGCCGCTCCTTGAGAATGGGATCGCGGCCGTTCCAAAGCGCGAGGGCGAAGCAGATGCGCTGGTGGCGATCGCAGATACCCAGTAGTCCGTCCTCGTTCCAGCGGTACGCGCGCGACCGGGCCTGGTCGTGCGAGAAGTACTCCCAGGCCGACCCATCCGGGCTGTAATCTTCGCGAACCGTGCCCCACGCGCGCTCGCTCAAGAATGGACCCCACCGGTTCCAATGCGCGCGGCGTAGGCGGGATTCTTCAATGCGCGCCTGTTCTTTGGTCATGGATGTGAGAAAAGGATCAAACTACCATAACACGATGGTCGGCGCAGTCCAGTTGGATCGCTTCATAGATCTGGTCGATCAGGTCGAGCCCGTGTTTGGCCAGAAATGGGAGGATGGAGTACACACGCTCTTGCAGGGTCCGTTCGGGAAAGACGAGCCCGTAGAGTGAGGAGGCGTCGCGCGCGGCGCGGGCATCGCGGCGCATGGCTTCGCGGCCGGTCTTCCGTTCCACCTTGCCGAGCTGGTACTGAATCTTACGCCCGCTTCGTTCCAGGGCCATGGCCAAGGTGGGATCGAAACCGGTCAGCTCGCTGCGGAGCCTTTCGATGGCGCGCTCCACGCCGGCTTCGGCTTCCCGCATCGCGCCCGTCAGGGCCGGCGGCACGAGTTTCGCGGAGATCCGCTCCCTCAATGCTTCCTCCCCGTGGAAAAAGTCTTGCACCTCCAGGCCGTAGCGATCCATCAGCTTCCGGCTGCGGGTATCCAGGATGGTAAACCCGCTGCGCGGCACCGCTACCGGCATCCGCCCCAGAATCGCGCGGTAAATCACTTCGGACTGCGCCAGGTAGGCCAACTCGGCCGGCCCGCCGATACACGCCACGGTAGGCAGCATGGAATCCTGCACCACCGGCCGAAGCAGAGCATTCGGCGAAAGGGACCGGGCGCGATCCACCAATTCCTCAGTGGAGAAACGGCGCCCGTTCAGGGTGTACTCTCGTCCGTTGCGCCGCAGGGTAAGCCGTTTGCCGTTTTCCAGCAGGAACACCAAGGACGTCTGGTCTTCGACATGCACTTGGGCATGGTACCCGGAGTCCGTCAGTTCCTGGTTGCGGGCCAGTACGCCGGCAGTCAGCTCAGACGCAGCTTCCACGGCGGCGCGCATGGTGGGGGCGGCCAGTTCGCGGAATTCCGGCAGCATCGGGTCCACTTGGAGCACATCGAACTTGGCGAGCAGTCCGCGGAGCAGTTCACCGAACGCTTTACCCATGGTGCTGCCGGCCCGATAGGTCTCTTCGACCAGGTCGGCCACCTCTTCCCCGAACGGCAGGCCGTGCAGGGCCGCGCGGAGTTCGCGCACCGGTGGATCCGACAGCGCGACCCCGCCCACCGGCTGGGCGCTCGCGGACCGGTGCATTTCGAGTTTGACGGGCCGATGCTCCGAATCGAATACCCATGCATGATTGACTTCTGCGAAATCGTGATCCTCGGTGGCTAGCCAGAAGACCGGAACCGCGGGAATCCCGTTGGTGGTCAGCCACTCCGCCAGCTTTGCGGCATGCAGCAATTTGTAAATTGTGTATGCCGGGCCTGAAAATAGCCCTACCTGCTGCCCCGTGACCACCGCTACCGTGTCCGGCTGCGCCAAATGCTCCAGCGCTGGCGAGCCCGCGTTCTGCACCCGCAACGCGGAGATGAGCGCCGAACGCCGTTCGGCGCTCATCCGGACCTCAGCGGCGGCCGCCTGGTAAGCGCTTAGATCGCGAAAAGGGTGATGATAGAACCGGGCCGTGCGGTCCGGATGGTATAGGAGGTCGGCGAATAGCGACGACGTGTGCGGAATGTCGGTATGCCGGAGACAAGAACACTGCATGCCAGGGATCAGCTTAGCAGATGATCCCCGGTGTTCGAGGGATTCATGGTTTGCCGGGAAATGCCAAGCCGTGGGCAGTCGAACAGTTGTGAACCTCAAAGAAGCCGGATTACGGCCAACCCTGCGACGCGTGCTTAATGTGCAGGACTTGAACGCTTACATCGTTCAGGCGGTAAACGACGATATAGGGCAGCGGAGCACAGATCAATTCGCGGGTGTTCCGCTCGCGGCCTTCTCGGCCACGACGGGGTGACGTTTTCAGGGAGCAGATCGTTGCGTACAGCTTCTGTACCGTGGGCTGTGCCAAGTGGGGGTTGTGCTCATCGAGGAATCCTTGATGTGCTCTAAGTCCGCCGCAGCGGCAGGCGTCCAACGGATACGCATCAGGACTGGAACATT
>OBLT010001530.1_pt1 | contig 14715 bp, 10 predicted proteins | sample 1518721 | NCBI WGS metagenome assembly OBLT01 (sample SAMEA3539307, study PRJEB22396) | soil metagenome | biome: tundra; feature: field; material: soil | place: USA | collected 2010-05 | depth 0.15 m | reverse complement strand
CACCCCCCCCAGTATCCCCACAAACGTCGCGGGGACGGCCGTCTCCTGCCAGGAGATCAGCCTGACCTGGTCTGCTTCGACGGATAAAATCGCCATTGCATACTATCACGTGTATCGGGGAATCTCCGCCAAAAATCTCGTCCAGGTCGGGGGCACGTACAGCACCCCTACTTCGTACCCGAATTATTCCCTCACCCCGTCAACGAAATACTACTTCGGGGTGAAGGCTGTGGACACGGACGGAAACGTTTCGCCGATGTCCGCCGTCGTGTCGGCAACCACGCTGGCGCTGCCATCGCCCCCGGCCAGCGTGACGGGGACCGCCATCTCGAAGGTCGAGATCAACGTCACTTGGACGGCTGCGAAGAGCGGCATGCCCCTGGCAGGTTACCGCGTCAACCGGGGAAGCTCGCCGTCCAAGCTGACACAATTCAGCGCCCTCGGCCCAACGACCACTTCGTTCACGAATTCTCCCGTAACACCCGGCACCACGTATTACTACGGAATACAGTCGGTCGATACGGGAGGCAACATTTCGCCGATGTCGGCTGTGGTGAAGGTCACCACGCCGAACTAGACAGCAATGGAAGTGTTCGACCGCCCTAGTTCGTGGCGGTGGTACAAACTCGGCATCGGCCAGGCGCGATAGGAATACCCCGGCCTGAGAGATTGAACACTTGGGCGCCCGTGCTTGTGCCCGAGGTGCAGGCGCCCATAGGCGCCCACAGTGACGCTCAGGGCTGTGGCGCCTGACCCAAGGAAAGGCGCAACGCGGGTGTTTTGGCTGTCGGAGACCATCAGGTCGCCGTAACTTTTGATATTCGGCATCGTGCCGGTAGGAAGAACCGGAGAAACGGATCGTTGTTAATCCTGTTGATCGGCTCCCGCACATTGGGCAAGAGCCGATACGCGATTCGCATCCGCGCCCAACCACTGGCTTGTAGCTTGGGCCTCCCACCGGACCGGTAAGCAACTCTGCGATGCCCCTATCCAGGCTGTCGTGGGGGCGAAGCTGGAGTTCCATTTGGGGAACTGTTCCCCGCGTGCGGTTCACCGTCACGAACCTGGAGACAGACGGCCGGGCGGTGGTATGGTTCGGTTCTACAACAAGCGGGGCACTGCCGAGCAGCAGTGGATCAAGGAAATAAACAAACCGTAAAGATTCGGCTGAGTTGGATGCCCTCTGATCCCGGTTCCAGGCTAACGGAGTGCGCACTGGTGTTGCCGGCCCGGATCGACAACTGGTCCCTGACGAGCTTGCAGCAGCGCTTGGTGAAGATGGAGGGAGATGTATGAAAAATCGCTTGGAATGAGGCGCTTCCGGATTTTCCGTGCCTGTCTGGCGTAGTACTGGCTAGTACGCGGTCGTTGACATTCGATGCATCGGGATTCTATACTAGTGCGACTATCCAGCTTTGATAACTGTGAAACCGGCGACCGTCGGCGGAGATGCTGCTCTAGCTGTAATGCGGGTATGAGGGAAGCAGGAGGAAAAATGATATCACTAACAAAACGAACACTTATTGGTGCAACTATCGCAGCACTCGCTCTGATAGTGACGCCGGCGGCGGCCACGGCGCAGTCGGCCGCGCCGGCGCCTGCAAATTTCGAACCTTCGCAAACCAATCCGATCCGGCTCTCGGCGGATGGAAAACTTCTATTTGCGGTGAACACGGCAAATTCGTCGCTGTCTGTGTTCGATGTAACCCAGCCAGGCAATCCCCAGTTGCTGGCCGAGATTCCAGTCGGGCTAGGACCCGTCTCGGTCAACCCGCGGACCGACAATGAGGCTTGGGTGGTCAACCAGGTTTCCAATACCATCAGTGTGGTCTCTGCGGGTGTTGGCGGCTCGTGGGCAAAGGGCCTTGTCACCGGCACCATCTATCTGAAAGTCCCGCTATCGGGCGGTATGAGTGCGGGGGAGCCGATGGATGTCGTATTTGCCGGCAATGCGGCCTACGTGAGTGTTTCCCGCGCCCATGAGATCGCGGTGATCAATACCAAAACGCAGGCTCTGACGAGCACGATTCAGGTCTTCGGGGACAGCCCGCGGGCGATGGCGGTCAGTCCGGACGGTAGCACGGTCTATGCCGCCTTTGCTCTGGCTGGAAACGCTACCACGCTGATCCCGAATGTCAAGGCGCCAACCCCATGCGGAACGGCCGCGCAAGGTCGGCAACCGTGCATTCCCGCCATGAATCCGCTCCTGCCGCCGGCGCCCATAGCGGGACTCGTCGTGGCGGCCAGCGACCCGGCATGGTCTTCCTTTATCAAATATAAGATGCCCGCCAATGGCGTGGTGGCCATCAAAACGGGCGCATCTCCTTCCGTCTCTTATTACTCGAAAGTGGGAACCATCAACCTGGGTCTCGCCGTGAACCCGGTCACGGGCGATCTCTTCGTGGCGAACACCGACGCGCTCAACCTGATCCTGTTCGAAAACAATTTGTGCGGACACATAGTGAATAACCGCATTACGCGCATTACAGTCGCCAACGGCGCCGTCACACCGTTCGATCTGAATCCGAAAGTCGTCTATGGCTGCGCTCCCAATCGGGACGATCTCAGCATCGCACTGGCGCAGCCCGCCGGCGTGGTCTTCGACCCCAGCGGCAGTTTCATGTACGTGGCCGCCTTCGGCACGGATCGCGTGGCCAAGGTGGACACCAACGGAAACGTATTGAGCTTCGTGGAGGTCGCCCTGCCCAGCGGATCCGGCTCAAACGTGGATCCCGCCAACAAGCGTGGACCCAGGGGGCTGGCCCTCAATGCGACCGCTAACACCTTGTATTCCCTGAACCGCATCTCCAACACAATTTCGATTATCCCTACCTCTATGCAAGGGGCTATCGCCGAGATTCCGGTCGGGACCGACCCGACGCCGGCGGCGGTCAAAGCGGGACGCGGGTTTTTGTACGATGCCAAGCTCTCCGGAACCGGCACGGCCGCCTGCGCCGCCTGCCACATAGACGCCGAAATGGACCACTTGGCCTGGAACCTGGGAGATCCGACTGCCGACATGACCAGTTTCGTGCAGAACGGGCAAACCTTTGAGTATCACCCTATGAAGGGGCCCATGACCACGCAGACTCTGCGGGGCTTGCAGAACCTGGCGCCCTACCATTGGAGGGGAGATAAGCCGGAGTTCGCCGCCTTCAACGTGGCTTTCCAGGTCCTGATGGGAGGCACCCAGATCAGCGATGTGAACATGGCTGCTTTCACCACCTTCATTAATAGCGTCCTGTACCTGCCTAACCCCAACCAGAACCTGGATCGTAGCCTGCCTACTTCCCTGAACGGCGGCAATGCCGCGGCGGGGCTCAACGATTTTTTGACCGTTCCCGGCACGCTGCCTAATGGCAACACCTGCCAATTCTGCCACGAAACTAATCCCGGTCCGGGCACCAACCTGCTGATCCGGCCCGCCACCGCCACACAGGCTCAGCAGCCGTTGAAGATCCCGCAGTTGAGGGCTATTTACCAGAAAGGACTGTTTAGCAGGCAGGCAGCCACGACCATCGATGGCTTTGGACTGGTCCATGATGGCGCCAAAAGTAGTATGGTGGCCTTCTTGCAGGATACGGCCTTCAGCGGCTACACGGCAACTGAGAAGAACGATATCGCCGCATACGCCATGTGCTTCGATACTGGAACGGCTCCGGCTGTGGGGTATACGCGCACGCTGACGGCAGCCAACGTCACCAGTTCGCTAAGCGACTGGACGACGCTGCAGTTGCAGGCTAGTGCCAGTCCAGCCAACATCGATCTGATCGGCAGGGGCACCCTCGGCGGTGCGCTGCACGGGTTGTTGTACCAACCTTCGAGCAATAACTATATCAGCGACACGGGTGCGCTTTACACCCAGAGCCAACTGCAGGCCCTGGTGCAGACTGGCGATACGTTGAGCATTATGGGTGTATACCCGGGGACAGGCTCAGCGAAATAACTTTTCGGCCCATTCTGGCGCTGCCGAAAGCTCTGTGCGCGGGTCATCGTGAAGACCACGAACTAAAGGACTAAAGGAGTAATACCATGCAAAACCATTCTGCAATCCTCTGGCGGCAAGTAACTGGCGCGCTGGCTCTAGCAGGGCTTGTGTGGGCGGCAGCGGCTATTGCGGCGCCACCCGCGCAGGCGCAGACTTATAGCGTACTGTATAGCTTCAAAGGAGGAACGGCGGACGGGGAAAATCCCGAGGCCGGTCTACTCATGGACAAGGCAGGCAACCTCTACGGCACTACTGTCGAGGGTCCTCAGTGCAGCCCTGCCCCGTGTACTAATTTGTCGGGAATAGTTTTCAAGCTGGGCACGACCGGCACGGAGACTGTGCTGCACAAGTTCAGGGGGAGTCCGGACGGCGCGAACCCCTACGGAGGCCTGATCTCGGACTCGGCAGGCCATTTCTACGGCATGTCTAGCGCTGGCGGCACATCGCACAGCGGAGTCGTGTTCAAGGTGGGATCGACCGGAGAGACACTGGTGCATACCTTCACGGGACCTCCGGGAGATGGCGCATTCCCCTACGGATCCCTGACCCGGGACTCGACAGGCAACCTCTACGGCACGACTAGCGCTGGCGGCGCATCGAACAGTGGAGTCGTCTTCAAGGTGGACACGACCGGCACAGAGACGGTCCTGTACAGCTTCAAGGGCGGTGCGGATGGAGCGTTCCCCTACGGAAGGCTCCTCCGGGACTCGGCAGGCAGCCTCTACGGCACTACTCCCGCGGGCGGCATTATGAGCGGCAACTGCTTTCCCTACGGCTGCGGAGTAGTGTTCAAGGTGGATACGACCGGCACGGAGACTGTACTGTACAGCTTCACCGGAGGTGCAACCGACGGGGCGTACCCCTATGCAGGTCTCATTACAGACTCGACCGGCAATCTCTACGGCACTACCTACAATGGCGGCGCCGGCGGATGTAGCAATGGCTGCGGAGTGGTGTTTAAGCTGGCTCCTGGCACCGGCGTGTTGACTTTACTGCACAGCTTTGCAGGATATCCAACGGACGGTGCGTTCCCCTATGCAGGTCTGGTCCGCGACTCGACCGGCAACCTCTATGGCACTGCCGTATATGGCGGAGCTTCGAACAACGGAGTGGTGTTCAAAGTGGACACGACTGACACGGAGACTGTGCTGTACACCTTCACAGGAAAGACGGACGGGGGAGTCCCTCGCGCACCTCTGACACTGGACTCCAAAGGCAACCTCTATGGCACGGCTTATAGCGACGGCGTCTTCGGCAAGGCATGTGGAGGGAGTGCAGGGGACAGTTGCGGAGTAGTGTTCAAGCTCACACCGTGACGGAAGTATAGGGTAGTGGGGCAGCCAATCTTGGCTGCGGGCCACCTTTTAGGTGGCCTTCCGCCGGCTTTCAGCCGGCGTCTGGAGATTGGCCATTTCCCGTGGGGCAGATTGGCAATCGGCGCAAACTGACCCACGACCAAAGGTTCCACTCTGAGCGGGAAGGCGCATTCGCGCTTTGGCCCGGGGGGGCAAGCGAAGAGGTGATGTGCAAAATCGTCACCCGTGGCGTATAGCGGAGTGTGTGCCAGTCCAAAAACGGCCAACAGGCCTGCGAGATACAGAGATTTATGGCGCATCTTGAGTGCTTCGAGATCCCCGATCAATCGATCTTGTAGGGGCCGGCTGCCGCACCCAACGGGCTGAGCGTACCATCGAAAGACGGCTGATCGCCAAACTAGGGCGATTCAGCCAACGATCCCGGCCTCCCGCCGCGAAGTCAAATCCGAACCGGCCCACTCCCGGCGTGCCCTGCGCAGCCCCCAACTCCAGATCTCGGACCGTGAATGGCGGTAACGCCGATAGCTCCGGTGCTTCTAGAACCCATAATCTCCGCAAGGAGGTGACCAGGCAAAGACTGGCAACGCAGCCCGCCGAAGGTTCGCAAACGCACGTTGCAGCGAACGGCCCTGTCTCCCGTCGGCCTTGTGCTGTGTTGCGTTTGACTTCCTTGGCGAGTCAAATGCCTGAGAGCAGGGTTCAGATAAATGGAGGTTTGCAAAGAGAGCGCATGAAATCCCGATCGGATCTACATCCCTTCCTGAAGACAATTCCTTTCGTTTTAGCGCTGGTTGTGGGCGTACGGCCCCTCGCTTCCCAGCAGCAAACGACGCAGCAGTTCATCGCGTCGGTGAATTCCGCCCTCAAACCTTTGCTCAGCTTGGCGCCCGGGCCGACGCCCATCATTATGGCCGCCAATCTGGAATTTGCACAGGGATCGTTCATTTCCGGCATAGCCACATCCGTTCTGCTGGACTACGTGGACGGCTTGAAAGCCGTGGGGGTCCAGCGCATCGATATCAACCCGGGGTATCTTTCCCTGAACGACGGTGCGAGCGTGGTGGCCAAGTATGACGCGGTGGTGCAGCATATCCGGCAGCTTGGTCTTATGCTGACGATCAACGTGGTATACGTCAAGACGCAGCAGCCGAACATCACGACCTTTCAGCAGTTTCAATCCGCCGCGGTGACGGGAGCGCGACAAATAGCAGCCCGCTATCAACCCGACAATTTCGTGATCGTACATGAGCCCGACACTATGGCCGCTCGCATGGGCATCCCGAACACCGTGCAGGACTGGGACGGTTTCATTCGGGCGGTGGCCCCCCTCGTCAAGCAAAGTTCGCCGCACACGCGGCTGGGCGCGGGGTGTTTTTATGCCCCCGCCGGGCCCGGTACGCAATCTTTTATCGATCAGGAAAACGCGTATTTTGTGGATTTTGCCACCATTCCCGACCTCGATTTCCTGACCATGGACATTTATAACGTCGGCACCTTTAACCAGTATCAGCAGTGGGCGCAGGTGGCCCATTCCGCGAAGGACCCCACCCACCCGAACGGCAAGGGCGTGTATATCGAGGAAACCTGGATACCGCATTATCTTGCGAACGGGCTGCCGTCGAACTGGCTGTCGGGGAGTCTCGATACGGAGTCTACCTTAGGGCCGGTTGACAGCGCTCTCGCAAGCTTGTTTCCCCCTTGGATTCAGGCCATGGCGCTGTTTGCCTCCGCCAACGGAATGGAAGCGGTGACGATTTTCACCACGCCGGCATTCTTTCAGTATGGGACTGCTGCGGGCACCGATGCACCCGAGGAAACCGCTTATATCTCGGCGGTGAATTCCGCCATCGCACAAGGCCAGCTCACCCCTACGGGCCAAGCCTACCTGACGTACAGTCAGCAGTTGGGGATAAAAGTAGCCACCAGCCTTTCCAGCGCCAGTTATGCCACGCTCCCCAGCGTTTTTAATCCCAATTGCGGTACTCCAACCGATCCGTGTAATGCGGATGCCACCGTCGCTCCCGATGAGCTGGTGAGCGCATTTGGGGTGGACCTGGCGACGTCCAGCGCGTCCACGCCGTCGGCTAGTTTTCCCACCACTCTGGCCAGTACTACAGCTACGCTAGTGGACAGCTCGAACACCAGTTACCCGGTGCCCCTGGACTTTGTATCGCCCGGGCAGGTCAACTACGTGGTGCCCTCGGCGGCGCAACCTGGGGCGGCTGCCCTAACCATTACTAGCGCGGACGGTACAAAAACGACCGGCGTGGTCCTGGTTGCGGCGGTCGACCCTGGCCTGTATGCCGCCAATGCCACTGGCAAGGGCGCCCCGGCTGGCTTTGCGGTTTGCGCGGGTATCTGCGCAGGGTGGCCTGGACCGCCAAACCAATATGGGCAATTCGTGCAGGATCTTTCCAAGCCCATCAGCCTGAGGGTGGCCACCGATACGGTAGTGCTAGCGCTTTTCGGCACTGGCCTGCGCCACGTGGCTTCGCCATCCGCCGTCACCGCGACGATCAACGGGCAAGGCCTGCCGGTGCAGTTCGCCGGAGCGCAGGGCCAGTTTACGGGGGAGGATCAGATCAACGTGCAGCTCCCGTACAACCTTTCGGCCAGCGGCATGGTCAACTTGGTCCTGACCACTACGGTGGATCAGGGTGCCTTGGCGCTATACGACACCGATATCACCCCGTCGTCGAACACCGTAACCATCGACATTGAATGAACCCGCGCGGCGCTGGCACGCGCGCAGTTCGGTCGATTCACAGCACCAGGCGCAGCGAAGTCGGTTCCTCGTATGGTGTTTTGATGGCTCCCGGTCCGATAGACCCCGTTTCTTCTTGCCGCGGGCCCCACGCTCGATGACCGCAAAGCCGGGCGCGGCCAGGGCGCGCCAATCACCGACCCGAAGAAATTGCGCGATCGCGGCATTTTGCGGAAGGCCTCGGTATCGCAGTGTTCCAGCCTGGAGGCGATTGCCTCGCGTCCGTCGCGGCCGAGATCGACGCTAGCTATAGCTACTTTCCGGCGCGACCTGGCCCCCCTGCTGACCGGCCAGACTGGTTCCCTTTAACCCGGCGCTAACACTCGTGTGGCATAATTGTACTGATGTTGAACCGGGTGGGGAGTTCCCGCCAGCAGTTTTTCCCGCTCGCCACTGAACAAGGGAATCCTGCGTCCGTGGCTGCGTGTCCAGGCAGCGCCGAAGATGATCGTTTCTCAAACACCATTGCGCATTAGCTTCGCGGGAGGCGCGACCGATTTCGCGCGTTACTATCGAGAGCACGAAGGCCTGGTGGTCAGTGCGGCGATCGATAAATATATCTATGTAATCGTGTCGCCGCGTTTCGACGACCTGATTTACGTCAGCTATTCCAAGAAAGAGATCGTCAACAAGGTTAGCGACCTGCAGCATGAGCTGGTTCGCGAGGCGCTGGTGCGCACGGGCATTCAGGCGGCCGTCGAGATCACTATGCTGGCCGACGTGCCGTCCGAAGGGTCCGGCCTGGGGTCCTCCAGCAGCGTGGTGGTCGGCTTGTTGCATGCTTTGTACGGCTACAAGGGCGAGTTGGTGACCGCGGAACAACTGGCCCGGGAAGCCTGCGAGATCGAGATTGAGCTTTGCGGCAAGCCCATCGGCAAGCAGGACCAGTACATCGCGGCGTACGGGGGGATCTGCGAGTTTCGCTTCCGGAAGGACGATAGCGTCGGTGTGCGGCGGTTCCAAAGGCGGCCCGAGTTGTTCCATAACCTGAACAGCCAGATTATGCTTTTCTACACCGGGCGCACGCGCAAGTCGGCGGCCATCCTGGCGGTGCAGGACGGCCGTACGGAGATCAATGTGAAACAGCTCCATAGCTTGAAGGAGCTAGCCGGGCGAGCCGGGGAAGCCCTGGATCGCGGGCGGCTGTGGGAGCTGGGACGGGTTTTGCACGACGGTTGGATTCTGAAGCGCGAGCTTGCCGACGGCATCAGTAATCCCGAGATCGAAGACATGTATCAGAAGGCGCTGGCCGCCGGCGCGCTGGGTGGAAAGATCTGCGGCGCCGGGGGCGGAGGCTTTCTGTTGCTCTATTGCCACCCCGCCCACCAGCAGGCCGTACGGAAGGCTCTGGAGGATTATCGGGAGCTGCCCATATCCGTGGAACCGGATGGCAGCAAGATTATTTTTCAACAGAGAAGGGTGGGACACCAGTTGGTCGAGTGTCCAGCCGAGTTGGAAGTTGCTGGTGGCACAGGCCTTAGCCCGTGAAAGGCTAGCTAGTCTTGTCTTTAATTTTAATTCTGCATATATGCGAATTCTGATCACAGGCGGCGCCGGCTTCATCGGCTCCCATACAGCCGAGGCGCTGCTGGCGCGCGGATATGATGTTCGGCTCCTGGATAGTCTCGAGCCCCCCGTCCATGTAGGCGGCTGGCCGGCATACTTGCCCGCGGAATTTGAACGCATGCGCGGTGACGTGCGGGATCCGGATGCGGTGGCCAAAGCCTTGGCCGGCGTGGACGTGGTCTATCATCTGGCGGCTTATCAGGACTATCTGCCGGACTTCAGCCGTTTTATCAACGTCAACGCCGCCAGCACGGCCTTGATATACGAGATCATCGTGAGCCAAGGGCTGCCTGTCCGCAAAGTGATCGTAGCTTCGTCGCAGGCCGTGCTGGGCGAAGGCCTGTATCACTGCCCAAACCACGGGCAGGTTCTCCCGGACAGCCGTTCCCGGGAGCAACTCGAGGCTGGCCTTTGGGACCTGCCGTGTCCACACTGCCAGGCAGCCATGACACCGGTCCCGGCCACCGAGCTGGTGGGTAATCCGCAGAATCCCTACGGCATATCCAAACAGTGCCAGGAGCGGATCGCCATCCATCTCGGCCGGCGCTATGGGATTCCTACGGTGGCCCTGCGCTACTCTATTGTGCAAGGCCCGCGGCAGTCTTTTCGAAACGCCTACTCCGGCGCATGCCGCGTATTCAGCCTCTCCTGCTATCAGAAACGGCAGCCGATTGTTTATGAGGATGGGCGGCAACTCCGGGATTTCGTTAACATTCAGGATGTGGTCGCGGCCAACCTGCTGGTCCTGGATCGCCCGCAAGCCGATTATCAAATCTTCCATGTAGGCGGCGGGACCCACTATACAGTGCTGCAGTTCGCGCGCATCGTAGCGGACGCCTACGGGATGGAGTTTGCGCCTGTGCTGGATGGCCGCTTCCGGTTTGGAGATACGCGGCATGCCATCTCGGACATATCCAGCCTTAGCGCACTGGGCTGGCAGCCGAAGGTTCCCGCGGCGGAATCCGTGCGCCAGTACCGGGAATGGCTGCTGTCGGAGGTTCCCGCGACCGACATTGTGGGCGAGTCGCAGGAACGTATGAAGAAGCTGGGGGTGATCGGCTATGCCGCTAAGTCCGATCAAACGAGTTCCACCCTTCCCGGCTAACCGCTTAGTTAAGTTAGGTTGGGTGAAGGATCGGAAGACCACACCGGGCAGGTCGCTCACACCGCCGACGTCTTTCCGTTCCCGCAGTTTCTGAGTGCCGGCCCGTTTGAATGGCGCGAACAGGCGCTGGGCGTTCACGCGCTCCCGTTCCCGCCGCGGCGTAGCGCTTCGACCAGCCCTTGCAGTTTCTCCTCGGTGACCAGTTGCGCCGCGGCGAGCTGTGATCTTCTCGTCCAGCGCGGCGCCGCGCCGCCGTTGGTTGCGCGCCTCCTGCACCCCCAGGGCGAAGGCCCGGCGCAGATCGCGGCGGATATCGGCCATTTCGCGATCGTGGCGTTCCTCGCCCGCAGCCTGGTGCTCCACGAGCAACTCCACGGTTTCGACCAGGGCAGCCAGGCGCTCGTCTATATGCATGTCTCCAGATTGGCTCTGCTCTGCTGATATGTCAAACGTTGATGTGCCGATAAGAAAATGATTATCGGCCCCTGGGGAAAACCCGGCTGCGGAAAACCGAAGCGCAGTCCGCGGGGGCCGGGGAGAATACTACCTGGTTGCCGGCGGCCCGGACACAGGCCCAGGAAACATGCGGGCCGAATCGCGGTTCAGTTGCCGCAAAGTATCCACGGCATCGAGCAGGGCGGTGATCGCAACAACTGGCATTCAAATCGGAATTCTTTAGGACTCGATTGTTATCTCATTATCAATTGAGCGGAAGACCAATACGCCGCACCAAATCCTTCCACCGCGGATCAGGCCGCAGGTTGTCGAACATAGGCATAGTCAACTCAATGAGGCGGAACACGCGTTGCCGATACGCCTCCTCCAATTGTTCGAACGCGGAGGTCAGGTCACCAACGCCGATATGAATAACGGCAATGTCGAACGGCGAAACGTATGTTTCGTGGGAAAGGGTCTTGACTCTGTTGAGGATTTCGAGTGCCTTGGTCCTCTCGCCGGACAGCGCATAGGCTCGGCTGAGCAGCGCAAGGAATAGCGGCCCACCACAGAGGCTGACTGACTGTTCGAGGTTCGCGATGGAAAGAGATAGCAGGCCTTTTTGCTCCTGCGCGAGCGCCATAAACCACATCGCGTTGCAATAGTGCGGGTCGATGTCCAGGGTCTTTTGGCATTGCGCGATCGACTCGTCATAGCGGCGTGCCCTGTATAGGAGCAGTCCCAAATGTCCCAGGCTTACGCGGGAGATTGGATTAGACTCCAGCGCCTTCCTGGATTCCGCGATAGCCTCATCGTGACGCGCCTGGATGGACATGTAATCGGCCAGATGATGGCGCGCGGCCACGTCCCCTGGTCTCATCTCTACGCCGCGTCTGCACTCTGATTCGGCATTGGCCCAGTCCCAGTCATAGAGAACATGAATTGCCGCCAAAGCGTTTTGCGCGGCCGCAACATTTTCGTCAAGTTCCAGCGCCTTGAGCGCGCTGGTTTTGGCTTTGGGAAAGAGATCGGTGCAGGGGCCCAGCCCGAACAGCCCTTGATAAAAATATGACTGCGAAAGGTTCGCGTGAGCCTGAGCGTAAGTGGGGTCGATAGCAATTGCCTGTCTATAAAGGTCGGCGCTCCGCGCCAGGTCCATCGGGGTAAATTTCTCGTACAAATAATTTGCCCTGAGGGCAAGCTCGTAAGCCTGCGGATTGATCTGCATCGGCCAACCTGGAAACAGCAGTTTTGGATCAACCAGTTTCTGAATCTGGCGGGCAATCTCCTGGGCTGTCTCGGCCTGGAGTTGCAGAATGTCACGCAACTCGCGCTCATATCTTCCCGACCAGAGGTGTTTGTCCTCCGGAATGTAGATCAATTGCGTGATGATTCTGACTCTCTCGCCTGAGCGCATCACCGATCCTTCTACCACGGCGTCCACCCGTAATTCCCTGGCGATTTCGGCGAGGGACTTGCCCGCCCGTTTGTATCGCATCACTGACGTCCGGGAAATGACCCGCAACAGGTTGATCCGGGAGATGGCGGCAATGAGCTCATCGGTCATGCCGTCGGAGAAGTATTCCTGGGACGGATCACCGGAAAGGTTGTCAAGCGGCAGCACCGCGAGGGAATCGATGCGAGGAGCGCGCGGTGGCAGCATCGGGCCATGCTCTTCCTCTCGCGCTACCGCTGTGACCTGGGCGAGAAAGCGATATCCGCGTTGCGGCAAAGTTTCAATGAAACGGGGCTTATCCGCGCTATCCCCGAGAGCCTCGCGCAGCCTGTTGATCGCCTTGTTCAGCCCACGATCGAAGTCGACGAAGGTGTTGTCGGGCCAGAGTCTACCGATGAGTTGTTCACGCACGACAACCTCCCCGGCGTGCTCCAGCAGAATCACGAGGATCTGAAACGGCTGCTCCTGCAGCCTGATCCTCACTCCTCCACGGCGCAGTTCACCGGATCGAGTGTCTACCTCGAAGGGTCCGAAACCGATCAGCGCCACAAGGGATCCTCCAGCTTTCGGAGTACAGCAATTCGCCGCAAAAACCTGAATTCAGAAGTTGGCAATCCAGCGATGAGTCGTTGTTTCCATTGGACTTCGCGGGGAACAAACTCGCCACATAGAGGGAACATTCAGGCCATTGAGTCAACTGAGGCACGGCGGTACGCTGATTCAAAGGAGAAGATCACATGCACTCAGTTCCTTCCAAGCTGTTCGCCCTCGACGCTTTGTTCGCCAAATCCTTAAGCCGATTTCTCGCCCTTTCATCGCTCGCGGTGGCGCTTCACTCCGCCCCCGCTTTTGCAGCCGACGTCTGCACAAACGCTGACCTTAGCGGTGCCTACGTTTACTCAGTCAACGCTACCTCGCTGACTGTTCCGCCTGTCGGACCCTTGGCCATCCTAGGTAAAATCACTCTGGATGGAAAAGGAAACTTCGCTGGGAAAATACAAGGGAGCATCGCCGGAGAAATCCTCCCTGAAGTCCCGATCAGCGGAACCTATTCCATTGCTGGTGATTGCACAGGCAGCTTCGTAACGATCTACCCTCTTTTCACGGCTCACTTCAGCCTTGTGCTCGTCGACGGCGTCGATCATCGTAAGTACGCCGAACTCCTTGCTATCGACGCCGGCACAGTTGGAACAGGTGCGGTCAAGCGCATGATTCACTAGAGAATTTGCGCACACCGGATTTCGGCGAGTGGCGCATGCGGTCTTATCGCCATGTATGCGCCGTTGACGGCGCGGTTGCCGCCGCCGCCGCGCCTCCTCCAGCTTGTGTCGCGTGCATCGTGGATCTGTTTCTGCCGGCCGGCGAGCATGTCGGCAGGCGTCACGAATCCAATGGCGCTGTGCAGCCGTACGGTGTTGTAGTGGTCTACGTAGCGCTGAATCAGTCGCCGCCCATCCTCGGGCGTCAGCGGAGTGCCCGGCCGAATACATTCGCTTTTCAGGTTGTCGGAGATGATTCTCGGCCGCGCCCTGCCGATGCTGCTCCCGCGACGCTTGCAGAATAATCTCGATGTCGCCCTCCGTCATGGCCGGTCGCAGGTCCCAGTGCACGCGCACCAGCTTATCATGTAGCACGCCCAACCGAGTACATGGGGGCTGCCCCGAACGTTTCACAAAGGGTAGAACCTGAGACGCCTGCCGAAGGCCCGTAAACAGCGGGCTTGCGCGTCTCACAATTCAGTCTCAAGATAGGTGACAAGATCAACCAGGGAGCGCCCCCCACCGGTCCAACCGCCAGACCAGGATCAAGTCTAGCGCGCGGCGGCGGGCCGCCCGAAGCAAGTCCTCGCGTTGGGGCCGTTCGCGGACGCCGGAGCCGATGTCCTCCACTTTCAGGACAACCGTCCAACCGCGCCGTTTGGCATGCTCGCGCATGGCGGAGAGTTGCAAGGGCAATGTCTGTTGATCGTGAGTAGAGACGCGGGCGTACAGGCCCACGCGCAGGGCTGGACCCCCCTGGCCAAAAACCCCCTATTACGAACGGCATCTGTCCATCATCCCCGACCGGCACTGGTTTGCACCAGAG